>Ga0247727_10006792_pt1 | contig 22261 bp, 21 predicted proteins | sample WisWelCaveWW1625_FD_202498 | JGI IMG/M metagenome (GOLD analysis project Ga0247727, IMG submission 202498) | Biofilm microbial communities from Wishing Well Cave, Virginia, United States - WW16-25 | ecosystem: Environmental > Aquatic > Deep subsurface > Groundwater > Cave microbial mat | place...
AAGTCCACAAACTTCTACAGTTCTAGTATCAGACTGATTTTGCAAGCGGCACAATCCTTGACTTGAGGATTCGCCTGTCGCGTGTCAAAAGCCGATGGCCATGCACGACGCTTGTAGCCGCAATGATCTCATCGGCCGGATCCGCTGTAAAATCGAGGGAAGTACTTTGAACTGCAACTTCCCGGCTGATTGGGAACACTGTTACATTTTTCAGAAACGTTTGAAATTCTTTGCCTGTTAAATCCATCTGCAACCGATTTAGCTGAATCAGCTTAGCCAGTTCCCATAATACGATATCGGAAATACAGAGATCCTCACCGGCGCACGCTGCTTTCTCTTTTTGAGTTAGAGTTCCGTCAAGAAAAAAAACGACCACATGGGTGTCAAGATTCAACATCCCACCTGATCCCCGTAGAAAGAATGTTTCCTTTGACTTTGATCTTGCCGGCCATGGAACCGATTAACTGATCGCAACCGGCTGCTCGCAAAGGCATAACCCGTGCGATTGGATGTCCTCGCTTAAGAATGACAATTCCATTGCGGTCCAAATTCTCCAGTATTGCAAGGCATTTTGCCTTAAATTCACTGATGCTGATGGTCCTTTCCTGTTTGTTCATATCCCGGAATTATAGTATATGACCAGTCATTTGACCAGTTGACGGAGGATCCAGATGCAATCCCAGGCAATGTAAACTGTCGATGGAATGCGAATTTCAGCCCGTTTGCTCATCGTCATCGGCCGTCCGTTCCGCGCTCCTGAATTTGTTCTTCTCCATCAGGAAATAACTCAGCCCGAAAACAATTCCCACAATGAGTCCGATTGCATGCGTTCGATAACTCACGCCCGGATCAAACGTAGAGCTGAGCAGCATCACAAGACTGAATCCAACAGATCGCAGCAATCGGTTGGCAACCGAAAAACGGCGTTCGATCAGCACAAACAAAGTCAACCAGAAAGCTGCCGCCAGATAGACAACTCCGGACGCTCCAACAAGGGTTATTTCATCACTATAGGTTGCCAGTGAAACCGCGTTCACAACAGCGCCGGACAATAAAGCGGCAACGGGGTAAACCCGCACGCCAAAATATCCGTAAAGGAGATAACCAAACAGAAACAGTCCCATGGCATTGGATAGAAAGTGCATTAGATCGGCATGGACCAGAATGCCGGTAAAAAGCCTCCAGTACTGATGCTCAACGAAAACCTGCCTGCCCTTAGCAGCCAGAAAATCGGCGAGCCCGAATGAATTCCCCCAGTAGACAATCGAAAATAAGAAGACAACACCGATTGAAACAAGACTGATGAAAGCGCTGTTCGCGCGGGGCTCGCGCGACAGATACGTTTCAACCACTGTCTGTTGCATGATCACCACTCCCCGATCTAATCCGAAAATAGCCGGAAATTAACCGGCAGCCTCAACATTGTTTTCACAGTCTCAGCGTAACTCGCGCGGCCAGTTTCAGCAAACTCGCCTGGAACATCGATAAAGCTTTTGGTTCAATAGTACGTTGAATACGGTAGGATTAATCTATGGAGGGACCTCATGCCCAAGTCTGCACTGTGGTTGTGTCTGGCCCTGTTAGTGACCGGTTTCCGGATTGCCGAGGTTCAGGAAAAGAAGCCGGAGATAACGATTTCCCTTGAAGAGTATGACCGGCTTCGAGAAGGACAGCAAAAACCTTCGATTGCCGTTATCGATACGATTCAGTTTTCCGGAACATTTCAGGAACGAAATCTGTCGGTGGAGTTTCGCGGACGGGCATCCGGACGTCTCACTGCGCAGACGGTGCTGGCAAGCCCGGAAGGTGTTTCCTTGCATGCCTGCGAAGGCGATGGCGTTATTTCACGCGGTGAAAATCACATCTTTCAACTGACGCCACTGTCAAACGAATTCCGTGTGAAGTGCAAGCTGAACAGCGCTGGAAGCGACCGCCTTGAATTGACGGCGCCCAGATCGGCGCTCTGGGTTGAATCCGGCATTGCAGATGGCGAGCTTGTGATGGGATCCATCCGTGACGATGGCGCGCGCAGCTTCACCATTGTCCGTGTCAACACTTCCGTCGCAGAAGGCCTGAAACCGTCTTCTACCGGTCGCTATCTCATCAGTCTGCTTCCGGATCAAACAGAATTTCGATACGAGATTCAGATACACAATCCCAATCGCTCGCGCATTGTATTCCCTGTTGTCTTGAGATCTCAGGAACACGTTCAGCAAGTGGACAGTTCCTCAACATACGATGTGCAACAGCGGGGTAAAGATTATCAGTTCGATTTGCCTCCCGGTGATGTCACCGTTGTATTGAAAGGCACCTTGTCGGGAACTGCGTTCCTCCCTCCCGTGAACAGCAGTCTTCAATATGCGATGCTTGAGAGTCATCCGTTGCTGAGGCCGATCGCGGATTCAAAAGTCAGGCGTGTCAGTCCAGGGGAAGTCGGCATGACAGCACAGTACAGAGGCGCACAGGCTTTTATTCTGGATGAAGGACAAACCTTGAGCTGGACTGTAACGAGACTTGAGATATTACGAACGACGAGTTTTGCGGTGGCAAATGCGCACCATTCATTCTTCTTCCCATCAGATGGCCCGATTCTGGCGGAAACGATTTATGGAATCGATAACCAGGGCGCTTCAGACATAACGTTACCGATGAAGTCCGAGCCAACTTACGCAAGCCTGCAAAACGAACCGGTTTTGTTGACAAGAAATAAAGATGGGGACCTCTGGCTTTCCCTTGCGCAAGGTCCGCAACAGGTACTCGTGCAACACCGCCAGGAGATAAAACGTGTGATGGGTCTCGCGGCCGCAACGATCTGGTTGCCGCGCGTGTCAGCGCCGGTTACGGAAACGACTCTTGAACTTAAATACCCGGCACACTGGATACCGCTGTATGAGAGCTTTTCTCCTGTTGTTCGATTAGGGCCGCTGTCGCTGTCCGCCGTATTCTGGACATTGTTACTGTTTCTGCTAACGGAAAGAGTTCTCAAACTACTGGGACTCTCGAAATCAAAACGACTCCTGTTATCAATGCTCTTCGTTCTGTCGGCTTCTCTCTCAACCATTGCGGCAGTCGTGGTCTGGGTTGCCGACTTCGTTATTATTTTGATATGGGCATATCCATTTCTGAATGTCAGAAAGGGATTGAAAATTCTCGTTCTCGTGTTATTGTTCGGCGCAATTGTAGTTTCATTCCTGTATGTGGCTGCAAGAGAGGGCTACACTATTGCCCAATATAAGAGCATGGCTTTATCGAGTCCCCCGGTCAGCTATGGTGAATCGCAAACGGCCGGCGAAGCGCCCAAAACGCCGACCCGGCAAGCCAATTACATGGGACTTCCTGCGAGATTCACCCTTCCTGCCGGAACCCGTCAAAGCTATTTCTCGCAGGAATTGCTTCCGGCGGATGCCTCCCGCGCAGTTCATGCAATTATGATTTCGCAAACCCTTGTGTGGTGGCTCAAAATACTGCTGATCGCTCTATCAATTGGTCTGCTTACCAGGAATCGTCAAACGATGTGGAGCGCGCTTAAGAATCTCTGGAGTCACGCTAACCCGGCTCCTCCTTCACCACCGCTAATACTGAACAGCGATGAAAAAGCCGGTTCTTGAAAACCGGCACGGGCAACAGATCCAGTGGTGGCGGCTTGAGTCTTCGCGTTACGAGACGCCGGTTAGTTTTTCCATGCTAAAGTAGTGCTATCTACTGTAAAAATGACAGGGGGTTTTATGGCTACTGCTGTTGTCCATGTTCGATTTGAAGGGCGGAGTGCGGACATTCCGTTAGGTGATCTGGACGTTGGAATGAGGTCCAGCGACGATCAAGTGCGCAGAGCCTTAGCGGAATATTACCGGGTTCCCGCAGAAAAATTTGCTCCTTATATTGTTGAGCGGCACGACAACGGAAACATGACAGTGCGCCCGGAAGCAGTGTTCGGTTAGCTATGTCCGAACAAGATATCCGTTCGCATTTACTGAATACTCTTCTGACCACTCCGCATCGCGATCTTCTGAGTTTGCATCAAGTGCACAACGAGATGATTGATAAGGACCCGATTTTCTACGTTCATATGGCGGCATGGTATGCAGACCACGGGCAAGTAAGGGACCACAAAGAGATGTTCGTATTGATGCTGTGTCTGTCGAAGTTTGAAGGACACCGCGATGCAGGGTTGGCGTTGCTGCGCCAATTGCCGCCCTATCAGCTTGCGCGTGTTGTGGATTTCATTAAGGGATCCGAATTGAAAAGGCGCCGCCTCAAAGGACCGCAGGTTCGCGGAAGGAAGCCTGAGTACGAATTCTACAAAGAGAAAGTAGGTCTCTTCAAGAACATTCCAAGATCGATGCGCACAGAAATCGAAAGCTACCTTCGTGAACGGGAAGCGGACGAATCTCTTTTTGATCGCGCTGTCATGACCGCGCGAAAGTCGATAAAGCGTCTCTATGCAGGATTGCACATCAAACCCTCCCAACGAGTGCAGGCAATCCTGTTTGAGGATAAGCCTCCTGTTGGAAGTCTGTCGTTTGCATTGAAGACGATTGCGGCAGCGCAAACTCCCGCTGAACAGGCACGCGCCATCTCCGAATACCGGATTCCTTACCGTATTGCGGCCACGGTGGTTAAGGAGATGTCTCCGATGGTAGTTGCGGCACTGATCGATGTCATGACGCCACAGGAACTCATCAACACCATCGCTTCTCTAAAGAAACGGGGCGCGATGGATAACCCGGAGATTAAAGATCTCATTGATGAAAAACTGAAATCCGCTAAGAAGGACAAGCGGGTATCTGCGTACAAAGCGAAAGTCGCCGCCAAGGCCGCCGGAGCCGAAGGTGAATTGGCGGAAGCCCTGGATGCCGTTACAGAGTCTCAGATTAAAGCTGCCGGGAAGATTACGCGTTCGACAGCGCTACTCATCGATAAATCCGGAAGCATGGAAACAGCAATTGATGTTGGAAAGCAGTTGGGAGCGCTTATTTCTACCATTTGTCAGGCCGAGTTATACGCATACGCATTCGATACAGTGGCGTATCCGGTAGAGCCCGCAGGTACGGCACTCACAGACTGGGAAAAAGCCCTGGCAGGTATTCATGCAGCCGGTGGAACTTCGTGCGGAGTAGCTGTTGAGTTGATGCGAAGAAAGAACAAGCGGGTTGAACAATTTGTGCTGGTAACCGATGAAGAGGAAAACACCGCACCTTTTTTTCGAGATGCCTACCGGGCCTATGCAGATGAGTTTAAACAAAGGCCGGCAGTCATCATTGTGAAAATCGGACAGGCCTGCGACCAGCTTGAACGAGATTGCGCCTCAATGGGAATCGCCCCTCATGTATTTGAGTTTCGAGGAGACTATTACTCTCTCCCAAACGTAATTCCGATGCTCAGTTATCCTTCGCTGGGCGAAATGGTGATGGAGGTGCTCGATTACCCATTGCCAAAACGGAAACGAAATCAGGTCTGACAGGAAAAATGTCGATTCGAGACATTCTTCAGAAGCTCGAGAATGCAGAACAGCGATTTGCGGGAACCGTTTTCCTGTCTCCCATTATCGGGAACAATCAGATTACTGTCAGGATTGCAGATGTGATCTGCAAGCTACAGGTTGAGTCATTAAAAGAGAAAGAGTTTACAGGATGGGCTGTTCTTCGATCCATCTCAACAAGCAAGGCGCAATTCATCCGAAAAGCGACACTTGCAGAACGGGTAAAGTACCTCACCCTGTTTCCTCGCGTGCAGTTCATTCTGTTGCAGAAGGAAAAGGCCCATTGGAACGGGATGCAAGCTCATCGCGGCGATACGCGATTTAAGATAGACGGTATCGTTCCCATTCTGTTACCGGAAGAAGGTCTGAATCAGTTTGAATCGATTGATACCCGCTTTGATGGGAACTTGTTCTGGTTCGAGCGCCGGACTGCGGGGAGTGATCCGTCGATAGCGGCTTATCTTAGGAAAAGGTTGGCTGATCGCCTTCAGGACCTGCTACCTCCTTCAGCGCGCTCATTGCACAAGAAGGGGCTGACGCGGGAACAACGGGAAGCGTATTCCTTGATGCGCGAATTACTTGTCCGATCAGAAACGGGCACTGTGGAAGTTCGTCTGTCTAAGGCCCTTACCCATGGTCAAGCCACCCTTCGCAGTTACACAGAAAGAGGAGACACTTATTCCGTTGAGTACGATGTGGATGGAGTCCGGCACAGGTCGGTTGTCAACAAAAGTGATTTAACGGTTCTAACCGCGGGTATTTGTCTTGCGGGAGAAGACCAGAAGTTTGACCTTACGAGTCTGGTAAGCGTTCTTCGTGAAGCAAACAAGCAGGATTGATTGCGGTAAAAAGCCGGATGGTGAAAGCAAACAACGCTCAGGAACAATGTTGGATTCTGATCGGTAAGCGCGATCCAGGATCCGGAAAATGGCGGGTCAGAAAACGCAGCCGGAGTCGCGGGACTTTCGCATCGGTTGAAGCCGATTGGCAGTGGACGCTCAGTCGCGAAGAGGAATACGGAGACGTCATGGGCTTTTACCATACCCATCCTGACAGCGTCGGCGCCGAGCCGAGTTCCAGGGACGTTCGCACCATGCGCGCATGGTCGAGTTGTCTGGGGAAACCATTATTGTGTCTGATCAGGAGCCGTCGTAAAACTGAAGCGTATGTTTTTAAGAACGACGCTGATCCCGGAAGGCCGCTGGAAATCGAATCTATTCGTTCGAATAGTTTCGTAATAAAACAGGAGAACCATGATTGATCCGTACCTGCACGAGGCTGCTTACCGTGGACGCCATGCCATTGAAAGGCTTGGCACGGTGCACATTGTATTGTGTGGCGCCGGAGCTTTGGGATCATTGATGGCCGACAATCTGGTGCGGCACGGAGCCCATCAACTGACTGCCATTGACTCCGACCGGATCGAAATCCATAACGTGGGGACGCAAATCTACGGACAGGAAGATATCGGCGCTTTCAAAGTCGAAGTTCTGCGATCGCATTGTTTCCGCTGCACAGGCGTAGAAATTACGATTCATGCAAAACGGCTGGATGAGAATAATATCAGGAAGTTCTTGAAGGGAGCCGATCTTGTAATCGATACGTTCGACAACTCCTCATCCAGAAAAATTGTAACGGAATACTGTCGTGATCATTCAATGCCATGTCTTCATCTGGGAATGAATCAGGATTACGGCGAAGTACGGTGGAACGAAACTTACCGTGTGCCTGGCGATGTCGTTGCTGGAGACGTTTGCGATTATCCCCTGGCGAGAAATCTCATTCTCCTTGTTGTCGCAGCAGGCACTGAATCTGTCCTGAGGCGATTGCTTGAGAATCACCAGGAAAACTATTCCATTACCCTCCGTGATTTGAAGATTACCATTGAATGATCCCGCGCATGAAGCCTCGATTCCGGTCCGTCCTTCAATTGATTTGACAACGATCTGGTTTTTCAACTATATTTAAGATCGTAGTTTCGTGCCCTTACCACAAGAGCATACAAACGTTTAGCGTAGCGGCCGAAAGGCCCTATACACCAAAGAACTGCTTTTGAAACTTGCACGAAATTACTTATTACAATCTGCAGTGGTTCGTTTCCGTTATTTTTCCGGTCAGGCACGTTGCGTGCCCCAACCGCAAGAGCATACAAGCCACTTTCGAATGGAAAGGTTATAGGTTCGAGTCCTATCAGGAGCATGCTCCTGTAGCTCAATTGGATAGAGCGTTAGTTACTGCTTTTGAAACTTGCACGCAACTTGCCGGCCTTGCAGTCATATGTAGAATTTGGGCGCATCCCGACGGCTGAAGCATACAAACTGGTAGCGTCTGCAAAACGCCTGGAGGTTCGATTCCTTCAAAACAAAACAACGCTTCTGCAACTTATGCGCCCACGTATTTTTTTCCGTAGTTATTCAACAGGTGAAAGCCTGGGAGGGAGCGTCAGGTAGACTATCTCAGTGTTGGGCTGACAGGCACTTCTCCCAGCGCGCTGCGGATAGTTATCAAGAGTTTCTTGATAGGAAAAGGTTTCGAGAGGAAATGAGAACGCGGATCGAGACTGGTTTGAGCCTTTGAAACTTCCGGTGAATAACCGGACATAAAAATGGTTTTCAGGTCTGAATGGATGAGCGTTGCTTCTTTCGAAAGTTCCATTCCGTTCATTTGCGGCATGATCAGATCGGTAAGCAGAACATCGATTGTGCCTGAATGCCTGTGCAGGATTTCCAGAGCTTCCGTAGGTGAACTTGCCGGCAACACGCGATAGCCGAAATTTTCGAGACGATTGTTAATACAGTTCCTGATTTCATGATCGTCATCCACAAGCAGAATGGTTTCCTTCCCTTCAAGAGTAACTGCAGATTCAGGCTCTTCTCTTTGCTCCGGACAGGGAAAATAAAGTTTAAGTGTTGTCCCCCGACCGGGTTCGCTGTAAGCAAGAATATACCCTCCTATCTGCCGGATTGTACCGTATACTGAAGCAAGCCCCAGCCCTACACTTTCATTCCGGTCCTTGGTGGTATAAAACGGCTCAAACATATGAGATAAAGTTGCTGCATCCATGCCGGTCCCTGTATCGCTGAATGAAACAAGAATGTACTGCCCCGGGTTCACATCCGGATGAGATGCGCAATAAAACTCATCGATTTCAGCGTTGGCCGTTTCGATCACAAGGCGGCCGCCCGCGGGCATTGCGTCTCGCGCATTCATAACGAGATTCAAAATAATCCCTTCCATTTCTGCGCGGTCGAATCTAATTTGACTCACGCGCGAGCCCATTAAACACAATTCCACGTTTTCGCGAAGAAGGCTTCGCAGCATTGGTTCGAGGGTTTTCAACAAATCATTCAGATCCAATTCCTGCGGCTGCAGCATTTGCCTGCGCCCATACGCAAGAAGCCGGCGAACAAGCGTAGCGCTTCCATCAGCCGCTTCACGAATCTTTTCTACATCGCTGCGTTTCGTGTCCATTACAGGCAGCTTCAACAACAGGAGCTCGCAATAAGCGGATATTGCCATAAGGGTGTTGTTGAAGTCATGCGCCACACCGCCGGCCAGCCGCCCGATGGCTTCCAATTTTTGACCTTCCAGAATTCGAGTTTCTAAACGCACACGTTCTTCTTCTGCATTTTTTTGGGCCGTTATATCGAACATGACTCCATGAAACACGGCGGGCTCAGATCCGTGCTGCAGTATCGCCCCCCTGTCACGAAACCAGATTACCTGTCCGTTACGGCCAATCATCCGATATTGCAGATCGTATCCCTGTTTCTTTTCAGTGCATTGCAGAATTGCTTTCACTGTCCGGTCGCGATCTTCCGGGTGAATCATCTCAGTCCACAATCTGTAGTCCTCATCAGTCAGCCATTCAGCCTGAGAGACGCCCAGCAACTCGTAAATCTGGGGGCTCACATAAACCGTTTTTCCCGGCACGTCAACCTTATCCACATAAACAACAGCAGGTATTTGTTCCACAAGTGTCCGGTAACGCGCCTCCGCCTCTCGAATCGTTTGTTCCCGCTGCTTTCGCTCACCAAGTTCCTCCTGGCTTTTCAGTAAATCAATTTCTGCTTTTCTCAACTCTGTAATATCCCGTTGAATTTCCCATGTACCCAGCAAGAATCCGTTTTCAATGACTCCGATCTTGTTGTTTATGAACCACTTTGGATTACCGGTTCTGTCGATTTCATGTGACTCTGTCTCGTCCAGACGGAATCCCGCGCGGATGTACTTCCGCAGGCACTCCATATTGTGCGGGTTGGCCGGAAGAAGACCCTGAACAGACTTGCCTAATAGTTCCGATGATGAAGTGTAACCGTACATACGGGCCATTGCGTCGTTGCATTCGGCAACATATGAATTCCCCAGCATGTGCTCGATTTGTTTTTCTTCAGGTAAATCCAGCGCGAGCGGTTCCCGCAACCACGTTCGCCATACCCCTTCGGCAGATTGTTCGATCAAATGGCGATATCGATGAAGTTCTTCCCGTAGCGGATCAGAAGGCATAAAAGCGAAATCCCCCTGGGAATATTAAACTCCAAAAACCATCACTTAACAATGGGTTTATTGCACTGATGATAGGCTGGATTTTTCCCCGGCGGCCTACTGAGTTATTTTTGAAAATAAGGGTGGCTGAGAATCGAAGGCTTTTCCTGACTACCCGATCGGGGTTGGAGCTCGATTTCTTCGAGCAACAAGGCAGGAGACACAATACTGGCGGGTTGACCGGAGGACTGCGAAAAAGGATTTCGATTATTGCTGATCTTGAGCTGATGCACGTATGGATGATTTCCGGCCGCAACAATGTCACGAAGTGCGCGCAAAGACACAGATCCACCCTGGATGCCTCGAATCAGTTCTTCCCTTCCATCTTCAGTATAGATTCTGTACGCGAGCACAGGCGCCGAAACGTTGGCGCCGGAAGCACCGGGACCGGATAACATTCGACTCATTAAATCCTGAAAACCTCCGAAAGAATTCTCCTGCAAACTGCGTATCAGGATTCCATAGGGAAGGTTCTGAGCCCGGCAGATACTTCGAAGCTCCTGCTTGAGTTCTTCGTCGGATTTCCCATGCGTTGTTTCAATGAAGAGGTTACCGATGTGCGGCAGGATCGCAACGTTGGACCATCGACCGTGGCCGTTCGACCGGTCGGTTTCCTTTCGTGGAAGACTGCGGGAGTTCAGGAGATTCCGCAGAATGCCATTCTCCACTATCTGAACAGAACTCGCCGGCACGCCTTCATCATCAAAAGAATAATTTCCAATCAGTGCCTTCGTATCAAAAGTTTGAACTGTGGGGTCATCTTTCACGGAAATGAAATCCGGAAGAACGGGTCTGCCGATTCTTTGTATTAATTCGCTTTCCTTAAGACCCATATAACTCAACACTCTCTCATCTTCAACCAGCGGCGAACGCTGACCCGACAAATGCGGCACAAAGACCTGAGCAATCATTTCAGCCGCAGCCTGTCCGGTAAAAAGTGCGGGGCCACTGTAAACCTCGGTCGCTGAAACAGCGTTTCGCAACTCGGTCAGCTCCTGCGCAAACGTTTCAATCCAGGCAGCCACTGATTCGGCGGAAGGAATCTGCTCAGGGGTCACGGTGTATAACGGAACAGACCGCTGCAGTCGCACTCCCTCGATGCTCTGTGTCGAAGCCGAAACGTTCAGGTGCAAAAGATGAAAAGGCCGGCGGATTCGCGTGCCTTCACTGTTGAGTAGATATTCGTGGACAACTGTGATGTCAAGTCGCACTTCCGATTCCTGAATGCTGCCGTACTTACGAAAAATCGCGGACCATTCTCTGACCTTTTTTTCCCACTCAGCCTGATTCACGTTTAATTCTTTCAAAGGCAAGATGCCGTCGACCGGAACTTCCTTTGTAAAGTCAGGCAATGTCTCCTTCTCCACTTTGTTCTTCACAAACGCCTGCTTTAACGAATACCTTTCCAGCGCCTGTTTGTATGCGTCATCTGTGGCCAGCCAGATTCGATGTCGCAGGGCCTCATAGTCAGCTTCCAGAACGAGAGACTCGTATCCACCTTGTGCCATCGCGCCAATGGTTTCCCTGGTCATAAGACCCGAATCATCGAAACCGTAATTGCCGATTCGAACTCCAACTTGAAACGATCTGGAACGCACGCGATTGCTTTCGGTCAATGCTCCGAATTTCGCACCGATTCGAATGGCCTCCTGAGTGGAAACAAGATACTGAATGAAATACGGCTTTTCAGCGTTTTCGATTTGCAGTTTCTCCATCGACCGGGCCATCTCATCCTGCATCGCCTTCAAAACAACATCTTCACCGGTTGATTCGGCAAACGCCACAACAGCAGTCAAAATACATATAAGAAAAGAAAACTTCATTTCAAATCCTCTTCCAGCGGTGAAGGAAGCACCGGCAATCGTTCCGAAGATTTCGCTTTCTTCTGGATCTCAATCTGACTGGTCAGGATCGCAGGAGAAACCGCCGCAACCGGTACCCATCCTGATTCGGCTCCGCAGTTTCCATTAAACACTTCCACCTGATCATCAGCAGCAACAATTTTGCTGAACGAGGTGAGTGGCGTCCCGATGAGATCAACACCGCGAACGAGCTCATCGGGCCGGCCATCCGCGAACACACGGTAAACCATCACGGGAGTAACCTGAAAAGCCTGTGGTGCGGCCCGTGAGGTCATCGTGAAACCACCCTGAATATCGTCAAACAACAACCCGTAAGGCTTGTCCTGCTTCTTACATTCGTCGATCAGCATCTTTCGCAACTCCTCACGGGATACCATGTTCGATGCGGATACGATCAAGTTGCCCTGTCTTCCCGTTGCGCTGCGTCCGGGCGATCTTCTTCCATGGCCATTTGATTTCTCAAATCCTGCAACCGGAGAACGCGACATCAAAAAATTTCGCAAAACGCCGTTTTTCACAACTTCGACACGCTCAGATTGGACCCCTTCGTCGTCAAACGAATAACTTCCGTTCAAATCGATTTCTTGCCATTTTTTTTGCGTAGGATCATCGATAACAGAAATAAAATCAGGTAGGACTATCTCGTTGATTTTCTTGCTGAATGTTTGGCCTTCCTTTTCATCTTTTTGCCTGTGCCCTTCAATGCGATGCCCGAATATCTCGTGGAAAAAGACTCCGCTTGCGCGACCGGAAAGGATGGCCGGACCCGTATAAGGTTCGACAACCCGAGCGGCTTTCAATGCTTTCAAATCATCTACGATTTTTTGCAACGACTGACGGATCAGGAGGTCATCCGGCAGACCCGCCTCAGATCGCGTAGTAAAAGCTTCGAAGCGATCAAGATCCATGCCGTCCTCTGCCTTTGTTGTTGCGTAGATGGACAACCTGAAATGAGGCGCGCCAAACTGAATCGATGTGCCTTCGCTGTTCACAAAATATTTGTTGGCTGAAAATGCTGATAGTTCTACGAATGAATCCAGTATTTCCGGATACTGCCGGAAAAACGACGAATAAGACTTGATTCGCTTTTCCCATTCGCTGACATCCGGACTGATCGCGGCAAGTTGCATCATTGCCTGCCGTGGAGTTTCCCGTGAAAAGTCTGCGGATTTATCCTCGGCCTCTATAGCGACAGCCTGGTTTCCTTTGATTTTGATATAACGTTCGGTTGCTGAACGATATCGCCTTTCCGTCTCAAGCCAGATTGCGCTTCGAATCGCGTCCGGATCGTCTTCCAGCGGAATTTCTACAGACTGTGGAAAGTCGGCGCGGGAAAAAGCACCACGGGGATCCTGGGTTCTGTGTGTGCTGTCCAACTGATAGTCGCCCACTCGCACATCGATATCCAGCCGGCGCGAACGATTTCTGAACGACTGCTTCAATGCACCAAGCGTTCCGTGCACCGACATCTGATCTATTTCCGTAACGTGGTAGCTAAGGAAGTACGGTTTCGGATCCGCTTTTTCAGTCAGAATCCTGTTGCAACGCTGAAGCTCTTGTTCCAGTGTCTGCAGGAGAACACTCTTTTCCAGTTGTCCGGCTTCAAGTCCTAAAAAGAGCGAAAAAAGAAATGCGGTCAATATGTATTTTTTCATTCGGCCATTCATGTTACTTTACGTCGCAGCTTACTGCAAGATTTTGCAATTGCCCGGCCCGGCCGGCCGGCCGGGCAAACCTCTGAACGTGTGAAAAAATCGAGATCCGGGGGCACTGGCGTCCCTGTCCGCCGTTGTTTCGAATTTCGATATTTGGATTTCGGATTTACCCTTACGGGGTATTGTTTCGGAGCGGAGAAGAAAAGCTCCTGAGGTAGGACTCGAACCTACAACCCTCCGGTTAACAGCCGGATGCTCTGCCATTGAGCTACTCAGGATTTTGGAACCACGCATTATAACATAGCGGTTCCACTCGTAAAAGCAAAGGTTCTGAGGGTTCTGAGGGGTCTGAGGTGCTGAGGTGTCTGAGGTGCCCACAATTCCAAGATGGAGGTAACACACCCTCAACGCATAACGTATTTTCGAAACAACTCGACAAACTTAGTAAACGCCATAAAGTTTCTACTGCCCCAGAAGATGCGGATTATTTCGACTCCAAACCAGGCAAAGTACACATAAGTAATCCCGACACGCCAGTGAGGCTGGATAAACTGGGCAAGCCAGAGAATAAAGAGGCCTGCAGCTTCGTACCAGGAAAAACTCATATTGATCAGGAACATGAATCCGACAAAAGCCTGGGCCAGTGTCAAAAGGATTTCGGTTTTCTGCGCGAGGTCGAAGCGGATCTCAGACGGACCACCCATTCCGTAACTGTAAACGATGGGAATCATCGCAACCAGCATCGTCCATTGATTAATGTTGGATGAAACCATGTTCATGAGCGCCATAGGGGCCTTTCGTACTTGACGCGCCCAGTGGAATGCGCTCACCTTTTCCGGAAATTCAGAAAGAAACGGTGATACCCACTGAACAAAAACGAATTGACTGACACCCATGGTTATAGCTACTGCAAGCATGCTTTCCAGAAATGGATGAGCTACAAAATAGAGGATCAATCCACCCGCGGCGAACAGGCCTATAATGATCGCATTTCGAATCGCTTTTTGAAAACTGAGAATCTTACGGGGGATGTATTCCAGATCCCCGATTTCCTCTTCGTCCCGTGACGGGATTTTCCTCAAAATGAGGAGATACGCTACATAAATAAGGGTCAGGTAGATGCTATCCCACAGATTCAAAGTGCCTTTTACATAAATCCAGATGAAATACAGAATGGATACGACGAGGCCAACAACTTCCACACAGTGTTCATCTTCAAGCTGAATTTCCTTAAGCGGTTTTTTCTTCTTTTTGCGATGAAAGATTGCTGCCGTCGCAAAAATCATCGGCCACCCCACTCCGGTAAGAAGACGTAAGGATCCTGTAAAATTCGCAGTTACCAGGTGTATTTTTTCAGGATCTTTTGATGCTTCCAGGGCGATGACGGCTTCAACAGCAAATTCAGGAAGCGTTTGAAGCCAGGCAAGAATGGCAAGAGCCAGGCCCTGTGACATCAGGAATTGAGCAGCTTCAGCAGCCCACGCGATCAGCATGGCCGAAGCAAGCACTGAAGGGAAGGTCCAAAGAGCTGAAATCCACGATGCTCCCGTCGCAATTTCTGCTTTCGTTGCCACCGTGGCAAGCCAAAAGCTGTTCTTGATTCGTTTGATCATTGTTTATTCTCTTCGATGGTTGGGTTACAACAGTCGCAAAATCTCTTTTTGTTCGGGAGAGGTAATGACGGGGCCCTGATTTCCGATGAAAACGTCTATTTCGCTCCGCACACCGAATTCACGAAGATAGATACCGGGTTCGATAGAAAAACCGGTTTGTGGTATGAGCTTACGCATGTCTCTCGTTTCCAGATTGTCCAGGTGTGCTCCGTTCCCGTGTACCTCCTGTCCGATATTATGGCCGGTCCGATGCAAATAGTAGTCTCCGTAACCTCGTTCGGCAATATAAGCGCGAGCGGCTTCATCCGCTTCCCAGCCGTACGTCGTTTTACCCTGCTGGTAGTTTTCAACAATGAAACGAAATGCATTTTGTTGCGCTCCTTTTACGATGTCAAAAATTTCACGGTGTGCGGCAGGCACTTCCTTGCCGACAAAAGCCATCCATGTGATGTCGCCATAAATCGCTTCAGGTTGCTTGAGTTTGCCCCAGATATCGATCAACACAAGGTCCCCTTCCTTGATTAAAGCGGAATGATGTCTTTCTGGAGAGTAGTGCGGGTTCGATGCATTTGCATTTACGGCAACGATGGCAGGATGATCGGCCGTCAAATTCTTTCTTTCAAACAGTTCCCACATGTACTGTTGCACATCGTACTCGGTGATAGCCTTTCCTGCGCGAATCTGATCGGACACAAAACGAAACCCATCGTCTTTCACTTCATCCACTCTTTTTACGGCTTCGAAATGGGATCGCGTTTGATCTTCATCCCAGCGCGCTTCAAATAACTGAACCAGATCGCCGGAAGAAAGGACATTCGGAACAGTCTTCTTCACGAGCTCTATCGTGCCGGAATCAACCATCGAGATGTACGGGATGTCGTTCTCGCTTGAATATTCCATTGCAATGGTGTTGGTTCCCTGCAAAGTCTCCGAGAGAACCCGATGCAGGTCCTGCCAGCTACGGAAAATAATCCTGCTGCCGGGCAGATGATCCAGCGTTTCCTTTTCAATAGCGTGAACGAGACGAACGGGCTCACCTTTAGAAGGAATAAAATAGAACCACCGGCGGGTTGTGATTTTGTCGCCCAGTTTCACGATTCTGCGGGCAATCACATTGCTTCCACGGAAATCGTACAGCAACCAGCCGTCCAGTTTCTCCGTTTGCAGAGCCTGCTGAATCTCATTGAGTGGGATCATTCCTCTTTCAACTCCCTGGACATTAACTGCAGAATCGCCGTCCTTGTGTCATGTCCTTCGTAAATCACTTTGTACACCTGTTCCGTAATCGGCATGCTGACCTGCAGTTTCTCCGCCAGTTTGTAAATGGCCTCAGTCGTACGAATTCCTTCGGCAACCATTCGCATTGGACCTGTAATTTCTTCAATTGTTTTTCCTCGTCCGAGCTCCAACCCGACCTGACGATTACGGCTGAGATGTCCCGTGCAGGTCAGAATCAAATCTCCAAGCCCGGCCAGACCCGATAAAGTTGCCGGATGGCCGCCCATCTTAATTGCCAGACGGCTCATTTCGGCAAGGCCGCGTGTGATCAAACCGGAAAGTGTATTGTAGCCATACCCGAGGCCACTGACAACGCCTGCGGCGATCGCAATGATGTTCTTTATGCCGGCGCCAACTTCAATCCCTGTAACATCAGGATTGTAGTAAAGTCGAAAATAATCGGAACGAAAATCGGTTTGTATCACTTTGCCGGTTTCACGACTTGTACAACCGATCACAACAGCAGTCGGATGTTCTTCGGCCACTTCTTTGGCAAAACTCGGACCGGATAAAACGGAATAGATGAGGCGGTCAGGGACCAACTCCTGAACAATTTCAGAAACACGCTTGCCGGTATCCGGTTCCAGGCCTTTGATGCAACTGATCAGCGCCGCATCCTGTTTCCAGTAAGGTAAAAATTTCTGCAACGTTTCGCGGAGATATGCGGAGGGAACGACAAGTAAAGTGTAGTCGGAATCGATCACACAGGATGCATCGGAGGTCAGCTCGATTTCATCCGGAACCGTAAACCCGGGCAGATAGATTTCGTTGATTCGTTTTTCCTGAAGAATGCGAAGCGTGTCCGGACTGTGCACCCAGAGCCTGACGTGATGTCCACATCGGTGCGCATGAATTGCCAGAGCCGTTCCCCAGCTGCCTGCTCCGATGACTGTTGTGGTTTTAGACATCCTTTGGTTCTCCGATTTTCTTTTCAGTTCCTTCCATCAATCTTTGAATGTTCGTTTTATGTCGAAATACAATCAACGCAGCAGACAGACCGCCCCATAAAACAACTCCGGTACCGGCGCCATAAAACCAGGCAAATAACGGAAACAACGCGGAAGCGATGATAGAGCTCATCGATACAATCCTTGAGATTTTCACCATGACCACAAAGACAGCAATGCTGGTGAGAATACCAAAAGGTGAGAGTACCAGAAATGAACCGCCACCGGTAGCAACGCTTTTCCCTCCGCGAAAGTTGAGGAAGACGGGATAGGCGTGTCCCAGCATCGCGCAAAACCCTGCAACAGCGCCATAGACTTCCTGCTGCAGAATGGCCTGAGCGCCAAGAACCGCGACAGAACCTTTTGCCGTATCCAGAATCAGAGTCAGCAGTCCAAGCGCTTTGCCGGATGTCCGCATCACATTAGTGGCACCGACATTACCACTGCCCATTTCCCGGATATCGCGTCCTGTCTTCAATCGGGCAAGCAGATAGGGAAATGGAATCGCCCCAAGAAAGTAGGCCGCCAGAAATACCAGTGCCTGCATCAACATCTTTAGTCTTTAATCTCGCTCTCTTTCATGATAGCAATCTTGATATTAAGACGCCGAAAAAATCGCTACATGGTCGCTCCGTGCCTGCAGAGATAGTCCGCGACGATGAAAACGGGGGCAGGGACGCCCGCCCTAGTCGGAGAGTTTTCTTTAGAAATAATCAAGTGAAATATTTGTAGTTTATGGCACTCGGTGTATCCATCGTTCCCGCAAATTTCACAGGGCAGAAAAACGGTGACTCATTTTGGAGTTGGACACGGCGAGTAGGGCCGTTCACATGACAGGCCAATTCTGCTGAGAATTTCGATAATTTCGAGAGCATTACTGTATTCTGCATAACATAGAGCGAACGCCCATCCTTATCTATTACAAAAACATCTGCTCCGGCACCGATCAGCTGTTTAACTATTTCTGCATTTCCACTTCGGGCAGCACCAAATAGGGCAGTCCTGCCGAAAAACGACTTCGCGTTTACATCCGTTGTCCTTTGCAGAAGTTGGTCGACAACCTCCGGGTCTCCTTGATAAGCAGCGGATATTAGCGCATTTTTCCCGTACTCATCTTGAATATCTGCATCCGCTTTTGACTGCAGCAGCAATCGAACCATTTCACTATTTCTATTTCGGATTGCAGCAAGTAAGGCCGTTTCTCCACTCCTGTATCTTTCGTTGACATCAGCACCGTTAGAGATCAAAAGCCTGACTAGATCTACGTTCCCCATTTTAATAGCCCTGTGAAGGAGTATCCAAGAGACCGATTGTTTCTTATCAGCTCCTCTTTCGATAAGAAACTTTGCTGTTTCATAGTTTCCTTCAAATACCGCTGTCTGAAGTGCAGTGTTGCCTGAAGGACTTGAACTGTTCGGATTGGCGCCCGCATCAAGCAGTGCCCGTAGTACAGAGTCGTTCTTATTAAGCACGGCCATCAACAACAGTGGATTCCCTCTTTCATCCGTTGCATCAGGGTTTGCGCCGTATTTTATGAGATCCAGGGCCGAATCGGTGCGGTGACTTGATATTGCTCCAAAAAGAGCGGCCTCTTTGAGCCCCTCTTCACTGGCTCCGGCACTTAATAGGAGATCTTTAGCTCGTTGGCCTGCAAACATCACAGCTGTCCATCCGTAATTATTCCTGGAATTTAGTTCGGCACCATTTTCTACAAGAAGCTGAACAATTTCCGTATTGCTACTTTTAACAGCAATCATCAATGCAGTTTCTCCGTTGGAGTCTCTGGCGTTCAGATCAGCAGCATTGCGAATTAGTAACCTGGCCGCATCGAGTTTCGAACGGTGGGCCGCGATCATCAATGGAGTTCGTCCCTCTTGATTCGTTTTCCTATTTACATCGGCACCGGCAGCAATGAAAGGTTCAATGAAAGGGAGGTTCTTTTCAATTGCCCAAACCAAAGCGGGCTGATCGAAATCAAAAGGTGCTTTCCAGATAAACACTCCTTTTTCATTGACATAGGCCGATCGTTCATAGCCCCACTGATCTGGAATCTTCACCCGAGTAAGACCGCACGTAAAATCTATTGCGGAACTGAATTTAGCAGGGATAGTCATTTCTCCTTGAGAGTTAATAAAGCCAATTCTTTCCCCAACGCGAACTCGTGCAAAACCATTATGGAAGTTAAAATTCTCAATAAACTCCCCCTGAATCACTAATTTTCCCTGCCGATCGATATAACCGTTATGTACCCTTGCTAATCCCTCCGAAAACTCCGGGCCCCCTTGCGGCAAGTTCGCAACAAGTATTTTCCCAGTCTTATCAATGATCTGATATTTGTCATCCACAGTGACCAGTGCTACTCCATCAGAAAATGGGCCGGCATTTGAGAATGAAAACAACAATTGCCCTGATTTATCGATGTAATAGCCCTTCCCATCGAAATCAACAGAAGCAAGACCTTCGTGAAAACCTGTGGTCCCCAGAAATATAGGAGGGATCGCCCATTTTCCATTTCGATCAATGTAGCCCCATTTACGATTTTGTGCTTCAACAGGGGCCAATCCTTCGGAAAATCCCCAGGCAGAATCATAAATGGGCTTTACTATGAAACGCCCCTTTCGATCAATGAACCCAATTTTTTGATTTACCTTTACTAAAGCTCGTCCCTCCCGAAACGAAAAAGCCTCATCAAAAACCGGAGGGATAACGATCTTCCCATTCCCATTGATAAACCCTTTTTTCTCTTTCACTTTTATTATCGCAAGCCCCTCCTTAAAGAAAGAACAGGACTCAAATCGGCCGGGAATAACTAAGCTCCCTTGTTTGTTGATAAATCCGCACCTACCACGCAATAAGACTGGAAATAGCGGTGATTTTGTTCCCTGTTCCTCACAACAAAAGGATCTTGTACTGGCCAAGATTAGAAAGGTTAAAAGAAAAATAATGGTTTTTTTCATCTTGTAATACATACTATCGGACTTCCAGTCACAACGCACTCTTTCTGGGCCCCTAACATTGAGCCATCAACAACTTCTCTCTGAGCCGAAGAATTCCTGATTGCCCAATGCCCCGGCCAAGCAGGGCGGGCCTCCGTGCCCGCCAGGGAAAGTCCGCGACGATGAAAACAGGGGCAGGGAAGCCCGCCTGCAAGTCGGGATTTTTCTTTAAGGAACAGCAAGGTGAAATATTCCCAGTTTATGGTATTCGGCGCCCTGGCGATGAAGGATGCTATCAAATAGAACAAAGCGATTTGCTACAAATGAGGCAAGTTCCACGCCGGCGTATTTTTCAGTCTCCTTTGCCGGCGGAAGTAAACCTTTATTGTTTTTGAATCGGGCCAGAGTGAGATGGGGTGTAAAAGGCCGGTTTTCTTTCTCAAAACCGAGTCGTGCTGTTTCGTGTTCAATGGATTGTTGAAGCATGGCCAGATCGGGAGCGATCACGCCTGCCCATAAGACATTCGGTCTTCTTAAATTCGGAAAGAACCCGCAGCCCATTAAATGAATGGCAAGCGGCTGATGCGCCTTTGCGATCAGGTTCAGGGATTCGTCCAGTGCAGGAATTTTATCGACATCCGTGGCTCCCAGGAATTTAATTGTCAAATGAATTCCCGCGGGATTCACCCACTTTGCATCTCGTGCAAACGGTTTTAAAGCGCGTTGAAGGTCCTGCAACTTGCTTCTAACTTCATCTGGAAGATCAATAGCGACAAACAATCTCTTCTTGTCCAAGGATCTTTAACCTCGCAGGATTTCAAACAACATTGCTTACAGACTTCTTTTTTCGATGTCAGTCATCGGAAAATCACGAGTATCTTCAGTTACCAGAATGAAACCGTGGGTCCGGGCCGTAGCCGCAATTAGAGCATCCGCGATGCTCAGCGTGATTCCTTTATTTCGAAAAGCTCTGTAGTATTGAGCGCCTTGCATCGCGATTTCCTGATTCACAGCCAGAATCTCAAACAAAGATAGAAATCCGGAAATCACGTTCTCCTCAGAGGGTCTTGCGCCGGCCCAAACTTCATAAAAGGCTAAAGCGGATATTCCAGGGACTTCTTCTTTAAGAAGGTCATGAACGAAATCGAGTGCTTCTTTTTTGCCTCTCAAAACCCAGATAAGAATGTCAGAGTCCAGCAGATGCCTAGCCATGCCATGCCTTCCGGAGTTTGCGCTGCCGTCTGGTATCTGAGCCGCGGAGCCTCTTCAAGTATTTCCGCACCTGGGCGTCCGTTTGCAAATCAGGGTGATTCTTCCAGATTCCTGCAACGTTCTCCAACGCCTGCTGAAGCCGGACTTTCTTCAGTTTCTCTTGCACCGCCTGCACTACGAATTCACTGCGTTCCCGTTTTTGAACTGTGCGGTCCAGCTCTTCGAGCAGAGCTTCAGGAAATACGATTTGTGTCTTGATAGTTGGCATGATTCAAATATTGATAGATAGCAACTCACATGTCAACCCATCCGGGTGGCCAGGGCGATCGGTCTTCATCCGTCAACAGCGATAAACAATCTCTTTTTATCCAAGGATCTTTAACCTCAGCAGACTTAAAGCGGCCTGGCTTGAGGAAAAGCGAACTCGCTGTCTTCCGCCCGGAAACTGGAACTTTCTGGCCATTGTTGCAGTGGAATCTGAGAGCGCGATGAAGACAGTGCCGACGGGTTTTTCAGCAGATCCGCCTTCCGGACCTGCGATCCCGGTGATCGAAATCCCGTAATCCGAGCCGGCAATTTTACGGACGCTGTCCGCGCCATGAGCCGCAATTAGATCAGCAGAAACGCTCAGCAGTTTTATTTTTGCTTCATTGCTGTAAGTTACAATTCCCTGTTCAAAATACGAAGAGCTACCCGAAACGTTTGTAAGCCGCTCCGCGAGCAAGCCTCCGGTG
>Ga0247727_10006793_pt1 | contig 22260 bp, 21 predicted proteins | sample WisWelCaveWW1625_FD_202498 | JGI IMG/M metagenome (GOLD analysis project Ga0247727, IMG submission 202498) | Biofilm microbial communities from Wishing Well Cave, Virginia, United States - WW16-25 | ecosystem: Environmental > Aquatic > Deep subsurface > Groundwater > Cave microbial mat | place...
ACGACGTACGACGCGCCGCGGCCAAGTCCCTGTCCAAAATGGCCAAGGCGGCGAGCAAGAAAACTTGGCGATAACGATCTTGGAACTTTCCATTCAACGCTTCTTCTCGAGAAAGGAAACAAAAATGAGGAACCGGCTCTTCATCGCACTTCTATTTTCCTCCGTCGGGCTGTCGGCCGGCTGCTCCGGACTGAACACGCTTCAGCGGGCGGAATATCAGGTCATGAAGGACAAGGGAATGGCCGTGGAGGAGAAGAATCCGAATGTCGCGGCGGCCCTGGGCCTCTTGCCCGGTTGCGGCTCGTTCTACACGCGCCAGTTGACACTCGGCGTCGTCGATCTTCTGTTCTGGCCCGCTTCCATCCTGTGGGACCCCTTCGTCGGTTACAGCGGTGCCGAGGTCATCAATTACGACGTCAGCCGCGCCTACGCGAAGAAACACAAGGAAAAGGAACTTGCCGATCTCGAACACTTGAAAGAAGACAATCGAATCACTCAAGCAGAGTTTATCGACCGACGAAGATCCATCGATTCCAAGTACAACTTTGATTGAACTCCGAAATCTCCTTGGAGTGCCCGTCAGCCGGCGCCTCGAGCCTTACCTCACTTCATCAGAAACACGCCTACCGCTATAATCCGGCCCCTTGATACTGGAGGCGACCGGAGTGTTGGACGTTCGGCAGCAGCTTGAGATTATCCGACGCGGCGCGGAGCAGATCGTGCCTGAGCAGGAACTGGTCGCGAAATTGGAGCGATCGGTTCGGACGGGCAAGCCGCTGATCGTAAAGTATGGAATCGATCCGACCGGGATCGACGTGCATCTCGGCCACACCGTACCGCTCCGGAAGCTCCGGCAGTTTCAGGAGCTGGGCCACAAGGCAATCATCATCATCGGCAATTACACCGCGCTGGTCGGCGACCCAAGCGGCCGGGACCAGACGCGGGTCAGACTGACGCCGGAGTCGGTCGAGACGAACGCGCGGGATTATTTGAAGCAGATCTCAAAGATCGTAGCCGGGCTGGGGCCGGCCGGCGAGGTCATCGACGGGGCCAGAGTGGAAGTGCATCGCAACGGCGATTGGTTCCGCCGCATGAGTTTCCTCGACGTGCTCGACTTGTGCCGCAGGATGACGATTTCGCGACTGCTCGAACGCGACGACTTCACCAAGCGGCTGGTGGCCAAGTCGCCGATTTACCTGCACGAGTGTCTGTACCCGCTGATGCAAGGGCAAGACTCAGTCGAGATCTCGGCCGATGTGGAGTTGGGCGGTAGCGAGCAGCTTTTCAGCCTGATGTGCGGGCGCGAGCTGCAACGCGACCACGGCCAGGAGCCGCAGATCGCAATCACGCTGCCGATCCTGGTGGGCCTCGACGGCACGCGACGCATGGGAAAGAGCCTCGGCAACTACATCGGCGTCGCCGACGAGCCGAACAACATGTTCGGCAAACTGATGAGCATCCCCGACACGTGCATGCGGATGTATTTCGAATTGCTCACCGACCGGCCGCTTGACGAGGTGAACCGGTTGCTCGCCGCAGACGCACACCCGCGCGACGCGAAGGTGGCGCTGGCAAAAGACATCGTCGGACAGTACTACGGATCCGCTGTGGCAGATACGTCACTCGCGGAGTTCGAGAAACGATTCCGGGAGAAGTTGGACCCGACGGACATCCCGGAATTTGACGTGCCGCGTGAGGAACTCAAGGATGGACGAATCTGGGTTTGTAGGTTGATCGTGCTGGCCGGCTTCGCTTCATCGAACGGCGAGGCGCGGCGGCTGGTCGCCCAGGGAGGCGTCAATATCGGACCTGACAGACATCGAAATGAAGATCCGAAAGCGGATATTTCGGTTTGCGATGGGCTGATTCTCAGAGTCGGCAGCCGACGAGTCGCGAAGGTACGTCTAATTCCAGGGGCGACACCATGAAACAACACGGTTTCGGCGTAATCGGTTGCGGGATGATTTCCAACTTTCACGCGAAGGCGATCGCGGACATTCCGGGGGCGAAGTTGGTCGCATGCTTCGACACGATCGCGGCGTCGGCGGACCGACTGGCCGCCGCGACCTGTTGCAAGGCGTATCACCAGCTTGACGAAATGCTGGCGAACCCCGACGTGACCGTGGTGACGATCGGCACGCCGAGCGGTGCCCATCAGGAACCTGCGGTCGCGGCGGCACGGACGGGCAAGCACGTGATCGTGGAAAAGCCGCTCGAAGTGACGCTCGCTCGCTGCGACGCGATCATCCAGGAGTGCGAGAAGAACAAAGTCAAGCTGTCGGCGATATTCCCGTCGCGGTTTCACGACTCGAACGTCGAACTGAAGCGGGCAATCGACGAAAAGCGGTTCGGCCGGCTTACGCTGGGCGATTCGTACGTGAAATGGTTCCGTCCACAATCGTACTACGACAGCGGAGCGTGGCGTGGCACGTGGAAACTAGATGGCGGCGGGGCGCTGATGAATCAGGCGATTCATAGCGTTGACTTGCTGGCCTGGCTGATGGGTCCGGTTAGCGAGGTACACGCCCGCACTGCGACGCTGGCTCACGAGCGAATCGAGGTTGAGGACACGGCCGTCGCCACCGTGCAGTTCGCCAGTGGGGCACTCGGCGTGATCGAGGCGAGTACGGCCGCGTATCCAGGCTACCTGAAACGGATTGAAATTCACGGATCCGAAGGCTCGGCGATGATTGAAGAAGAGGACATCGTCAAGTGGGACTTTGCGAAGCCCGGCGATCGTGACGCGGCGATCAAGCAGAGCATGGCCAATCGGCACAGCACGGGCGGCGGGGCCAGCGACCCGGCGGCCATTGGCCATCACGGCCACGCAAAACAATTCCGCGACGTGCTGGCGGCGATCGAACAGAATCGTTCACCGGCGATCGACGGCCACGAAGGACGCCGATCCGTGGAGATCATCCTGGCAATCTACCAATCGGCCATAAGTGGCCAATCGGTGAAATTGCCGCTCAAGGCCGACCCACAGCGTTAGCTGATGATTTGGATTTCGTGTTTCGACATTCTTTAGACATTCGAGCTTAGGCATTCAGTATTTTCCGCGTCACGGAGGACAGGTATGTCGCTGAAGTCGGTTGTGAATTGGCTTACGTACCTGGCAGTGCGGTCGGCCTTGTGCTTGCTTCAGGCATTGCCCCTCAAGACAGCTTACGCCATCGCTCGGGCGCTCGGGCAGTTTGGGTGTGCGGTGGACAGGCGCCATCGATTACTGGCGATGGACAACCTGCGACGCGCCATGCCTGGCAAATACACAGAGCAAGAGTTGCTACAAATTGTCGAAAACGTCTACGTACACTTTGCGACGCTTTCCGTTGAGATCGCCCACACGCCACGGATCTTGCGGGCAACTAGCTGGCGAAATTACGTTCGACCGTGGAACCAGCGGGGCGTGGTGGAAAAAGTACTGACGGGCCGGCCGGTGATACTGTTGACCGCCCACTTTGGCAATTGGGAAATGGCGGGATACCTGATGGCCGTGTTCGGTTTCAAGCCGCACAGCATCGCCCGCACGCTGGACAATCCATACCTGGAACGGCTGTTGCGCACGTTTCGCACGCGAACCGGCCAGGAAATCATCTACAAGCGCGGTGCCTTCGATCAGGTGTCTGAGGTGATGGAACGCGGATCGATGGTAGCGTTTCTGTCCGATCAAGATGCCGGCAGCCGCGGTCTTTTCGTGGATTTTTTCGGTCGGCCAGCCTCGAGTCACCGGGGAGTTGCGTTGCTCTCGCTCGAACACGATGCTCCCATCTGCGTCGGCTTCGCGCGTCGTCTCGGTCGCGGATATCGCTTCGATGTTTGGGTCGAATTGGTCATTGAGCCACGCGATTATCGGCACTTACCGAATCCCGTGTGGAGCATCACGCAGGATTTCACCCGAGCCTATGAGCGTGTCGTCCGGCAGAATCCGGAGCAGTACTTGTGGCTGCATCGACGATGGAAACACCAACCGTCGGACAATCGGGAATCACGGGCGGCGTAGAGAATGACCACTGGCAAGTGACGAATGTCTAACGAAATCCGAAACTCAAATGTCTAAGGCACCGCCATGATTCATTGAATTCAGGTACTATTCGGAATGTCCTTTAGATTTCCTGCTTCATTCGACATTCGTAATTCGACAATAGAGATTCAAGACCGGGAGTCCACATGCCGCAGTTTGTCCGAGTTGCCGCACTAAATGAAATCCCCGACGGCACGAGCAAGGAAGTGGAGCTTCAGGGCCGCGTGGTAGCACTGTTCAATCGGAACGGACAGATCCACGCCATCGACGGGATTTGCCCGCACGCGGGCGGACCGCTCAGCGAAGGGACGCTTGACGGATTCGTCGTCACCTGTCCGTGGCACGGCTGGCAATTTGATGTGACATCGGGCCGCAGTGTGTACAATTCCGCGTGCGTGCAGCAGTGCTATGAGGTCCGAATCGAAGGAGGCGAGATTCTCCTGTCTTTGCCGTGATCACCTACCGCTCATTTCGCAACTGGGATCCGCCGACTCTGGTTGGGCTTTGGAACGCGAGCGTAACCGGTCGCGGGGCCGCCCGCGCCATCGAAGTCAGTGACCTGGATCGGCTCGTCTTCTCCAAGCCCTACTTCGACCCCAAGGGAATCACGATCGCCGAAGAGAACGATGAAGCCGTGGCATTCGTCCACGCGGGATTCGGGTGCAATGAGCAGGGGCAGTTTTCCAGCGATTACGGCGTTGTCGCCATGTTGGTTGTCGCGCCATCGCACCAGCGGCGGGGAATTGCCCGCGAGCTGGTGAGGCGGGCCGAGGAATATCTGCGATCAAACGGCAGCACGGTCATCTATGCCGGCAGCATGCACCCGCTCGATCCGTTCTACCTGGGCCTGTACGGCGGCAGCGAACTTCCGGGAATCTTGATGTCCGATTCGGCCGCCAACCACCTATTCCAATCTCTCGGCTATCGCCCCGTGGATGAGTGTTTGGTGCTGCAGCTCGCGATCACTCGCCCGGTGGTGCTTACCGACGCACGAGTTCGGGCCTGGGGCCGCAGATTGGAGTTTCAAGTGACGCCCGACCCGGCTCCGCCTAATTGGTGGTCGGCCTGTCGCTACGCCTCGTTTGAGCACGCACACTTTGAGCTGCGATCCAAGGAGTCGGGCCAGGTGCTGGCTCAGGCGCACGGTTGGGAGATGTATCCGCTGCAAAAGACTTGGAATGCTGAAGCTGTTGGGATCGTGGAAGTGCAAGTGCTCCCCGAATTTCGCAATCAGGGTGTCGGAACCTACCTGATGTCGCAATTACTCAAGCACTATCGCGAAAACGGTCTGACTCTCGCCGAAGTTCAAACCATGGTTCGCAACGTGGCAGCGTGCCGGTTATATCAACGACTCGGATTTCAAGAGGTAGATCGAGGCGTGGTCTACCGCGCTGAACCGAACGCTTACCAACAAGTACTCACCTCCTCTGCCGCCACGCCGACTCTATGATCGGCAAACTCATTGGCCGAGGCACAACTGACCGCCTTCCGCTTCTTTACCACCGTCAACCCCAGACCAATCGCAACGAACGGATACTATTTGGGCGGCTGGAATTGTGGATTGCCTGCGGTGCCGTCGATAAAGAACTCTGAAACTGTTACCCCATGCCGGATCAATAACGCAGACCGAGTTCCGTCCGAGATTTTAGGGGATCGAGCGTCCGGCGAAGGAGACGAATTGTGGAAATCCTGACCACTCGCTTTGGGCCGATCACCATTGCCGCTCTTGATCGCGTGGAGTTCCCGCGTGGGTTGGTGGGTGTCCCGCAATTGAAACGATTTGTGCTCGTTCGCGACCCTCAACTGGCTCGACTCTTTTGGTTGCAGAGCACGCGAGACCCGGCGTGGGCTTTCGCCTTGATCGAACCGCGGGCGGTTGATTCCGGCTATCAAGTTCGTACCACGCCGGAACAACTGGCCGCGCTCCAGGTCGGCGACGCGAGAGAAATCGAAGTTTTTGTCACCCTGAACCGGACCGCAAAGGACACGCTGGCGAACCTTCAGGCCCCAATCTTGATTAACCGCCGCCGGTCGCTGGGCGTTCAGCTTGTGGTTCCGGATTCCCAATATGCGGTTCGTCATGTAGTAGGTTTTTCCACGGCTATGCGAAAGTCCGCTTAGCAATTCATGGAGCCCCGCATGAGCAGGGGCCGCCTGGACCGCACCACACGCGTGCCGATGTGCCGTCCAGAAATTGTTTGGAAGAAGGAAGGAGCCGACTGCTATGCTGGTTCTGTCACGCCATCGCGATGAGAGCATTATCATCGGCGATGACATTGTGATCACCGTGGTTGACATTCGAGGTGATAAGGTTCGGTTGGGCATCAATGCCCCGGTTGAGATTCCGGTACACCGACAAGAGGTGTACGAGGCGATCCAGCGAGAGAACCGCCAGGCCGCGCAGATGGATCCCGCCGCGGCCCGCGAAGTTGTCGCGGCCCAGCCGCCACAACCATCGCTCGACCGTCGCCCCCCGGCCACGACCTAAATCAAGGATCATCCGCAGCCCGTTCCGGCACACCGCCGGAACGGGTTGTTCTTTTTTACGCCGTACCTTTTTCGTTCGTTCCAACTCACCTGATCCAGTGCGCGTTCGCTCTTCGTCCCTTACGCCGCCGCGATTTTCTTGAGAATCACATCCTTGCACATGGCGCGGCTATTTCATAACATGTCCGGTGCTGAAGCGGCAGAGCACCAGCCCGAGTACCAGCCAAGATGTCGATCGTGGCTGGGGCGTCAGGGCATAGTTCAATGAGCTGTTTATCCGGTTCGCCGGAGCGCCGACATCTTTGTGCCACCGCTTCAGCATTTTTGCGCGCTGTTGGTTCGTCGAGTGGCGGACGAAATCTCCAATTCATTGAGAGTGCTGCAATGCCTCAAACCGTACAAGAGCCCCAACGGAAGATCAACGTTCAGCGAAACGTGCGAATTCCGATGCGTGATGGTGTCGCGTTGGCGGCGGACCTGTATTATCCCGAGGCACCCGGCCGGTTTCCCACGCTGCTGGAACGCACGCCATACAATCGCGAAGAATCAGTTCTGCACCGCACGCACACGCCGGAGTATTTCGCCAGCCGCGGTTACATGGTGGTGATCCAAGACGTGCGCGGGCGATTCGGCTCAGATGGCATCTGGTTTCCGTTCATCGCCGATGGCTGGGGCAGGCTGCAGGACGGCTACGACACGGTGGAGTGGCTCGCCCGGCATCCGCTCTCGAACGGCCGGATCGGCACGCTGGGCGGTTCGTTTGCCGGCATGACTCAAATGCTCGTGGCCCCGACGCGGCCCCCGCACCTGGTCACATGTTACGTGCGCGAAGCGGCCTCGGACCTCGCCCAGCAGTGGGTGTATCGCGGTGGGGCGTTCGAGTTGGGCTTCAATCTCGAATGGTGTCTGCGGCACGCCCTGCCCACGCTGGCGAAACAAGTCGGCGTGATCAAGTCGGCCCTGGACCGCAAGGCGGAACTTTACAAAGAGGACCCGCTGCTTGCCCATGCAGTGATCGCCAACCCGCACGACTGGCTCACCAACATCTTGGCCCACCCGGACAACCGAGACGACTTCTACGCCCCATTCGACATCGAATCACAGCACCACGAGATCGATGTTCCCATGCAACACATGGGGGGCTGGTCCGATATTTTTCTTGGCGGCACGCTGGGTAACTTCCTCGGCCTCACGAAGCACGCCCGCACGAACAAGGCCCGGCGGGCTCAGCGACTCATGATCGGCCCCTGGATGCATGGACCGCCGCTCAATACACCATCGTTTGATCGACTCGTCGGCGAAATGGATTTCGGTTCCAACGCGATGTTCGACCTCAACGCCGACATGTTGCGGTGGTTCGATTACTGGCTGCGCGACGAGTCCAACGGAGTCATGGATTCTCCGCCGGTTCGATATTTTCTGATGGGTGCCAATCGCTGGTGTACGGCCGATGCGTGGCCGCCTTCTGGAGCCAAGTTTCTGCGGCTCCACTTTACACGCGGCACCGGCCGCACGAACCGATCGCTCAACAACGGTCGGCTCACGCTCGAAAAGCCCGCCGGCTCGCAGCCTGCGGATGCATTCACCTATGACCCGCGCGATCCGGTGCCAAGCATCGGCGGCAACACGCTTCACAGTCCCCCCCTGCCCCCCGGCACCCCCGGCCCACAAGTGGCTGATTTCATGGCCGCCGCCGGACCGCGCGACCAAAGCTCCATCGAGCCCCGCTGCCTCACCTACACGACCGAACCACTCGCCGAAGCCGTGGCTGTTGTCGGGCCAGTCCACGTGGTTCTTCACGCCAGCTCTTCCGCACCCGATACCGACTTTGTCGCTAAACTTTGCGATGTCTTCCCCGACGGCCGGTCGATCCAGGTTACCGACGGAATCCTTCGTGCCCGCTACCGCCGCGACCGCACGAAGCCGCGGCTGCTGAAACGCGCAACAGTTTATGAATTCGCGATTGATCTCTGGTCGACCGCCTGGGTATTTCAGCCAAGTCATCGACTGCGAATCGTCATCACATCGAGTTGTTTTCCGCGATTCGACCGCAACCCGAATACCGGCCGCTCGCTGGCCGATTCGACCGAAACTCGCGTTGCAACCAATCGCGTGTTCCATGACCGCGAGAATGCATCCCATATAGTGCTCTGGGTGATACCGTGATCCTGCAGCAATTCCCCGCGACAAAGCAGCCAAGGAATTCGATCGACGGCGAGTATCCCGGACTGACAATCCAAGAGGGAACCCGTGGACCGAATTTCAACGACTTACTTTTGTCGTGCTCGCCGTTGCATCGCCGTTAAACGACTAAATGAACAGGTCGCACGCGATTGTCATCCCCCCTCAATTAACGGATAACTCGACCTTCGACGCATCAAACAAGGGGGCGAGAACTGGCCAAAATAAAGTGCGAGCCAAGACTTTTCACTTGCTTTTCTACTCAGGCTGAGTAGACTCACGTCTGTCGTTTCTGTACGTGGGGGCGGTTCAATGCGCCATTCTGCTGTCTGCATCAGTTCTCAATGTATTAGCGGGCATTCTCCTCAGTTGCACCAGTCCCACCAATGCCAATCCCCTTCGGCCGTTTTCCTCTCTCTCTCTCTCTGTCATGGGATGTGATGCTTTATCAGAGAGAAGTGAAGTATCAGAGATTCAAAGAACCCCTACGTCGGGACTCCTGAAGGTCTCGGAAATCACTCCAATTCGCATCACTCAGGCAAGCCGTCACACGGTGCCAATTCGACTGACTAACGATTTAGACCGAACTTTGGAAGTGGCCGAAATTCAGTTCAGTTGTGAGTGCCTCGAAATCAACCCTCGTAGGTTTGTTGTGCAGCCAGGTAAAACAATGGAGGCAAGTGTCGTTTTGGACTTCAGCAAACAACCTCGCTTCACAGGAGGATTGGCACTTGAGGCCAAGGGATTCTCAACGACTCGCGAACACCTTTTCAGTCTCACAATGGAAGTGACGGTTGACCCCCGGACGGAACGCCATGAGGGCGATGGCATCTCGACTGTGACCGAAGGACAACAGGGCATTACGCCGAGGCCAGTTCCAATGGTACCTATCGCTTCCGATGAAGGAGAAGAAGCCGATGGCCAGTGAGGTTCAAAACGCAACGCCTGTCGCACAGGAACGGATTTGTTCCACGGCCGATGGTCAGCCGGCAGCCAGCCCAGAAATGGACCACGTGTCCCGCGGGAACACACTTTCTGACGTCCTCCGAAGCCGGCGGATTCGTGGTATTCAAAAGCTTGTTGCCGTTTTTCTCGTTTGCATGCTTGCCTGCGTTCTTTTCGGAAACCTGCTTCATGGTGGTTCGGTGATGATCGCTCTGGCGTATTTGCGGGGTGAGCGATTGATCATTGATCCCATTGTGGCCTTCGCAAATGATGGTCTTCCTGGTGAGGAGCGAGAGATTTTGTTCCGCGTTTTGAATTTCACTGACAGACCCGTCAAACTGCTTGGCGCGAATTCTAGTTGTACTTGTGCTTCAACCAAGGATCTACCCCTGGTGATACCTCCCGCTGAGAGCCGAATGCTCTCGGTGACGTACCGCTTCTCAGAAGCCCAATCGAGTCTGGAGGAAATCGTTACCTTGTACACGGATGATCGCCAGAGATCCCGCTTGGTCGTGCGCATAAAGAGACGTGTTGCGAATACGGTTGAGCTTGGGACCACGAAAACGAGCCTTTGAAGTGGAGGGATTGGAGAACACGTTCTATAGCCTGTGAACCATTTTGTCAAAGGGGGTCGAAACATGCATTCGTTGCTTCAGCTAATTCGAACAGTTTCGGTTGGGGTGTGCCTTCTGATGATCGGAGTTGGAATAATTGGGCAAACAACTGTGTCCGCAGGGCGACCCGAAGTGGCAAGTCACCCAGATTGTTGGGCTCACTGCATCTGCGACGAGAATGTTCCTCCCAACGACAAGTGCATTGGACAGAAGAAAGGAATTGAAGGGCTAGACGCATTCTGTTTTGCGTTGTGCGGGTTTTGTACCGCAAACCAGTGCCCGACAGAAATGCCATAGCCAATAACGCCAAGGCTTGCTGGCACAGGTTGACGGCGGAGCTTGAAGCACGGTGGCTGTTCTGCGCAATGATCAGCCGCACAATGGAGTCCAAAAATCCAAAAGAACACGAAAAGGTCCCAAAGATTGGAATGTTTTTGAGTACACTTATTCTTCTCATTTGATTAGGCGCATTTTGCCTTAAGGTTGGGCAGGCGCGCCAAGCCGAACGCCGAAATGCCTAAACTGATCAAACTCCCCGTTGGAATGAGCCTATGGCTAGCAGGAGCGGGGTTACTAGCAAATGACTCTGAGGTCGAGTCGCGCTTTCGCGCTGAGTACCCGGCCGCCGTCGGGCGATTGAAAAGTTCTCCTTCAAATACGGTATGGAAGATACGTTGGAATTTGAAAAAGTATGAAATCGTCGAAGGTGATACCCAAACAGTATCTCCAAAGTTCGAACGCGAGTACCAAAAGGTGTGCTACATCAAAGGGTCTTATCCCACGTGGTCCTGCCTTGAACTAGTTGAGATCGTGGCCGATACTCCACAGTTTGAGGCTTGGTGTGACACCCAGAATTATGAGTTTTGGCTTCAACGATCAGGAGGGCATCCTTGGTGGGTTCTTAAGTTCCTAAACCGGGAACGAACGACGGGCGCGAGCCGGCTGGGGGGAACCCCTGCAGGTATCTCCTTTATGGACGAGGGCTTCGCTATCGACGAAATGCTAAACAACCCGAATTTCATCATTTCAAAAGCCTCAGTCGCTTTTCAAGATGATGCAGAATTAGTTCAGCTTCACTACGCAAGGACCGAACCCACGAACACCGCTGTCGAGTTGCAACGGCGTATGGTTTTGTCGCCTGGATTAAGCTGGGCACTTAAAGAAACCGAAGTAGTGTTCAGATATGACAATGGTGGCACAACGCGTAGGACAATAAAAGTAGATTACCAGGAACGCGCCGATAACTTAGTCTTACCGAAACTTGTTCGATTGGAACGACATACATATGATCCAAGCGGCAAGGAGATTGGATTTGGAATTGGCGAGACGGACTACACCGACGTGTCGTTTGAAACGGTGGCGGATGAGAAGTTTACCCTCGCGTCCTTCGGGCTTGTGTTCCCCGACCCGTCCCCACCTAAAATGGGAAATTCCACATTGAACATGTACGACTACACACGAGATTGGCTAGCGTGGGCAGTCCTTCCGGTCGCTGTTCTAGGCGGAATTTCGGTTCTGTTCGTTCTGAGAATGCTGAAGAGATGGTATACCAACCGCACGATTCCCCAGTAGGCCACCGTACCGGGTTGCAGATAAGGTCATGGTCGCTGCGCCGGCCGCATTCAAATAGGGCAACTACAAGGTGCAGCCCAAGGTTTCATCAATACCTGGGTCTTGCAGCAGCTTTGGCCATAGCAGCCTTGTTCCCCTTGCTGCGGGCCTGCGCAGGAAAATTAGAGGACTCAGATGTGGTGTTTCTGGAGGCTTATGCCGGAGCACTCCTTCACTTGAAGAACGACGTTTCCAATGTCGTCTGCACGGCGCGAGTGGAACACATAACCACCTTTGCAGATCCAACTGCGTCCGGCAATGACCAGGGCTTGGTATCCAACGCGAAGTTTCAAATTAAGGGTACTTCCGTCCTTGCGATGTACGATTATGTGATGGAAAGATCCCCTGGCAAGCCTGCAACTCTTGTCGCTTGTGTGACCCCTGATTATGCATTCACATTGAATCGTCAGTTGCCCGGAGGGCCAATGATAGTCAACTACTTTGGCCCAGCGAGGTGGAAAGTTGCCTCGTCTCTTGAAAGATACTCAACAGCATTTGTGTTTGCCTCGCATCGTCCACCCTACATGCCAATCGAAGATATCCTCGCAGACCCGTGTGTGAGGTTATCCGGGATTTCTGAAGTTCTCGAGGGTGCCGAAAAACTGGTTGATGTACATTTCGAACTGCCTGGCTCGAAACTACCATACGAGGCAGGCAAGATCGTGCTTTCGCCGAAACTTAATTGGGCGGTGCGAGAATATGAATCAGTGTGGAGGCACCGCGAGCAAGGATGGCGCACTGTAAACAGTGGCAAAATCAGTTACGCGGAACGCGAGAATAGCAGGGTGTTTCCACAGAGAATTCACTTAGTCGAGCAAACCTGGAAGGGGGTAACGGAATGGAGCAAACACGATTGGAAGGTGGAATTCGAGGAAGTCACCTTCGACAATGCTAAGGACCACGATTTCAGCCTTGCCGCGTTTGGTCTACCGGAAATAACACTGGAAACTGAACGCCGTAACTATTTTCCATTTGACCACTGGCTGTTCTGGACCAGTGTAACCGTGGCGATGGTTTGCACACTGCTTCTTCGCTACAGATCTCGCACTCCACACACCAAGATCACCGAAATGAAGCCGACCATTTCAAAAGCAACGCAGTTGCAATAGCTTCCAAACGGACCAACATAGTACTCGCTCCGCCACCGGCGATGCGTTGATCCATCCCACGAGTGCCTGCACCTTCAATGAAATCCCAGCCCCTTGACGAACCGTTCTAATCGCCTGTACGTTGGTCCGCACTGCCCGACAAATCCATTACGGAGAACACTCATGCACCGACACGTCACGCGAAGTCATTGTCTCGCAGTTTTGCTCGGCTTTTTTCCTGCAGCAGCGATTCGGGCAGGCACGGCAGCAGATACCAAATGGATCCAATCCACGGCCTACGTAATCCCGAAGGAAACCGCAACGGAAGGGGAAGGCTACTTTGCGATCATCTCGGGTCACAACGGCCGGCTGTATATCGGAACGCATGCCAACGCGGTCAATTCATGGCTTGTCGAGTTCGACCCCAAGCAGAAGCGGATGGAAATCGTGGTCGATGCACACAAGGCAATCGGGACCGACGTGAAGGGGTTCGCGTCGCAGGCGAAGATCCACACGCGGAACAACACCGGGGCCAGCGGCCGAATCTACTTCGGCACCAAGCAGGGCTATCCGTCGAAGGACGAAAAGGTCACCGACTACCCGGGCGGCTACCCGATGGTTTATGACCCAACCACTGGGAAGACGCGGGTGTATCCGATCCCGGTGCCGCACCATGGGATCATCAGCATCACGCCCGACGAGTCGCGCGGCGTGGCCTACATCTCAACTTGTTCTGACGAGCGGCCGGACGACGGCACTCACTTCGGAATCCTGAACCTCGAGACCGGCAAATTTCGCGACCTGATGGACTGCAAACACATGTATGCGTTCATCGTCGTGGATTACCTGGGCCGAGCTTACCATCCCACGCTCGGCGGCGACATCATGCGATACGATCCGCAAACGGACAAACTGGATCGGCTCAAGCAGACCATCGATGGACAGGCACCGGGTTCCGATTCACATCTCGCCGACGAACACGGCCATCCGATCAACTGGGACATCTCACCCGACGGCAAGACGCTTTACGCGCTGCCGATGAGTACGAATCAGCTCTTCAGTTACGATCTCACCGCCCAGGGCAACACGCTGCCCGGCCAAAGCCTCGGGCCGCTAGTGCCGGGAGCGAAGAGCATCGATTGCCGCGGCATGTGTGTCGGACCCACTGGAACCGTCTGGGCGACGGTGACCGAATCACGCGACGGCGTACACTGGAATCACCTCGTCAGCTTCCGGCCGGGCGATTCGGCCCCGCGCGATTGCGGCGTCGTTGCGGTTCGCAACCCGGATTTCACCGACTTCACCGACAAGGCCGGCAAGCCACTTCCGTTCCACCAAGGGTTTCACAAAACGCCGGACGGCACCACCACCACAAAATACGTCACCATGGGAATTTGCGAAACGAAGGACGGCGCCGTCTACGTCCTCGTGCTCCACCCTTACTCGGTTCTGCAGATCGCCCCAGAATTGCTGAAGTAGCCGGCAAATTCTCAATTCGCACTCGCACAATAATCGACCTCAATACAAATGCCCCCCAGAGCAGGCTTACAAACCATCGACTATCTCGTCGTGTTCGCCTACATGGCCGGCCTAATCGGATTCGGCGTGTTCATCGCGCGACGACAGAAGACGGCCGAGCAGTTTTTTGTCGGCGACCGGCACATGCCGTGGTTTCTCGTGGGCGTCAGCATGCTCGCGACGCTTATGTCCACGCTCACTTATCTCGGCGTGCCCGGTGATCTGATCAAGAACGGGCTGGCCATCGGCTTGGGTCAGGTGATGGCACCGGTCGTTTTCGTCATCGTCGGATTCGTTTGGCTGCCTTTTTACATGCGGCTGCGGCTGACGAGTGCTTACGAATACCTCGAGCTGAGATTTGGATCATCCGTGCGATTCCTCGGCGTCGCCCTGTATCTCTATATGCGGTTTTTGTGGGTCGGGGCCATTCTGTACACAATGTCGCTCGCCGTGTCGCAGATGACACAAGACAGCGGCCCGCTGGCGATCGCCACCCTGACTGGCGGCACGATCGAACTCAGCGACCGTGGCTGGTTCTACTTCGTGCTGCTTTCGACCGGCATCGTGAGCACGGCATACACGGCGCTGGGGGGCATCAAGGGATTGATTTGGATCGATTTCATCCATTTCGTCGTGCTCATGACCGGGGCCATCGTGACGCTCGCGGTGATCGCGGCGCGTACTGGCACGGGGCCGGCGGACTGGTGGACCGAGGCGACGAGCGCGTCGCACAAATTCCCCGTCATTGCAAGCTGGGACCTCAGCGTGCCCCGCACGTTGCTCTGGGTTTTGTTGACCGCGTTTTTCTGGGAGGTGTGTACGCACGCGTCGGATCAGGTGGCATTGCAACTGTACTTCACGACCCGTTCGGCGTCCGACGCCCGCCGCACCGCGATTGTGAACTACGTACTCAACGCGACCATGACCGGATTGCTCGTGTTGGTCGGCATGGCACTCCTGACTTTTTACATGCGACAAAGCGGCGAGCTTCCGGCGGGCGTCACAGACCCGCGATCCGGCGGGTTTCCCGACAAGATTTTTCCTCACTTCATTGCCCACGCGTTGCCGACCGGCCTGGCCGGCCTGGTCGTCGCCGGCGTGTTCGCGGTCGCCCAGTCGAGCATCGATTCGGGAATAAATTCGAGTGCGACGGTTATCACGGTCGACGTGATCTTGAAGCTGCGCGGCCGACCGATGAGCCAGTCCGATCAACTCACGCTCGTGCGATGGTTGACCGTCCTCCTGGGCGCGATCGTCACGCTGGCCGCAATTGGGATCAGCCTGACCACGGGCAAATTCAACATCATCGACATGCAGATGCGCAGCTTTAACTGCGTGCTCGGCCCGCTCGGCGCGATCTTCATGGCCGGCATCCTCTTGCCGCACGTCGGCGAGCGAGCGGTGTTTACGGCAGGGATCCTCGGCGCCGTAACCGGCGTGTTACTCGGTTATGGCAGCCTGATTCCCGGCATGAGCAGCCCGTCCTCACTCCTGGTCATCCCGCTCTCGTGGCTGGCAACATTCTCGCTCGCGGCCGTGCTCGGCGGCGTGATGCAATCGCCAAGGCCCGAACAAGTCCGAGGTCTGACCTGGCAGAGCGTGAGGCGAGAGGAGTCGAGCGGCACGTAACGACAAGCGGTCCGCTGCTCGTAACATCGAATTTGAAAAACGGCCCGCTTGTGGCTACGACTCGCCGCGTGCCCCGCGCAGCCAGAACCCGCCATCGACGAGCAGGCTCGTGCCCGTAATGTAGTCGGCGTCGTCGGAGGCGAGGAACGCGGCGGCCTTGCCGATGTCTTCCGGCGTGCCGAGCCGGCCCCACGGCAACTTCGGCCCGGCTTCGAGGATCGCCGCATCGCCGAACGATTCGTGCTCTCCCGGCGTGTCGATCCAGCCCGGCTCGATCACGTTCACGTTGATCCGGTGCGGCAGCAACTCGGCGGCGATCGTGCAGGCCATGTTGATAAGCCCACTCTTTGCCGCGTTGTACGCGACGCTGTGCACGAACGGTATACGGTTATGAACGCTCGAAATGAAAACAATTTTGCCCCCCCCGCCCCGCTCGACCATGTGCCGGGCCACAAGCTGGCTCATGTGAAACCCACCCGTCAGCGTCCCCTGAATTGTCTGGTCGAACACTTGCGGGTCATATTCCAAAAACGGCGCCCGCCGCGAAAACGCCGGGTTCGAGATGAGAATGTCAATCCGCTGGAATTCACCGAGTGTCTTGGCCACGACTTGTTCGCAGCCAGCCCGATCGAATACGTTGCCATCCACGAGCGCCGCCTGTCGCCCCAGCGCTCGGATTTCCGCGACCACTGATCCGGCCAGCTCCGTGCGATCGCGATCATTCACGGCCACGGCCGCGCCGGCTCGCGCCAGTTCTAACGCACAGCCGCGGCCAATGCCGCGCGCCGCGCCCGTGACCAGTGCTCTCTTGCCTTGCAGGTTCATGGAGTGCGTACGCAAAATTCATTTGCGATTGGTTTCATCGTCTGTGTACTGTAAGGCCGGCGAGCGAGAATGCAAGTATCGAGGACCAGCCATGACCGCATCGCGACGTGAATTCATTACGGCCGGGGCCGCGGGCCTGTGCGGCGGACTGAATGCGGGAGCAATTGGTATGCAGACCAAAGGCACAATGCTTGCGGCGGACAATCTGGCGGCGGGGCGAACCCCTTGCCTCGATTACGGCCTGTCGTTTGTCGCCGGCACCGCCTCGTTCAACTCCGTGCGGTTCTGGGTCGAAAGTCGCACGACGATCGTCGACGACAAAGCAGGCACGAGCACCGAGTTCTATCAGTGTGCCTCGTGCAAGAGCGAGAACACGTTCGGCGAAAAGGACCTGCTTTACAAAGACAATTACGATTTCCTGCCGATCCTGAGCGCCGGCCACTGGCTGATCTTTCGCCGCACGGCGCAACTCAATCCGAACTATCGGCAGATTCACAAGGTCGAGGACGTGTGGGGGCCGATGAACATGAAGCTGCGAGACGCTGCCGGTGTGAACGTGCTCGACTCGTGGGAAAAGATCCGCGACGCCACCGCCGCCGGGCTGCCGATCGTGTCGCAAACCGAGATCGCCAACCCAGGCTCCGGCCTGCGGGCGACAATCGAGTGCCCGGTGAAGACGATGAACATCAGCCACGACAAACGAATGTACCAGGTCGACACCGGGCCAATCGCCTTCCCCGACCTCTCGAAGCAATTCGACCCGCCGATCGACTGCCTGAGTCTGGCCTTCGTCGTGTTCAACGCACCGCACTTCGCCGATTTCGTCGTCGAGCAGCCAACGCCCGTGACCGAGGACGGGCAGGAGCGGTGTAAGATTCACCACTACTCATTGCCATTCAGCCTGCCGGCAAAAAATGTCGTGCTGGCGGTGGAGAAGATGTAGCGAGGGACATGGCAGATTAATGAAGGGTAGAATCATCGTAGGCGAATATGCGTAAGTAATTCCGCTTTCATCGTGCTGCCAACAATTGTTCTGCCCCATTCGGCACCAGTGCAAAAATAATTATGCAACCAAATCACAAGGGCCAGATTCGAGCACTTCGGTGCTGCTTTGTGCCAGGAACTGGTATTACGGGGAGTCAGATTCTCCGAACCGAAATCCGAGCGGCCCAAACTGTTCTTGGATTTGTTCCAGCCCGCGTTTGACGAGGATGATATCGGCCCCGTGGGCAATGAATCGGGCGCCCATGTCGAGCAGTCGCCGGCCGTGTTCGACGGAAAAACACGGCATGCCCCAGTGTTTTCCGGCGCGGCGTGCGGCGTCGGCGACCTGAAGCATGACTCGTTCGATCGCGGGGTGATCCATTTGGCCGGGGAATCCGCCAAGGATCGAAAAGTCGCCGGGGCCGAGAAAGAGAACGTCGACGCCGGGCACGGCCGCGATCTCATCGGCTCGTTCGGCCGCCGCCGCGTCTTCGATCTGAACGACGACAAACGTCTCGGTGTTCGCCGTGCGGACATAATCGCCGATCGGCATCATGAGGTAGGGCATGTCGGGGTTTGCGCCGTCGCAGCCGCGTCGGCCTTGGGGAGCGAACTTGCACCACTTCACGACCTCGGCTGCCTCGTCGGCCGAGTCGCAGCGCGGATACATGATGCCGTTTGCCCCCATTTCCAAAAGCCGGCTCATGCGCATGAACTCCCCCTTCGCCGGCCGAGCCATAATGTCCGACGCGCCCACCCGCGCGGCCCGCATCAAGTGCGACGCGGTCTCGACCGAGTACCCGTGATGCTCCAGGTCCATCCAAATGCAGTCGAACCCAATCAGGCTCGTCATCTCATACAGCGACGCATCGGTGAAGTGCAGGCAAACGACCAGCACCGGTTCATTTCTGCCAAGTTTAGCTTTCACGGCACTTGATCGCATGATTCGCCCTCGCAAAACGAAACATATTCCTTTACAGCCACGACCGCGGAACAGACCAGGACGAATTCCGCTCTACGATCGCAGCTCAACCTAATCCCAGGTTGGAACATGGTAGACTCCTCACGATGGGAACGCTAACAATTCTCGATACAAAGTTGTGTGGTAAGTTTGCTGGAATAGTCTGCGGCAGCGATCGAAAACCGATGGTTGCTTTGCTCGGCTTCCCCGGCTAACGTATGCCACGCCTTCATGATCCTCGGCGTGAAGCAACACCCATGAACAAACTTCGCAGGCTGTTTTGGTCGTCGATCGCCCTTCTAACTCTCGCATCCTCTCGGTCTTGGGCCGAGGACTGGCCGCAATTCCGCGGGCCAAACGCGAGCGGTGTGTATGCCGGGAGCCACCGCCTGCCAACGACGTTCTCGCACGAGCAGAACGTACGCTGGTCGGTGGAGCTTGGCGAGGGAATCCCGTCGCCTGTCGTGGCAGGGGGGCGCGTGTTTACGACGGCGATGGTCGGTCCACAGAAGTTTGCCGTGTTCGCATTCGACGAATCGACGGGCAAGCAGCTCTGGCGGCGCGAACTCGACACGGGGCCTTTGCCGCCGATCATGCCGCCGAACAGCCACGCGTCGTCCACGCCGGCCGCAGACGTCGATCGTGTGGTCGTGTATTTCAGCACGCTCGGACTCCTGGCTTTCAACGCCGCGAACGGCGAGCAAATTTGGCACGTGCTGCTCGACGTTCCTCAATACCTGATGGACTGGGGCGCGGCCGGGTCGCCGATCATCTTGGATGACATGGTGATCTTCGATCAGGACGACGATCTCGCGCCGTTTCTGATTGCGGTGGAAAAAAAGTCTGGGCAAGTCCTCTGGCGGACAGAACGTGCGGAGATGCTCGCGGGTTATGCCGTGCCGGTGATCTGCGAGGCGGGCGGGCGCAAGGACATCGTCATCGCCGGCACGGGCAAAATGAAAGGCTACGATCCCGCGACGGGCAAGGAACGCTGGACCTGCAACACGCTGCTCCGCACGATCATGACCTCGCCCGTCGTGCGCGACGGCGTCATCTACATCTCGGTTCAGAGCTACGGCGACACCGAACGCATTCTCAAATTCGCGCTGCTCGAATGGAAAGACACCAACCAGGACGGCAAGCTGACGAAAGAGGAGTTACCCAAGACGTTCGGGGCGAAATTCGACAAGGCCGACGCGAACCACGACGGCTACCTGGTGGACAAGGAGATCGACCACGCATTCCAGTCGCCCACGAACATGGCCGGCGGCGGCAGCATCATCCAAGCGATCCGCGGCGGCGGCTACGGCGATGTCACCAAGACGCACCTTGCCTGGAACCTAAACAACCGCTCGCCGTCGAATCTCTCGTCGCCGATCGTCTTCGGCAACCAGCTCCTCGTCGTGAAACGCGGCGGGATCGCCAGTTCGTTCGACGCCGAGACGGGCAAGGCCCATTGGGAAACCAAACGCATCGGCAACCTCGGCGAATACTACTCGTCGCCCATCGCCGGCGACGGCAAGATTTATCTCACGGGCGAAAACGGATTCGTCGTCGTGCTCGCGCCCGGGCCGGAGTTGAAAGTCCTCGCAAAGAACGACATCGGCGGCACGTGCATCGCCACTCCGGCCATCGCCAACGGGCGGATATTTTTCCGGACCCGAGAGAAACTGTTGTGCGTCGAAGGAAAATAAGTTGCTCAAAAAACAATCTTGAGGTTTGCTAAGTAGACCGGCATGAGAAAGTATGCCGGCGAGCGGGGGGCGTCAGCCCCCTGATATATCGGGATTCCGCGAGAATCAGGGGGCTGACGCCCCCCGCTCGCCAGCCCAATCTTCAAAGCGGGTCTACTTAGTTCGCAGTCGTTGGAGACTATCTTGACGGACCGAAGCTACTATGTCGAAACCAGTGTGTGGGGAATGATCCCCAAGGGCCAGCCGCGAGAGATGAGGCGCGAGTTTGCAATTCGTGCGAAGGTCGTCACGTTTGTTTATTTCGTCCGTGGTGCTCGACGAGATCAATGCCGCGGACGAGAACGACCGAACTCAGATCATGGCAGTGCTCGAAACGGTCGGTGCGACTGTGTTGGAACTAGAGCCGGAATCGCGCGATCTGGCACGGTTCTATATCGCGTCGAATATCCTGCCGGCCCGCAAGGTCGAGGACGCTCTGCACGTAGCCATCGCCACAACCCAAAAGATCGACGTTTTGGTAAGCTGGAATCATAAACACATGGCCAATGTCAGAAAGTCTCAACAGTATTGTGGTGCGAATCTCATGCGTGGCTATGCGCAGACACCGCTCATTTTGACGCCACTGGAGGTGTTGCATGATTGAAGAACGGTCGCTCGACGAAGCGCTGGATCATTGCGACAAATGGGGTGATCGGGTCTCGAAGGCCCTCGAAGGACTCACGCCCGAACAAGTTGTCGAGTACTTCAAAGGATCGCGCAGGCGGCTTGAACGCGCTACTGGAAGAAAGCTTCGCCTTCGAAAGGACACCCGGAAGCGGTCCAAGTCAGTTTGCCGGTGAAGAATACTTGTCGACTAACCTACCCGGTACACACATGAAGCAACTTGTTCTTGCGGCAGCGATTTCTGGAGCCATCCTCGTACCAGTCCGATGCGCACTCGCATCCGACCGGCCAATCGATCTGGTGGTGGCAGCGAACGCCCCGCAACTGGAACGAGTCGCGTCCGAGGAATTGGCTGCGCAGTTCAGGCATCTCTTCGACGGCGAGGTGCGAATCGCAGACGTGGCCCCCGCCGGCGCGCGATACCTGATCCTGATCGGCAGCCCCGACACGAACCTGGCGGTGAAACGGGCCGTCTGCGACCGCTGGCCGAAGCTGAGCGATCAGGGCATCGTGATCCGCAGCATCCCGCGCGATGGCGGCGAGACGCTCGTCGTTGGTGGCGGCAGCCCGGTTGCGACCCTGTGGGCGGTGTACGAACTGGGGCATCGATTCGGCGTGCGATACCTGCTACAGGGCGACGTGTTTCCCGCTGAGCCGCCGCCACTGAAGCTGAACGGTTTCGACGTAGTGATGGAGCCGACTCTGCGCACGCGCACCTGGCGGACCGTGAACGATTTTGCAATCGGCCCGGAGGCTTGGGGGATCGAGGAACACAGACTGGTGCTGCGGCAGTTGGCCAAGCTCAAGTTCAATCGCGTCATGCTGAGCCTTTACCCGTGGCAGCCGTTCATGCACTTCGAGTTTCGTGGGGTGAAGAAAAGCACGGGTGTGCTGTGGTACGGCTGGCGCTATCCGGTCACGGGCGACACGGCCGGGCGTGCGGCGTTTCGGGGTGCGAAAGAGTTTTACAATCCCGACCTGGCCGACAAGGAGACGTATGAAGCGCGAACTGCCGCCGGGATCGCGTTGTGTCGGGGGA
>Ga0247727_10006794_pt1 | contig 22260 bp, 19 predicted proteins | sample WisWelCaveWW1625_FD_202498 | JGI IMG/M metagenome (GOLD analysis project Ga0247727, IMG submission 202498) | Biofilm microbial communities from Wishing Well Cave, Virginia, United States - WW16-25 | ecosystem: Environmental > Aquatic > Deep subsurface > Groundwater > Cave microbial mat | place...
CAACCCGGTAATGGCGCCGAACACGGTGGTTTTTCCCGACCCGGCGACTCCAACGAGGCCTACGCGCATGGCGCGGCAATCTATCAGATCGAGACGTCGATGAGATCCGCGCCCGCTTGACCGCGGTGACGGCGAGGCTAATCTCTGGTGGTCGTCGTCAGGAGATTCGGATCCCACGGCGGGTCGATGTAGCCTGGAGGGAACATGGCGTCGAAAGAGCGTTCATCGGTGCTGATGCATCGGGCAGTGCTGGCCGGTTGGTTCGTCGAGGCGGCATCGACACGTATGTCTGGTAGCTCCGAGCAGATTCCTCGCCGAGCACCACGAGTGCCTGAGAGCTAGAAACTCCTGGAGAAACCCTCCCCGAGCGCGGCCAGCGGCGGCGCGTCGTCGTTCTTGTCAACGCCGGCCGTGGCGACATGGCACCTGGCGCGTGCTTGCCGCGTCGTGGCGGGGACGGTATGAACCCACGATGCGTTCCGCCTTATCTCTGCTGATCGCCGCTTCCGCGCTTGCCCAGACGCCCGAGACGCAAGGAATGCGCTTGCCCGCGCCGTCGCTGGTGGGCGACGACGACCCGACGGCGATCGAAACCAACCCCGCGTCACTGGGCTTTGCGCGGCACGGGCTGGTGCTGGCTTTCGACGAGGCGGACGGTCCGGGCGACGCCGTCGGGCTGTTCGGCAACCTCGGACTCGGATCGCTCTCCAGCGCGATCGCCTACCAGTCGCTCGAGGACAACGGCAAGCTGAGCTTCGGCCTGGGGCTGCGCGGCGGCAAGAGCTTCGGGCTCGGTCTGGGACTGCACTGGTACAACTCCGACCAGAACGCCGGGCTCAACGGGCTGTTCGCCGCGGACGCGGGGCTCACGGTGCGCCCATTCTCCCCGGTGGCGCTGGGCTACGTGGCCAAGAACCTCAACACGCCGCCGCTGGGCGCGGCGATCCTGGAGCGCGTCCATCGTTTGGAGCTGGCCATCCGTCCCATCGGCACGGATCGGATCGAGGTGGCCGGCGGCGTCGGCATCGGTGAGGACTCCGAGGACGTCGATCCGCGCTTTCGCGCCACGCTGGGGTTTGCCGGCTTCGAGTTGCGAGGCGACGTGGAGATCGACGACGGCGTTGTCGAGGACGACGTGCGCGCGACCGCCAGCCTGGTCCTCAACCTGGAGCAGACCGGCGCGTACGGTGGCGTCGCGTTGCGCCGAGCGCCCGGCGCCGATGCCGAAGCCGTCGGGGCGATTTTCGGTTTGCGCGTGAGCCAGGAGCGCTACCGGCCGTTGCCCATCCAGCCGCGCGTTTTCCTAGAGATCGTGCTCGACGGCGATCCCGAGGAGCGCGACGTGGTCAGGCTGCTGGCGCACCTGTCGTGGCTGGTCCGGGATGATCGGACCGCCGGCGTCGTGCTGCGCATCGGCGAGCTCGGAGTCGGCTGGGCCACCATCGAGGAGTTGCGCGCGAGCCTCTTGCGCCTACGCGCCGCCCACAAGCCCGTCTATGCCCACCTTGAGGGAGCGTCGCTGCGCGCCTATCACCTGGCGACGGCGGCCGACCGCGTCCTGATCGGCCCCGCCGGCGGTGTGCGCCTGGTGGGGCTGCACACCAGCCTCTACTTCTACAAGGGCACGCTGGACCTCTTGGGCGTGCGCGCCGACATCCTGAAGATCGCCGAGTACAAGAGCGCGCCCGAAACGCTGACCGAGACCAAGAGCAGCGGTCCGGCGCGCCTGGTGAGGGAGGCGATTCTCGACGACCTCTATCCGCGTTTGCTCGCGTCGCTGGGCGACGCGCGCAAACGGGATGCGGCATGGATGTCCGCCCTGATCGACCAGGGACCGTACACCTCCGGGGAGGCCCAGCGCGGCGGCCTGGTGGACGAGATCGTCGCGCCGGAGGACCTGCACGACTGGATCGAACGGCGGCACGGCGCGGTGGCGCTCGTGCCGATCGAGCAGCTGGGACCGCGCCGGCCGGAGCGCTGGGCTTCCCGGCCGCGCATCGCGGTCGTGGTGGTCGAAGGCGATCTGGTGGATGGGCAAAGCCGCGAGGTGCCGCTGCTCGACGCGCAGATGGCCGGCGGCGATACCATCGCCCAGGCCATCGAGCGCGCCCGCGAGTCGGACGCGCGCGCCATCGTGGTCCGTGTCAACAGCCCCGGCGGAATGGCCGGCGCCGCCGACCGCATCTGGCGCGAGATCTTCAAAACGCGAGGGAAGAAGCCCATCGTCGCGTCGATGGGCGACGTGGCGGCGTCGGGCGGTTACTACCTGGCCTCGGCCGCCGACCGGGTCTTCGCTTCGCCATCGACCATCACCGGCTCGATCGGCATCTTCTTCGGCAAGCTCGACATCTCGGGGCTGCTGGCCAAGCTGGGAATCACCCACGAGAGCTACAGCCGCGGCGCGCGCGCCTCGATCGACAGCGAGCTGCGCCCGTACTCCGACGAGGAGCGCGCGGCGTTGATGGGCAAGCTCAAGCAGTTCTATGATCGCTTCCGCGAGGTCGTCGCCAAGGGTCGTGGCCTGTCCATCGACGACGTCGATCGTGTCGGCCGCGGGCGGGTGTGGACCGGGAGCCAGGCTCGCGAGCGCCGGCTGGTCGATGCCATGGGCGGATTGGAGGAGGCGCTCGGGGAGGCCAAGCGCCGCGCCGGCCTCGCTCCGGACACCGAGGTCGAGCTGGTGCTGCTGCCCGAGCCGCCGTCCGACCTCGCCCGTCGCCTGGCCCGGGCGATGCTCGGCGGCGAGAAGGCTTCGCCGCTGGGCCGGGGCGTGGCGGCCCGCCTTCGTCACGCAATCCCGCCGTCGCTGCTCGAGGCGCACGGCGAACCGCTCGTGCGCATGGATTACGAGATCGTCTGGGAGTAGACGAAATCCGCGAGGTCCGGGGGCAGGGCGGACTCGATCGTCGCCGGCCCGCGGCCTCCCGGATGGGGAAAGCGGATCCAGGCGGCGTGCAGCGCCTGGCGCGGCAAGAGCAGGCGTTCGCGCAGCGTCTCGGTGAAGCCCGTCTCGATGAACTCCAGGAACGGCGCCGGATCGGGATAGAGCTTGTCGCCCACGATGGGGTGGCCGATGGCCGCCAGGTGCGCGCGGATCTGGTGTTGCCGTCCGGTCTCGGGCGTGGCTTCCAGCAGCGTGAATCGTCCCAGCCGCCGGCAGGCGCGCCAGCGCGTCCGCGAGGGCATCCCGTCGCGGTCGATGTCCATGCGGATCCGTACCGGGCCGACGCTGAGCTTGAGGCCGAGATCCACCACGCCTTCGCCGTCGAGCTCGCCGTGTACCACGCACAGGTAACGTTTTTCGACGCGACGGCGCTCGAAGGCGATCTTGAGCGCGCGCGCCGCCGGAAGGGATCGACCGCACAGCACGATGCCCGAGGTTTCGCGATCGAGGCGGTGGGCGACGACGACGTAGCGGCCGGGGTAGCGCTCGCGGAGCAGCTGCACCAGGGTGTTCTTGTGGTAGCGTGCGGTCGCGTGCATGGGCAGCCCGGCCGGCTTGTCCAGCGCGAGCACGTGCTCGTCCTCGAGCAGCACGCGGAAATCGCGCGGCACGTCGGGCTCGCGGGGCAGGGGCCGGCGCAGCAGGATCTCGTCGCCGCCGCGCACGCGTGAGGCGGGACGGAGCCCGGCCCGGCCGCGCAGCGTCGCCTCGCCGCGCACGATGCGCTGGATGCGGTTGCGCGAGAGCCGCGGGATGCGGCGCTTGAGGTAGCGGTCCAGCCGCCAGCCCGAGCACTCCGCCTCGACGACGAAGCGCAGCACGATCTCGCCTTCCTCGATCATGGCCGGCTCCATGCTAGCATGTCGCCCATGAGCGGTTGGCGTCCTTGGATCATCGTGATGGGCACCGCCTGCCTAGCGGTGGCCGGGATCTCGCTTCTGGCCGCGGTCAACGCCGAGGTCAACGGCGAGGAGAGCGCCGCGCCTGTGGAGACACCGGGCGCGGAAGGGGGCGTGAAGAGCGAGCGCATCTCGCCGCCCGGAGCACGACCGCCGGCGCAGCGGCCCCCGGCTCCGGTCACGCGGCCGCGTCCGAGCCCGGTCGTGGAACGCGGCCCCGAGGACATGGCGTCGCCGACGTTCCGTCTGGGCGGTATCCCGCCGTTTCCGGGCGCGCCCGGCGAGTCGGGGACCGAAGAGGGTGACGGCGATCTGCAGAAACAGCTGGCCAACCGCCGGCTGGCGGCGCTCGAGCGTCGCGTGCGCGCCATCAATCGGCGCGTTCAGAGCATGGGCGAGCGCGGGTCGACGCCCGAGCAGGTCGAGGCGCAGAAGGGGAGGATGGAGGCGCTGCTCGAGGAGATCCGCGTCAAACGCGAAGAGATGGGGCTGGGCCCGTTCCAGCTGGACGAGCCTGCGGAGTAGCTCCCGTCGTCAGCGCTCGCCTCGCAGGCGGGCGAGCAGCGCCTCGCGATCGTCCGGCAGCGGCGCTCGGATCTCGAGCGGCGCACCGTCCCGGGGATGGCGCAGGCGCAGCAGGCTGGCGTGGAGGAAGAAACCCTCGAGTCCTTCGACGGGTTGGCCACCGTAAAGCGGGTCGCCGGCGACAGGATGGCCCGCCCCGGCCAGATGCACGCGGACCTGATGGCGCTGCCCGCCGCGTGTCGCGCAGCGGATGAGCGTGAACGCTCCCAGCCGCTCCACCGGCTCAACGCGGGTCTCGGCGGGCATCGCGCGATCCCCCACCGGCAGGCGGATCACCTGCGCGCGGGCCTCACCGGCTACCAGCGCGAGATACTCCTTCTCGACCTCTCCCGTGCGAAAGGCCTCGCGCACCGCGCGGTGGGCGTCGCGCGTGCGCGCGGCCAGGAGCACGCCGCTGGTGCCGCCATCGAGCCGATGGCACAGGCCCGCCTCGCGCGGATCCTCCGATGCGTCGGCGCACTCGGGAAACTGCGCGACCAGCGCGTTGGCCAGCGTGCCGCGCTCGGCGGCGCGCAGCGGATGGCTGGGCATGCCGGCGGGCTTGTGCACCGCGACCAGAGCGTCGTCCTGGTGGAGCACGAGCAGCGCCGTGGGCTCGGGGACGGGCCGGAGGTTCTCAGGGGTGTCGGGGGGTCCGAACACGGCCACCTCCGCGCCGGCGCACAGGATCTGGCCCTTGCGCGCGCGCTGCCCGTCCACGCGCACGCGTCCCTCCTCGAGAGCGCGCGCGATGCGGCGTCTGGACCAACCCGGGAAGCGGGCGCGCAGCCAGACGTCGAGGCGCAGGCCCTGCTCCGCCTCCTCGACGCGCAGCGCAGAGGTCTCGGCCACGGTCACGTCCCACCTGCGCGCAAGGCCGCGCGGCAGCGGGCCACGACCGCGGCGCGCAGGTCCTCGGGCTCGAGCACCTCGGCCCGGTCGCCCATCGAGAGAATCCAGGCCGCCAGTCCCTCCGCGTGGGTGAAGTCCATGCGAGCCACGACGCGGCCGCCGCGCTCCTTGTGGAGGCGCGCCGCCGGCCACTCCTCGCCGACGATGCGCGCCAGCGGGGGGTGGAAGCGGACTCGCGCCTGTCGGGTCCGCGACGATGCGAACAGCGGCTCGCGCCGGTAGCGTTCGGCGGAGAATGACGCCGGGATGGAGAACCTCTGGGTGCTCGACCGCACTCGTTTGACTCGCTCGACCTTGAAGATGCGCTCCTCGTCGCTGCGCTGGTCCAGGGCCACCAGATACCAGAAACCCAGGTTCTGGACGAGCAGGTAGGGGTTCACCCGGCGGCGCGTGATGGCGTCGCGCGAGGCGGTGTAGTAGGTGATGTCGACCGCGCGGCGATCTCGCACGGCGCGCGCGAGCCTCTCGAAGCGTTCCCCCACGCCGTGGTCTTCGGGCTGGATGGCGATGCGTTGTTCGAGGTCGGCCACGCGCGCCTCGACATCGCCGGCTAGGCGCGCCCGGATCTTGCGCAGCGCCGATGCGGCCAGCGCGGCGTAGGGCTGGCCGCGCGCGCCCTGCAGCGCGCCGAGCGCAAAGGACAAAGCGAGGGCCTCGGGCTGGGTGAGCTGCACGGGCTGTCCCAGCTGCTGATCGACGTAGACGCGGACCCGGCCGGCGTCGACCGTGACGTCGACGAAGTCGCCGCCGGCGAAGGGGTAGCGACCGCACATGAGCAGTTGGTGCGCGTAGGACTGGACGCGCGAGGGTGACACGCCCAGGCGCCGCGCCAACTCGGAAAGCCCGCAGCCGCCTGGCCGCGCGCCGTAGGCCAGCAGCAGCAACAGGTGGTGGAGCCTTCGCTGCGCTTCGCTCACCCTGCACCGTGCCGGCGGAGAATCGCGCGCAGCTCGGCGCGCAGGCGCGCCCGCAGCGCGCCCGGCGAGATGATAACGGCGTGCGGCGCCATCGAGAGCACCCACTCGACGATGGCGTCGGCGTTGCTGGCGTCGACCGAGAGGAGCACGTCCCTACGCCGGGGTACGCCGGTCACGCCGAAGTGCCGCTCGCCCAGCCAGGCGTAGTCGCGTTGCATGGCGATCTGCACGCGCACGGGATCATGCGCCTCGTAACGCCAGGCCGGGACCGTGGCGTGATCGCGCACGTGGAAGTCGGCGGGCAATACGAAGTCCGGCGTGCGCGGCCGCGCCGGGTTGGCGCGTAGCGCCGAAATGCGCTCGACCAGGAAGGCGCGCACGGCGCCACGCTCGTGAGCGTGGCCGACCAGCGTCCACTTTCCCAGGCGACAGTAGAGCCCGTAGGGGTCCACCTTGCGACGGCCGGTCTGGCCGCTGTAGCGCGTCCGGTAGGTGAAGGTGAGGCGCTTCCTGCGAGCCAGCGCGTCGGCCAGGACCTCGAGTACTCGACCCTGCTCGACGCCGCCGCGCACCACCGGATGGAGCACGACGGATGGCGCATCCCCCGGGGCGCTTCCGAGCATCAGCTTGCCGAGCGCCACGCGCAGCTCGTCGCGGTAGGGAAAGGCGTCCTGCTCGGCGAGCAGCGCCGATCCGGCCAGCACGGTGACCGCCGCCTCCTCGCTGTTGAGCTCGATGGGACGCAGGTGGAGCCGGCGGCGGTCGATGCGGTAGCCGACCTCGCCGTCCTCGCCGGACAGGTATTCGAGCGGCACGCCCAGATCGAGCAGCTCGGCCTTGTCGCGCTCGAACTTGCGCGCCCCGGACTCGGGGTTCGCGGTGTCGTAATCGCCGGGAAACCACGCCTTGATGTGTTCGAACGGGACCGGTTCCTTGGCGTCGAGCAGCGACGCCAGCAGGCTCAGCAGGCGCTCCGTGCGTTCCACCCGTGGCACCCCGCCGAGGATACCCTATCGGCCGGATCGGAGAGCGGCCCAGCCAAGCGCCGCCCAACCGAGCATGAAGCAGAGACCTCCCAGCGGCGTGATGGCGCCGAGCCATCTCGCGCCGGTGAGCGCGAGCAGGTACAGGCTACCGGAGAACACGACGATGCCCGCCTGCATCGCCCAGCCGGCCAGCGGAGTGCCCGGTGCGTCGCGCGTCGAGAGCCAGGCGACCGCCAGCAGGCCGAGCGCGTGGTACATCTGGTAGCGGGCGGCGACCTCGAAGGTGGCCAGTCGATCGGCCGGCAGCCGCGCCTTGAGCGCGTGCGCGCCGAACGCCCCCGCGGCCACCGAGACCAGCGCATTGAGCGATCCGAGCACGGCAAAGAGCCTCATGCGCGCAGCTTAGCCCCCGTGCGACGTTGACGGCAGTGCAAAGCGCGGCCTATCGTCCGAGCCCATGGGCGGTGGCTACGGCTGGTATCTGCTCCAGACGCTGCTGGCGCTCGGCGTGGTGTGCGCCGCGGCGTATCTGGTGCTGCGCTTCGTGGTCAGGCGCGCCATCCCCGGGGCGCGCCGCGGACCGGTGCGCATCCTGACGCGCGTCGCCGTCGAACCCAAGCGATCGCTCCTGCTGGTGGAGGCGGCCGGCCGTTGCTTCTTGGTCGGCTCGAGCGAGGCCGGCCTCTCGCTGATCGCGGAGCTCGATCCGGCCAAGCTGGCCGAGGATCCGGCGAAGTGAACGCGCCGAGCTTGACCGAGCCTCTGCGCAGCCCCATGCTCGGCGCGTGAAACTCGAGGTTGTCTCGGTCGCCTTCGTTTCGCTGATCACGGGAGGCTGCGGACTGACAGAGCCGCACGGGGCGCCGACCGCCGAGCCGGTCGCGTGGCTCGCTCCCGGCATCTTCGAGGCCGCGCATGGGCGCTACGAGCTGCGCGACGGACCGGTGGCGGCGGTGTTCTCCGCGACGGGCCCGACTCTGGCGATCGAAGCGGAGAGAGAAGGCGTCCGCTGGACATTGCTGGACGCCAGAGCAGTCGCCCCGCGCCCCGACGGTGCGCTGCCCGGCCGTGTTCATCTGCTGCGTGGCGATCCCTCCGCCTGGAGGACCGACCTTAAGGGCTACGGCCAGCTGATCTATCCGGACGTACTCCCCGGCGTGACCCTGACGCTGGAATCGCGACGACACGGCGTGGCCTATCGCTTCGATCTGCGTCCGGGCGCCGACCCCGACGCCATCCGGATGGTCTGGTCGACGCCCCGGCCTCCGGTGATCGAGCAGGAGGGCCGCGCCCTGCGCATCGGCCTCTTGCGCGAGCAGGGGCTCAGCTGCTTCCAGGAGCACGAGCATGGACGTGCCGACGTTGCGTGCCGGTACACGCGCCAGCGCGACGGCGAGGTCGCCATCGCGCTGGGTCCCTACGATCGAAACCGCGCGCTGGTCATCGATCCGCTGATCGGCTGGGCTGCGTATCTGGGCGGGAGCACTCCCGACGCGGGTCGGGGACTCGCGCTCGACTCGGCCGGGAACATCTATGTCGTGGGCGGCACGTTCTCACCGGACTTTCCGACCCTGTCGGGGTTCGATACCAGCCGCGGCGGCACGCAGGACGCGTTCGTCACCAAGGTGAGTCCGAGCGGGACCAGCCTCATCTGGTCGACGTATCTGGGCGGCTCCGATGCCGAAAGCGCCAGCGGCGTGGCCGTGGACGCCGCCGGCGACGTCTACGTCGTCGGCACGACGGGGTCCTCGGACTTTCCCACCAACGGCGGATTCGACGCGGCGTTCGGCGGCGTCGAGGACGCGTTCGTGACCAAGGTCGGTTCGGCGGGGGCACTGGTATGGTCGACGTACCTGGGCGGCTCCGACACCGACGAGGGCTTCGCCATCGCGGCCGATTCCGGCGGCGTCGTGGTGACCGGCCACACGCTCTCTCCCGGCTTCCCCGTGGCCGGCGGCTTCGACGTGATCCTCGACGGCGGCGACGACGCCTTCGTGACGCGTCTGCTGGCCTCGGGGAGCCTTTCCTGGTCGTCGTTCCTGGGCGGCAACTCCGATGACGCCGGGCGCGCGATCGCGGTCGACGCCACCGACAACGTCTACGTCACCGGCTACACGCTCTCGACCGACTTCCCCTCGGCCGGCGGCTTCGACGCCACGCTCGAGGGCGTGCAGGACGCGTTCGTGACCCGTGTGGATGCGACCGGGTCGACCCTCTCCTGGTCGTCGTACATCGGTGGAATGGGGAGCGAAGCCGGCGAGGGGGTGGCGCTGGATTCCATGGGCAACGTCTATCTCACCGGGGACACGACCTCCGCGAATTTCCCGAGCAGCGGCGGGTTCGACACGGCGCTGGACGGTACGCAGGACGCTTTCGTCGCCAAGGTCGACGTGACGGGATCGATGCTGGCTTGGTCGACGTATCTCGGGGGCAGCGCCAACGATCGCGGCTTCGCGGTTCGGGTAAGCGCCGACGACGTCTACCTCACTGGGGAGACTTCATCGCTCGATCTCGCCTTCGGGGATGCGTTCGACGCGACGTTTGGCGGCGCGGTGGACGCGTTCGTAGCCCAGGTGGACGGTGCGGGCCCGACGCTGGGTTGGGCGACGTACCTGGGGGGAGGGACGACGGATCGCGGCTTCGGCATCGCCTTCGATCCGGCCGGCGACGTGCTGGTGACGGGCGAGACCTCGTCGTCGGACTTCCCCGCCGTGGGCGGCTTCGACACGACCGGCGCGGGCCTTTTCGACGCGTTCCTCGTGCGCATCGCGGTGTGCGGCAACGGCGTGTGCGATGCGGTCGAGGACGAGTGCTCGTGCGCGGCCGACTGTGGCGCCGACTCGTGCGACAACGGCTGCTGCGGCGCCGCCGAGAGCGAGTGCGGCTGCCCGCAAGACTGCGCGCCCCGCTGCGGCGACGCGTGCTGCGGTGCGACCGAGGACGAGTGCCTGTGCGAGGCCGACTGCGGTGCGGACTCGTGCGCCAACGGATGCTGCGGCGCCGCCGAAAACGAGTGTCTATGCCCCGCGGATTGCGCTCCTTCGTGCGGGGACACGTGCTGCGGCGTCTCGGAAGATGAGTGCAGTTGCCCCGCGGATTGCGGCGCGGACTCGTGCGGCAACGGCTGCTGCGGTGCGCCGGAAACAGCCTGCAATTGCACTTCGGACTGCGGCGCGGACTCGTGCGGCAACGGCTGCTGCGGCGGGCTCGAGGACCCGTGCACCTGTCCGGTGGACTGCGGCGCGGATACGCCCGCCAACGGGTGCTGCGGCCCGGACGAGACGGCGTGCAACGCCCCGGATGACTGCGCCGACGCCTGCGGCGACGGCTGCTGCCGCGGCGACGAAGCCCCCGAGAACTGCCCCGAGGACTGCGGCCCACCCGACGCTCCGCCGCCGGACGACGACGATCTCCATGGCTGCAGCTGCCGCCTGGGCCACGCGCCCCGCGGTCCCATACTCCCCTTCGTGTTGGCCCTCTTCCTGCCGCTGCTGCTGCGCCGACGGCCGTCCGCCGGCTGAAGCATGGACAATGAGGTCCGGCCCGCAGGCCGTTGATTGTTCCGCTGCGTGGCAGGCGCGCGTCTCGAAGTTCTCGCGACGCAGTCTGGCTGTGGTGCTCTTGTGGTGTTGTCTGTCCTGCCTGCTTCCGTCAGTTGTAGGTCGAGATTACCGGCAGCTAGTTGCCAGGACGGTCATGTGGTTCGGCCTACCCTTTGTCCTCACGATCATCGTGCTCCTTGCACTACGCCTCGATCGGTGTCCGAACTGCGGTGTCGGTGTTAGGAAAAGGAGTGCCACTGGCGCCGTGCCTGGCGATTGCCCAGCGTGCGGTGTGCGACTCCTTCCTCCTGCCCAACCGGCGCCGATGGGAATGCGACCGGGCAGCGAGCGCTGGCTGGGATTCTGGACAAGCGCGGCGTGCGTAGTCGTGGCAGCATGGCTGGCCGTTGCCGCGACGCTCAGGTTCCGTTCTGACGGACGGTTGACATGGGGGATCGCTGTCACCATCCTCGCCCTTGCTGGATTCTCCTGGCTCGGCGTTACCGGTTTTCCAAGACGTCGTGGGGACGGACCCGGCAAGGTGAGGTAAGTCGCGGGACGTGGCCGGCCGCCGCCTTGACCTGGCTGAATTGAATCCAGCAGACCCAGCGCATGTCCGAAACTTGCCCCGTCGTGAGGCCGGACCTATGGTCGCGGCCGGCGATGAAGGTCGTGCTCCTGCTCGCGGCGCTGTCGATTGCGCCGTTCGCCGTGCTCATGGTCACCAGCTTCGTGAAGATCTCGGTGGTGCTGTCGCTGGTGAAAAGCGCCATCGGCGTGCCGGACGTGCCGCCCGCGTTCGTCGCCACGGGCCTGGCGGCGCTGCTTTCGATCCACGTGATGGCGCCGACCGGCGACGCGGTATGGCGCGAGCTTGCGCCGCTGGTCGAGAGGAGCGCGCCGGGCGACTGGCTTTCGCCTGCGACGGCGGATGTGCTGTTCGAAGGCACGCGGCGCGCGCGCGAGCCGGTGCGGTCGTTTCTCGAAAAGCACGCGCACGACAAGGATCGTGCGCTGTTCTTCGACCTGGCGCGACGCGGGCGGCCGGCGGTCACCAACCGCGATCTGGTCGTTCTCATTCCGGCGTTCGTGATCAGCGAGCTCAAGGAAGCGTTCGAGGTCGGCTTCATGTTGTTCATCCCGTTCCTGGTCGTCGACCTGGTCATCGCCGGCATCCTGCAGGCCTTGGGCATGTTCATGCTCTCGCCGCTTTCCGTGTCGTTGCCGTTCAAGCTCCTGCTCTTCGTCCTGGTCGATGGCTGGCATCTCTTGGCCAAGGGTCTGGTCGGAGCCTATTCGTGAGCGCGCTGCAGGTCGCGCGCGATGGCTTGATGTTGGCGCTGGTGCTCGCCGCGCCGGCGCTGCTGGCCGCGCTGTTCGTCGCGCTCGTGGTCGGCGTGCTACAGGCGGCCACGCAGGTGCACGAGAGCACGATCTCCTTCGTTCCCAAGCTGCTGGCGGTGTCCGTCGCGCTCCTGCTCTCGGGTCCGTGGATGGGCGCCCAGATCCTCCGCTTCACCGACCGCGTGTTCCAGGCGATTCGATGAGCGCGCAAGTTTACCTTGCGCGCGAATGGGGGCGCGGGGGGCAACGGAGCAGCGCAGCGCGAGGCGGCCGAGCGCGAGCAGCGGACGGGCCCCCCGAAGTGCATCGATGAGCTGGTTCGGCGTCGTGCTGCTCTTGGCACGGCTCGGCCCGCTGGTCGCGATTGCGCCCTTCTTCGGCGACCGCCTTCCCGCGGCGGTGCGGCTTCCCCTGGGCCTGGCCCTCGCCGTCGCCGTCGGATCGCTGGACGTGCCGGCGCCGCAGGCTGGGCCACTGCTGGCGCTCGCGCTGATCCTCAAGGAGCTGGCCGTGGGAGCCACGCTGGGCTTCGTCGCGTCGCTCTTCTTTCACGCCGCCGAGGCGGCCGGCCGGATCGCCGACATGGCCGGCGGCCTGGTGGGACTGGCGACGCTCTACCGTCTGTTGGCGGTGGTGGTGTTCTTCGCCATCGGAGGCCATCGGGTGTTCGTCGCGGCGCTGGCACGGAGCTACCAGGTGCTTCCCGTGGGCGAGTTCCCCGGGGATTCCGGGATCGCGGGAGTGTCCGCGCTGGCCATCCGCCTGACGGCGGAGATGCTGGCCGTGGCGCTGGGGCTCTGCGCCCCCGTGCTTTGCGCGACCCTGTTGGCCGACATGGCTGCGGGGCTGCTCGGCCGCTTCACGCCCGATCTCGGCCAGGCGATCCTGGCGCTGCCCGGGCGCGCCGTGGCCACGATCGGCGTCGGTGCGGCAGGGCTCTTGGTGCTCGTGCGGGCGCTTTCGCAACCTTTCCGCGGCGCCACGCCCGGCGTGGAGGATCTGCTCCGTCTCTTCGCCCGCTGATCGGCGACTTGCTCTGCCTCTCCGGGCAGCCTATCGTTGGCCCGCGTGGACGTATCCACCGAACGCGCTCTCCATGCCGAACCGGTTCGGGTCCTGGCCGTGGACGACGATCAGGGCGTGCTGTTCGCCCTCTCGCGCACGCTCAAGGCCGCAGGTTTCGCCATGGACGGGGCCGAGTCCGCCGAAGAGGCGCTCGAGCGCCTGGACGCGCTACGGCCGCAGGTCGTGTTGGCGGACTACTACCTGCCCGGCATGGACGGGGTGGAGTTTCTCGAGCGGGTCGGCCAGCGCGATCCGCTCATCCAGCGTATCCTGGTCTCCGGATCGGACTCCGCGGTCGAAGCCGCCATCCACCGCAGCCACATCTACCGCTTCGTGGCCAAGCCCTGGGACACGCAGGGGCTGGTCGCCACCATCCGTTCGGCCTTCAGCCAGTACGAGCTGGCCGCGGAGCACCGCAGGTTGCTCGACCTCGCGCAGAGCCAGAACGCCGAGCTGCGCGAGCTGGCGCGCTCGCTCGAGGAGCGCGTCGACCAGCGCACCGCCGCGCTGAGCCAGGCCAAGCGCCAGTGGGAAGAGACCTTCGACGCCATCGCCGAGCCGTTGATGATCCTCACCGAGGACTACCGCATCGCCCGCGCCAACCTGGCGATGGCGCGCGATCTGTCGCGGCCGGTCCGGGAGATCATCGGCCAGAAATGCCACGAACTGCGCGCCCGGGCGCAGGCCAGCTTTCCGGCGGAGCCCGGCCGCCCGTGCATGCACTGTCCGGTGGCGGCGACGCGCACTTCCGGGGAGCCTCGCAGCGCCGAGCTGACGTCTCCCGGAGGCCGCATCTACGAGATCAGCTCGTTCCCGCTTCCCTCGATGGATGCCCTGTCCCTGGTGTGCGTCTACCGCGACGTCACCGAGGCCAGGACGCTGCAGTCGCAGGTGGCGCAGGCCGACAAGCTCGCCGCCATCGGCCAGCTCGCCGGGGGCGTGGCGCACGAGGTCAACAATCCGCTGGGCGGGATCCTGGCCTTCGCGCAGCTCTTGAAGCGGCAGCTCGGAGAGGGCAGCGCCGGCCGCGAGGAAGTCGCCGAGATCGAGCAGAGCGCGCTGCGTTGCAAGCGCATCGTCGAGGGGCTGCTGCGCTTCTCGCGTCTGGCCCGGCCCGAGGAGCGCCGTCCCGCCCAGCTCAACGATGTCGTGGACGAGACCGTGCTGCTCGTGGTCCGGCAGTACAGCGTCGCGGGCGTCACCATCGTCACGGATCTGGGACGCGATCTGCCGCCGGTGCTGTGCAACACGAACCAGATCCAGCAGGTGCTGCTCAATCTGCTGCAGAACGCTTTCGACGCCATGCCCGCCGGCGGCGGCATCCAGGTCAAGACCGTGGCCACGCGGGACGCCGTGGCGCTCACGGTCAGCGATGAGGGATCCGGAATCCACCCGGAGAACCTGCCGCGCATCTTCGAGCCGTTTTTCACGACCAAGGCGGAGGGCAAGGGGACGGGGTTGGGGCTGGCGGTCTCCGCCGGCATCGTGCGCGGTCATGGCGGCAAGATCACCGTGGCCAGCACACCGGGCACGGGGACCACGTTCTTCGTCAGCCTGCCGGTCGTGGACGCATGAGCGAAGTCACTCCCGCCGCCGCACCGGCCAGCGTGTTGATCGTCGATGACGAGGACGTCATCCGCAAGGCGTGGCGGCGCATGCTCCCGGAGGGCGAGTTCCAGGTCACGACGTGCCCGGATGGCCACGACGCCCTGCGGGTGATCGAGGCGCTGCCGGTGGACGTGATGCTGCTCGACGTGGTGATGCCCGGCATGAGCGGCATGGACGTGCTCAGCCACGTCAAGGCCAACCGTCCGGAGATCGAGGTGGTGATGATGACCGGATACGGGGGTGTCGATGCGGCGGTGGAGGCGGTCAAGCGCGGCGCCTACGACTTTCTCACCAAGCCGTTCGAGAACATCGAAACCGCGGTGCTGGCCGTTTGCAAGGCGGTGGATCGCAAGCGCCTGCTGGACCGCATGCGCCGGCTGGAAGCGGCCTTGGGCGAGCAGGGCGAGCTGCGGGCGCTAGTCGGCCAGAGCCCGGCGATGCGCGAGGTCTTCCGCCTGATCGAGAGCGTGGCACAGAGTCCGTCGAGCGTGCTCATCCAGGGCGAGTCCGGGACCGGCAAGGAGCTGGTCGCCCGCGCCATCCACGCGCGCAGCGCCAAGAGCGGCGCGCCGTTCGTGGCGGTCAACTGTTCGGCCCTTTCCGAGAATCTGCTCGAGAGCGAGCTTTTCGGCCACGCGCGCGGCGCGTTCACCGGGGCCGTGGGCGCCCGCAAGGGCTTGTTCGAGGCAGCCCACGGCGGAACCTTGTTCCTCGACGAGATCGGCGACATGCCGGCGGCGACCCAGGTCAAGCTGCTGCGCGCGCTCCAGGAAGGCGAGATCAAGCCCGTCGGATCCAGCGACACGATCCACGTGGACGTCCGCATCCTCGCAGCCACCAACGTGGAGCTTGCGGAGGCGCGCGTGAAGGGTCGCTTCCGCGAGGACCTGTACTACCGGCTCAACGTGATCACCATCCACGTCCCCCCGCTGCGCGATCGTCCCGAGGACATCGCGCTGCTCGGCTATCACTTCGTGCGCAAGCACGCCGAGCGCCTGGGCAAGCCGACGGCGCGCATCGCACCCGAGGCGATGGAGGCGCTGCAGTCGTATCGCTTCCCCGGCAACGTGCGCGAGCTGGAGAACCTCATCGAGCGGGCAGTGGTGCTGGGGCGGGACGACACCCTGCACATGGGGGACCTCCCGCCGGCGCTGCGAGAGGGGACGGTGGCGAACACGGGGGGAAGCGAGAGCTTTGCGCACCTGCGCTACCGCAAGGCGCGGACGATGGCCATGGCCGTGTTCGAGCGACGCTACCTCACGGAGCTCCTGCGACGGGTGGACGGCAACATCTCGGAGGCGGCCCGGCTGGCCGGGCTGGATCGGTCCAACTTCAAGCGCATCGTCAAGCGCGCCGGAGTGGATCCCCTGGAGTTTCGCTGATGACCGTCGGAGTGGTCGTCAAGCGCAACAAGCCCGAGGCCGAAGCGCTGGCCGGGCGACTGGAGCAAACCCTGCATGGCCTCGGGGCGGTGACCTCGCGGGCGCCGGACGCGCGCGTAGACCTGGTCGTCGTCCTGGGAGGGGACGGGACCTTCCTGCACGCCGCGCACGTCTACGGGGAGCAGGACGTGCCGCTGGTGGGCATCAACCTGGGCGGCATGGGCATGCTGGCGGCCTTCTCGCCGGACGAGATGGACGACGCGGTTGCAAGGGCGCTGGCCGGTGTGTTGCCGGTCGAGCGGCGCATGCGCTTGCTCGTCACCTTGCTCGACGCCGGAAAGACCAGCTCGTACGTGGCGGTGAACGACGCGGTGGTCAGCCAGGGGGCGATCGCACGCCTGCTCGACCTGGAGACCCTGCTGGACGGCGTACGCGTCGCCCTCTACAAGGCCGATGGCCTGATCGTCGCGACCCCGACGGGATCGACCGCCTACACGCTGGCGGCCGGCGGTCCGGTGCTCACCCCGGATCTGCGCGCCATGCTGCTCACGCCGATTTGCCCGCACGCGCTGACCCATCGCACCGTCGTCTTTCCCGCTGACTCGGTGCTCCAGATCCGGGCGGTAGGCGACAGCGACCATGTCTTTCTCACCATCGATGGCCAGCGCGGAGAGCACGTGTCACGCGATGCGCAGGTCGAGATCCGGGCGCACCAGCGCCCGCTCTTGTGCCTGCGCAACCCGGCCCGTCCGTTCTTCGAGACGCTCCGTAGCAAGCTCAACTGGGGTGTCCGCGAGACCTAGCCCCCTCGGCGCGCTTCCCTGACGGCCAGCGAGCGGATGGACGGAAAATTGACCGGGGTTTGGCGCTGATGTTAGATGGCGTCGACCGTGTCCACCAACCGAAGGTCTCGTCGACGGCGGGCCGAGTTTCTGCGCGTGAGCATGGGGCTGGGCGTGGTGTTCGCCGGCCTAGTGGGGCTCAACGTGTACGTCTTCCTGTTCGGTCGGGGGACTTCGGTCCAGGATGTGCTGCAGAGCGGCGTCATGATGCAGCCGGCGCCGGCGCAGACCGAGCCCCCTCTGCGGCTACCGGTCACGAAACCCTCCGCGGCGGACGACGGCATCAGGCGGATCCAGGGGGCGGTCCGCCCCGGCGACGGATTGGGCCCGCTGCTGCGCCGGGAAGGCGTGTCACCCGCCCAAGCCGAGGCGCTGATTCGCGCGCTGCGTCCGCTTTTCGATCCGCGTCAGGTCCGGTCAGGGCAGTCCTATCGGATCGACGTGGATCGGGCGGATGGAGCCGTTCGCGCCTTCGATCTGGTGGTCTCGCCGGTCGAGACCCTACGCGTGCAGCGGGGGCCCGAGGGCGATTTCGCGGTCGCGCGCCAGAGCAGGGATCTGTCCAGCGAGGTCGTGACGGTGGCGGGCGTCATCGAGCGATCCCTGCACGAGGCGGTCGAGGCGGTCGGAGAGGACCCGTCGCTGATCACCTTCTTCGTGGACGTGTTCAGCTGGGATATCGACTTCTACGTGGATCAACACCCCGGGGATCGCTTCAGGGTCGTGGTCGAGAAGCGCTCGCTCGACGGTGAGTTCTACGAGTGGGGGCGCGTGCTCGCGGCGGAGTACAGCGGGCGGGTCGGCAACTACCGGGTGTTCCTCCACGAGGGCGCCGACGGCCGAGCTTCGTATTACGACGAAAAAGGGCAATCGGCGCAGAGGAGCCTGCTCAAGAGCCCGCTCAAGTACGTGCGCATCACCTCGCGTTTCGGCAAGCGCTTCCACCCGGTGCTGCACCGCACCAAGGGGCACATGGGGGTCGACTTCGCGGCCCCGACCGGGACGCCGGTCCGCGCCACGGCCGACGGCCGGGTGGTCCACGCGGGATACGATCGCGGCTCCGGCAACATGGTGGCGATCGCGCACCCGGGTGGAGTCACGTCGCTGTACATGCACCTGCAGCGATTCGCCAAGGGGCTCAAGCAGGGGCAGGCGGTCGAGCAGCGGCAGGTGATCGGCTTCGTCGGCACGACCGGCCTGTCGACCGGTCCGCACCTCCACTTCGGGTTGAAGAAGGACGGTCGTTACATCGATCCGCTGCGGCAGCGCGGCGCGCCGGGGCGGTCGGTGCCGCGCGTGGAGCTGGCCGCGTTCCGGGCGGCCATCGAGCCGCACCGAGCCGCGCTCGCGGCGCTCGATCCGCAGCGCCCGCAGCGTCAGGGCGCGCGCGGGCTCACCATCCTGCGCTAGAGCCGATGCCAGACGGCCAGGAAGTTACAATGTTACGCGCAAGACCCGGCGCGATGGTGGGCTTCACTTCCTACCAGTATTGAACCGCGATCAGGCAGAGACCCGATGGCGGGGCGGTCATGCCGGCCCGACTGCGGTCGCGCTCGGCCAGGATGCGCGCGACGTCGTCCGCCGTCATCTCGCCGCGGCCCACGGCACACAACGTCCCCGCCATGATCCGCACCATGTTCTTGAGGAACGCGGTGGCCTCCACGTCGACCTCGACGAGCGGACCGGACTTGCGCACCTCGACGCGTCGCACCCGACGGACCGTACTGACCCGTTCGCAGTCGGCGGCGCGGAAGGCGGAAAAATCGTGCTCGCCCACGAGCACCTCGCCCGCCCTTGCCATCGCGGCCACATCCAGCGGGGCGCGGACGTGCCAGGTGTAGCGCTCGTAAAGCGGGGTGCGCACCTCCTGGTTCCAGAACGTGTAACGATAGATCTTGCCGCGTGCGTGGCGGCGTGGGTCGAATCCGGGCGGCGCGTCCTCGGCGGCCACCACCGCGACGTCGCGGGGCAAAAGGCCGTTCAGGCCGCGCAAGAAGCCGATGGCCGGGATGCTCGTCGCCGTAGAGAAGGCGGCCACCTGCCCCTTGGCGTGCACGCCGGAGTCGGTGCGCCCGGCTCCCCGGACGCGCACCGTCTCGCCGGACATCTCGTGGATCGCCTGCTCGAGCACGCCTTGGACCGTGCGCTGCCCGTCCTGCAGCTGCCAGCCGCAGAAATCGGTGCCGTCGTATTCCAGCGTCAGTCGGAGCGTGCGCTCGGTCAAAACTCGAAGGCGAGCCCCGCCATCCAGGTTCGGTCACCCAGATGCAACGTGTTGCCTTCCTTGTCGCCGAAGTTGTCGACGTCGGCCAGGAGCAGCTCGAAGAAGGCGTAGCTGTGGTTGATGCCCATTTCGGAATCGAGCACCTTGGCCGCCCGCGGGTCGAACACGTCCAGCAGCAGGGCGATGCCCGGCGAAGCCTGCCATCCCCAGGCGCCGCCTCGGGCCTTGACGTTCTGCGGGTCGTCGTCGAAGGGGCAGTTTTCGGGGCAGTTGGCCACGGATCCATCGCCCTCCGTCACCCACCAGATGTAGTAGTCCAGGCCGATCTGGGCGTAGGGCACGAGCGGCACGGGCGTGTGCCGGGCGAGCAAGTCGAAGCGGAACACCAGCAGACCGGCCAAAGTGTGCGCGCGCAGCGACGTCTCGTCCGCCTGGGAGCGGCCGTCGGCGGTGAGCGAGTGGGCGCTTTCCGAGAAGAACCCGTAGAGCAGACCCACGCCCAAAGGCCCGACCGGCGTGGGCACGGCCTGCCAGTCGAACTGGATCTGCATGAGGAGCGAGGAGTCGTCGCCGAACACCTCGCGGTAGGGTGCGCGACCGTTGCCGAACTGCTCGTCCACGGCGGGGCGGTAAGGCCCGAACTTGAGGTGCGCGGCGAAGGCCTGGGGCGAAGCGTACTTGTTCTCCGCCGCCGCCGCCGGTCCCGCGCAGAGCACGGCGAGAAGGGCGAGCCCGCCGCGCCGGCGAGAGAGCAACGAGAGCGCGACGAGCACGCCCAGCGCCGTTCCCAGCCCCGGCGCGGCGCCGCCCATGGCGCAGAACCCGCCCTGTGCCGTCCCTCCCGCACGGACGTAGCGCTCATAGAAGTCCTCGGTCAGCTCGGGTATGGCTGAGCCCAGCGCGACGACAGGGCTGGCGTTGTGCATCGCGTCGACGGCCACGACGTGGAATTCGTACGAAACGCCGTTCTGCAGCGGCGCGATCCGCGCCGACTCGCCGGCCACCAGCCGGCTGCATAGGAAGTCGGGGTCGAGGTCGGCCACAGTGCCGGCGGAACCGGAACCGCACTCGGACAGGGTGGTACGATACTTCGCGTCGAAGTCACCGGGGGCGAAGACCGGAGCGCCACCCTGCGTGCAGAAGACCTGGTAGCCGCCGCCCTCGCCGAGGTCCTCGCCCGAGGCAGCGTCCCAGGACACCACGACCGAAGCGTCGCCGGGTGACGGATCCTGGTCGGGCCGCGTGGGTGCGCCGGGGGCCGTCGTGTCGACCTTGAACTTCTGGAAGCCCACGCCCTCGAACGTGTTGTCGCTGCCCTCGTCGACGATCGCATAAATGCCCATCTCCTCGCGCCGGGGGGTGCATCCGGGCAGGAGGTCCTCCAGGGTCAAGGCGATTTCCTGCGACGTCGCCGCGAAGTCGTCGTAGCTGAAGGAGGGCAGGGGGACGCAATTGTCGCGTACGCCGGGATCGGTGCTGTCGCAGTCGCTGCCGCCGAGGATCTCGACTTCGGTGTCAGCGCTCACACCGGACAGGGATCCGACGTCGACCTCGGCGAGCATCGCAAAGGCACACTGGCACCGCGCCAGACCGAAGTAGTCGGCGAGGTCCGTGTCGTCGAGCACGCCCTTGTTTCCGGTGTCGTCGGTCAGCGTGATGGTTACCTGGGCCTGGGAGAGGGAAGCCAGCAGCAGGGGGAGGAGGCGCACGGCTCGGACCGGCTGCAACGACCATGCCGCGCCCCGGGATCGCGGGTTTGCCCGTGCGCGCGGACAGACCGTCATGACTCCCCCCAATGGCAGCGACAAGTCGTCACAGGGCGTCGTGCTCCAGCAGCCATCGGGCGATCTGCACGGCATTGAGCGCGGCGCCCTTGCGCAGGTTGTCCGTGACGATCCAGAGGTTCAAGGCGCCAGGAGCGGAGGCATCCTCGCGGATACGGCCGACCCACACCGGGTCGGTGCCCGCGACATCGCCGGGCAGCGGGTAGCGGCGCTTGTCGGGCTCGTCCAGCACGGCGATGCCCGGCGACCGCGCAAGGAGCTCGCGAGCCTGGAGCGCCGACATCGGGCGGGCCAGCTCCACATTGACCGACTCGCCGTGGCCAACCCTCACCGGGACGCGCACGCAGGTCGCGCAGATCTTGAGGTCGGGATCGGAGAGGATGCGACGCGTCTCGCGCACCACTTTGGCCTCCTCCTCCGTGTCCGCGCCCTCCTTCACATCGTGGAACAGCAGGTTGCCGAAGATCGGGAAGGGGAGCACCCGCGCCTGGGAGGGGCGCCCGGCGGAAAAGTCCCGAGCCTGCTCATCCAGCTCGGCCACGGCGCGCGCTCCGGCGCCGGAGATCGCCTGGTAGGTCGAGACCACGACGCGCCGCAGCCCGGCCGCGTCGTGAAGCGGCTTGAGCACGACCACCAACTGGATCGTCGAGCAGTTGGGGTTGGCGATGATGCCGCGCGGCCGGTCCAGCGCCGCGTGGGCGTTGACCTCGGGGACCACCAGCGGCACACCGCGTTCCATGCGGAAGGCGCTCGAGTTGTCGATCACCACCGCGCCGGCCGCGGCGGCAACCGGCGCGAAGCGGCGGCTGACTTCGGCGCCCGCCGAGAACAGCGTCAGGTCCACGCCCTCGATCCAGCGCGGGCGCGGCGCCGGCTCGCCGACCTCCTGGACGGGAATGTCCGCGCCACGAAATGGCACGGTGCGCCCGGCCGACCGCGCCGAGGCCACAGCGGTCAGCCTGCCGACCGGCAGCGCGCCGGCCTCCAGGATGCGGATCATCTCGCGGCCCACCGCGCCGGTGGCGCCGACAATCGCGACGGAGAGCTCGCGCATCGCCTTCTCCTTAACCCGACGACCGCAGGGCGCGCAAGCTCGCGACATCCGCCAGCAGGGCGCGCCGATCGGCATCGCCCAGATCCCCGCCGCCGAACCGGAAGAAGTAGTAGTGATCCGTCACGCGCGACACGATCGCCGCGCCGGGATGGCCGGACAGCCGTCCGGCGAACTCCCGGGCGGTTTCGCTCGG
>Ga0247727_10006795_pt1 | contig 22252 bp, 21 predicted proteins | sample WisWelCaveWW1625_FD_202498 | JGI IMG/M metagenome (GOLD analysis project Ga0247727, IMG submission 202498) | Biofilm microbial communities from Wishing Well Cave, Virginia, United States - WW16-25 | ecosystem: Environmental > Aquatic > Deep subsurface > Groundwater > Cave microbial mat | place...
GCCTCGCAGGCCGAAGCCGACGCCCTGGCGCGGCATCTGGAAAACTATTTCGCCCTGCAGCGCTTCTCCAACAACGCTTCGGCGTTCGAGACCGTGAAGTCGTATGTGCTCGAGCAGGCGGCAAAGAATCAGTGACGAATTGCGAGTGACAAATACAAACTTCAAGCCTCGACTGGACATTCTGCCGCCGGCGCAGCGCCGCCTGTGGGACGAACTGGGTGCTACGCCTCCCGGTTTTGTGCTCTACGGCGGCACCGCCATCGCCTTGCGCCTCGGCCACCGTTATTCCGAAGATTTTGATTTTTTCACGAACGAGACCTTTGTGCCGACGGAACTCCGGAGGAAAATCCCGTACCTGAAGGGCGCGGAAAACGAGCACATTGCCGAAGACACATTGTCCTGCCGCATTGTGCGAGGTGAAATGGTCCGCGTCTCGTTCTTCGGCGACCTCGATCTGAAGCGAGTGCATGAGCCAGATCGGGCCGGCAACGGCGTGTGGATCGCATCGCTATTGGATTTGGCGGCGACCAAGGCCAGCGTCATGCTCAACCGCTCCAGCCTGAAAGATTACCTCGATTTGGACGCGCTGCTCCGCGCGGGATTGGAATTGCCGCACGTGCTGGCCGCGGCGAAGGGTGTCTATGGCGAGCGGTACACCCCCTATTTGAGCATCAAGGCATTGAATTGCTTTATTGAGGGGGACGTCGTGGAGCTTCCTTCGGATGCCCAACAGAGGCTCTCTGCTGCCGCTAATGCCGTGGATCTCGATCGTTTGCCGCAGCTACCGGTCAACCCCGGTCTTTTGCCGGAGGGATTGTGAGGATGCAGGCGCCGGAGGAACTCAGGGACGTCGCGCGGCACGTTGTGTGGTTCAAGCCGCCCGAAAAGACTCTGTCGGATCCCGATTTTTTTCTTGCGCACTTGATGACCCACGGGACGTACGAGGAAGTCAAGATTGCCAAGCGGTTCTTCAGCCGTGAGGATTTTCGCCACGCGCTGGAACATGCGCCTCCGGGAGTGTTCGACACGCGCTCCTGGGCCTACTGGAACACAATCCTGGATCGATTGCCGGTGGCGCCTTTGCCGAAGCGGAATTTGGAACAAGCCAGTGAAGGAGCAGGGAAAGCAGCCCGTCAGGTGCCGGCTCGGCACTCGCCACTAACCACTGAGGACTGAGGTCGAAATGCCCGACGAACAAAACACCAGTGTGCTGCTGCCGGTAGACATCGAAACCGAAATGCGGCGGTCGTATCTCGACTACGCCATGAGCGTAATCGTCAGCCGCGCCATCCCCGACGTGCGGGACGGCCTCAAGCCCGTGCAGCGCCGCATCCTTGTCGCGATGAACGACCTCGGTTTGGCCCCCGGCCGCGGCTATCGCAAGTGCGCCAAAATCTGCGGCGACACCTCGGGCAACTATCATCCCCACGGCGAAGCCGTCATCTACCCCACGATGGTGCGCCTGGCGCAGGAATTCAACATGCGCTACCCGCTCATCAACGGCCAGGGCAACTTCGGTTCGGTGGACGGCGACCCGCCCGCCGCCATGCGTTACACCGAGGCCCGTCTGCAGCGCCTCTCGATGGAGCTGCTCGCCGACCTGGAAATGGAGACGGTGGACTTCGTCCCCAACTTCGACCAGACGCGCGAGGAGCCCGTTGTTCTGCCCGCCCGCGTGCCCAACCTGCTGATCAACGGGGCCAGCGGAATCGCCGTGGGCATGGCCACCAACATCCCGCCGCACAACCTGCGCGAGATCGTCGAGGCAGCCATCCTGCTGGTGGAGAGGCCTGACACCGCGCTGAAAGAGGTGATGAAGATTGTCCCCGGGCCGGATTTCCCCACCGGCGGCTTTATCGCCGGGCGCGAAGGCATCACCGAGGCCTATCGGAAGGGCCGCGGCAGCTTCACCATGCGCGCCAAGGCGGCCATCGAGCAGGTGGGCAAAGACCGCGAGAACATCGTGGTCACGGAAATCCCCTACCAGGTGAACAAGGCTCGCCTCATCGAACGCATCGCCGAGCTGGTACAGTCGAAAAAGATCGAAGGCATCGGCGACGTCCGCGACGAATCCGACCGCGAAGGCATGCGCATTGTCATCGAGGTCAAGCGCGGCGAGGAATCCCAGCTCGTCCTCAACGCCCTCTACAAGCATACCCAGATGCAGGAATCCTTCGGGATGATCCTGCTGACCATCGTCGGCGGCCAGCCCCGCGAGATCGGCCTGGTCGAAGCGCTGAAGCTCTTCCTCGACCACCGCGTCGAAGTTGTGCGCCGCCGCACCGCCCACCTGTTGCGCAAGGCCGAGGAGCGCGAGCACATCCTGCTGGGCTTCAAGAAGGCGCTCGAGGTGCTCGACGACCTGATCAAGCTCATCCGTCGCAGCAAGTCTCCCGCCGAGGCCAAGGCAGGGATGATGGAGCGTTGGGGCTTCACCGACCGCCAGGCCCAGGCCATCCTCGACCTCCAGCTCCACCGCCTCACCCAGATGGAACGCGAGAAAATCATCGAGGAATTGAAAGAAATCCAGAAGAAAATCGCCGAGTACAAGGAAACCCTGGCCAGCGACAAAAAGTTGAAGGGGGTCATCGTCACCGAGCTGCGTGAAGTCCAGAAGCAGTACGGCGACGACCGCCGCACGCTGATCGTGGACAAGGTCGAAGAGATCAAGCTCGAGGACCTGATCGCCGACGTGGACATGGCCATCACCGTCAGCCACGCCGGGTACATCAAGCGCACCTCGGTGGACATCTACCGCCACCAGTCGCGCGGCGGCAAGGGCCGCATCGGCGCGCGGACGAAGGAAGAAGATTTCGTCGAACACTTCTTTATCGCCTCGGCGCACAGCTACATCCTGCTGTTCACCTCCAAGGGCCGCGTGTACTGGATGAAGGTGTACGACATCCCCGAAGCCGCGGCGGCCACGCGCGGCAAGGCCATCACCAGCCTGGTGAAGTTCCAGGAGGGCGAAACGCTCACCGCCGTGGTCAGCGCCAAGAACCTCGAAGAAGAAGGGATGCATGTCTTCTTCGCCACGCGCAATGGCACGGTGAAGAAAACCGGCCTCCCCGAGTTCTCTAACCCCCGCTCCACCGGCATCATCGCCATCAACCTCGAAGCCAAAGACGAGCTGATCGGCGTCAAGCTCACCGACGGCAAGCAGATGATTTTCCTGGCCAGCCGCGACGGCCAGGCCATCCTGTTCCGCGAGACCGAAGTGCGCGGCATGGGCCGCGCCGCCGGCGGCGTCAACGGGATGGACCTGGCCAAGAGCGATTTCGTGGTCAGCATGGACACTGTGCAGCCCGACTTCGGCATCATCCAGAAGGAGTACAAGAAAACCACCCAGAACCTGGACGAGCTCGAAAGCGACCAGATCCGCGAATCACTCACCTCGCTGATGCTGACCGTGGCGGAAAACGGCTACGGCAAGCGCACCGCGCTGGCCGAATATCGCGTGACCAGCCGCGGCGGCAAGGGCGTCATCAACCTGAAAAAGACGGACCGCACCGGAGGCGTGGTGGCTGCGCTCCAGGTCACCGAAGAATCCGACGTGATGATTATCACCGAGCAGGGCAAGGTCATCCGCGTCCACGCCAATGAAATCCGCGAGGCTGGCCGCAGCACCCAGGGCGTCCGCCTGCTGCGCCTCGAGGACGACGACCAGGTCGCTGCCGCCGCCTCCATCGTCGAAGACGAAAAGGAGTAGCGTAGGGTCCCAAATCCCGATCCCGAGGCTTCGGGAGTCGGGACAGCCTGCTCAGGAATCACCGCCAGCCGGGCGGGCGGAAGTCTTAACTTCCTCGCTGCCGCTGCGCCGGCTCTGCGAACTCGGTGTTTGGGTCTTTGGGCCCGCGTCTAAACCTCAAGTCGCCTGGAGGCCCTCGTGAAAAAAACCAAACGAACCGTGCCTCCAGCACAGGAACCCGACGGCTTCACCCGCGGCCGCCCCTACGTCCCCGGCTACGGCATCCCGAAAGAATCGAAGGGCCTGCTGCCATGGAGCTTTGTGGACCAGCAAATGGCCAAATCGCAGGCCTACTGGCTGTGCACTTCGGGACATAGCGGACGGCCTCATTCCGTCCCCGTGTGGGGCGTCTGGTTGGACAATGCTGTCTTCTGGGGAGGCGGCGACCAGGTGCGCTGGGCGCAGAATTTGTCCGCCAACCCGCAGCTCGCGGTGCATCTCGAAAGCGGCAGCGAGGTTGTAATTCTGGAGGGCACGGCGGAGCTGATCAAAGACGCGGATCATCCGCTGGTCTCGCCCGTCTCCGATGCCTACCACAAAAAGTACAAAATGCGCCACCCACCGCCGTTCTGGTCACTCCGCCCGCGCGTGGTCCTGGCCTGGACCATCAACAGTATGTTCAAAGACGCCACGCGGTGGAAAATGTAGAGGCGGGTTCCGCAGGAACTCGGCAGGTTTGCGGGCCACAACCCTCCCGCTGCGCCCCAACAGGCGTAGAATAGGGAAACAACCTGCACGGGCTCGAAGCCTGTGCCACCGAGTCTGCGATGCCCACGCTGAAAGAATCGCTCGAAGCCAACGTCCGCGAAGGGACGCTGTGTGAACCTCTCCCCGCGCGCGGGGCCAACTGGGTGCGTTGTTTTGCGTGCGGGCACGCGTGTCCCATCCCTGACGGGCAGGCAGGGGTCTGCAAAGTGCGTTTCAACCGCGGCGGGAAGCTCTACGTGCCCTGGGGCTACGCGGGCGGCGTGCAGTGCGACCCCATCGAGAAAAAGCCGTTCCATCACGCTTACCCCGGCGGGCTGGCCTACAGCTTCGGGATGCTGGGCTGCGACCTGCATTGCTCGTATTGCCAGAACTGGGTCACCTCGCAGGCGCTGCGCGACCCTGACGCCGTCAGCCGGCCCCTGCGACTCACGCCCGAAGAAATCGTGCGCGATGCGGTCGAGCTCGGCGCGCGGGCCATCGTCAGCACCTACAACGAGCCGCTCATCACCAGCGAATGGGCTGTGGAGATTTTCAAGGAAGCGCGCCGCGCCGGCTTGGTCACCGGGTTCGTCTCCAACGGCAACGGCACCCCGCAGGTGCTCGAGTTCATCCGCCCCTGGGTGGACCTCTACAAGGTGGACCTGAAGAGCTTCGACGACAAGCACTACCGGCAGCTCGGCGGGCGGCTGGCGCCCATTCTCGAAACCATCCGCGCGCTGCACCGCATGGGCTTCTGGCTGGAGATTGTCACGCTGGTGATCCAGGGATTCAACGACAGCGACGCCGAGCTGACGCAGCTCGCCGAATTCCTCGCCGGCGTTTCGCCGGACATCCCCTGGCACGTCACCGCATTCCACAAGGATTACAAAATGACCGACCCGGCCAACACCAGGCCGCAGACACTCATCCACGCTGCGGAAATCGGAAAAAGGGCCGGGCTGCGCTACGTCTATGCCGGCAATTTACCCGGACGGGTGGGCGACTTCGAAAACACGCGCTGCACCGGCTGCGGCACGCTGCTGATTGGGCGCTTCGGATACCACATCACCGCCTACCATCTTACCCCCGAAGGTTCCTGCCCCCAATGCGCAACGCGCCTCCCCGGCCGCTGGGCGAAAAGTTTCGAGGGCCAGATCGCCGACCGCCCGTTCGTCCCGCGCAGTTCAGGATTATTTTCCATCCTGAACAGGTAGCAGAGAATTTCCAGCGGCCTGCTAATCTGGTGGCGGGATGTAGTAGCCGGGGCGGGAGCGTGCGTGCACACCGCGCCGCTTCACTTCGACTTTGATGTCGTGGTAGCCGGTCTGCGCGCTGCCGGTCGGGCGGTAGGCCAGCGAGTACTGCGCGTGCAGCTCCGCGCCCACTGCGTCCATCGCTTTCTCGATGCTGCGGTCGCTGAACGTGGCCACGTGCAGACCGCCGGTGCCTGTGGTCGCCGCTTCCAGTGAATTGTCTCCCACCGTGTTGGCCAGGTTTGATACCAGCCAGGCAATCAGCGCCAGCAGGTTGATCTGCCCGCTGCGCTGCTGCTCGGTGGTCGGCGTCTGGACCGTGCCCGGAATCGGCGGCCGGCCAAACGTTCCCGGCGGGGAAATCGTCGGCGGCGCGCCGGACTTGGGCTCGCCGCGCAGCATCGCTGCGGTGCTGCTCAAGCCGATAATGTAGATGGTCACGTTCGCCAGCTGCGCCTCGCGCAACACGGCGCCTAGTGCAGCGTCGCTTCCGGTATCTGCGGCTTCTGTCATGGCCACAATCACCTTGCGGCGGCCGTGGCCGACGGGTGCAACGCGCTCGCTCAGCAGGGAGATGCCTTGGGCCAGCGCGTCGTAGAGCCGCGAGCCGCTGGTGCCCATCCGGAATCCGGCTACGGCCTTTTCGATTCTGTCTTTGTCTGTGGTAAACGGCAACAGCGCGCGCACGTCGTCATCGAAGCCCAGGACGGCGGCTTCGCCCGTCTGGCCCATTACGGTTTCGGTGAACACGATGCCCGTACGGCGCACCGCCGGCAATAGCGCCTCCACGCGCGAGCTGGTCTCCAGCAGCAGCACGATGGAGAGCGGCTCGCCGCCCAGGTCGAAGTTTTCGATGCGCTGCTCCACTCCGTTGTCGTACACGCGGAAGTCGCCGGCCGTCAGGTCAAACACCAATTCGCCCGCGGCGTTGCGCACCGTTACCGGCGTGGCCACCAAATCCACGCGGACGCGGATCTGCGGCGCTTCCTTCGCCGGCTGAGGTTTGGCGCCGGGCCGCGGCGGCAGCGGCCCCGGAGGGGCCTGTCCAGAGGCAGGCGTGGCGGGCAGACAAAACGTCGCTGCGGCCAGTACGCGAAGCAACCAGGGAACGGATCGCATAGGGGATGCCATTGGTTAGACGCAGGAAAGCTCCGGCGCGTTGACCGCACCGCCGGATAGAGTTTACCCTCGCGGCATCGCCGAGTCGCGCCGAACTAGGTTTCCCAGGGGCGGTTCCGTAGAATGGCTGGCTCGGGGATTGTGCCCCGCAAAACGATGAGCCCTCCAAAATCCTTACCCTACGCGCCGCTGGCCTACCGCAACCGCGAGTTCATGGAGAGCAGCGTCACGCGGCCGCTGCGCATACTGGCCGAGTACTTCGACCCCCGCGAGCGACTGCGCCAGGAAGGCGTCGCCGAGACCATTGTTATCTTCGGTTCAGCCCGGGTTTTTTCCCGCGCGGCGGCCTTGAAGAAGCTCAAGCAGGCGCGGACGGGGCGTGATTCCGCGCAGAAGCGCGAGCGCCTGCACGCGGCGCGTACGGCGGTGGCGATGTCGCGCTACTACGAAGAAGCCCGCGAACTGGCCCAGCGCATCACCGAATGGTCGCAGACGCTGGGCCAGCGCCCGCGGCGATTTGTCATCTGCTCGGGCGGCGGCCCGGGCATTATGGAAGCCGCCAACCGCGGCGCCGCGGAAGCCGGTGGAAAGTCCGTTGGGCTGGGGATCGAAATCCCCTTCGAGGAGAGACCCAACCGCTACATAAGCCCCGAACTGAATTTCCATTTCCACTACTTCTTTATGCGCAAGCTGTGGTTTTCGCAACTGGCCAAGGCCCTGGTGGTGTTCCCCGGCGGTTTCGGCACGATGGACGAGCTGTGGGAAATGCTGACGCTGTTGCAGACCAGAAAGCTCTCGCGCCACAACCTGATTCTCATCTACGGCCGCAAATACTGGAACGAAGTGCTCAACTGGCGGGCCATGGTGCGTTGGGGAACCGTCAATGAGCGCGATTACGGCCTGCTGCAATTCGCAGACACCGTGGACGATGCCTTTGCCCGCGTCCGCTCCGCGATGGAATCCCACCACCTGAAGATTGATGGCGATTGGGGCACCTGACGCCCCACACTTCCACGGCGGGCTAGTACCTTACAATCCGACGGCAGAAGACTGGTTCACCCGCACAGGCAACTCCCGCGCGGATGGGCCCATCCCTTGATATGGACCGCGTGTCCAGGCCCGCGCGGCTCCGGGGGAGGACGAAATGCTATGGAGATCTACACTGCTTACTGGGGCGGGTGCGGCGTTTCTGATGCTTGCCCTATCCGGCGAAGCGCGAGCGGACCACGGCTGCTGGCACAAGGTCGCCAAAGAAGAAGAGAAGCTGGATCGCGAAGTCCGAAAGCATGGTTGGTACAGCCGCCAAGCGGAGCACCGCCGAGCCAGGCTGCACAGCTTGCGCGTTGAATGCAGCGGCGGCTTCTCGGGCAGTGGGATTGGTTCAACATGGCGCGGTGACCGCAGCTGGCGCGGTCGCGCGGGCCGTTTCCGCTGGGACCGGAGGCTAGGCCGCGGGTTCGATCACCGCTGCGATCGCAATTACGGTCGAGGAAGAGGGCACGGGCGCGGTTGGCGCAGATAGCGCAGGCTGTGTCGGACTCTTTGCCCGGCGTCCCCCTGCCAGCCGAAAACAGTACGGCCCGTCTCGATCCCCAAGCTTTAGGGTCGGGACGGGCCGTGTTACTTCAGGCGCTGCGGATGCGCTGCGCCCGCCTCAGTTCCGAGAGTTGGTCAGCTCCAGTGAAAAGACAGCCTCGAAACGGCGACGCTCAGCTTCGGTGTGCACCAAAACGATGGGCACAATTCGCAGTGACTTTCTGCATCCCCGGCAGGTGAACGCCTCGCCCTCCAAATCCTGCACGAAACCGTCAGTGAAACGGTAGTCGTTGTGCTCGCGGCGAGCATTCTTCACTCCGGGCAGGCCGCACTGCGGACAAGTGAATTCGACCCGCTTTTCCTGCGGATCGCGATCCAGGGCAGCGCGACCGGCTACACGAAGCCCAATAGTTTCAATAGCTTGACGAGCCATTTTTGACAGATCCTCCCTATGACAAATTCGAACAAACCAACTCGAATGCATTAGATGCAGCCGGAGTACTCCAGGTTGCCGGTTCAGTGGAGTCCTATAGGACGCCATTCAAAAGGATAGCAGACTTTCGAGAAAAACTCAACCGGAATATGACCGGCAGTCAATATTGCGCTGGGGAGACTGGAAGTACGTCCCGGCCGGGAACCTCAATTCAGTTGCGGTGTCCAATGCGGAAGAGAGGCGCACATCTCAGACGGTGCCTCCGCAGTGGCTGCTGCGGAGGCCATCCCTGCACTAGTGTGGCGCCCTGTCATTGGCTTTCGATGGCGGGGCGCTGCCTGGGGAGAACTTTGACTGGAGATGACCAGGAGGCGCGCCATGTCCGAATACGACACGGGGTTTTCGGAGTTGGGTGGATGTCTGGTGGAAGGCGATACGCGACAGACGCGGAAATCGAAGCGCAGGCGGCTGGGTGCGGTGGCGACGTCGGCCGCGGTTCAGGCAATCCTGGGCGGATTGCTCGTGCTGATTCCGCTGCTGGCGACTAGCGAAATCCGAACGAACTGGAAGCAGCACACGCTGGTGGTCCCCCTGGGCGCAAAACAGGGTGATTCCGGCCGTGCACCACAAAATGCGAAACCGCAGAATCCCGGTGTCCGGCCCACGGCGGCACCAGGCCCCTTCCTTCAGCCGCCGCGCATACCGGACAAGATTCCGCTGGGGAGCGATGAACTTGCCCCGCCAACCGATGCCGTGGGCGAACCACGAGTGGGCTCCGGCCCGCTGTGGAGCATCGGGCACCCTGACGGCCTACCCGATCCGTGGGGGGGCGGAGTGAGGGTGCCGGTGGTGGCGCCTCCTGCAGAAAAGCACAGGCCGCTTAAGGTCCATAGGGACATACAGGAGGGCAAGCTCCTCAGCCGCGTTCAGCTTGTCTATCCCGCCCTGTGCAAGCAGGCGCGCATCCAGGGCACGGTGGAACTCCGGGCCATCATCGGGGCCGATGGCGCCGTCCGCGACGTGGAAACGCTCAGCGGCAATCCGCTCCTGGCCATGGCCGCGAAAGTAGCTGTCCAGCAGTGGCGGTATCGGCCGACTTTGCTGAACGGAGAGCCGGTCGAAGTGGAGACACGCATCACCGTGCAGTTTGTGCTGCGCTGACCCGGTCCATTTCCCGGGCCGTGCACGCCACCGCTGCGGCGGTTGCGCGCGAGAGCTCAGAGAAGAGGTTCGCCGGTGTGCGGGGCGATGGCCGCGCGGGTGGCGTCGCGCAGGCGCACAATTTCGTGCCAGCCGGATGTTTCCGGGGAGTCGTCGGGGTCGGCAAAGCTCTCGATGGGTCGGAGAACGGTAACCACAGGCTGCGAGGGCCGGGGCAGCCAGGTCTCATCGCGGAGCATTTCGCGCGCGCCGCGGACAGCCACGGGGAAAATGGGGACGCCGGTGGTCACGGCAGCCTTGAAAGCCCCGAGCTGAAAGGCGCGTACGCCGGCGTGCGGGGTAAAGGTGCCTTCAGGAAACACAAATAGGGAATCGCCCCGGCGGAGGGCTTCTTCCATCTGTTCGACTTGTCCCAGCCGGGCGCGGCGGTCGCCGCGATTGAAAGCGAAATGCCCCATTTTGCGTATGAAGGCGCGGATAAAGGGCATCGCACCAACTTCGAGCTTGGCCACAAAGCGGTAATCCACAGGCAGGGCAGCTAGGAGAATGAGCACATCGGCGTAGCTGGAGTGATTGCATACAAAGATGCGCGTTTCTTCACCCTCCAGATGTGCCATGCCTTCGACGCGGATGGGACAGCCCAGCAGCCGGAAGTACCAGCGTAACGCTGTGGAAGTGATGCGGCGAGCCGTGATGCGCGAGCGCGTACACAGCACCAATACCCATGCGGCAACCAGAAAAGCGACAAATAGTAACAATGCGTAAACGCCGAAGACCAGCTCGATGCCTCGGCGCGTGCCGCCCGCGGCGGTTCGGCCAACCTGACGGGCGCCGCTCGACGCGCCGAGGCGCGCCACTTGCAGCCACGCCGGAGGTTTGCGCCGGGAAAGCCTGCCCGTCTCGAAGAGCCGCTTCGTATCGCTGCGGCGCAGCTTGCCGCTGGAGGTTTTCGGGATGGCGCCGGGCGGGACCAGTTCGACCACGTCAGGCGGCAGCCCCACTCCGTCGGCCACGCGGCCGGCGATCTGCGCGGAGATTTCGCGCCGCGCCGCCCTATCCCGCTCGCGTGTTTCCGCCACCACCACCAGCCGCTCTGTGCCGCTGCCCCGGTCGGTGACGCCGAACGCTGCCACGCAGCCCACGCGCACCCCGGGCACGCCTCCGGCAATTTCCTCCACCTCGTGGGGGTAGATGTTGCGCCCAGCCTTGATAATGATGTCTTTGACGCGCCCGGTAATGAAGATCTCGCCGCCAGCTTGGTAGGCGCGGTCCCCGGAGTCCACCCAGCCCTCGCCGCGAAGGATTTTCTCGCTGGCCGCGGGGTTGCGGAAATATCCCTGCGTGGCTGACGGCCCGCGGAACCACAGTTGCCCCTCGACGCGCTCGCCGGCATCCCGGCCCAAGTCGGTGACAATGCGAATTTCGTGGCGGGGAACGGCGCGGCCACAGGAAACAAATCCGAGGGTTTCAGAGTCTGCTGAACCCGGAACCTGAGCAGGAGGGCGTTCCGCGCTAAGGGCGGCTTCCGGGGCGGGAATGGCGCGGCCCTCGGCAACGAATGTGGCACGGTCGATGCGGTCCACCCGTGGCGCGCGGCCGGGCGGGGGGACGGTGACGGCCAGCGAAGCCTCGGCCAGGCCATAGACAGGCAGCATCGCATCGGGTCGGAAGCCGTAACGCGAGAAACGCGCCGTGAAGCGCTCAATGGTCTCCGGGTTGACGGGCTCTGCGCCGTTCAGCGCGGCGCGCCAGGAGCTGAGGTCGAGGCCTTCGATATCCGCATCGGCGATTTTCTTGGTGCACAACTCATAGGCGAAGTTGGGTGCGGCGGCCAGTGTGCCGCGGTGATGGTGCACGGCCCACAGCCAGCGCTCTGGACGGGAGAGAAACGCCAGCGGAGACATCGAAGCCAACGGGATTCCGGCATAGACCAGCATCAGCCACGCCCCGATCAGCCCCATATCGTGGTACAGCGGCAGCCAGGAAATGCCCAGGTCGTCCGGGCCCACCTCCAGCGCCTCCACGATGGCCCGGATATTGGCCAACAGGTTGGCGTGGGTGAGCATCACGCCTTTCGGGTCGCCCGTGCTGCCGGAGGTGTACTGCAAAAACGCCAGGTCATCGTGGCGCGGGCGGTAACGTTCCGCAAACGCGGGGGTATGCGGGGAATCGAGCAGGCGCGCGGCGTTGGAGACGGAGTGGAGAGATGGGACGCGGGGTTTCAGCAGTCGGGCCACGGTCTCCGCCTGGCGGAAGGTGACCAGCTGGCGCACCTCCGCGTTGCGCAGGATGGCCGATTGCCGCGCGGCGTACTCCTCGATGCGGTCGGCGCGGAATGGCGGATAGATAGGCACGGGCACGCCGCCTGCCACCAGGACGCCGTAAAAAGTGAAGAAAAACTCGCGTGACGTGGGCAGCATGATGGCCACGGCCTCGCGCGGGCCCAGTCCGCGCGCGAGCAGGCCTCCGGCCACCGCGCTGGCGCCGGCGTAAAGCTGGCTGTAGGTGAGCACGTGGTTGTGCGCGGAGCCGGAAGAGTCCGGCGCATCTTCGCGGAGAAAAACCTGCGGGCGATGGGGATGCGCGCGCGCATGGAACTCGAGGACTTCGTTCAGCGTTTCGGCGGCGAGCGGGGCGTGCCATGCGTCGCGGCGTCCCGCAGTTGCGGGACGCGGCCCCGAATCAGTGTGCCGGCGCACTTGGGCCAGCTGCGCTGAGAAGATTTCCGGCTCGGGGGAATCGGGATGCGCGGAAGCATTCATCACGGCGCGGACCAGGTCCTGCACGGTATCGGCCTCGGCTACAACCTGCTCGGGCAGATGCACGCGGAAGTTCTGCCCCAGGCGCAGCAGCAGCTCGACGCGCTCCAGGCTGCCTAGCGACAGATCGCGCTCGAGGTGCGAGCCGGAGTGCAGTGCCGCCGCAGCCGGAGCGCTGCCCAACTCGGCGAGAAGTTGGCGGACCATCTCCAAAACCTGGTCCTGGACAGGTGCGAGCTCGAGTTGGGTTGCAGAGGTGGCCATCGGGACGGCGAGAGGTGAAGTTCACCGTGAGGCTATCACGGCGGGCTGACGGGTTCAATGAGGAGAGCGAAGTGTTTGGAACCAATTCCGAAGGGAGCCAGAGGGTCTTACGCTGGCTCAGGAGGTCCACAAGCCTATCGGAGATTCGAAGCGTCTCGCACCGGCGTGTTGCGCAACGAGAGGGTGCTTGCCAGGCCTGCAAGCGACAGGGAGAAGAGGATGCCGATGATACAGAGCAGTGCGTCGTGCTCTATCCACCCGGCCTCGGGCGGCTGTGACCGGTGCTCCAGGTGGCCGAAGAAACTGATGTACAGCATCCCCGCTGTGAACCCCCAGGCAGCCGCCTGGTAACGGCGGCCCGTCATCCAATCGCGGCGACTCCGCAACGCGCCGTACACGAGAAATAGCCCGGCAATCCAATCGTCCAACAGGAATGGCCAGAAGGGCCAATTTCCCCATCGGCGACAGGTCTCGGCCAGCGCGAGGAAGACCCCAAAGCCAAGTGCGAACTTCCAGTTTGCAAACATTTGCATCGGGGATGCTCTACGGACCTGCCTCCGAGATGCGTCCTGCACCATGGACGACGAGCGGGAGTTCGTTTCGTTCGCCGACGACGCAAGAGCGGCTATTTACCGAGCGCCTTTTCGATAGCAGCGATCAGTTCTGTTTCGCGGACGTCTTTAGCGACGATTTTTCCTTCGCGGTCGAGCACATGGTTAGTGGGCGTGCGCTGGATGTTGTAAAGCACGGCCAGCTCGTTGTCGAAGCGCTTCCCGAAATATATCTGCGGCCAGGGCAGCCCCTGTTTGGCCACCATGACATCCAGCGCCTTGCGGTCGTCGTCGAACGAAATGCCGATGACAGCGAAGCCCTGCTTTCCGTGTTTCTTCTGGAGTTTCTTGAGTAGCGGCAACTCCGCTACGCACGGCGCTCACCAACTGGCCCAGAAATTCAGCAGGACCACCTTGCCCCGGTATTCGTTGAGGGAAATCATTTTGCCGTCCGTGGCGGCCACGCGGAAGTCGGGCGCAGGCTGGCCGATGTTGATGTGCAGCAACTCGAACAGATGGCGCTCCGCTTTCTTCGCGCGATCCGCCCCGGGCGCTTCCCTGGCGACGGCCTCAAACGCGGCCTGGGCCAAGTCTTTCTCCTTCGTGTTCACGTACGCCATCGCGAGGTGATACTGGACCTCAGCGCGGATATCTTTGGAAGCCGATTCTTCAAGAATCAACTTGGCCCGGACGATGAACAGCGGCAACTGCTTGCGGTAGTTGCAGGCGCGATAGAACGGCTCCAGGGCTTCCTCCCAGGCGGGGTCGCCGGGGTCCATACGGTCTGCGCGAGCGAAAACCTCGGGCTCCATATCTGCTTCGTAGAACATCCAGAACGACTGGGAAGCCGCGGCGCGCGTGGCCGGGGTGTTGCCGTGCGAGAGGTAATACTCCCAGAAGAGCTCGCCCCACTTCTTGCCTGGATGCTCGGTCTGCGGCTTTTTCAATCGGCTGTAAGTGCGGATCTCGTCGCGGGCCCGGTCGGCCATCTCGTGGACCCACTTTTCCTGCGGGGTCTGCTCCTTTTCTTTTTCCTGTGCGCGGGCGGAGACCAGGGCCATGGAAAACACCAGCGTGAAGCGGAGGGCTGAACGGGAGGTGAGGATCATTCGCGCGAACTCCGGAGGAAGAAGTGTAGCAGAAGCTGAGATGCAAGAGTGCAAGGCCGGAACCCCCGCGAGAGGCGCGGCGCGCGGTGGAAAGCAGCGCTTCAGAGCGGTGTGCTATAGTCGGGACTTTCGAATCCGGGCAGAAGTATGGGCCGACTCCGCATCTCCATTGTCGAATTCTTGAACACGGCGCCGCTGGTGTGGGGCTTCACCGACGGGCCGCTGCGCGGGAAGTACGACCTGTCGTTCACAGTGCCTTCGCTGTGCGCGGAGGCGCTGCGCAGCGGAGAGGCAGACGTGGCCATCATCCCGGCGATTGAATATCAGAGGATGGGACTGCCGGGCGAATACCTGGTGCTGCCGAACATCGCGGTGGCAGCCAAAGGAGCGGTGCGCAGCATCCTGGTGCTCTCGAAGGTGCCCATCGAAAAAGTGCAGCGGCTGGCGCTGGACTCCAGCTCGCGCAGCTCAGCGGCGATGGTGCGGTTGCTGTGCGAGGGGCAGTGGAAGATCGCGCCGGAATTCGTGGACGCGCGGCCGGACCCGGCGGAGATGCTGCGCGCCGCCGACGCGGCCCTGCTGATCGGCGACCCGGCCTTGCGTGTGACGCTCAAGACAGAGGCGCTGGGCACCAAGCAGCCGAGCGGTGAGTATTGTTGCCGCGGCGACCCCGCCGAGCTGCCAGTGCCGGGCTTCGACACCCTGTTCCTCTACGACGTGGCCCACCAGTGGCGGCAGTGGACCGGGCTGCCCTGCGTGCTGGCCTTCTGGGCCGCGCGGCGAGAAGCAGTAACCCCAGAGGTGATCGCGGATTTCAATGCGTCCAAAGCATATGGCGTGGCCCGCGTGGTTGAAATCGGCGAACTGGCTGAAGCGCGACTGGGGCTGCCGTCGAAGGACATTACTCGCTACCTGGGCGAACATATTGACTATAGCCTGGATGATGCCAACCGCGCCGGGCTGGAGTTGTATTATCAGAAGGCGGCTGCTGCCGGGCTGATCCCGCGGCTCAAGCCGGTCGAGTACGCGAGGGCGTAACACATGGGCATCACCTCACAACAGGCGCTCGAGTGCTTCCAGTCCGACGACCTGGTCGGGCTGGGGATGGAAGCGACCGCCGTGCGCCGCAAGAAGAATGACCCGCGCATTGTCACTTATCAGATTGACCGCAACATCAATTATACGAATTTCTGCACGGAGTATTGCTCGTTCTGCGCCTTCTACCGGCCGATGGGCTCCAAAGACGGCTACCTCCTGCCGATGGAAACCATTTACCAGAAGGTGGAAGAGATGCTCTCGCTGGGCGGGACCGGCGTGCTGCTGCAAGGCGGGCTGCACCGCGACCTGAAGATGGACTACTACGAGAACCTGCTGCGCTCGCTGAAGGCGCGCTACCCGCGCGTCCACCTGCACTGCTTCTCCGCCCCGGAAATTATCAATATCGCGGAGCTCTGCGGCCTGACCCTGCGCGACACCATCGCTCGGCTGCGCGACGCCGGCCTCGAGTCCATCCCCGGCGCGGGTGCGGAAATCCTGGACGACGAAGTTCGCGCGCGCATCTCGCGGCTGAAATGCACCAGCGACGAATGGGAACAGGTCCACCGCACGGCGCACGCGCTGGGGCTGCGCACCACGGCCACGATGATGTTCGGCTGCGGTGAAGAGTTCCGCCACCGCGTGAACCACTTCGAGTGTCTCCGCCGCATCCAGCAGGACACAGGCGGTTTCACCGCCTTCATCCCGTGGATGTTTGCCCCGGAAAACACGGCGCTGGGAAAGAAAGTCCCGGAGACCACCGCCGTGGACTACTTGAAGACCTTGGCCATCAGCCGGCTATTCCTCGACGACATCGACCACATCCAGTCGAGCTGGCTCACGCCCGGCATCAAGATTTGCCAGATTGGGCTGCAATTCGGCGCCGACGACGTTGGCAGCATCCTCATTGAGGAAAACGTGGTGTACGCCGCGGGCGTCCGCAACCGCACCAACGAAGCCGAGCTTCGCCGCGTGATCCACGATGCCGGATACACCCCGGTGCAACGGGATACTCTCTACCGTACGTTTTATCTCAAGTAGCGGCTGAACATCGAGGATGCCTTCGCCATCCCAGGGCCGAAGGCTCCGCCGGTCCTGAAGCTTCGGGAGGCGGCGGTACCGCATCAGCGGTACCGCATCAGTCTTCGGCGTTGGGCCTGTGCCGGCCGGAGCGCCGTACAGTAATCTCCACCTCTTCGCCTTCGCTGAGCGCAAGAGGCGCGGCGGGGCGCAGCGCGCCACGGGTGTAACGCGCGCGGAGCCGTATCTCGTCGGATCCTTTTTCCATTTTGCTTTTTCTCTCTGACGCACCGGTGGGCAAGACCTCGCGGCCTGCTCCCGTGCGGTCCAGCGCTTCATTGGCCAGCGCATCCGCGGCGGCATTCTGCTCGCGGAAGACATGCTCGATCTCGAAGTGCGCCAGCGCCGCGGCCATCTGGCACGCGCGTGCGTGGAGCGGCTTCAGGCTGGGGTGTTTCACGCGGTACTCGCCCTTCATCTGCCGCACCAGCAGTTCGGAATCGCTGCGCACGCGCAGGGCGCGAATCTTGTGGGCCGCGGCGTAGTCCAGCGCGGCAATCAGGGCGTGATATTCAGCGACATTATTGGAGTGGGTGCCGAGGTATTTTCCCGAGCGGAAAACCACTGCTCCGTCCGGGCCTCGCACCATCACGCCGTAAGAGGCCGGGCCGGGATTGCCGCGCGACGCGCCGTCAATGTTCGCTGTGTGCAACACAGCAGGCCAGGCGGCGGCCTTTTCGGGTTCGGAGAACAGGCGCGCGGAGCGAGGCGGGGGCGTTTTTCTTGTGGCGCACATTCTTCAGGAGGAAGATTCCGCTGCGCTGGCCACCGCTGCGGCGGGCGGCGCGGGCGCTTCCGCCACGTACAGCAGCCGGGCGCAGGTTTCACAGTGGAACAGTTCCGTGCAGGTCGAGCTGCGCAGCTCCTGAAAAACGTGCGGCCGGATCTTCACGCGGCACATCGTGCAGGTTTCGTTGACTACTTCGCTCAGCGCGACGCCCCGGTAGTGCGTGGCCAGGCGCTGGTAGTGCTCGAGCAAATCCTGAGGCACGCCGGCGGTTTCGCGGGCGCGTTCGGCTTCCGCCAATCCCAACGCCTGTTGGGCAGAGTTCTGTTCGGAATCGATCCGCTGGCGGTCGGTCTTTGCGGCGGCTTCGATTTCCGCCAGTGATTTCTCAGCAGCCTTCACGCCGGCCTCGTAGGTCTCGCCGGCCACCATGCGTTCGAGAAGGCGGTCTTCGGCTAGGGCCACCTGCTCTTCGGCCATCTGGATTTCGTGCTGCAACGCCTTGTAGGCTTCATTGGAGCGCACTTCGCCGAGCTGGTCCTTGTATTTCTTGACCTTGCCCTTCCACTGGTCAACGTCCATCTCGTAGGTCTTGCGCTCCTTCAGGCTGATGAGCAGCGCGGTTTTTTGCTGCTGGAGCGCAGCCGCCGCAGCGGCCACGCGTGCTTCGGCATCCGCCAGTTTCTTGGGGAAAGCGGCGAGACGCGAGCGGATTTCGGCCAGCCGAGAGTCCGTGGCCTGCAGTTCCACCAGACATTTGAGGTCTTCGCGCATCGGGCCAAGTATCTTAGCACAGCGCTGGCAGCACAGGCTTTCAGCCTGGACGAAGAAAAACGGCGGAATCGCACCGGCGAAAACCCTGCGCTGCTTCATCCGCCCGCGTGTGCACTACAATGGCGTGCGAATTCTTGAAGGAGGCTCAATGCCGCACGTGCAGATTTGCTGGGTGGTGGGACGCTCGCCGGAGCAGAAGAAAAAAATTGTGGAACGCGTGACGCTGGCGCTGGTCGAAGACGGCCGCGCCAAGCTCGAAAACATCCACGTCACGTTTCTCGACCTGCCGCCCACCGACTACGCCGAAGGCGGCATCACCGTGGCGGAGCAGAAACGCGCGCCCTGAGCGGGCGGGAGGCGCCGCGGGCTACTTCTTCTGCCGCCGGGCGATGTATCCCAACGCAAACTCGCGCAGGTGCGGCGCGTGGGCGTAGTGCTCGTTCATCTGGATGGCTTCGGCCTCGGCGTCTTCGTATTTCCAGCCGTCTACCAGTACCCGGCGGATGGCCCAGAACATCCCCACGCGCAGCGACACGGTGCAGTGGATGAACACCGGATAGATCTGCGGATCGGCCATCACCCTCAGGAATTCGTCGGCCTGCTCGTCCTTTGGTTCGCGATAGACAACGGGGATGTGGATATAGCGCAGGCCCAGTTCTTTCAGCTTGGCTGCTTCCGCAGCGGCATCGTACTCGGTGGGTTGGCGGAAGTTGATGACTGTCTTGAACCCCGCGGCCTTCACCTTCTCGAGTCCCTCCACGGTAGGCTGCCCGGCCGTGGAAACCCGATCGCTGATGCGCCGGTAATTGCGGATGGTGGAAAGATCGGGCACGTCCGCGGCAGGCGCGGCGTTGTGGCGCGCAATGTAGTCCCTCGCGAAGGTTTTCAGCGCGGGGAGGCGAATCCCCATCTTAACGGCTTCTTCCTCGGCTTTTTCTACCGTCCACTTGTCCACCAGCACGCGGCGGATCATCCAGAACGCGCCCACGCGGTTGGCCGAGGAGCAATGGATAAACAGCGGCCGGTTCTGCCGGTCCGAGGTAATCTTCAGGAATTCCGCGGCCTGTTCGTCTTTGGGCTCGGCGCCGTTTACGGGGATGTGGAAGTAAGCCAGGCCGAGCTCTTTGACCTTCGCCGCTTCTTCTTCGGCGTTGTACTCCTCTGCGCGGCGCAGATTCAGGACTGCCTTTACGCCCTGCTCCTTCATTTTCTCGAGATCGGACATCGCCGGCTGACCGCCCGTGCACACGTCCTTTTCGACGCGCAGGAAATTCTTGATATCCGGGAATTCCTGTTGTGCGAGCGACGTCGCGCCGGCCAGCAGCGCGGCCGCGGCAGGGATCAGAAAATATCGGTGTCTCATCGCCGGACCTCGTCGAGGGCTTCTCTTATTTAGACGAAGCGGACAGCCGCGGGTTTCAGCCTCCACCATTCTCACGCGCCTCTCCCATCGCCGCCACGAATCAGTCGAGCTGGTAGAACTGACGTTTTTCGTCCAGACGGTAGCTCGGGTAGGGCGGGTCGGCCTTGCCCGCGTAACGGGCCACGACGGCGCAGCCGTCCTTCGCTGGCTCGATGAAATATTTGTAATCGTAGCGTCCGCGCTTCTCGGCGGAAAAATAGCCCCGCTCGGACATCTGGTCCATCGTGCCGCACGTCAGAAATTCCGCGTAGTGGGCGTGAGCAGCGGTGGAGATCTGCAGCAGGTCCATCTGCAGGCTGGGGAGGATGGCGGCCAGACCGGCGTCGCCCGCGCGAGCGGCCACGGCCCGCGTGGTCTCATCTTCCCGGGCATTGACGCGACCCGTGCGTTCAGTGCGGGCCCAGTAGAACACGGCCGCGGAAACCAGTACGACCCCGGCGAGGAGGTGTGCGTCCTTCCGCATGGCCGCATTCTCCCGCCGATTTCGGTGCGAATCAAGAACTGCGCGGCAGTAGAACGCATACGCAGCAGGCGACGCTCTGCTATAGTGCGGCCAGAACGGGGGACCGGCCCTGACCCCCTCCACGCTGATGACGCGGCCCACACCGAACAGCGCCCTGAAGGGGATTGAGCAGGTGCGGAGCTATGAACTGGAAGAGGCGCGACATATCCAGAACGCTATGGTGGCGCTGGAGCCGCTGATCGCGCCGGGCGTGGAGTTCGCCACGCTGTTCCGTCCGGTGCTGGAAGTCGGCGGCGACTTTCTGGACTATTTCTGGCTGGATGAGGAACACCTCGGGTTTTACATCGGCGACGTGGTGGGCAAAGGGCTGCCCGCGGCGATGTACGCGGCGCTGACCGTGGGGACGCTGCGCGGCATCAACAAGGGCGGCGAGCCGCCGGAAAACGTCCTGGCCCTGCTGAACTCGCGCCTGCGGATGCGTCTGATGCCCGGGCGCTACGCCGCGGTGCAGTATGGCGCGTATGTTCCCGCGGGACGCAACCTGTATTTTGCCAACGCCGGATTGCCGCGCCCCGTGCTCATCTCCGCTGGCGGCTGCCGGGAAGTTGGCGAAGGCGGTTTGCCCTCGGGACTGTTCCCGCAGGCTCGCTATGAGCCGTGTACCGTCACCTTGCATCCCGGCGAATCCGTGCTCTTCGCCACCGACGGGATTACGGAGGCTCGCAACACCACCGACGAGGAGTTCGGGCTTGAGCGCCTGCTCGAGTCCTGCTTCACCTACCACGCGGCCCCTGCGGCAAGCATCCTCGTAAACATTGCCGAAGAGCTGGACCGCTTCACCGCCGGGGCCCGCCCGCACGACGATATGACCGCCGCTGTCCTCAAGGTCGTGTAAGCCCTTCGGGCAATCTATTGCACGTTTACCGTGACCGTGGTCGAGTGGCTGATGGCGCCGCTGGTGGCGGTCACCGTCACCGTGTACGGCCCGCGGCTGACGCCCATATCGCTGCACGCCGTCTGCGTGGCCAGGGCCGCCAACGCCACCAGCAGCAGCGCCAATTGCGCGCAGTAGCCCAGCATGCGGGCGAACGGCGCCAGCGCCGGCTGGCGCCAGAGCGCCAGGCGCGCCAGCAGCGGCACGCCCGCCAGCGTGAGCGCCAGCAGCAACCACCATCCCAGCGGAGGCTGCGCCGCGGGCGGCCACGCGGGTGGCGGGACCGCGCCGCTTGCCGGAATCGCAATCGAGAGCGTCGAAGTGCCGGGCATCGCCCCTGGAGTCACTGACCCGGAGCTGAACATGCACGAGAAGACGCCCGCGCAGCCCAGATTGATGGCCGTGTTGAACGAGCCGCCGATGGGCAATGGCGTGAGCGTGATGGTGACCGTCGCCGTCCCCCCGCGGGCCACGTTTTGAATGGACGGCGTTGCGCCGATGCTGAAGTCCACCGCCGCCGGCACGTTGACCGTGGTCGTGGCCGTGGCCGAGTTGTTGGCCATGTTGGGGTCAGCGACGGCGCTGGCCACATTGATGGTGTTGCTGACCATCCCCACGGCAGTAGCCGTCATGATTACCGTGGCGGTGGCATTGCCGCCGCTGGCGATTGTGCCCACGTTGCACGTCACCGTGCCCATAGCCAGCGCGCACATCCCCTGGCTGCCGGTGGCGGAGACGAAGGTGACGTTGGCGGGCACCACATCGGTGGCCACCACGCCCGTGGCCGGCGAAGGCCCGGCATTGGAAATCATGATCGAGTAGGTGATGTTGCTGCCCTGGTTGACCGGGTCCGGCGCGTCGGTCTTGGTGACGCTCAGGTTGGCCACGGGCGTGACCGCAGTCATCTGCGCAATATTGGTGTTGTTGGCGGCGTTGGTGTCCACTTCGGCCGCCGACGCGCTGGCCGTGTTGGTGATGCTGGGCACCGCAGCGGCACCCGGCGTGACCACGACCATCACATTGGCGTTGGCGCCGCTGGCGATGGCGCCGAGGTTGCAGGTCACCACGCCGGCAGCCGGCGCCGCACACATCCCCTGCGATGGCATCGCGGAGACAAACGCGCTGTTGGCCGGCAAAGTGTCGGAGAGCATCACGTTGCTGGCGTTGTTGGGCCCGGCATTGGCCACGGTGACCGT
>Ga0247727_10006796_pt1 | contig 22252 bp, 17 predicted proteins | sample WisWelCaveWW1625_FD_202498 | JGI IMG/M metagenome (GOLD analysis project Ga0247727, IMG submission 202498) | Biofilm microbial communities from Wishing Well Cave, Virginia, United States - WW16-25 | ecosystem: Environmental > Aquatic > Deep subsurface > Groundwater > Cave microbial mat | place...
TGAAGAAGGGAGGACCGTGAACCCTTCGTTTCTGGATGCAGAATGGAGTCGGGAATCAAGGCAGACCAAAAGGTGATCTTGAGGCGCCATGTCGACCCAGAGCAGAGCTGCTGCCAGTTGCAGCGAATCTGCGGCTCTCAGAGTATGGCGAAGTAGCAACTGGCCGGCGATCACTTTTACCTCACTGACGGGTTCAATTTCGATCCAGCCGGATGAAAGTCGTGCCAGCATTGTGCGGAGCTGGTCCTCTTGCTCTGTACTAAGAATGCCGTCGCGGCGAAGTCTTGCAAATGCAGACTGACATTCAACCGGCGTTCCCCACCACACAATCATGTCAGTATCTTCCTTTAACAGATTGCGCATCTCTTCGCTTTGTGGTTCCTCCAGAAACAATGGCAAGATCGCTGAGGCGTCCCAGAACCTCATCTTCCTTTCTCGCGTTCTTGAAGAAGAGCCTGGCGTGCCTTCGCGCGAGGGTCCACGGGGCGTGACCAATCCCAAAAACCCGGAGGCAATTTGCCGGATCCGATCCGCAGCTTCCCCGCTTTTTCCAGTTCCAGCAAGTACGGAGGAATCTTTCGCTTGCCCGTCCTTTCCATAGGAACAATCCTGGCGATGGCGATTCCACGATCGGTAATCAAAACCTCGTCTCCAGTTTTTACACGGGCGAGATAACGGCTCAAGGATTTTTTCAATTCAGATACGCTGGCAGTTTTCATGTACACCTCCTGAAGACCATAATAGTCCTATATTTATTCCTATTCAAGTCATTTTAATCAGTACATGAGATGCAGTACTGAGTGTCTCTCGAGTACCCGCGGTGCGGACTGGAAGTCCGCGGCCCCTAATGCAGGCTGGGAGCCCGGCTGGGAGCCTGCGCTCCATAGGGAGCGCGGACATCCTGTCCGCATTATGGGCCGCATGCATCTTGCCTGCTTCGCACGAAATGTAGAAACTCCAAGGCGGGCAGAGACGCCCGCCTCCACAAATCAGTCCCGGAAGGTTCTTCAAATGCCAAGAACATCCTTATGAGTTCCGATTGCTGTGATTAGAATTCCGTTTGTGGTTCGAACATAGGTCGCCCGGTAATTCATCGTAATGCTGAAGGCCCAGGAGTCGGTTCCCTCCAACTTCTCATTTCTGAGCGCAGGATACGAAGGATCCCGGGTTAATCTTTCCAATTGTTGCCAGAACTTAATGCGAATATCTTTCGGAAGCGCGTTTAATCTATGAAGGATTGTTTCAGGAATGATGACATTAGTCGCCAAATTGCTTTTTGGCCTCTTTCACGGACTTAAATACTTTTACTTTGCCCTGTGCGACATCCTTCATCGATTGAGAAAGTTGTTTCTGCCATTCGCTGGTCCAAAACCATGCTTGTGATTTCGGGACTTCCACCAGTGGGCGAATGACAATCTCATTCCCCCGTGCGATCACCTGAACTCGATCTCCGATTTTCAATTGTATCTGAGATCTCACGTCCTCCGGGATGGTGACCTGATACTTTTCTCTGATTTTCACGCTTGCGCTCATAGGAGTTTTTACTAAAGTATTACTGTATTACTTTAATGATAGCCTTCCTTGTTTTTGAAAACAAGAAGGGTGAGCAGCCGGTTTCCAGCCGGCAAAGCCGGCCAGAGGCCAGCGGCCCATAATGCAGGCGCGGTCGCCTGGCGCGGACGCCTGCGCTCCAGATAGAGCGCCGCCATTTGTGCTTTCTTTGAGATCGCATTGACTGGATGAAGTCACTGGTGCAATATCGGTAAGGACGCACACAGATGAAGATCCCATTTTTTGCTACCAGAAGGAACGTAGCTTCTCAATCGGTTCCTGCGCCAATGGTTCCGGAGCCCCGGACGCCCGTTGAGACGGTAATGGATTATCACGAACAGACGAAGCACCACTATTACCGTTTTGCTCGATCTCTGGGTTATCTCGATTGGGACAACCAGCCCAATCCATTCCGGCGTTTCGATGGGGCCCCATGGCATCAGTTACCACTACTGCCGTTGGAAGGAACGCCGTCATACGCTGACTTGTTCGAATCTGCGGAGACGGAACCTCAACCGGTGACCATCCAAACGCTTTCACGATTGTTTCGGCATTCACTTGCCATATCGGCCTGGAAAAGTTACGGCGGTTCCCGGTGGGCGCTGCGCGTGAATCCGTCCAGTGGCAACCTTCATCCGACGGAAGGGTACGCGATTATAGACACTCTTGAATCCGGCGTCTTACCTGCAGGCGTTTACCATTACGCCGCTGAGGATCATGGATTGGAGCAACGTGCCACAATTTCTCCAGTCACTTTCAATAACCTCATGCAGGATTTTCCGCAAGGAACATTCCTTGTCGGGTTCACTTCGATCCACTGGCGTGAAGCATGGAAATACGGCGAAAGGGCGTTTCGATATTGTCAGCATGATCTGGGCCATGCAATCGCCGCAATGAGGCTCTCCGCTTCCATGCTCGGCTGGCAGATGGTGCTCCTGGAAGAGCCCGCGGATCATGAAATAGCGATTCTGTTTGGGCTGGATCGTGACGCAGATTTTCATGAAGCGGAAGACGAGCATCCTCATTGTGTCGCGGCAATTATTCCCTCTACACAACCGGTATCCCCGGACGCAATGTTGAGTGAAGATGCCGTCAAAACAGTTGCTTCGTCAGAGTGGCACGGAATCGCGAACAGACTGAGTGAATCGCACGTGGAGTGGACAATCATTGAAGACGTGGCTCGTGATACGCTTAAGGGCCGAACCAAAATCAGCAGCAGTCAGCCTGATGCGCGAGCGCAACCACTTTCGCCATACGGGCCGCAAGTCAGCGCTTCCCAAATCATTCAGCAGAGGCGCAGCGCCCTGGCTCTGGATGGACGCACGTTCATTTCATCCGAAGTCTTCTATCATATTTTGTCGCGTACGCTTCCCAATGTGACTCCGGTTCCGTTTGATGTGTTTGATCGCTCCGTATTGAGCCGTCCCCGCATTCATCTTGCCATTTTTGTGATCAGAGTAAACGGTCTGAAACCGGGATTTTACATGCTGGTCAGAGACTCTGAAAAGCTGCCGCGGTTGCAATCAGCCATGCATCAGCGTTTTGACTGGATGTGCCCGCCGGATTGTCCACAGTACGTGCCGTTCTATCACCTGCAAACAGCAGATGTGGCTCGACTCGCCGCCGGCGTTAGCTGCGGTCAGGACATCGCGGGAGATGGTGTTTTCTCACTGGGAATGATTGCCGAATTTGAAGAGCCGCTGCGTGAGGTGGGACCCTGGCTCTATCCGCGTTTGTTCTGGGAATCGGGTTTGATCGGCCAGATATTGTACCTGGAAGCCGAAGCCGCCGGAATTCGCGCAACGGGTATCGGCTGTTTCTTTGATGATCCCATGCATGAGACACTCGGCCTGAAGGACAAACAATTTCAAAGCCTTTATCATTTCACCATGGGCGGACCTGTCGAAGACACTCGATTAACCACAGATTCGCCGTACAGCAGAAAGTATTGAGCACGGGTGGAATACGGAATACGAGTGAATGGGCGCATGAATTTTGAGGCAAACACACGTACGATTTATGTGATAGTTAAAGCAATTAGGACTGCTCGATCAAACTACTGGGCTTCTGCGACGGATTGGGCTGCGGTCTGCCGCGCGCGCGCCTGCGTTTCCTGATCTTTGTATTGCAGTTGATACAGCTTTGCGTAAAGACCCTGGTGGGCCAGCAGCTCTTGATGGGTCCCTTGCTCGCGGACTTCGCCATTCAGCAGCACAAGAATACGATCGACATTTTGAATGGTGGAAAGGCGATGCGCAATCAAAATAGCGGTCCTGCCTTCCATCAGGTTTTTCAATGCGCGGCGGATCACGTATTCCGTTTCAATATCGACGCTGGACGTGGCTTCATCCAGAATAATAACGCTTGGATCCGCAGCCAGCGCCCGCACAAAAGTCAGGAGCTGTCGTTGTCCGAATGACAGATTGGACCCTCTTTCCGAAAGTAACTGATTGTATTCACCGGGCAAACGCTGAATGAACTCATCCGCCAGAAGATACGTTGCCGTCGACTTCATCTGCTCATCGGTAATTTCAGGACGATCAAATGTAATGTTTTCTTTCACGGTCCTGGAAAACAGGAAGGCATCCTGAAATACGACGGCCATGTCCCTGCGCAAATGCTGCCTGGAGACTTCACGAAAGTCTTTTCCATTAATCAAAATCTGTCCTTCGTAGCCGTCATAGAATCGCAAAAGAAGACTCGTGATCGTTGTTTTTCCTGATCCGGTCGGCCCGACAATGGCAATTTTCTCGGCAGGTCCGATCCGGAATGATACGTTCTTCAGAACGTATTCACCGTCCGGGTACCGGAAAGAAACATTTTTGAATTCAATCGAGGTCAACCGTTCATCAGGGACCACTTCAACTTGCGGCTCGTTAATGATCTGTTTGTTATCCAGTAAATTAAAAATCCGTTCGGACGAAGCCATGGCTGATTGCAGGATGTTGTATTTTTCACTGAGGTCTGCAATCGGACGGAAGAATCGTTGTGTGTATTGAATGAACATGACGAGGGTTCCAAGTGTGACCGCGCCAGTCAGCGTTTTGATTCCGCCGTACCAGACGATGAGCGCAATTGCGATTGCTTCGATAATCTCGACCGCCGGATAGAAAACTGCGTATGCTGAAATTGATTTTTTCGTTGCCAGGTAATGCTTTTGATTAATGCGATCAAAGCGGTCATACATCTTCTTTTCTTTCGCAAAAATCTGGATCACGCCCATTCCTGAAATTGCTTCCTGAAGGAAGGCATTCATTTTCGCAAGCCAGTATCGGGTTTCGCTGTAAGCGGCACGAGCTTTCTTGCGAAATAGCGCCGTGGTGAGAAAGAGCATGGGAATTACAGACAGTGCTATCAGAGCCAGCGGCGTATTGGTAATCAGCATTGCGACCATGATGGCGGATAATGTCAGAATATCACCAAGAATTGATACGACTCCGGCCGTAAAGAGCTCGTTCAACACATCCACGTCATTGGTTACGCGGGTCATTAAACGGCCCACAGGATTCTTATGGAAAAAGTTCAACTCCAGCCGCTGAATGTGTGAAAAGATCTGGACCCTCATGTCATACATGATGTGCTGGCCGGTCATCTGCATGATATAAATCTGGAAGTAAGCGAGCAGCATCTGCGCTACCAGCACCAGCACATAGGTGATCCCAACGAAGTTCAACCCCATCAAATCATGATTTGCAATATAGCGATCGATCGCCACTTTAACGAGCCAGGGAGTCAATGTTTGCAGTCCTGCAGTTGCAACCGACAAAGCAAAAGCTACAGCTATCCGTATACGATAAGGACGCAGATAAACGAGTAGCCTCTTCATGAGGCGCCAGTCGTATTCGCGTATTTCTACCTGTTCTTCGTCCATATCCGCAAGTCTAGTGGTGAATGTGAAGCTCTTCTTCAATCAATTGTTTGAGATAGAGGTCATAATACAATCCGTTCTTTTGCAACAGATTCTGATGGCGTCCTGCTTCCGCGATCGTTCCGTCTTCAAGGACAAAGATCCAATCGGCGTCCTGAATGGTTGAGAACCTGTGCGAAACAATGATGCAGGTACGGTCCTTCCGGAACTCGCGTAGACCCTGCAGTATCCGCTCCTCCGTGTGTGTATCGACATTGGAAAAGGAGTCATCGAGAACAAGAATCGCGGGCTCTTTGCCCAGGGCTCGCGCAATCGTAGCGCGTTGCTTTTGTCCGCCGGAAAGTGTAATTCCACGCTCCCCGATCATTGTTTTATATTGCTGCGGAAAAGACAGAATCTCATCTTCAAAATGAGCGGTTCTCGCCGCGTGCGAAACATGCTCAAACACCGGTTCCTCCATTCCGAAAGCGATGTTTTCTTCAATTGTTTCAGAAAAGAGAAAGGCGTCCTGCGGCACATATCCAATTTGTTTGCGCAACACGTTCAGCGGATAGTTCTTGAGCGGAATTTCATCCAGAAAAATCTCCCCTTCCATCGGATCGTAGAGACGCGGGATCAAATGTAATAGAGACGTTTTCCCTTCACCTGTCGCTCCAACAAACGCCACTGTTTGTCCTGGAAGGATCGTGAAGCTTAAATCTTTCAACACCAACCTGTCTTTGTTGTAACCGAAAGAAACCTTGCGAAATTCGATTTTGCCCTGAATCTGATATTCGGAGGTTACCGCTGGAACCGGGGGATTTGTGATGTCAGGAGCCTGATCGAAAATTTCGTTCAAACGGGACATCGACGCGGCTCCACGCTGCGTAATGTTTACAACCCATCCGAGTGCGATCGCAGGCCAGATGAGCATCGCCAGATACGTGTTGAAAGCCACGAATTCTCCAAGCGTGAGCTTGCCTTGAATGACGAAACGACCGCCACACCAGAGCACAATCAGTATTCCAACACCGGCCATAAGCTCGACCATCGGATAAAGAACCCCCCACAATTTCACGAGACTCCGGTTTCGTTGCAGATAATCGAAGTTTTCCTTCCTGAACTCTTCAATTTCCTGGTTTTCCCGGCCGAACGCCTTAACCACTCTAATGCCGCTCAGATTCTCCTGAACGGTTGTGTTGATTCGGGAAAACTGCTCCTGGACGACTTTGAAACGATTATGAATGATTTTGCCGTAACGTGTTACGAGCCATGAAACAAGCGGCATTGGGGCCAAGGCCATCAGCATTAATTCCCAGTTGAGCGAGCCCATTCGGCTCAGGGCCAGTGCCGTGGCGCAAATTGTGTTTACTGTGTACATAATGGCAGGGCCAAGCACCATTCTTACCGCGCTCAGATCATTGTTGGCTCTGGACATCAAATCTCCGGTGTACATTCTGTTATAGTACGATGGAGATAGTATTTGCATATGACTGTAAAGATCATTGCGCAGATCGTATTCGATTTCGCGTGAGACGCCGATCATGATTTTCCGCATAAGGAACAGGAAGACGGCCGCAAGAAGAGTAACTCCCAGAATCGAAGCTGCATAGTATTCCAGGCTGTGGTCAAGCGTTCCGGCTTTCAGCGCATCGATAGCGTTCTTAAGAATCCAGGGAGCGCGCACCGCCATTGCGTTGGAACCTACTGCGCAGAGCATTCCAACGATCATAGGCCACCGGTATTTGTAGAGATACGGCCAGAGCCGTTTCAGCGAGGCCAGATTATTCATACGAGTTCAACAGGTTCTCCGTACCGCGCTCTATTTAAGGGTCTATTGCGATAGTATCTTTTCATAATATTGTTCATACAGCGGGACGATTTTGCGCTGGTCAAATACCTCCAGAGCTCTTTTGCGGCCCAATTGACCGAGCTTTTGTCTCAAATTAGCGTTCTTCAGAATCTCCAGCGAGTATTCAGCCATCGTATCTACATCGCCCAGGTTGGCCAGAAATCCCGTTTCGCCGTGCACGACTACTTCCGGCAATCCGCCGACAATGGTTGCGACAACGGGAACTTCGCAGCTCATTGCTTCGAGCGCTACCAGACCAAAACTCTCGAGCTCGCTTGGCAGCAACAAAACGTCGGCGCAGCCCATCAGATCCGGTAAATTATCCTGTCTGCCAAGGAACAGCACTTTCTCGGCAATTTTATTATCGTGGCAATAGCGCTCTGCGATCGAACGCTCCGGTCCGTCACCCACAAAGACAAGGCGTGCGTCCGTTTTCTTCAGAACGCGTTCAAACACTTCAATCACATTGATGATTCTCTTCACCGGACGGAAATTCGATGCGTGCATCAGGATGGGTTCTCCTCCTGGCGCCAGCGTGTGTCTGGCGCATTTGGAATCTTCCGGTTTTTTGAAAAGTGTGGTGTCCACAAAATTCGGAATGACTTCGATGTCCTGACGCCCAACCTGAGTTTGTGTGAGCGTCTGCAGATACTTTGAAACTGTCGTTACTCCGTCGCTCTTACGGATTCCGAATTTTGTTATGGGAAAATAAGATCTATCCATACCCACAAGCGTTATATCAGTACCGTGCAGGGTTGTGATGATCTTTATGTCCCGTTCTTCCAGCATGCTTTTGGCAAGGTAAGCGCTGATCGCATGCGGCAACGCATAATGCACATGCAAAAGATCGAGTCCCGCGTAATTGGAAATTTCGTACATCTTTGCCGCCAGCGCCAGATCATAAGGTGGATACTGAAAAAGCGGATACGGCATCATGTCCACTTCATGGAAGTAAATCCGTTCGTTAAACTTGTCTAAACGAATCGGTAATGCATAACTGACAAAGTGGATTTCATGTCCGCGGTTTGCCAGCTCCTTTCCCAGTTCGGTTGCAACAACCCCGCTGCCGCCGTATGTCGGATAACACGTGATTCCTATTTTCAAGCTCGATAACCCCCTTGCCGGCCAGAACCGGCCCCGCAAAATGTAAATCTTAAGTCTGACAGGCTCAATCCGCAAACAAAATTCGTTTTTTCGATTACGATAAGATCGATAGTTATCAAATTGTTGGTTGAAATATGAGATTCATACATACGTCTGACTGGCACATTGGAAAGGGCATTCGCGGTAAAGACCGCTACGATGAAGCGCGGGCTTTGCTGGATGAGATCGCCACATATTCGGAAACGGAATCGATAGATCTTGTTATTATCGCCGGTGATTTGTTCGATCATCCAACGCCTGCTTCTGAAGCCGAAAAAGTGGTTTACTCCTTTTTCTCCCGGATGAATCGCAGTTCAGTACCCATTGTAGTCATTGCCGGGAATCATGACAGCTACGAACGTTTCGACAGCCGCTCTGATCTTTTTTCAATCGCGAACGTCAATGTTTTTGGAACGCCACGCAGAAATGCCGTTCACTCGCTCGTAACAAAGACCGGCCAGAAAGCCATCATTGGTTGTCTTCCGTATCTGTCTCCCAGATTTCTTCTGAAGGCCAACGAGATTTTCGAGTTAACCGAAGGCGAAATGAAGGCCGGCTATTCGGAAAAAGTCGGAAAGGCGATCTCGATTCTTTCGAGGCAGTTTTCACCTGGAGCTGTCAATATTCTTGTTTCACACTTGTTTTTGCAGGGCGCTGTGCCTTCCAGCACGGAACGACGCGCTGATACCACCGATCTGTACGCCGTTACCGCGCCTGCCATTCCTGCAGGAGCTCAATACTGCTGTCTGGGTCACATTCACAAGCAGCAAAGACTCGAACGGGCTTCAGCGCCGGCGTACTATTGCGGATCCATCATGAAACTCGATTTCGGCGAGGACCTGGATGAAAAAGGCTTTCTCGTTGTAGAAGCGGAAGCGGAAAAGGCCGCGCGTGTTGAATTCATCCCTTTGCAACAGGTCGTTCCGGTTTTCACCATTGAAGTTGAGTTTTCTGATCTCGCAAATCGCGCAGAAGAAATTCGGAAGGCGTTTGCGAATAGTTATGGCCGCATCCGAATCAGGCATAAGCAGCCGATTCCAAATCTTTCCGAAATCATTAAGCATGAGATTCCGGAGGCCGTCGCCTGGGATATTGTCTTGCCGGGATCATCCGATGAGAAAAGGACTGTTGAAAAGGTTGAGCTCAGACAACTGATGGATCCCGTAGAGATGTTTGCGACTTTTTGCAGGGAGGAATTTGACCGCGAGCCGTCGGAATTGCACGTACAAACCATGCGCCGGCTTTATGAATCAGCCCTGCGTGAGGATCACGAAGAGGAGCAATAGATGCGGCCAAGACTGTTGCGAATCGAGGGGTTCAGCTCCTTCCGGAAGAAACGCGAAATCGACTTCACCGATCTGGATATATTTTCGATTACAGGTCCGAATGGAGCGGGAAAGTCCTCGCTCCTGGAAGCCATCATCTTCGCTCTTTACGGGGAGACACCGAGGTTTATACGTGATAAACGGGAGATCGTTTCTCAAGGCGCCAATGAGATGAATGTTTTGTTTGAGTTTTCGATCGGAGGGCAGATTTTTCGCGTGAGTCGTCGTTTTCGCATCAAGGGCCAGCCCTACGTTACGATCGAAAAGGAAAAGCACGGGGAATGGTCCACGCTCGGAGAAGGAGAAACATCGGTTGAAGAGCAAATCGAAAAAATCGTCCGGATGCCGGTACGCGCCTTCACGCAGGCCGTGATCATTCCACAGGGCCGCTTCGATGTGTTCCTGAAACCGGTCAGACCGAAAGATCGAACGGACACTCTAACGGAAATGTTCGATCTGGGCATCTATGAAAAAATGCGGAAGAGAGCGGCTGATGTTTCCAGAAAAGCCAGAGACGAAGGCGATCAGATTGCCAAACGGCTTGCCGGTGACTTAACAACGGCCACACGCGAGGAATTGAACCGGTTGAAAGACGAGAAAAAGAAACTGAAACAGGAAGAGAAGGGACTCAAAGCATCGATCTCGGATCTCAATGAGAAGATCAGAAAGATTAAGGATGTGGTCGAATGCAAAAAAAAACGATCTGAGCAGATGGAGAAGATTCAGAGGATCGAAAACGATCATCGTGTTGAGATTCAGAATCAGACAAAGGTGAAGGAACGCCTGGAAAAGTGGCAAAAACTCGAAGCCGGAAAGATTACATCATTTCAAATTGAGCTGGATCATCTTCCTGACATAATCCGGAAACTGAAGGACGCAAGCCGGGACCGGGATAAGTTTGATAAGCTTCAGAAAGAGATTCAATCTTCAGCCGAAGATCATTCTGCGCTGCGGCGAGCTGTGGACGAGATCAGTGGGAATCTCGCGATCAGACAGGAACAATATCACCGGTTATTAAACGCGGTTGATGCAATTCCGTATGACGAAAATTTGTGGGAAGAATTGAATGGGTTGCGTCCCGATCTATCCGGCTTGAATTCCTTGAAGGACAGAAACTCGGATGAAATGAAAGCACTGGAACATGAGCGTTCCAGAGTCCCGGAACTGGAAAAACAGTTGCAGGTTGAAAAAGCGCAGGTAGAAGCAAGGCAAACCGTGGTCACACAATGGGAAGAGAAGCTTCGTGCAACGGACCGTGCTTTGCATGTGCTGGAGTTGCGAGGTGGATTGCACGAAGGTGAGGACTGTCCTGTCTGTGAAGCACAGGTTGGTCATATACAGCATGCATCCGAAAAGGACCTGAGACGCTTGCAGAAGGATAAACACGCCACGAGCGAATCCCTGGATGAGGCGAAGGTTGCGCTGGATTCATCGAAAAACCGCTGCGCAAAACTCGAAGCTGAATTGCAGACCAATCATCACACAATACAAAAACTGGAAATCTCAATTGAGAAGAGGAAGAACGAAATCCGGGTCACAGAGCAACCTCTGTATCATAAGTACAAAGTTCAAACAGGCAGGGAAGTCGCGACATTCCTGCTGGAAGAGATTGGTAAGCAGGATGGATACAGGAAAGAACATCTGAGCGTAAGCCGCGAGCTGGACGACAAGAGGAAAGAACTGGAAAAGACCAGAGCGTCTCTTAAAAGTAATGAAGAGAAGAAAACGCAAAAGGAAAAGGATCTGGAAAGTTTGCAGGTTCAGTCATCGGACCTCGGAGCAGAACTGGAGTCAACCCTGAAGGACGCAGTTCTGCAAGAATACATGAAGCGGGCAGTTTCGTTTGAGGCTGCCATAACGTCGGCCGAAACAAAACACAAAAAACTCCGGAAGGAAATCGAACAGATCCGCGATGAAGGAGCAGCGCTGCAACGCCATATGAGTGAAAATTCCGGGAAGATTGCTGCTCAGCAAGAGAATCTCGAGCTTGAACGGAAAAATCTTTCCAGAATCGAAGAAGTGTTCCAATCTTTTTCCGCGATTGAGCGCGAGTTCGACCGTGCGCTTCTGAAAAAAGAAGAAAGCCGGTTGGACGAGCATCAGCAGAAGCTCCAGCAAATGAATCGAAAACGAGGCGAACTGGACAGTCATGTAGATCTGATGGAGCAAAAGATCAAAGAAGTAAAAGAACTTACGGCAAGAAAAAAAGAAGTCGAGAAAGAACGTGACCTTTACAGCGAACTGGAGAATTATTTGCGCGTCAATCAACTGCAACGATACGTCGTTGGTAAATTGCTTCGTACCCTGGTTGAAAACGCAAACGATTATCTAAAAGAGCTGACGGAAGATAAATATCAGCTCAGTGTTGATGATAAAGAAGATCTTGCAGTTCGTGATATGTGGAACGGAGGAGCCGAACGGTCAACGCGAGGTTTAAGCGGGGGAGAGACTTTTGTGGTCTCGCTGGCGCTGGCCCTTGCGCTGAGCTCAGCAATCGGAGAAGGCGTTCACATCGAATCGCTTTTTCTGGATGAAGGTTTCGGCAATCTCGACAAAGGACGTCTGGAACTTGTGCGGGATGCGCTCCTAAAATTGTCACTGTTCAACAAAATGATTGGCGTGGTCACACATATTGAAGACTTCGCAAAAGCTTTCCCCGCTCAACTGCTCGTTTCCAATTCACCGGAAGGCGCCGATATAGTGCGTCTCACCGAACCATAGTGAGCCCATTCAACTTATCGCGGCAGAGCCGACAACCGAAATGAGTTTGCGAAAGAAAGTCCGAATATCGAGCAAGCCTTTCATGTAACGCATTACACCCTCTAACTATGAAAATTCTATCGAGGTGGCCAGGCATTTACCGGGCTATTTTCGGATTAGGAACTGCGAACCGCAACGCGGATGCCGCAACCGAAAGGACGAATTAAAACTCTAAAGCCGCCTGCAGAAACTCTATTTCCTGCCGTAGACGATATCGCCGATTTCGTGGATAACATTCTCATCAGCAAGAGAAGTCTTCAATACCTTCTCTGCAGTGTCCATCAATCTGTTGACGATTTCATTCCTGATCGTTGAAACCGCTTTTTTTTCGCGAACGGCAAACTTTTTGTGCGCCTTGCTGAAATTCGGGGGATGCGTCGGGTATGCTGCGACTGTTTGCAGTTCGAGGTCCGTCAGATCCCTGGAGACATCGTTAAGATAAATCTTTGCAATGAAGTGCCCGTACTCTTGAGTAACATGATCTTCGATTCTTTTGCCCAGACCGGCTCTGATCTTTTGCCTCATATCCTGTGTTAATTTCTTTTCCAAATCGTCTTCCAGAGCCTCATACGCTCCCTCCAAAAGCGATTCAACTATTTGAGAAACGCCTTGAATATCTTTACAACGACTTGCCGCAATAGTGGAACAAGATTGCTCACGAGTCATTTCAGCCGCAGGCAATTGTTGTTCCTCGATTGATTTTCCGAACCAGCGTTTCAACCAGTTGCTCATCAGAGTAGAGTTTTAGTGTTATACGATAAAAGTATTTGATTCATAATATCACCCGGTGAGTTTCCGATTGTCATGCATAACATCACGATGTTCTAATGCCTGTGGCTGATCAGTGTCTGCGCAAAAAAGTAAACCTTCCCTTTTGCGTCAGATTGTCAGTTTTGTGACAAGTTAGGCGACTCCTGGGTCAACGGCGTCCTGGCGTCATTCAGGAAATAGACTCAATGAACGCTGCCGGCACGAAAGACGCACTACGGGTACGGCTCTTGCTTGCCGGTTAGAGAGACGGATCCGGAACCCCCGGTTTTGTGTGTGAATAAGTCGGTACAAGCCCTGTTGTGTGGCGACGGGCGTCCCTGCCCGCCGATGGGCTCGACGAGCGATGGGCAGGCACGGAGGCCTGCCCCCAATGATTGATGGGTTTCCGGATGCGTTTCTAGACCATAGCGGCTTTTTTTTGCAAGGAGGAGAGCGATGCAACTGCAGCAAGAACCCCAAATAACCCGGATGACTTCCGAGTTCAGGCTTTCGCCAAGGCGTGGAGTTTTCATCGATGCATCCAGTGCAATTCAGGAAACTGATGATGAAATGAGTAGCTGGGAATTAGCCATCTGGATTAAGATCAATCTCATTTACCGCACTCTCTGTTCAATCCTGTATAACTTTGTGCCTGCATCGGGTCATCCGGGCGGAAGTATCTCATCAGGCCAGATTGTGCAGGCTCTGCTGTTTCGAACAATGGATTACGATTTCTCGGATCCCGACAGAATCGAGAACGATATCTTGACATATGCAGCGGGCCACAAGGCAATGGGGCTTTATGCGATCTGGGCTTTGCGCGATGAACTGATTCGTCTGTCGCAACCGGGGTTGTTGGCCGCAGAAAATCGACGTCTTCGATGGGAGGACTTGCTGGGGTTTCGAAGAAATCCGACGAATGAAACGCCTTTGTTTCGTGAATACGGTTGCAAGGCACTGGATGGCCATCCCACCTGCGCAACTCCCTTTGTAAAAATTGCCACAGGAGCAAGCGGAGTAGGAGTGCCTGCATCTTTCGGTCTCGCGCATGCGGCCCTGGATTTCTTCGGCGCGGACGCTCCTCGCGTTCATGTTCTGGAAGGGGAAGGTGGAATGACACCCGGTCGGGTTCACGAGGCGCTCGCCGCTGCAGCTACAGCCGGCCTGTGGAATGTTGTTTTGCATGTTGATTGGAATCAAGCTTCCATTGACAGCAATCATGTCTGCAGAGAAGGAGAGCATCCTGGTGACTATGTGCAGTGGAACCCTTGCGAACTTGCCTGTTTGCACGATTGGAATTGCATTTTCGTGACGGAAATGGATTTCAAGCAGATCCTCGCAGCACAGAAGTTGGCTCTTTCGCTCAACAACGGTCAGCCAACCGCCATTGTGTATCGCACAATCAAGGGCTGGAAATACGGAATTGAGGGAAGCGCTTCTCATGGCGCCGGTCACAAATTCGGTTCCGGTGATTTTTATCAAAGTCTTGCAGAGTGCGAAGAGGTTTTTGGAATGAACTTTCCACGCTTCGAAGGAGAGCCCACACCCGAAAACATCGAACGAAACTATTTTACTTCTTTGATTGCGCTCCGCGGTGTTTTGGAACTGAGCGTTGAATTGACCGGTTTTGCAGGACACGCTCTTCGGGAGTCAAAGACAAGACTTGATCGAAGCTCACGAATTGCCCGAAAAGACGCTCCTTTGCTGGAGGCACTCTATCTTTCGTCTAGAATAAACGAGTCCAGTCCACCTTCCGAGCTGCAACTGAAGCCGGAGCAATCGGTGACGACTCGCGCCACGCTGGCCGATGTGTTACGGCACATGAATCAGATTACGCGCGGCGCCATACTGGCATCGGCCGCGGACCTCGCAGGTTCGACCAGCATTTCCAATGCTGCAAAAGACTTTGGCAACGGGTTTTATCACGCAACCGCAAACCCTGGCTCGCGACTGACTGCTATCGGTGGAATCTGTGAAGATGCGATGGGCGCATGGATGGCCGGAGTATCCAGTTTCGGGAAACATATCGGAGTGACTGCATCTTATGGAGCATTTCTTGCGGCGCTGGAGCATGTTGCTGCCAGGTTACATGGAATTGGACAGCAAACACGGGAGGCTGTTACCGGCGAGCCCTACAAAACGTGGATCATGGTGAATGCGCATGCGGGTGTGAAAACCGGCGAAGATGGTCCGACCCATGCAGATCCTCAGGCTTTGCAGCTTTTGCAGGAATGCTTTCCGGGAAAAGTGTTGATCACATTAACGCCCTGGGATCCGCGGGAGATCTGGCCATTAATGGTGAATGCTTTAAGATTGCGTCCTGCAATTCTGGCCCCATTCGTGACCCGGCCCGCTGATCTTCTAGTCGACCGTGACGCTCTCCGATTGCCTCCACCGGAAGCGTCAACGCAAGGTGTGTATGCGATGCGTCTTGCCGATTTAACGGCTCGCGAATATCATGGCACGCTCGTGCTGCAGGGAAATGGAGTAACAACCGTTTTCGTGCATGAGGTGTTGCCCCAATTGGATCGCGAGGGCTGGAACATGAATGTATTCTACGTCAGCAGCGCGGAACTGTTTCAGTTACTGAGCCGGGACATGCAGGCTTCTATTTTTCCGGAACGGTTCGGATGGGAAGCTCTTGGAATCACAGATTTTACGCTGCCCACAATGTACCGTTGGATCAGATCCGATGAAGGAAGACGCCGCACTTTACATTCTTTTGCTTCGGGGCGATACCTGGGCAGCGGAGCGGCTGCAAAAGTTTTACAGGAGGCAGGAATTGACGCAACCGGACAGTTGAACGCGATCCGCGATTACGCGCAGTTTATCGCCAGGGGCGCGTAGTCCCGGTAGTCCACGGATCCACGGGGCTGGAAATCATGCATATGTCATGATTGCCGCACAACGGGTTCCTGTAAAGGTGTGTGATCAGGATGCGCCTGACTCTGGCTTTGGAGCGCCTTTCGAGTCCCGCCAGAGCCTCACTGTCCAGCTCAAACCAGTACGATTCCAGTGCCGTCTCAACCACATCATCAATCAACCCGTCGATCCCTTTCGGCAAATGCAAAATGTAAATGTTGTCGTCAAAATCCGGACACGAATTTGATTCGATACCTGTTGTGCATACAATGTTCTTTCCGCATGTATTATTACGCTTTACATACGGAAGCAATGCGTTAAAGACAGGTTCTTCAAATGCGCGATAGCCTTCCATGTCATGTTCGCAAAAATCAATTTCCCGTTCCAGAGACTCGCTTATGGCCTGTGCCAAATCTGTCACAAGGTCCCGGACCGTTTGATCTTCCGGGGTTCTCAACTGCCAGATCGCTGTAGTCATAGATTCCCTCCGTCGATTGTCGTTTGCAGCAAGATTAGTGCCCTGATAGTTTCCACCGTCAGGTGCACTCCGCCTTCTGAAATCCTGTCAGTTTAGCGACAATTCGTTCGATCCGGCAATCGAATCTGTACAGAGCCCCTCGAACGGAGCAAAGTTATCCCGGCTTATGTCGCCCAAGGCGAAGACAGAGAGAAGTGAGGGAGCTGACTGTTCGGAGCCGGCGGGAAACTGCGGATGGACTCATGTCGATTTTTGTATCCAGACGACGGCTTTTATGAACGTCGGAGAGCTTTGCTAACTTACGGAGCCGCGCAGAGATTGCATCAGGGGACATCTCAAGTTTCATCGATCTATTTCCGTCAATCGCGCAATGTCAGCGAGATCTTGTGGCCTTCCTGAAGCTGCTTTCATGCGCAGGAGCGCATCTCTTGAAACGACTTTGACGGGGCCCGCTTCAGTCAGGATTGTGAGTCGAGATTCCCATACTGACAACAAATTCGCATTCACAAGCAGCAGGTCCAGAGTCAACATTTGCTCCTCCTCCAACCTTGTAACGCGCCACAATTCCATTCCGTCTGCAAACTTCATGGGTATAGCGTCGTAGATAAACCCCAGGGATTTCGCCAGGTCAATCACCTTATCCAGGTCATCAGACTTGATCAGCAGATCGATATCTGTGGTTGCCCGGGGCGCTCCCCAGATTGCAACCGCAAATCCGCCGACAACTGCGTAATCCAGCGATGCATCTTCAAGCGCCTGGATGATTCCGCGGAATTCTACTTCAATGTCCATGAAGCTTCCCTCTCGAATGATGGCGGCATTTTATCTACCCTCCGCGCGCCGACAATTACAATCATTTTATCCTTATTTCCTGCTGCGGCAAGATTTTCCGGGTGCAAGGATTGCCGGGAGAATTTCCCGAAACCTGCCGCTGAGTTGAGGGCCTGTGTTTGCGCAAAGAAGTACAAAATATTACACTTTGTACCGGAGGAATGAGTTATGCCAAAGATTGCTGTCAGCGAAGCAAGAAAGAAGCTGTCTGACCTGTTAAAGAAGATTTCTGACAATCCGGACAGGGTCTATGAGATTACGGTCAATAATATCGTCCTGGGCGAGCTTAGAGCCTCATCGTCAAAGGCCCTGCGTGTCAACGCGGGAGATGCTTTGCTGAAGGCAATGGATCAGCTCGAGAGCGAGATTGTCCCGGCAAGAGGCAAGCATAAAATTGCACGCAACCACAACGAGTACCTCTACCCGGAAGAGAGATGACGCTGGGGCGAATCACCCGGAAAGTGTTTTGCGACACATCCTTCTTCTACGCATCGCTGGACAAGAATGATCATGATCACTTTGCAGCAGGGGCCATGGCAGGCTGGTTGAAGGACAAGAGTATCGCGATCATTACGACGTGGGAGATTGTTGTAGAAACTGTGACTTTGCTTCGATACCGTCTCAGCTTTCGTGGAGCGGAAGTCTTTATCAAAGACGTGTTACCGCACTTGAACGTTATCTACATAACGGATCACGAACGGTCAAAGGCGCTGGAATCCTTCCTCAAGCTGAGCAGGGACAAAAAGCTCTCTCTGTGCGACCTCATTTCGAATGCGGTTGTCCGAATGCACTTCCCGGAGATCCCCTGCATCGCTTTTGACGATGACTTTCTTCAGATGGGTCTGACCGTTTTGACGACTCCTCCTTGAGTAAGCGTACACGACAGAATCCAGGGAAATACGGGTCCAGGCGCACCCCTTCGCCCGGTGCTTGCATCGAGGCCGCGGTTTTGTTTACAATACGGGCATGAAGTCGCTACAAAGACAGTACTACCTTTGTAATATTTTGATCATAGTATGTTTTGCTTTGTTGCCGTTGAGTTGTGCCCGGCGTGTGGATCCGGGACGTCCGGTTAAACCGGCCCCGGCAGCGATCAAAACTCCGGCTGCGTTGCCGGAGATCAAAGAGCCGGTAATCCGGATCGGATTGAAGACAGAGTCAAAGTCCATTCAGCTTTCAACAGACGGGATGATTCATTACACCGACGGCTTTCGGTCCTTCAGTGCCCGTTCACCATTGACCGCCTCCGTCAGTTTTGTCGCTGAATCAAAAACAGAATATTTTGTCCAGATCGGTTCTTACTCCTCCCGCGAAAATGCAGAGAAGGCGGAGGACGATTTGAAGAGCCGGTATCCGACCCGAATCTTTGAGAACCAGGATATGCATCTCCAGCAATTGCGTATCGGACCGTTTTCTACTCAAGAGCAGGCTCAGCAGGTCGCTGATGAAATGAAGGAGAAAAAGTATCCCGGCGCATTTTATGTGTCGGATACGGCTGCCCTTACTCAACTTCCGGACCTGATTTTACGAAACGATCTGGGTGACACATTGCTCAAAACGCGAGGCACGATCCAGTTGTGGTCCGGCAGCGGCATTCTCAGCGCTGACGGCGCTTCTTTTCGTGGAACCTTCTCACTGTTCATAAATCCAAAGGGACGCCTGACTCTGATTAACAGTTTGAACATGGAGGACTACCTCAAAGGTGTGGTTCCGAACGAAATTGGCCCGGCATCAGAAGGAACGTTTGAGGCGTTGAAAGCGCAGGCAACGGCTGCCCGGACCTACGCGCTAAAAAACATGAAACAATTTGATGCTGACGGTTATGACCTTTGTGCCACTCCCCGCTGTCAGGTTTATTCAGGTACCGGCACGGAGCATCCGATGACATCAAAGGCAGTTGAAGATACGGCCGGAGAAATCATTTCGTACAACGGAGAAGCAATCAACGCTTTGTATACGTCAACCTGCGGCGGCAAAACAGAGAATGCTGAATACATGTTTGAAGGTTGGAATTACCCGTATCTCAGGAGCGTGGAATGTTATCCGGAGGAAGAAACTGCATCACAGGGCGCGATCAATCTGAAGGGCAGCCAGGAAACGTGGTCAAAAGCCTGGTTTAAGTTAAAAACAGATGCAGAAACTTCAGGCGACATGCAGGGAAGCATCAGCCTTGCACAGGCTGAGAACGCAGTTTCGATAATGCTGGAGACACTTGGCAAAACTTCCTGTACAACAGAATCACTATCCGCAAATCACTGGGCGGCGTTTTCCGACTACCTTACCGGGAGACTTTGCTGGCAGAAGAAGCGAGATGCCCTGTTAAATCAAAAAGACTATCAGTACTTTGTAAACAGACTGCAGATCTCCACCCGGAACACTCAGACGATCCAATCATACCTTTTCCTTTTGCATGAGGGCATTGTATTGACCACCGAAGGCGCATCCGCTGTTTATGATCCGTATGCTTCCGTTCGCAGGTTCGAACTCTGGCAAACGCTTTTTAATGTCTTGAAACATTACCATCAGGTCAATACAACCGGAGGTATGATCCGCGAAATCGATTCGGATCGAGTCCAGATTGTCGATGATCTGGGAGTCCATTCTTTTGCTGCCGGCTCACCCTATCTCTATCAGAAATTAGGGGAAACCGTGACTCCCCGCAGCAGTCTGAATTGCGCGTCTGGAGATGAGGTAGAGTATCTTGCCGAAAACGGAATTCTGCTTCTTCTAGTCTGTGAAGTGAATCGTTCAGGCGCGGCCGTGGATCGATCCTCAAAGTACAGCTTCTGGCAGGAAACAGTGACACCCGCCGAACTGGCGAAAAGAGTATCCCGTTACCTCGATATCGGAGATATCAGGGATCTGGAACCGTTAAGTTACGGTGTTTCGCAACGAGTGTACGAAATGAAAATTACAGGTACGCGTGGTTCAGGTATTCTGAAAGGAATCCGTGTGAGGTGGGCGCTCGGACTAAAAGATAATCTTTTTACTTTTGAGCGGACGCTGGCTCGTGACGGAAGCGTGAAGGAATTCATCTTCACCGGACGTGGCTGGGGGCACGGCATCGGAATGTGTCAAATCGGGGCAATAGGCTTCGCCCGGCAGGGAAAGAACTATCAGTACATCCTCAGGCATTATTATTCCGGCGTTCAAATTCGTAAAGTGTATTAGTCTCTTACCGCGAACTTCTGCGCAATCGCCAACGTGAATGCCTGCAACGAGACTACGGCTGTTCCGAGACCGGAACAGCCGCCACTCGGCACTCATTGCTCAGCACTTTGGCACTATGCGATACACGTCTTCCGGAGTGACAACCATTGCGATAAGATTTCAAGTATTCTTGGCTAGTTAACTACCGGACGTCGATTTTCTACATTTCGTGCGAAGCAGGCAAGATGCCGGCGACCCTCAATGCAAGCGAGACGCTTGCGCTCCCGGAGAGTGAGAAACCTTGCATTCTTATTCTCGGATGCAGTACCATCATTCATCAGGTAACCATTCATGATTGGAAAGAGCTTTAAAGGAGAATTATCGGAAATAAGTCTTCCTGATGTACTGGAATATCTCCGAAATTCCCGCAAGACGGGCGTCATCACGTTCAAACACGAACGAATCAAAAAGAGTTTGTACATCCAGGACGGTAATGTCATTTTTGCATCCAGCAATCTTCCGGATGAACGACTGGGTGATCTGCTGTTGACCTGGGGTTGGATCACGAAGGAATCGTATGGTCGCTCGGTTGCCATGCTCACACCGAAGAGGCGCCAGGGTCGAATCCTTGTTGAAATGGGCGCAATATCACCCAAACAACTCTGGGAAGGAGTTCAAGAACAGATACGCTACATCGTGTACAGCCTGTTCAACTGGGACCAGGGGATTTTCTTTTTTTCAGAAGGAGATCTGCCAAGTCAGGAAAACATAACCGCTGATGTAGGGATTACCGATCTTATCGTCGAAGGAATCAGAAGAATCAAGAACATCAAAGGTTTGGAGGGCAGGTTTCCTTCACGGGACGTTATTCTGGCGCGTACCGATCTGGGCATCAAAGAGCGAATCAAAACAGAGTCTTTCGAGAAGCATGTTCTCGACCTGGTTGATGGCGCTCGTGCTGTCAAGGATGTGTGTCGGGAAAGCGAAATCGGAGATTCAGAAACTTTAAAAGTACTTTACATGTTGATCAGTATCGGTTATATCAAAGTAAAAGGACGTAAGATGGAAGACTCTACTCCCCGGGAAGACATATCTTCAGAGGAAGCCGAAGGGATCATCGGTAACTACAATAGAATGTTTTCTTACCTCTACCGCTATATGATGCGAGAGGTAGGACCGATTACCGAACACGTGCTCAATAAGTATCTGACGGAATTAAAGGAAACAAATTCCTCAATTTTAAAAAACGTAGCTCTGAGAAAGGACGGTACCCTGGATGGAGTCGCGATTCAGGGGAATTTGAACTGGATACGCGGTGACAGCAAAAAGGACCAACTTGTTTCGTCGTTGAATGAGTTTTTGTATTCCAGTATTCTGGCAGTAAAACGAACACTCGGGCCGGAGCATGAATCGCGTGTGATCGAGACTTTGAAGGATATTCGTCCGGATTTATGACGCCCGCACAGGAGCGTCAGGTGCTGGGAATTCTTGTTCTCGGATTGATTCTCCTTGCGATTTATCTGCTGCGGTACTAGTATAGACACGAAGGGTGGTGTGGGGAGGCATGTCGAACATCATATCGAATATCGGGTGGCTTGGTTTTGTAGGCGGGCTGGTCTACTACTTTGTACAGGACAGATCAGGAACAAATGAAATGGATCTGTACGTCTGGCAGACGCAGTGGATTCTAATTATTTCTGCCG
>Ga0247727_10006797_pt1 | contig 22250 bp, 16 predicted proteins | sample WisWelCaveWW1625_FD_202498 | JGI IMG/M metagenome (GOLD analysis project Ga0247727, IMG submission 202498) | Biofilm microbial communities from Wishing Well Cave, Virginia, United States - WW16-25 | ecosystem: Environmental > Aquatic > Deep subsurface > Groundwater > Cave microbial mat | place...
CGGTTCAAATAATCCAGTATTTCGATGGAATCGAAACCCTCAAAATGATAGCCCCCCAGCACCTCGTTCACCGCGCGCAAGACTTGCCGCACGGACTCTTGCGGCTCCTCAGACTTGAGAGACAGCACCGAGAAGCGGAACTTATTTCCGTTGTCACTGCGGTTGTATGTGCCGTCCACCAAGACCAGGGATTGTTGGGAGGTCTCATCCTCAGCGGCGGGCTCCTTCGCTCCCTTGGCGATGCTGAACCGGATGCGCTGGGCGATCTGTTCGGCCAGGAAATCCCCGAGCTTCACTTCCTTCAGCACGAACGCCTTCTCCCCCTCCGGTAAGAGCTCGTATTTCCCCTGCCCGAAAAGTGTCCGGTTGATCGACTCCTCGACGCCTATCGCGTCGGAGTTCGCGCGCTTGGTATCATCGAGCGAGCGCGTGATCACAAGTTCGTTTAAATTCGCTCTATCACGGATGACGACCTCGCAAAAGTCGACCGCGAGGTCCGTGGAAAGGCTTACCCGGGTGACGACCTGCATGATCTGGCCCATCTTCTCGTGGATATCTTTCGGGATCTGGCCTTTGTCGTCCAGGATATTGTCGACATAATAGACGGCGGCGGCGGTCTTGCCCACCGTGCGTGAGACCACTTCCAATTTATACTCTTTGCGGCATATGTCTTCGATGGAAGAAGGGACCGAATCCGCGGGGTAGGTGTATTTCGGACCGCAACCGGAAAGAAAAAGACCGCCGGACACGGACAACAGACCACAGACAACAAACAAAAAAGTCCGTGGTCTGCGGTCTGCGGTATTTCTAAGCACTTTTCGGCGTGTATTTCGAGGACACACGCGGGTTAGACTTGCCGTATTCTTTGAAGATAGCCTCGATATCATCGAAATCGAGCTCATTGCGGTCCAGAAGCTCTTTGGCGAAGCGTTCAAAGATCGTCATCTCCTTCCGCAGGAATTCTTCCGTTTCCACGAGGCAAGTCTGCATGATCTCGTGCGTTTCCAGGTTCAGTCTTTCTTTCATATTGTCCGAGAGCTGGTTCGCCGGGATATGGGAAAAATCACCCACGAGATGGTTCTTACCCATCCCCCACTCCCAGACCATTTTGTGCGCCCAATACATCGCGTTCGTAAAGTCACTGCAGACACCCGTCGCCGTGACGCCGAACTTTACTTTTTCAGCGACATAGCCGGCTAGCGCCACTTTGATGTTCGCGAGGACCCGGTCGCGGTTGTAATGCGCGGTGTCGTCGGCGGGCAGATGATAAACGACCCCTCCCGCGCTGCCGCGCGGGATGATGGAGGCCTTGAACACGTCATCCGTCGGATGCAGGAGATAGAGCACTATGAGATGCCCCGCCTCATGAAAGGCCGTGACCACACGGTCCTTTTCGCTCACCTTGGTCGTGCGTTTCAGACCCAGGTCGACACGCTCGAAGGCTTCCGAAATGTGGTCATAATTCACTTTATCCTGCTTCGACCGCGTGGCGATGAGCGCGGCCTCTTTAATTAGATTAGCGATGTCCGCGGGGCTTTTCGTCACGGCTTTCCTCGCCAGACGCGCCACGTCAAGATCCGGGTCCGCGCTCACCTTGGAGAGATAATAATGGAACAGTTCCTCGCGTTCCGCCAGGTCCGGTTTTTCCACGAAGATCTTACGGTCAAAACGACCGGGACGCAGGAGCGCCTCGTCCAGCGTCTCTATAGCCGCGTTGGTAGCGCCGATGACGATCACGTTCTCCTCGCGGTCGCCCAATCCGTCCATTTCCGCCAAGAGCTGGTTCTGGGTGGAATTCGTCTCTTCCGTCCCGCCGAAAGCCGAGAACACACGCTTGCGGCCCACGGCGTCTATCTCATCGATGAAAACGATACAACCGCCATGAGCGTAGGCCAGGCGGCGGGCTCGCTGAAAGAGCTGCCTCACGCGCGAGGCGCCCACCCCGACGAATACTTCCACGAATTCGGAACCCGACATCGAGATGAACGGGATCCCCGCCTCGGTGGCGATCGCCTTGGCGACATAGGTCTTCCCGCAGCCGGGCGGCCCCATCATGAGCATGCCCCGGATGATGTTGCCGCCGATCTTCTTCACGCGCGCGCGGTCCTTGATGAGACTCACCAGTTCCTTGGCCTCCATCTTCGCGCCTTCCATGCCGATCACGTCCTTCCACTTGATATTGACGGCGTCGCTTTTGACCTGTTTCTTCTTCAGTTTCTGCAATCCGCCCTGCAGGACCCATGAATAGAGCACGACAAAGATGACGGCGCTGACCGTCGCCTGCAGACCCATCGTCGAAAGCCATGCCACCATATAGGAGCGCTGGTAAGAATCGATGGAGCGTAAAGCCGCGAAAGGGATCCAGAAAATGAAGACGATCCAGAAGACGACGACGATCTTCACCCAATGGTTCCACCAGAACAATTTTAATTTTTTCCAAAAGCCCATGAAATACCTCTCAGAATCCGTTGATAGTAAGTGACAAGTTGTAAGTGGTATCCCTTACCGCCAAGCGAGTTCTTGGCTCGTACCACTTACCACTTTAATACGTTATTTCTTATGTCTATCGCGACGACGCCTTTTTTTTCGCTTATGGACCGCCATTTTATGGCGTTTTCTTTTTTTGCCGCAAGGCATGTTTACCCCCTTAGAAAAACGAACTAATAGATCACTTTATTCAACGGATATTCGATGATCCCTTCCGCGCCGGCCGCTTTGAGCTTGGGGATGAGGTCCCGGACGATCTTTTCGTCGATGATGGTGTCCACGTCCATCCAGCCCTCCGACGCGAGATTGGAAACCGTCGGTTTTTTCATCGCCGGTAAGATGGAGATGACACGCTTCAGGTTCATTTGGTTCACATTCATTTTGAGGCCCACTTTCGCCTCCGCGTAAATGGCGCCCAAAAGAAGCAGGGAGATATTCTCCATCTTTTGCTTCTTCTGGCTGTCCTGCCAGGCTTTTTTATTGCTGATGAATTGGGTGGTGGAATGACAAAGCGTTTCGACGATGCGTAGATTGTTGGCCCGGAGAGAGGAACCCGTCTCTGTCAATTCCACGATCGCGTCGACCAGGCCCGTGGCCACCTTCGCCTCCGTAGCGCCCCAGCTGAACTCCACATCGGCCTTCACGCCGTTCTTCTTTAGATACTGCTCGGTGAAACCCTTGAGTTCGGTCGCGATGCGCTTGCCCTGCAAGTCCTTGACCGTCTTGATGCTCGAATCATTCGGCACCGCCAGCACCCAACGCACCGCGTTCATGCCGGTTTTGGCGTAAACGAGCTCCTGGACGCGGACGACATCCGAGTCATTCTCGAGGATCCAGTCCTCCCCCGTGATGCCGCAGTCCAAAACACCCTGTTCGACGTAACGGGACATTTCCTGGGCGCGGATGAGGACAGGCTCGATCTCGGGGTCGTCTATATAAGGGAAATAGGACCGGCTGCCGACCGTGATCTTGAAACCTGCCTTTTGAAAGATCTTAAAGGTCGAGTCTTGGAGACTGCCTTTCGGAAGACCTAGCCTTAATTTGAACTTTTTTTCAGACACGGACCCTTTTGAGAATCTTTTTTATTGTATGTTAAGACACCCGAACAAGATAAGAAAAATAGCCTCTCCACGCTAACAAATAGTCAAAGGAGTGTAACATGGCTTAAATTTTCAGTCAAGGAACGCTCCTTTCTTGTTGAACCCGGGCTCGGGCTCCGTGTATAATGCCCCGATTATGCTCAAGCTCCTGAGAGACAAAGGCACCCAAAAGAAGATATACATCGGCCTGGCCGCGGTCGTCACGATCTCTTTCGTCGTCTCCGGCATCCTGGTCAGTGGGGATGACGGCAAGGCTTCCTCCGCCCTCGCGCGACTCGATAAACGCAAGATCAGCGTCCAAGAATATCTCGACAGCTACCGCGCAGTCCAAAGGCAGGCCGGATTCATGTACGGCGACAAACTCAACGAAATGCGTTCCCGGATCAATTTTAAGGGAGAAGCTTGGGATAGGATCCTTCTTCTGGACCACGCCAAAAAAGAGAGACTCCGTACCTCCGACAAAGAGGTCGTGGATTGGATCACAAAGCAGGAGGGTTTCCATAAGGACGGGAAATTCAACGACGCGTATTACCGGCTGTATGTCGAACGGGCTTTGCGTTCGACGCCGCGGCAATTCGAGGAAGAGATCCGTCAAATGGTCACTCTCGGCAAGATCCAGGACAAGATCAAAGAGAGCCTCGTGCTCACCGGTGAAGAATTAAAAAAACTTTACCTGGAGGAAAAAAACGAGAAAGATATCTTATTCGCCATTCTTCCCAAGGAACCCTTCGAGGCCCAAGTAAATGTGACGGACGAGGAGATCCAGCAGCTCTATGACACCGTGAAAGGCAATCTCACCTCCCCGGAAGACGGCCGCACGCTGACCCTGGATGAGTCCAGGGAAGAATTGAAAAAATTGTTCCGAGCGCAGAACGCGGCGGGACTGGCCGTAAAGCGGCTCACGGATCTCAAGGCTAAAATGAAGACACAGGCTGATTTCGAGAGCATCCTGAAAGAGGAAAAGCTAGAGGTCACGGCAGGGCTCTGGCCCTCGGACGGCCTTCAAAGATCCATGGCTAAATTAGGCGAAGGCGAGATCGGCGACGCGTTCGAGGTCCCGAAGGGCGCCATGATCAGTATGGTCACCAAGGTCCACCCGTTCGATGAGAAGAAATTCGAGGAAGAAAAAAAAGATTTCGAAGGCCAGATGGCGGCAAAAAGATCGCAGGAGGAACTTCAGAAACTTCTGGAAAAACTCCGGAACAGACTGTCTCTCAATCTGGAATTGATGAAAGATCTATTTCCCTCCGACACAACGTCGTAGGGGCGGGCCTTGTGCCCGCCCTATGGGCGACCACGAGGGTCGCCCCTACCCCCTCTTACTCAGCAGATCCTTCAACTCTTTCATGAACTGATTAATGTCTTTGAACTGGCGGTACACGGACGCGAAGCGCACGTAAGCCACCTCGTCGACCTTGTGAAGGTAATCCATCACAAGCTCTCCCACCACCTGGGCCTTCACTTCCTTATCGAAACTCTTCTGGAGTTCCTTCTCGACCCTGTCCACGAGCGCCTCTACTTTCTCGACGCTCACGGGACGTTTTTCGCAGGCCTTCAGGATCCCCGAGATGATCTTATTGCGGTCAAAACCCTCGCGGCGGCCGTCTTTTTTGATCACCATGAGAGGCACTTCCTCGACGTATTCGTAGGTCGTGAAGCGTTTCTTGCACTTGATGCACTCTCGGCGTCTTCGCACGCTCTTGCCCTCGTTCGAAGAGCGGGAGTCGATGACTTTATCTTCGTCGTGTAAACAGAACGGGCATTTCATCGTTCACCTCACCATGCTCTTGGCCGCCTTGGCCTCCAGACGCTTCAACTCTTCCTGATAAAGAGGAAAATGTTTCGTGAGCGAACGCACTTTCTCACGAACATTCTTCGCGGTTTCCTCTGACCCCTTGGATAGAAGGACCTCGTCGATGAACGACGCGATCTCTTTCATTTCTTTTTCTTTCATGCCTCGCGTGGTGACGGCCGGTGTGCCGAGACGGACGCCGCCCGCCTTGAACGGGCTCTCAGTGTCGAACGGGATGGTGTTCTTATTCACGGTGATCGCGGCTTTGCCCAGCCACTCGGTGGAATCCTTCCCGGTAAAGCCCTTCTGGTGGACGTCCAGCAATAGGAGATGATTGTCTGTGCCGCCCGAAACGAGCCGCCAACCGCGCTTGACCAGTTCTTCGGCCATGGCTTTGGCGTTCTTCAAGATCTGGGCCTGGTATTCCTTGAATCCAGGTTCCAACGCCTCCTTCAGCGCCACCGCTTTTCCCGCGATGACATGCATCAGGGGCCCGCCTTGCAGGCTCGGGAACACTTCGGAGTCGATCTTTTTCGCGAATTCATTCCTGCAGAGGACCATGCCGCCGCGAGGTCCACGGAGGGTCTTGTGAGTGGTCGTCGTCACGAATTCCGCGTAAGGGACCGGGTTCGGGTGAAGTCCGGCCGCCACAAGACCCGCGATATGCGCCATGTCGACAAAAAGAACGGCGCCCACCTTGTCGCAGATCTTTCGGAAACGCGCGAAGTCGATCACGCGCGGATAAGCCGAGGCGCCGGCGAGGATCATTTTGGGCTTGTTCTCTACGGCCAATTTCTCCAGCTCCTCGTAATCGATGTGTTCATCCTTCCGGCTGACGCCGTAAGGCACGATCTTGAAAAATTTTCCTGAGAAATTCATCGGATGGCCGTGCGTGAGATGCCCTCCGTGGGAGAGATTCATCGCCAGGACCGTGTCCCCGGGGGCCAACGCCGAAAAATACACCGCCGCGTTCGCCTGCGAACCCGAATGCGGCTGAACGTTCACGTGCTCAGCTCCAAAGAGCTCTTTCGCGCGTTCCACGGCGAGTCTTTCCGCCACATCCACCCATTCGCAGCCGCCATACCAGCGTTTATCCGGATAACCCTCGGCATACTTGTTGGTGAGGACGGACCCCACCGCCTCCATGACGGCCAGACTCGTGAAATTCTCGCTCGCGATCAGCTCGAGATCGTCATTCTGGCGGTTCGCTTCTTTTCGAATGGCTTCGTAGATCTCAGGGTCCGTCTGGGAGAGCGCCGACATTATTTTCTCCTGAGTTTTCGCGGAGTTTTTTTGGGTCGGAACCGCAGACAGGTCTTTTTTTCGACCGCGGATATCTGTTTCACGCGTCTTAAATGCCTGCCTCCCTCGAAAGCGGCTGACAGCCAGCTCTTCACGATGAGCTCAGGGTCGTCGAAAAGATGTTCGGACCCCAGGACCAAGATGTTGGCGTCGTTGTGCTGGCGTGAAAGCGACGCGACGTCCTTGTCAAAACAGATCGCGGCGCGTACGTTCGGCAGTTTGTTCGCGACCATCGCCATGCCGTTGCCGCTTTTACAGATCAAGATCCCCGCGTCAGCTTTTTTATCCGATACCGACTTCGCGACCTTGTACGCGTACTTCGGGTAATCGCAAGGTTCGGAGGAGTTCGTCCCGAGATCTATCATTTCGTGCCCCTGAGATGACAAAAACTGGTGGAGATGCCCTTTCAAGGTGAATCCCCCATGGTCCGAACCCAACGCTATCTTCATAGTGCCTCCTTCGTGACCCTGAGTTCTTCCGTGAGACGGATAACACACTCCCGGATCACTTGAAACACGTTTTTGTAAAAACTCTCTGACATCCGGATCGGGTCCGGGATCTCGATCTCGAGCCCGCGAGCCTTGGCGTTCCCGGCGTATTCGGTCAATAAATGGACCTTCTCGCCGGCCTCGGGCCAATCTTGAAGGATCGTGAGCTTGTGGATCAGTTCCATGACGAGGATCTTGTCAGCTGTCCGGACCATGGCAGCCGTCAAATGGCGGCTCTTGTGACGCGAAACGTCAATCCCGTGGTCATCCATGACACGGACCGTCTCCGCGGACGCGGGGTACCCGTCTATCGCGCTGACGCCCGCGGAACCGACCATAAATTCATCCGCCCGGTCAGAAACGACCTGCTTGAAAAGCCCCTCCGCCATCACCGAGCGGCAGCTATTGCCAGTGCATACGAACAGTATATTTTTTTTCATTTCCTATTTGTCATGACACTCAAAGTGAAACCCGCTTTCCCAAAATTTTCTTCCTGTTCTCTTCCTTACATTTCTCCAGCGCCTTCTCAAGTTTAGCGTCACCCAACGCGAGTATGCGTACCGCCAGGAACGCGGCGTTCTTAACGCCGGCTGAGCCGACAGCGACCGTCGCCACGGGCGTTCCCGCGGGCATTTGCACCGTAGATAAGAGCGAGTCCAGACCCTTAAGAGAGGCTGTCTCCACCGGGATCCCGATCACCGGCAGCTGGGTATATGCCGCGACAACACCGGCTAGGTGCGCCGCGCCTCCGGCCGCGCAGATAAAAACCTTCACGCCGACTTTCTTCGCGGATCTGACGTAATCCACCGTGTCCTCTGGCGTCCGGTGCGCGGACAACACTTTCGCCTCAAAGGGGATCCCAAAGTGCCTCAGCACTTCCCCGCAGCCTTTCAAGTACTCCGCGTCCGAATCGCTTCCCATTAAGACCGCGACCAATGGCTTCATAAACTCTTCTCCCTGTGTCATCGCAATGACACTACTGCTTTTTTACCACCTTAGCGGCTCGATGCCCAATATCTTTTCGGTAATACATTCTCTCGAAAAAGATCTGGTCCACCGCGTGATAGGTCTTGGATAACGCCTCAAAAATACTTTTACCTGAGCCTACCACATTCAGAACGCGGCCACTTGCCGTGAAAAGCTCGCCGTCCACGCGTTTAGTGCCCGCGTGGAAAACGTGGATGGCTGGATCTTCTTTCGCGATCGAGATCCCGGATATTTTTTTATCGGTCTCATAGACATCCGGGTACCCCCCAGAGGCGACCACGACGCAGACACAATCCTCGTCCTTCCATTGAAGCGTGATCTCGCTCAACCTCTCTTCGGCCGCGGCCAGGATGAGCTCTAAAAGATCGTTCTCGAGACGCGGTAAGATGGCCTGGGTCTCAGGGTCTCCCAGCCGGACGTTGAATTCGAGCACGCGGAACCCGTTCTTTGTCATCATGATGCCGGCGTATAAAAATCCTTTGAAGGGGTGGCCCAGCGTCTTGAACTCCCGCACCACCGGGATGAACACGCGCTCCAGGATCTGGTTTTCCACGGCCTCGGTGACCGCCGGGGTCGGGGAATATGCCCCCATCCCGCCGGTGTTGGGTCCCTTGTCGCCTTCGAATATCCTTTTGTGGTCTTGGCTCGAGGCTAAAAGCCGGACGGTCATCCCGTCCGTGATCGCGATCACCGACGCTTCTTCCCCCTCCAGACATTCTTCGATGACGATCCTGTCGCCGGCTTTCCCGAACACTTTTTTCACCATGTCCAGATGGATCGCCTCCATCGCCTTCGGCATGGACGTGGCGACGACGACGCCCTTCCCGCCCGCGAGACCGTCCACTTTGACCACGATGGGCACGCCCTTTTTGGCCACATAATCCATCGCTTTTTCGGCTGAAGAGAAGACCTCGAACTCGCCCGTCGGGATGGAAAGCTTTTTCATCATCTCCTTGGCGAACACCTTGGAGCCTTCCAGCTGCGCGGCGAATTTCGTCGGCCCGAAGATCTTGATGCCCTCGCCTCGTAAACGGTCCACGATCCCCTCGGTGAGCGGAGCCTCAGGCCCCACCACGACGAGGTTGATCCCCTCTTTTTTACAGAACTTGAGAAGACCCTCCTGGTCTTTGGATGGAATATCGACGAGCTGGGCCACTTCCTCGATGCCCGCGTTCCCGGGAGCGGCGTATAATTTTGTGAGCTTCGGACTTTGCGAGAGTTTCCAGCAAATGGCATGCTCACGCCCGCCGTTTCCTATAACAAGTACTTTCATTGGAGCGTCACTCCCTTTCCTTTCACTATCTCCCCGATCACCCACGCGTGCTCTCCCATTTTTTTAAGATGCGAGATCACTTTGAACGCGCGCTCTTTCGGCGTAACCAGCATGAAACCGATGCCCATATTGAAAGTGCGGTACATTTCCTTGGCGGAAACTTTTCCCGATGTTTCGATCCATTTGAACACCCGCGGCACGGGCCAGCTTCCCAGCTGGATCTTGGCGCCGCATCCGGCCGGCAACACCCGGGGGATATTGTCGAAAAAACCGCCACCCGTGACATGCGCCATCGAATGGACCGGTTCTTTTTTGATGAGCGATAGAACCGGTTTCACATAGATCCTCGTGGGCTTCAATATTTCCTCGGCATGCTCTTTCACAAAATCAGCCTTCAAGACCTTCCGCACGAAAGAAAAACCGTTGGAGTGGATACCGTTCGAGGCCAGGCCCACGATCACATGCCCCGCTTTGGCACGTTTGCCGTCGATCACCTTCTTTCGGTCCACCACTCCGACGCAAAAACCCGCGAGATCAAAATCGCCCTTGGAATAGACACCCGGCATCTCGGCTGTCTCGCCGCCGATCAAAGCGCAGCCGGCCTCGCGGCAGCCCTTCGCGACGCCGCGGATCACCGAGCGCATCATCACTGGCTCCATCTTCCCCACGGCAAAATAATCCAGAAAAAAAAGAGGTTCCGCGCCCAGCGTTAGAATATCGTTCACGTTCATCGCCACGAGATCGATCCCGAGCCCCTCGTACCGGCCGGTGGACTTGGCGACCTTGAGCTTCGTTCCCACGCCGTCGGTGGAACTGACGAGGATGGGGTCTTTGTATCCTTTCTCTGGGATGCGGCACAACGCCCCGAATCCGCCGATGCCGCCCAGGACCTCCGGACGGCGCGTCATGCGCGCATAGGGCTTGATGCTCTCGATGAAGCCGTCGGCCTTGTCGATGTCGACGCCTGAGCGCTTATAGGTCATGCCTTGGGTCATGTCAGGAACACTTTTCCGTGTGATATTTGTTGAAGTTCTCGAACGGCACGGGATATTTTCCGCTCCAGCAGGCGGTGCAATAATTTTCTTTCGGGAAACTCACGCATTTCAGCATGCCTTCCAGTGAAAGGTACCCGACCGAGTCGCAATCGAGGTATTTCCGCAGCTCGTCATGAGTGTAGCGATTCGCGATGAGCTCTTCTTTTGTGGGAAAGTCGATACCGTACGCGCAAGGATTGGTGTGTGGGGGACAACTGATCCTCAAATGCACTTCCTTGGCGCCCGCCTGGCGCAGACTCTTCACGCGCATCTTGGAGGTCGTTCCCCGGACGATGGAATCGTCCACCACAACGACCCGCTTTCCTTTTAACACATCCTTGATGAGGTTGAATTTCACGCGGACCTTGAAGTCGCGGATCCCCTGGCTCGGCTGGATGAAGGTGCGCCCCACATAATGGTTCCGGATGATGCCGACCTCCAGCGGAATGCCCGATTGTTGGGAAAAACCCAGCGCCGCGGAATTCCCGGAGTCCGGCACGGCAATGACGATGTCCGCCTTCGCGGGCTGTTCAATAGCAAGCTGTCTGCCTAATTTTTCCCTCACCCCGTGGACGCTTTCGCCGAATATTTTGGAATCTGGCCGGGAAAAATACACATGCTCGAAGATGCAATGAGCGGGCTGGGCATTGTGGGTGGGGATCTTTTCGGATTTGAGCCCCTGGGTGGAAATGAACAAAACTTCGCCAGGTTCGATTTCGCGAATAGCTTCCGCGTCCATGATGTCGAAAGCGCATGTTTCAGAAGAAACGACATAGGCATTGCCGAGTTTGCCGAGCCATAGGGGCCTGAATCCCTGGGGGTCGCGGGCGGCGATCAAGAAATTATTCGTCAAAAAAACGAGCGAGTAAGCGCCGCGTACGCGGGCCAAAGCGTCCACAACGCCCTCCTGGATATTCCTCAGGGAAGGTTTCGCCATGAGATGGATGATGATCTCGCTGTCGGTGGTGGTCTGAAAAATGGAGCCGTAAGCCTCGAGCTCCGAGCGCAGGATGTCCGCGTTCACGATATTGCCGTTATGTCCGATCGCGATCTCGCCGCGCGAGTAGTCGACGACGATGGGCTGAGCGTTCTTCAGATTCGACGAGCCCGTCGTGGAGTAACGGACATGTCCGATCGCGCGGTCGCCTTTCAGCTTGTCCAGCACCTGGCCGTCGAACACTTCCTGCACATGGCCCATGTCGCGATGGGCGGTCATTTTTTTGCCGTCGGAGACGACGATTCCGGCCGACTCTTCTCCCCGGTGCTGCAGAGCGTAAAGCCCGAGATAGGTCAGGTACGCCGAATCCGGGTGGTTAAAAACCCCGAAAACGCCGCACTTATCTTTCAATTCGTCTGACATAGACGCTCTTTCAATCTTTCCGCCCAATGGTGCGCGTGCTTGACCATGCCCTCGCGGCCGGCCGGTTCTTTCAAGATCACTTCCAATTTTTTAAGCCAAATTCCCAGCTCTTCATCCAGCGTTTGAAGAAGCGCGGCGTTCTCGAGCTTTCCTTTTAAAGGCGTCAGATCCTTTCGGACATTCTGGATCGCCTGGGACACCACCGCGGGCTGCGGAGATCTTTTAACGGAACGGGCCAGGCTCTCCAATCCTTCTACGACCTTTTGCATGGATCTCAAGTCTCCATTCGACGACCGATAGCGCTCCGCCAAGTATGTTTCAAGACCCCGACGGGGACACGGACAAGAGCGTTGATCTCGAGCGCCGTTCCCCCAACCTTCCCTGCGACGCGGTAGGGATAAGCCATAGATTCTATCATGTCCTGAGCGGCTTTGAGATCTTTCGGTGAAATCGAGATCACGACACGGGATTGGGATTCGCCGAATAACAGGGCTTCGGTGGATAATTCGTCATCCCCCACATCGATCACCGCGCCGATCTCATCGCCATCCTGTGAGATACACGATTCCGTCAGGGCCACGGCAAGACCACCCTCTGAACAATCATGCGCGGATCGCAGAAACCCTTTTTTTGCCAGTGCCACAAGAAGCTTGATCAACTTTGTTTCCGCCTCCAGGTCCAAGCGCGGCGGCAAGCCGGACTTCACACCGAACAGGGTCTTCAAAAATTCAGAGCCGCCCAGTTCTTCTTTCGTCTCTCCGAGAAGGATGATGACGTCGTTCTCATCTTTAAAATGCGAGGTCACGGGTTTCCACCCGTCGATCAAGCCCACCATCCCGATCACTGGTGTAGGGTCTATTGCCCGCGCTTGGTCCGCCACAGAACTCGGCGGATTCGTCCTTCGGCGAAGGCTCTGATTGTAAAATGAGACATTCCCGCCGGAGACAGGCGTCCCGAACGCCAAACAGGCGTCGCGAATACCTTCCGCGCATCGGCGGAATTGCCAAAATATCTCGGGGTTCATGGGGTTCCCGAAATTAAGGCAATTGGTGATAGAAAGAGGCTCAGCTCCCGAACACGCCACATTCCTCGCGCTTTCGGCCACCGCGATCTTGGCCCCCTCATAAGGGTCGAGATAACAATAGGTAGAGTTGCAATCGAGCGACATCGCGAGATATTTTTTTGTGCCTTTGACGTGGATGACGGACGCGTCGGAGCCGGGAAGCGCCACCGTGTTCGTCCTCACCATGTGGTCGTACTGATGATAGACCCATTCTTTACTCGCGATGGTCGGCGAATCGAGCAGTTTCAAAAGCGCGGCATTTAGGTCCCCCACGCTGCCAACGGATCGCGGGTTGAATTTCCGCGTCTCCCTCAGATAGCCTGGCTCTTTTTCCTCCCGGATATAGATCGGCGCGTCATCGGCCAAGGGCTTCGCGGGGATCTCGGCCACCGTGACGCCATTCTCCTTGACGCGCATGAGCCCATCATCGGTCACATGGCCGATCTCCTCGGCATGGAGATCCCATTTCTCAAAGATACGCTTGGCTTCCGACTCACGGCCTTTCTTAAGGATGACCAGCATGCGCTCCTGCGACTCCGAGAGCATGATCTCATAGGGGACCATTCCAGTCTCCCGCTGGGGAACATGCTTCACATCGATCTCGATCCCCGTTCCGCCGCGGGAGGCCGTTTCGCAGGTGGAACAAGTGAGTCCCGCCGCGCCCATGTCCTGTATCCCCACGACACACCCTGTTTTCAAGAGCTCGAGGACCGCTTCGAGCAGAAGTTTTTCCATGAAAGGGTCGCCCACCTGTACCGCCGGCCGGTCTTTTTCGGATTCCTCCGAAAGATCCTTCGACGCGAAGCTGGCGCCCCCCATCCCATCACGGCCGGTCGCGGAGCCGAGATAAAAGACCGGATTTCCCGTGCCTCTGGCCGCGGCTTTTACGATCTCTTCTTTTTTCGCCAGGCCCAGCGCGAACGCGTTCACGAGAGGATTTCCCTCGTAGCTTTCGTCAAAATAGATCTCACCGCCGATCGTGGGAACTCCGATGCAATTGCCGTAAAAACCGATGCCGGCCACGACACCCGTAAGAAGCCGTTTTGACACCGGCTCATCCAGTTTCCCGAAACGAAGCGAATTCATGGAGACGATGGGACGAGCGCCCATGGTAAAAATATCCCTTAAAATGCCGCCAACGCCGGTGGCGGCACCCTGAAAGGGCTCGATCGCGGAAGGGTGATTGTGGGATTCCACTTTGAAGGCGATGACATACCCGTCGCCGATATCGACGACGCCCGCGTTCTCTTCGCCCGCTTTCACGAGCATCCTCTTCCCGTCCTTCGGAAGCAGCTTCAGCACGTTCTTTGAATTCTTATACGAGCAGTGCTCGCTCCACATCACGCTGAAGATACCAAGCTCCGTGATGTTCGGAGAGCGGCCCAGGATCGTTTTGATGCGCCCGTACTCGCCGGACGTCACTCCGTGCTTGGCGATGACGTCGGGTGTGATCTCGATATCCATATCAATTTTCATTTAAAATTGACCGAAAAATTTTCAATCCATCCACAGAACCCAATTCCTCCTCCGAAGCTCTCTCCGGATGGGGCATGAGACCGAACACGTTGCGCGCTTTGTTGCAAATACCGGCGATATTCTCGAGAGAACCGTTCGGATTTGATTCCGGCGTCGTCTGTCCCGCTTCGTCGCTATAACGCACCAACACCTGGTGATCCGCGTTCAAATCCTTCAAGGTCGCGCCATCGACAAAATAATTGCCTTCACCGTGGGCAACGGGTAGACGCAGTAGGGGCGACCGACCGGTCGCCCCTACATCGTTGCGCAACGCACGCGTAAACGGCGTGTCCGTATTTTCCACACGCAAGGTCACAAATTTACACACAAATTTCAAGGACGCGTTCCGCAGCATGGCGCCGGGTAAAAGCCCCGCTTCCAGCAGGATCTGGAAACCGTTGCAAATGCCGATGACGAGCTTTCCTTTGTCGGCATGCTTTTTGACCGCGTCCATGACAGGCGAGAAGCGCGCGATGGCGCCCGTTCTCAGATAATCGCCGTAGCTGAAACCACCCGGCAGGACGATGCAGTCGTATTTGGAAACATCCTTGTCCTTATGCCAGACAAAGTCCGTATCTTTATTCAGAACATGCTTCAGGACGTGATAACAATCGTGGTCACAATTGGAACCGGGGAAAATGACGACGCCGAACTTCATAAACTCCTTAATTCAATTCGTATTTAAAATCTTCGATGACTGTGTTCGCGAGCAGTTTCTCGCACATAGTCTTGATCTTCTGCTCCGCCTGAGATTTTTCCACCGTGCCCAGATCTAGCTCGATGTATTTTCCCACGCGCACGTCCTTCACTTCGTGGAAACCCATCGACGACAACGCGTGCTGGACGGTCTTGCCCTGCGGGTCCAGCACTGATCTCTTCAATGTCACGTAGACTTTGGCTTTCATAACCCCTTCTCCGCAGGGGCGAACGCCGTTCGCCCCTACAACGTCAACATTCCTGTGGCAATACTCGTTTGAATATCGTATTCACATGCTTCAAATGATAATCGAGATCAAAAAGCGCTTCGACCTCTTTCTTTGAAAATTTTGAGCTCACCTCTTTGTCCGCGAGTAAGAGGTCTTTTAAATTTGATTTCTTGTCTTTCCAGACCTTCATCGCGTTTTTTTGCACGATCTTGTACGCGGCGTCACGTGAAAGACCTTTGTCGATCAAGGCCAAAAGGACGCGCTGGGAAAAAATGAGACCGCGTGTTTTCCAGATGTTCTCCATCATGTTGTCCGGGTAGACCTGCAAGCCCTTCAAGATCGCGGTCATCTCGCGGAGCATGAAATGCGTGAGGATGAACGAATCCGGGATGATCACGCGCTCGACCGAGGAATGCGTGATGTCGCGCTCATGCCAGAGCGCGATGTTCTCGAGGGCGGCCAGCGCGTTGCCGCGCAGGACCCGTGCCAGACCCGCGACGCGTTCGCAGTTCACGGGGTTGCGCTTGTGAGGCATCGCGCTTGAGCCCGTTTGCCCTTCTGAGAAAGGCTCTTCGAGCTCGAGCGTCTCGGTTTTCTGCAGATGGCGGATCTCGGTCGCGAGCTTCTCGAGCGAACCGCCGACGATGGCCAGGATCGCGATGGCCTGCGCGTGACGGTCTCGCTGGAGGATCTGCGTCGAGACCGGGGCGGGCGCCAGACCCAAGATCTCCATCGTCAGCTCTTCGACCTTAGGGTCCACGTTCGCGAACGTGCCGACCGCGCCCGAGAGCTTGCCGACGGCCATGATGTCGCGTCCGCGCTCGAGCCGCGCCAGGTTGCGCTTAAACTCTTCATAAAAAAGCAGGAACTTGAGGCCCAGCGTAATGGGCTCGGCGTGCACGCCGTGCGTGCGGCCCATCATGGGCGTCATTTTGTACTTGATGGCGAGTTTCTTGAGGAGGGCGACCAGGGCTTCGGTCTCCCGGACAAGGAGGTTGCCGGCCTGGACCATCTGGAGACTTAGGGCGGTGTCCAGCACGTCGCTGGAGGTCAGGCCCTTGTGGATATAGCGGGCCTCCGTCCCCACGGACTCCCCGACACTTTTGAGGAAAGCGGTGACATCGTGCTTCGTAACCTGTTCATATTTATTGACTTGAGCTATATCTACGGAGGCTTTTTTGCGGATCTTAACGGCGGCTTCTTTGGGGATCAGGTTGAGCTTCGCCATGGCCTCGCAGGCGGCTATTTCCACCTCGAGCATGGTTTTGAACCGGGCTTCCTCGGTCCAAATATTGCCCATTTGGGGCAACGTATAGCGGTTTATCAACGAAACGCACCCTTCCACCCCATTCCCTGGGGAAGGAGGATTATAGCAGAATTTTAGTTATCGTCAAAGCATAAGCGCGGACGAGATTTATTATGCTGCGCCCAGGACCGAACGTTGGAGTTTTTCGAGGATGGAAAGGCGGGCGTCAAGGAGCTCAGAGAGACGAACAAGGCTGTATTGAGCCAAGATATTGAGATCGTGGATACGGTTCGACACCATGCCGCTGAATGTCGGGGCATCCGCCGGATTAGCGGACACAAGGGCCTGAGCGCCCAACAAACCTTGCGGCACATCGATGGCCCGCACAGATCCCGGCTTTAGTTTTTTGACTCCGCCAAAATAAGCGGGGATCGTTCTTAAAAAATGCATTTTGCCGAACCAGCCCATGAGATCGCCGGCCGAGATCCGTGAAATGGGGTACGAAAACCAACCCGGCTTCACGGCCGTTTCCTTGCCCTCCACATCCACCAATTGTAGCGTGGGCGTCCCCTCTCTCGGTTCTCCAAACTGAATGAACGGATAAGACACGGCCAGCGCCTGAACGATAGCGAGCCGCGCGTCACTTAAATTTTCTGTACCGCTCAGATAAACCACATCTTGTTTCCCGTATCGTGTCTGCCGCAGCTGATAAACGCCGCGGATAAGATCCCTGAATTGCGTCCGGAACGCGCCGTCGTCCGAAACCGCGTCAAAAACCGAGACCGGCATCACGATCGCCGTCGGAATATTCTCCGGCACAAGATCCGCCGGCAAAACTTCGGATAACCGCTGATCCTGCATGAATTCTTCGCCTTTGGCTTGCTGCCACCCTTCTGAATTTTGTGTTTGGGCTGCCCGGCCCACAGTCACGGCGCTTCTGACGTGCTTCACCTCGCCTGCGTCTAAAACAGTCCCGGTCAATCCATTGTAATCATCTACCCGCACCGCCTGCACATCCACCGCGGCGGAAGCGGGTGTCAGCGTGAACAGCGTGATCGCGGCTAACAAAACTGGAATTTTCAGGATCGATCTGGGCTTAAGCGCCGCAGCCAGCCGGGAACCGAGCGCTCTCACGTCATCGTCCGCCTGAGGCGGGCTCAGAATGACGGGCAATGTCGCCCCGAGCCGCGCGCCGAAGGAGAGTTGACTCAGCTCTCTATCGGACGGCGGAGTGGAGGGACGCGATAGAACATCGATAGGTTCTTGCTTAACGCTTAACGCTGTACGCTGTACGCTGCCCTTCTCCGCCAGCCGGGAGCCGGTTTTTTTATTGATCGTTTCCACGAATCGCGTGTAGTCCTTGTCGAACGCTCGGAACTCCGCTTCGGGTGGTATCTTGAAATCAAATCCGGGAAGATAAATCCACCTGATCGTCAGTGAATTCTCCGCTATGACCACACGAAACCGGTCAGCCCTTTCCATTCCAATACGTGAGACGACAAATGTGTTGCTGGATTCCCGGCGCACCAGGACGGTCGCGTCTTCGACATAGTCGGCCAGCCACGGAAGATGCCACGAAAATTCCCTGTCTTTGTAAAAAACAAGCAGTTTTTCCATCCCATCGGCCGTCATGTAATCCCCGGAACGCGCCAGCCGCGCGCCTAGCACTCTCACGTCATCCTGAGGAGCGCCGGAGGCGCGACGAAGGATCTCCGGCGTAGATTCTTCGCCCTGTGGGTTCAGTATCACTGGAGAAGTTTCCGCCAGCCTGGTACCCTCGTTGTTTTTTTTCAATGCGCCTTCTTTGCTTAAAGTCCCGATTTGATCCAAAGATAATGGCATGGCATGACCGCGGAAAAAGCCTGTCTCGGTATGAATGGGGATCGTATAGACAATTTGATAACCTCCAAACTGATAATGAATAACAGTGCCGTCAAGCCATTTGGGCAGGTCATCCCTTAACATGCTCGACAAATTTGGGTGAATCAACTGCCTCATCTTCGCAGAATTAACTCTTATCTTTTGTCCGATTCTAAGCGTGTGTTCTTCTTGTTGTTCGTCTATTTTTGTTAAAAAGACACGCCCCGCGATCACCGAATCGAGATCGATTTCGTGTGTCGTGCTCGTGGAACCAAAACTATCCGGATTCGACGCATCCCCCATCACCGGATCGAACCCACCAATTGTAATGACTTGCATTTTATGGTCTGACTTTTCCATCACAACAGCCATTCCAAAACGATCGCGTAGTTCCGCTCGAACCAAAACCAGCGGTATATAGCGGTATTGCTCGAGTAACTGCCGAAGATGTGATTTCATCTCATAGCTTAGTGATGGTTCTTCCGGCAGGTGAACGTAGAAAACCATATCGCCGGTCTGTAGCGACCGAAATGTTTTGTCTGAATCTCCTGTTTGAGGATCGATAAGAAAACTTCCAACTGACTTTAGGTCGGCTAGCCGCGCGCCGGAATCAACAGCTTTATAAAATTCCTCGAGTTTTACTTTTGCAGTTGAACGATCCAAATTCACCAATTTCGCAAAAGAGAGTACACCCTCCAATATTTCGCGGCGGTGAGTAGGCTTTAATCCTTGTATTCCATCAATCTCCTCCTGAAAAAATTTAATTGGAGAGTACCGAAAATCAAATCGTTTGGCAGTGGGTATCACGACGTCCATCGGATATATCACCCTTCTAATTACCGCTTTTCCTTCAGGCGATAGAGTCCGAGTCAAGGCTATCGCCTTATCCACTTTGGACGAAAGATTTGCAATGCTTTTCGCCAGCCGAGAGCCTACCGCCATCTCGCCGTTTACCGTGAGCAAGTCGGCGTGTTCTTCGCCGACGCGTCGAACGGCCAGCCGCGCGCCGGGCGCCGTGATCCATTTGCGGAACCACTTTTGGATTTCCGACCGTTTTTCGGCGCGGGCCTCGATGCGAGCGAGAAGCTCCAGGACCGGCAGGACCGTAGCGAATTGAGAGGTATCGAACACGATTCCGTACCGAAACCCATGCGCGTCGATCCGGCCGCTGTCGTCGACGAAGAGCACGTATTTACGAATGTTCACCCGCAGGCGCTCGTCCTCCAATCGGGATATGGCCGCCGCGAAAAAATCCGATAGCTTGCTTCCCTCACGTTGGGAAGCGTCGAGCCAGTAATGAAACATATTGGAATGCGCTTCGAGCTCATCCTGGACATGGATAGAGACGCTCCGTTTGACCGCGAGAGATTCTTCGGGATGCGCGCGCAGCCAAGCCTCCTCCCCGGAATCGCGCCGCGAAAAGCGGGCGTTGGCTCCTTCGAGCGTGACAGTCGCTTCTTCGGCCGCCGCTATTTGGCTCGGCGTAAGATGGGTCAGTTCGTGAACGATCCAGCCCTGCCAATCGATGGGAAGAAATCCCCGCACCGCCCTCGGATTCACCCGAAGGACGTTGAATCGTCGATGCGTTGAATCGATTTCGATGACCGCCTGCAGCGATTCATCCAGCTCGATCTGCAGCGACGCAAATGATTCGAGCTTCGAGATCAAGTCCGACCTCGAAGGCGAGCGGACCAGATAGCCCTTATCGCGGATATTCTGCAACGCGATCGCCGCCTGCTCTCTCATCACGGCCGCGATTTCCTCCGCATTCGCCAGCCGCGCGCCCGCTGCTTCGGAGAAATCTTCCGCGAGCATCCGGGCGACGATCGCCGCGTTCTGACCCGCGACCACGAGCTGCTGCTGAAGCGCCATCGCCTCGTCGGAATCCGAATCATCGGCCATTTGAGAGTACTGCGTGGCTGAGATAAAAAGTCCGGAAAGTTCAGAGGCAAGCTCCGCCGGATCCTGTTTCGCTTCCCGCGCCTCTTTTACTTTCACCGCCGCAAGGCCGAGGAAGGCATCGCGGATATTCGCGAATTCGCTTGGGCTGTCTCGCTCGATCAGTTTTGAAAAAGCATCCCGATCGGACAGCTTGACCGCGCGCATCCTCGCGTAAGATGCGGAAGAGAAGAAATCTAAAAGATGTTTGAAGCTATCGATATTGGACGTTTCGGCGCCGGCCGCTTTCAGGCGGGCGGTCAAACCTATCTTTAGCCAACGCGCGAAAGCCCCCGCGGTCACGAATTGCGGGACATCGTTCACTTGGACGGCTATGACGCCGCCCGAGGCAATGCGCTCTCTGGCGACGTCGCCGGCCACCACGTCGAGACCCGAGGTCGGGTCCGAGATCAATTCTCGGACTTGAGACGCGATGCCGGCCATGCCGCCCGTCAAACGGATATGATCGTCGATCTCTCCCTCGTCCAAGATTTTCCACGTCGCCAGCCGAGAGCCGAGAGGCGGCTGCGCCGCCCCCTCCCTCCCGCCTTCCGCCATCCGCCTTCCGCCTTCCAACACACCGGCACCCCAGTCAACGGCGGTTGCGAGACTCTCAAGCGAATTTGTAAAATCTAGGCTGCGCAGGCGGGCTCCGGCCGGACTTTCGAGAGAGCGTTCGAGAGCAAGCCGGGCGCCGAAAACCTTGTCCAGCAGAATCGCACCAGGCGTCCCTATTCTCTTCGGATCATAGAAAGCGGGGTCCGTGATAAACTTCAAAAAATTGGGGGTAATGACATCCGTGCCTGCCGGAGGAAATGGGCGAAGAAATCTTGTGCCATCCGGACGTTGCTGAAATCCCGCCGTCTTTTCCACATACACCTCGTTTAGCCCGATGGCTTCAAGACTCCAACCCATGGACGGATCGATTCGGCGCCAGATGGATTCCTTCTCAAAATAATGCTGGGCAAAGAAAAGTTTAATTCCTCTTTCCCGTGCTTTTACTCCCGTCAATCCCATTTTTTCCGCCTCACCAACCCGAAGCAGAATATCCCTAAGGATCCTGTTCTGGGCACCGGACGTTTTTGACAACACGGCCTGTAAATTATGGCGATTCAAATAAGCCAGTTCGGCAACAGTCCCGGCAGCTTCCCGCTCGAGGCGGATTGCAAAGTAAATTTGCGCAAACCGAATATATTCCTCCGGAAAACTGATGCCGACGCCTTGCTTGGAAGTTTTTAACCGGGCATTGACAGCGGTCCAAACACGGTGAAATTCCGAATTAATTTTATCAATGAGAGGATCCGCCTTGTCCTCCGCCATGGCCTTCCAGGTACCCGCCTCCTTGACAAAGACAGATTTTAAAAGCGCTCTGGACTCCACAGTCTGAGCGCCGCCCAGTTCGCGGACCGTCCGCGCCCAGGCCCCTTCGTTGATGAGAAGTGTCCGCCGACCGTTCGCGCGGGTCACAGCCATCAACCCTAATTGTTCGATACCATATTTTTCTGCTGCGGCAAACGGGTCGCTCGTGCGGAAGGAATCAATCATTCTCTTCAAATAGACTTTCAAGGGGTCTGATTCGGTTGTTTCGCGCTCAGCTTCATTCAATAAATAGAGAGCCAGACCGCGCGGAGAGGCTGGCGCTTGAGCTAAGGCGGCAAAGGGAGCTGCCGCTGTAATCAGCCAACCACGCCGTGAAATATTTTGGCGATCCGCCAACCGTGCGCCGGATAATTCTTGGATTTTTTTGAGCCAAACCTCAGGCCCTTGTTTATTCTTTTGGAAGAAAGCGTCCGGCTTCACGCTGTCAACAAATTCGGCCGGCACCGGGTTGGACGAGTGTAAAATGACGGGAAAGCCCAATGCTTGCACTTTTTTAACG
>Ga0247727_10006798_pt1 | contig 22249 bp, 18 predicted proteins | sample WisWelCaveWW1625_FD_202498 | JGI IMG/M metagenome (GOLD analysis project Ga0247727, IMG submission 202498) | Biofilm microbial communities from Wishing Well Cave, Virginia, United States - WW16-25 | ecosystem: Environmental > Aquatic > Deep subsurface > Groundwater > Cave microbial mat | place...
ACCTTTTGCGCCGGATCTTCGAACCGCAGGCTTCGTTGCGCCTTCTCAGCAGGTTTCTCTTCAACCTGCATCACGGTCCGAATCTCTCGGCGGAAAAGGCACCTTATCTCTGCATCAGACCACTAGTGCAACACCCCGAAAATTCCGATCCATAGGCGGCCCATCTTCCGGCCATTTTCGCTCGCTCCAGAGTCGCGAAATCCTCTGCGTAGGCAGGGCTACGCGTCCGGTTTCGCTCCATCGTCGCGAACGAACCTGGCCAGAATCTGAGCCATGAACAGTGTGTTCCTGAACAGTGTGTTCATGAACACACTGTCGAGATGCTGGAGCCGAAGGATTCAGTTGCAAACACCATGGAGGCAACAATTTGTGCCAAACTCCTCAGGATGTTCATGCATTATTCGGGCTAGCGCGGCTCATGCATGAAGCTCTACTGCGAATGGCCCAAGTTGTTTCTGGCTTCGTCGTTGCGACGATGTCAGTCCTCACGACATGTTCAAAGTCGCTCCGGGTGAAATCAATGAATCGTTTGAAGGAGAATGGATGAAGATCGGCTCGTCGAAGCGTCCGTCGCGCGGGGATCGGTCCGCCGTATTGGTCTTGTTGTCATGCTCGGGCTCCCTCCGGGATCCCGACTGGCCGGAAGGAATCCGGCGCGCGCTTCAGGGTGCTCTGGGCAGCGGTGATTTCACGGGCGAGTCGATGCAGACGGCGCTGATCTACGACGGCAATCGTCGCATTCTGCTGATCGGCCTGGGGGCGAAGGACAAAGTCGACGTCGATCTCCTGAGACGGGCCGGCGGGCTGGCGAGCGGCCGGGCGCGCGCGCTCAAACAGACGCGCTTGACGGTGTGGACCCGGCCCTTCAAAAATGTCGGTGCTCGCGACCACGCACAGGCGCTGGTCGAGGGCCTGATCCTGGGGAACTATGTCTTTCACGGTTTGAAGTCCGAGGCCGCGCCCGCGGTGGTCGAGCGGGTCGAGATCGTCTGCGATCAGGCCGGGTCGAAATCATGGAGCCACGGCCTCAGGGTCGGTGAGATCGTGGCCGAGGCGCAGTGCGCGGCGCGGGATCTCGGCAACCAGCCGGCCAACGTGGTCACCCCGCAGTACCTGGCGGCCACCGCGACCCGGATCGCCGCGCGCGGCGATCTTCATTGCCGGATCCTGCAGGGTGGAGAGCTGGTCCGACGCAAGTTCGGCGGGCTGATGGCCGTGTCGCAGGGGTCCAAGGACGCACCGGTGCTGATCGAGATGGATTACCGGCCGCGGCGCGCCAGGAAGACCGTGTGCCTGATCGGCAAGGGGCTGACGTTCGACAGCGGCGGCATCTCTCTCAAACCGGCCGAGAAGATGGAGGAGATGAAGTACGACATGTGCGGCGGGGCGGCCGTTCTGTGCGCGCTGGATGCGGTGCACCGGCTGCGACCCGCGGTCCGGGTGATCGGACTGGTGCCGGCGACGACCAACATGCCCGGGGGAGGCGCGATCAAGCCGGGCGACGTCATCAAGAGCTACGGCGGGATCAGCATCGAGGTGATCAACACCGACGCGGAGGGCCGCCTGGTGCTCGCGGATGCGCTGGGGCGCGCCCGGGAGCTCAACCCGGACTACACGATCGACCTGGCGACGTTGACGGGAGCGGTGGTGGTGGCGCTGGGGCATCGCGCGGCGGGCTTGTTCTCCACCTCGGACACGCTGGCGGACAGGCTGCTGCGGGCCTCGAACGCGACGCGCGAACGACTGTGGCGACTGCCGTTGTGGGATGAATACCTGGAGGATCTCAAGTCCCAGGTCGCGGACTTGAAGAACAGCGGCTCGCGATGGGGCGGCGCCCTGACCGCCGCCGCGTTCCTGAAGAAGTTCGCCGGTGACCTCGCGTTCGCGCACCTGGACATCGCCGGCACTGCCTGGGACATGCCTCGGAGTGAGTACTATGACCACGGCGCGACCGGTTTCGGTGTCCGCACGCTGGTTCGTTTCATCGAGGAATTGGATTGAAGGAATCGAGCGATGGCGGAGCACGGCAGAGTCATCATCCTGGGATCGGGGCCGGCGGGTTACACTGCGGCGTTGTATGCCGCGCGCGCCAACCTGCAGCCGATCCTGATCCATGGCCCGCAGCCGGGCGGTCAGTTGATGCTGACCACCGAGGTCGAGAACTATCCGGGTTTCGCCGAAGGCATCCAGGGTCCCCAGATGATGGAGATCTTCGAGAAGCAGGCCCGGCGTTTCGGAACGCGAATCGTCGAGACCTGGGCGACCGGTGTCGACCTGTCACGCCGCCCGTTCCGCATCCAGACTTCGTCCACCGGTGAATTCGAGTGCGATGCGCTGATCCTCGCCACGGGTGCGGAGGCAAGGTGGCTGGACCTTCCCTCCGAGACGCGCATCCGGGAGAAGGGCGGGGGAGTGTCGGCGTGCGCGACCTGCGACGGCTTCTTTTTCAAGGGCAAGGAGCTGGTGGTCGTTGGCGGGGGAGACACGGCGGTCGAGGAGTCGACTTTTCTCACCCGATTTGCGACCAAGGTGACGCTGGTCCACCGGCGCGACCAGCTTCGCGCCTCCAAGATCATGCAGAAGCGCCTGTTCGACAATCCGAAGATCTCTGTGCTGTGGAATCAGGTCGTGGCCGATGTGCTCGACACCAACGGGGACAACCGGATCCGAGGCGTGCTGCTCGAGGACCAGTTGACGAAGAAGCGCCGCGAGCTTCCCTGCGGCGGTCTGTTCCTCGCGATCGGCCATCAGCCGAACACGCAGCTCTTCAAAGGACAGATCGAGATGGACGAGGCGGGATACATCGTCACCCGGGAGAAGAGCACGTCCACGAGCGTCGAGGGTGTGTTCGCGTGCGGAGACGTGCAGGATCACGTGTATCGGCAGGCGGTCACGGCGGCGGGAACGGGCTGCATGTCAGCGATCGACGCGGAGCGCTGGCTGGAGGCGCAGGGCGCGGCGCACCATTGACCCTCGGGTCGGGACCCTAAGCGACTTCAGCGAGTGCGCGGGGCTGGCTTCCGGCGGCGAGCGGCTTCTTCATCGAGCACGAGATCCGCAATCTCGTCTGCGCTGGCCTGTGGCAGGGCCTTGCCCTTGCGCTTCAGTCTCTCGGTGACCTTGAGGACGGTTTCCTGCATGTGCTCGTGAGTCTCTGGAGACCCGCCTTCGAGAAAGAAACCATCACCCCGCGTGATCCGGCGGTGACCGTCGTCGCAGTCGAGTCCGATTCCCAAGAGAAAGCTCTGTCGGTGAGGACCGTGGCGCGGGGTGTCTTCGTGGGTCATGGCGATCATTCAAGTCCTTGGGCGCGCGATGATCAATGCCCTCCTTGGATTCGAACAGACGCCGGCCCGGACTTGAGCCTTCGGCCCGCGACCGGACGAGGCTCCCAAAGATCGTCTCAAGCGCGTTCGACTCCCGAGGGGATCCTGCCCGCTTCCGGGTCCTTGCGTCCGTGTATCCTGTCGGCCCGTTTTTGGTCGGCCGAGGCGGCATAGCCAAGTGGTAAGGCAACGGATTGCAAATCCGTCACCCTCGGTTCAAATCCGAGTGCCGCCTCCAGCTCTTTTCCCGCCTTGATCACGCCGAACGCTTCGGGCGGGTTCCCGCGGCTTCGAGGGTCGGTGGTACGCATGACCGTGCGCATACTGTCGGGGGTGCAGCCCTCGGGAATCCTTCACCTGGGCAACTACTTTGGTGCCGTAGAGCAGCACATCCAGCTTCAGGATCTCCCGGGCGCCCTGCCGTTCTACTTCATCGCTGATCTCCACGCGATGACGTCGGTCCAGGATCCGAACAAGCTGCGCGAGTACTCCCGGAGCGTCGCCGTCGACTATCTGTCCCTTGGGCTCGACCCGAAAAAGTCGGTGTTCTTCCGGCAGTCCGACGTCGCGGAGGTTCTCGAGCTGGCGTGGATGCTGGGCTGCGTCACGGGCGTGGGGCTGCTCGAGCGCGCGCACAGCTACAAGGACAAGATCGCCAAGGGGATCAAGCCGAGCGTGGGGCTGTTCTACTATCCGGTGCTGATGGCCTCCGACATCCTGATCTACAAGCCGAAGTGGGTTCCCGTCGGACAGGATCAGGTACAGCACATCGAGATGACGCAGGACATGGCCGAGCACTTCAACTCGACGTACGGCGTGCAAGTGTTCCCGCGACCTGAGGCGCGCCTGTCCGAGACCCCGAGGGTGCCGGGGATCGACGGCGAGAAGATGAGCAAATCGTACGGCAACACGATCGATCTGCCCTCCGAGGGCAAGGCGCTGCGCAAGCTGGTGATGGCGATGAAGACCGATTCCAAGGGAGTGGAGGAGAAGAAGGACCCGGATTCTTGCAACGTCTTTGCTCTGTACCACCTGGTCGCGAGCGAGGCCGAGCGGGAGGAGATGGCCGCGCGCTACCGTGCGGGCGGATACGGCTACGGGCAGGCGAAGGAGAAGCTGTTCGAGAAGCTGGAGGAAAGCTTCGCCCCGTACCGCAGGCGCCGCGCGGAGCTGCTCAAGAACCTCGACTACGTCGACGACGTGCTGCGTGACGGCGCAAGGCGGGCGCGAGAAGTGGCGCAGCAGACTCTGCACGAAGCGCGCAAGGCGGTGGGGCTCCGTTGAGGGCGGCCTCTTTCTTGAACTCGGGCGAACGGGGCGGACGCCCTGTGTGCGCAGTGCCGGTATGATCGCCGTCGTCGTGCTCGTTGGTTTCCGTGAGCGCAAAGGAAACGATGCTGACCGTCGATCATTTGGTGCGGCGACGAGGGGAGTTCCTGGAGTCGATCGGGCGCCCGGTCTTGCTGATGTCGGGGGGAGCCCTGCCGCGCAACTATCCGCAGAACGTGTTTCCCTACCGGGCGGACAGCTCCTTCCTGTTCTTTTTCGGAGAGGCGGAGCCGGACAGCGCCGCTTTTTTCGACCCGGAGGATCACACGGTCATCCTGTTCCTCCAGGATCGCACCAGTGAGGCGGCGCTGTGGCACGGTCCGGTGCCCGGATTCGAGGAGATGAGGGCCAGGCACGGCGTCACGCGCGTGCTGTCGGTGAGCGATCTGAAGAGCTCGGTCCAGAAGCTTGCGCACGGCCGCAAGGTGGGGAGCATCGCGGTCGCGGACCCGAAGGCGACGGCGCGCGCGCGAGAGATCACCAAGGAGAAGCTCTGCTTCGAGAGCCCCGCCGATCACGGCGACCTGGAAGCGATCGATGCCGTGTCGCGGCTGCGCCTCAAGCGTTCCGAGGAAGAGATCGGCGAGATGAGGGCGGCCGCACGCGTCACCCGCGAGGCGCACACGCTGGCGATGGCGCAGACTCGTCCGGGCGTGCACGAGCGGCAGCTTGCCGGAGTGGTCGAGGGCTGCTTCGTGCGGCACGGCTGCGTGACGGCCTACAACACGATCCTGTCCGTGCGCGGCGAAATCCTGCACATCATCCATCAGGTTCACGTGGCGGGGGAGGGCGACCTGCTGCTCCTCGATGCTGGGGCCGAGGTGAAGAGCGGCTACTGCGCCGACGTGACCCGGACCTGGCCGGTCAGCGGCCGGTTCTCGGCCGAGCAACGCGCGGTGTACGAGATCGTGCTGCGCGCCAACCTCGAGTGCATCGGCCTGGTCAAGCCCGGACATCGCTACCGCGACATCCATCTGCACGCCGCGCGCACGGTCGCGGAGGGGCTGGTGTCACTGGGGCTGCTGCGCGGCAACGTCGACGCGCTCGTGGAGACGGGCGCGCACGCGCTGTTCTTCCCGCATGGAGTGGGACATCTCCTGGGGCTCGACGTGCACGACATGGAGGCGTTCGGAGATCGGATCGCCTACCCGGGGGGCCGCAAGCGCAGCTCGCAGTTCGGCACGGCCTACCTGCGCCTGGACCGCGACCTCGAGCCCGGCAACTGCATGACGATCGAGCCCGGCATCTACTTCGTGCCCGCGATCCTTCATGACCCGAGCTTTCGCGAGCAGTTCCGGGACCAGGTCGACTTCGACCGCGCGGAGCAGTTCCTGCGCATGAACCAGGGCCGCGGGTTCGGCGGAATCCGCATCGAGGACGACGTGCTGACGACGGCGAGCGGTGCGGAGGTGCTGACCGCGAGAATCGCAAAGACGGTCGAGGAGGTCGAGTCGATCGCGTGCTCGGCGGGGCTGTCCTGATTCTCCCGGGGGTCATGGATGAGCAGTCCGATGCAAATCGTTCCCTCAAGGCTGCCTGCCATCGGATTCGGAGGCTCCACGAGGTCGAAAGGTAAGGTGGGCGGGGCGGACTGAGTGGGTTTGGTGGGCGGGAGGGGTGTCGATGCGAGTTGTCGCGATCGTCAATCAAAAGGGCGGCGTAGGCAAGACCACCACCGTATGCAATCTGGGCGCGGCGCTGGCTCGACGTGGCCTCAAGGTTCTGCTGGTCGACCTCGATCCGCAGGCGCACCTCTCCCTCCATCTGGGTCACGAGCACCGGCCCGGAAAACCCTCGATCTACGACGTCCTGGTCGAAGGCGGATCGGCGCTTGAAGCCATCGCCCTGATCGCGCAGGAGCGCCTGTGGCTGCTGCCGTCGCACATCGACCTCTCGAGCGCCGAGCTCGAGCTGGCCAGCGAGATCGGAAGAGAGACGTTGCTCAGGACGGCGCTGCAGGAGGTCGCGGACTCGCGCCGCTTCGACCTGGTGCTGATCGACTGCCCGCCGTCTCTAGGCCTGCTCGCTCTCAACGGTCTGACCAGCGCGGACGAGGTGATCATCCCGCTGCAGGCGGAGTTTTTCGCGCTGCAGGGAATCGGCCGGCTGCAGGAGACGATCGTCCTTCTCGGCCGGCGCCTGAGAAAGGGGCCGGTGCTGCGCGGCATCGTGCTGTGCCGCTACCAGAGTTCCACGCGCCTCGCGCGCGAAGTCCTCGCCGAGGTTCAGCAGCACTTCCACCAACGCGTGCTCGACACGATCATCCGGCAGAACGTGAGGCTCGCCGAGGCCTCGAGCCACGGGAAGTCGATCTTCGAGTACGACTGCCAGTCCGCGGGAGCCGCGGACTATGCCTCGCTCGCCGAAGAGCTCCTGGCCGACTGGAAGGAAGATGCACAACAATCCATGGCGGCCGCCCGGTGATCCACTCCCGCGCCCCCGGTGACTTAGGGCCCGTCCCGAAATGGCTGCGCCGTTTCGCCGGCCCTCGCCGCCGCTGGCGTTGTTGCGCCTCCTTGGAAACCAAAAAAGGTTGCCTGCGTCGGCGCGCCTAGTGCAACACCCCGAAAGTTCCGATACAGGGTGGCTCAGATTCTGGCCAGGTTCGTTCGAGACGATTGAGCGAAACCGGACGCGTAGCCCTGCCTACGCAGAGGATTTCGCGATTGAGGAGCGAGCGAAAATGGCCGGAAGATGGGCCGCCTATGGATCGGAATTTTCGGGGTGTTGCACTAGCCAGCGACGCCGATGGCTCGCCGAAACGGTGCACTTATTTCGGGACGAACCCTCAGGATCCAGGCGGAACGATTTTCCGGGTCACGCCATCGGGCTAAGGATGACCGGCCCGGCCAATCGATGATCAGATTGACTCTCGCCCTGCCCTTCGGGAAGGCGCGCGATCATCGAATCCCAGGAGCCGGAATCCTCATGAATGCCTTCCTCGCCGGAATCTCACTGTCGATCCTGTCGCTGCACGCTCAGGAACCGTCGAAGGTTGATTCGAGCCCGAGCTCGTCGCCGCCGCCGACCGGGCAGCAATCCTCACTCGAAGTGAAGCCATCCAAGCCTGTCGATGCGCAGAACGACTCATCGAACAAACCTGCCGCCGGCGCGACCGAAAAGCAGGAGGTCGAGCCTGCGCCCGACGGGAAACAAGACTCCGCGGCCAGGGCGGCGAGCCGGACGTCGGCGGCCAAACGGGCGGCAGCGGCGCGTGCCAACCGCAAGCAAGTTCCGCCAAGGGACCGGAATGCCCCCTTGCCGCCGGCCGACGCCAATCCTGGCGCGGAAGCAGGACCTCAACCGGGCACGCCGGCCGAAGAAGCAGCGGCGCCGATCGTCCTGCAGCGTCCACGGCCCCCGCTGATGATCCCAACCTACCGCGTGACGATCCGCACCAAGGGAGGAAGACGGTTTTCGGGGCTGGTGATTCGCGATGCGAAGTTCCGCAAGCATGTCGAAGCCGGCGATCACCTGGGCCGGTCGCTGTACTCGTCGCCTGAATCCTTCCGCGTTCACTACGTCGATGACCTCGACGGTCAGATCATGTTTCACTGGAACGAGATCAGGGAGCTGCAGATCCGCGAGGTGCTCGACCTTGCGGCGCTGAAGTCTCTCGAGGAGAAGTACCAGCAAAGTCGCCTGGTCAATGCCGGAGCGGCAGCGACAGAAACACAAACGACGGAAGGTTCCTCACCGCCGGAGGGCTCCACGGGCAAGTCGTCCACCGAGTCCGGGAAACCCGACGCCTCTCCCACCGACCCCGCGGCTCTCCTCGCGGAATTTGCTCCCGACCAGGGATGGAGCCCCGAACGTCGCGACCAGATCCTGTGGCGCAAGACGATCGTCGGAGTGTTCCCGCAAGAGAACGAATCCCGGTTCCTCGAGGTCTTCGATGCCTGGAAGCCCGCCTATGAGCAATGGCTGAAAGCTCATCCGGAGCACGCTCAGCCCAAAACCGACGGCGCGGACGGCAAGCCTCCCCGGTCAGAAAACGACCCGCCGGAGAAAGACGGCGGATCGCCGCCGGAGACCGATCGGGAAGACGAGACCGAGAAGAAGGGCCCGGAGGATTCCAAGGACCCTGACCAGAAAAAGCCGGCCGGCGACGGCCTGTGACGCCGTCTTCCCTCGAAGAATTCGTGGCTCGCGCAGGCTCCAACGATCCGTCGCGCGCCTGCAGCCGCCTTTTGGCGAAGCCGCCTCGCCATGAACCCTCCCTTGCCGCAGGCTAGCGGCGGTGCTCCGCCGGGATCGGTCGGACCTTTTGGGATAGGCTCTTGGCCCTAGTGGTCTGATGCTGAGATACGGCACCTTTTGCGCCGGATCTTCGAACCGCAGACTTCGTTGCGCCCCCTCAGCAGGTTTCTCTTCAACCTGCATCGGCAGCGCGCCTCGCCTGCGGTCCGAATCTCTTGGCGGAAAAGGCACCTTATCCCTGCATCAGACCACTAGCCTGCGCGAGGCTCGATCGGGAGTCGGGGCGGTGGGTGGTTCGAATCCTCCAGAATCGGTGGGGTGAGTGGCCGAAGGTCGAGGATGGCACAGTCGCACTCGAGGTGGCATGCGGTCATCGAGGAGAACGAGGCGGGATTCGGTGCCGCGTTGCTGCGGGCGCTGCTCTCGGTGCTCGGCCTCGGCTATCTGCTGGGACGAAACCTCCACCGCGGTTTCTACGCGACTGGCCTGCGCTCGCGACTGACTCTTCCAAGACCGGTGATCAGCGTCGGAAACCTGACCGTCGGCGGAGTGGGAAAGACACCCGTCGTGGCCTGGCTTGCACGGCGGCTGCAGGCGCGCCGGCTCGTTCCCGTCGTGCTGGCGCGCGGCTACGGTCGAGAACCATCTGAACTGCTGAACGAGGAAGGTCGCTGGCTCCGGCGCACGCTGCCCGCGCTCACCGTGCTGCAGGGAGCCGACCGGGCGTCCCTGGCAAAGAGCTACCTGCGTGAGCACGACTGCGACGTCTTTCTCCTCGATGACGGTTTCCAGCACGAGCGCATCGCGCGAGTGCTCGACCTCGTGCTGATCGACGCAACTCAACCGTTCGGCAACGGCCGTCTGCTGCCGCGTGGAACGTTGCGCGAACCGAAGAGGTCGCTGCGACGGGCCCAGTTCATCGCGGTCACTCGCAGCGAGCTGCTCTCGGAGGAAGTCGTCGAGTCGGTTCGCGACCAGGTCCGGACGATCGCTCCCCGAGCCGTTGTCGGAATCTTTCGCATGGGCCTGTGTGGCGTTCGCGAGAGGGACGAGCTGCTCGACCCTGCATGCCTGAGGGGCCGGAGCGTGCTGCTCATGTGCGCCGTCGGCAATCCCGTGTCGGTCGCGCTCACCTTGGAGAAGGCAGGGGCCCGGATCGTGGCGCGGCGCTGCTTCAAGGATCACCACCGCTTCCAGGACGCAGAGTGGACGGAGGCTTTCGGGGCCGCGCGCGCCCTGCAGGCGCGCCTGGTGGTCACCGAGAAGGACGCAGAGAAGTGGCCGCCCCGAAGGGAGGGGGAACATCCCTGGGTGCTGGTCCAAACCGTCGATCTGGTCCGCGGCGAAGCAGATCTCGAGGTCCTGATCGACCAGGCGCTGGCCTCGGGTCGACGCTGATGTCGCGCGCGCACTCAAGCCTGGCCGTCGTGTTCCTTGCCATCGGCGTCGCGCTGCTGGTCACGCCGTGGTTGCGGCTCTGGGACGCCCCGTTCGATCACGGCTGGCTGGGAAGGAATGGGGCAAGGTACTCGATCGCCGCGCGCAATCTGCTGCGCCTGCCGCTCGAAGTGACTCATGGAGCGCCTTGTCTTCAAAGCGGCGCCGTCGACGCGGAAGGCACGCTCCCTTATCTGCGCCATCCCCCGCTGTTTCCACTGCTCGTCGCCAGCTCCTTTCGCCTGTTCGGCGAGTCCGAGAACGCGGCGCGCGCCGTTCCGCAGTGGTTCACTCTGATGACGGCCGCGACGCTCGCGGCCATGGCCGCGCGGCGCAACGGCCGGTTCGCCGGAGCGGCGGCCTTCTCGTGTTTCGCGCTGTTGCCGATGAGCGTCTTCTATGGATCCCATGTCGACGTTCAATCGAGCCCGACGCTTTTCTTCGTCGTGCTCGCGGCCTTCCTGCTGGAGAAGGAAGCGGACTCAGGCCTGCGGCGCTTCGGCGTTTTCGCGGCGGTTTCTCTGCTGCTCGCGATGCAGTGCGACTGGCCCGGATACCTCGCGCTCTTGTGCTTTCCACTCCTGCGCGTGAGACAGTGCGGGTGGAGGTCGATGCCGCCCTGGATCCTGATCGGGGCGGCGGCGATCGCGGGATTCCTGTGGTGGGCGAGCACCGTTCCTTTCGGATCGCTCGGGAGCCTGCAGAGCGCCGCCCGGGAGCGATCGTCCGACGTTCTTGTGCTACTCGAGCGCGACGATGCGAAGTGGGTCCTGCGCGGATTCGTGGATGGCCTCCTCGCTCTGCTGCCGTGGTGGAGTCTCCTGGGAGGGCTCTTGTGCGCCATGCTCTCACGTCCTCTGCTGAAGGCCGGCTTCGCCTCGATCCCGGCGTTGTTCCTGGTTGCGACCCTGCACGTTGTGCTGTTCCCGGCGGGTGCATTGATTCACGACTACTGGGCCTATCTGCTGGCAGCACCGCTCGCCCTGCTGCTCAGCCAGGGGATCGCCAGTCTCGATCGCAGGACGGAATCCTGGCGCCTTGTGTTTCGAGGATTCTTGTGCGGACTGTTCCTCTGGCTCGGGTGGCAGCTCATCTGGCGGCCGCAGAGCTCGTGGAACACGCGTCTCCTCCGAGAGGAGGAAGTCCACCATCGCCTGCTCGGCCGGGCATTGGGGGAAATCACTCGATTCGAAGACCGGATCCTGACCAATGCTCCCTACAACCCGCTCGACAGTCAGCGTCTGACCGACCCTGCGTTCAGCTATTACGCCGACCGCAAGGTTCGCGGGTCCATCGGTACGAGCACGGCACTCGAGCGAGGACTCGAACAGGTGCGGGCGACCCACTACCTCAAAGTGTTCCATCCTCTCTGGCGGGTGGAAGCCGATCTGGAAGGGCGGTTGCAGCAGTTTCGCGTCGAGGCCAGGCTGCGCGTCGGGACCGACGCTCCGCCCGCCGGCCTGCTTTACGCACTCGGGCCTGCGGGAGAAGGTTCCGGGCGATGAACCTGGATCCGGCGTCCGCGGAGCGATCGCGCCGCGGCGTCAGACGCGCGTGCGGTCGTTGCTCGCCCGATACAATCCCCAGATCACCAGCAGGAGAAAGCACACCAGGATCAGCTCGATCAGGGGAATGGGTCCCTCGGGACCCTGCGAGAGAAACGTCACGAATTCATCTCCAACGAAGGCGGCCGAATGGGCCGTGCGCGGGCAAAGAAGATTAGCGAGTGAAGGCTGCGGCCAAAGACCTTGAGGATTTGTCGCATCATCACCCGTCTGAATCGGGGTGGACCCGCGCGCACACTTCTGGCGATCGAGCCGATCCTCAAGGACCGGGGTGTGGAGTCGACGGTGCTCGCGGGGAGAGCTCCGGATCTCGAGGACGACCTCGCTCCCAGGCTACTCGCGCAAGGCGTCGACGTGCGCATCGTCGAGGACCTGGGGCGGCCCTTCTCGCCGATTGCCGATCTCCGGGCGCTTCGAACTCTCCGGTCGTTTCTTCGGACGATCCGCCCGGACCTGGTGCATACGCACACCTTCAAGGCTGGACTCCTCGGAAGGATCGCGGCTCGAGGACTGTCCTGTGCAACTGTCCACACCTACCACGGCCACTGGTTCCGGGGCTACTTCCCGGTGATGGTCAGTGCCGTGCTCGCCGGCGTCGAGCGGCGTCTGGCGCCCATCACCGACGTGTTGGTGGCCGTCAGCCCGACGGTTCGCGACGATCTGGTCGATCGCTTTGCGATCAGCTCCAGGGATCGATTCCACCTGGTGCCAGGAGTTGTTTCGATCGACCCGCCGTCGGGGCTCGACCGCGAACAGGTTCGGCGCGTGCTCGAGGTGCCGGTCGACGCGCCGCTGGTTGGCTCGCTCGCGCGGCTGGCGCCGATCAAGGCTCCCTCGCGTTTCCTCGAGGTTGCGGCCAGGGTCCGCGCAATCGAGCCGTCGGTCCGGTTCGTCTGGGTCGGCGACGGGCCGGGTCGGCGGCGGTTCGTGGCGGAGATCCTTGAGCGGCGACTTGAGGAATGCGTCCAGTGGGTGGGGTTCCAGGATCCGCCGGCTCCCTGGCACGCGGCGCTCGACCTTGAGGTGCTCTGGTCGAAGAATGAAGGTCTTCCGGTCGCGCTGCTCGAGGCCCGATCCCTGGGAGTCCCGGTGATGGCGACCGATGTCGGCGGCGTCCGCGACCTGATCCGGGACGGCGAGGACGGCTGGCTGGTGCCCGATTGGGATGCCGACGCGGCGGCGCGCCGCGTGCTCCTGGCGCTGGCGGACAAGGGCGAGCGCAAGCGTCGCGCCCAGAACGCTGCGACCAGGGACGGTCACTCCTACAGCGCGACGGCGCACGTTGATCGCCTGCTCCGGGTGTATGCCGAGGCGCTGCGCTGCCGCGGGGAGAGGGGATGACGATGGGGGTTCTCCCCTGGACCCTGGTGGCGTTTCTGCTCAGCCTCTGCTCGCTGACGGCGTTCATTCGCCGTTGTCCGCGACGCCTGCTCGATTTTCCGGGCGGCCGGAAGGCACACTCTCGTCCCATTCCCCTGGGCGGAGGTCTCGCCGCGCTCTCGGGAATGCTCCCGGTCTCAGTCGCGATCGTGGTCGAAGGACGGGCCGGCTCCGGGCTGCTCCTGCAGTGGGGAGCGACGTTTTCGATTTTTCTGGTTGGGATTGCCGACGATCTCTCGGCCAAGTCGATGCCCGCGCGGACCAAGGCCGTTGCCACTCTCCTGTGCCTGTTGCTCGCAATCGAGTCACCGTTCCTGGAATTCCTCCTGGTTCTGATCCCGGCGTTCCTCCTGCTCCATTCCTTCAACACGAGCGACAACGTCGATGGGCTGGCCGCGGGCCTTGGCGTGATCTCGCTGACCCTGCTCGTGCTGGTCGACGTCGGGGCGGGCCGACTCGAGCTTGCCCGGTGCGAGGGGGCGCTGGGGGGAGCTCTGTGCGCTTTCCTGTTCTTCAATTTCCCTTGCGCGCGCGTGTTTCTCGGGGATGGCGGGGCGTTGTTCATCGGCGGCTGGTTCGCGTGGCGCCTGCTCACCGACCGGGAACCCTGGCTGCTTGCGCTCGGCGCCGTTCCCCTGGCTGATCTGCTGTCGGTCTCCTGGCTGCGCGTGCGTGCCGGCTCCCGTCCCTGGGTCGGGGACCTTCGCCATCTCTCCCATCGGCTGGTCACCCGCGGCCTTTCTCCCGTCGCGAGCGTGGTTGTTCTATGGGCGGTGCACGCCCTGCTCGCGACTCTGTCATGGGGCCTTTGCCAGCACGCGGGATGGTCGTTCACGAGCGTGGCTGTGATCCTCCTTGCTGCCGCCGCGAGTCTTCGGGTGTAGCTGTCAATGCGGGTTGATTGGGAGTGGGCAATGCTTTCCGGCTCCTCCGCCTCTGATCCGTCGAACCCCGGTTTCCCACGCATCACCAGGGAGAGAGGTTGTTTCCAACGGTGTGGTACGCCGTTGTTCCGACAACATCCGGGGCCATACTCGGGGCCACGGAACGATCCCACCCACGGCAGGAACCGGACGGATGGACTGCGCTGAATTCGACAAGATGTTCGAGATCGAGGAAACCCACTGGTGGTACCGTGGGCGCCGGGCACTGGTCAGCGCATGGGTGGAACGCAAATTCCGGGAGTGCGGTCCGCTGCGCATCCTCGACATCGCCTCGGCAACCGGAATGGCCTTCCGCTTCCTTTCCGCGTACGGCGATGTCCGCGGCATCGACATCAGCGAGGAGACCATCCGCCTGTGCAAACGGCGCGGAATCGACCGAATCATCCGGGGCGACGCGACGGTCCTGCCGTTCCGCGATCAGTCGTTCGATCTGATCCTGGCGCTCGATGCGCTCGAGCACTTCGACGACGATCTCCAGGCCATCGAGGAGATCTGCCGCGTGGCCCGGCCTGCCGCGCTGATCCTGATCACCGTCCCGGCCTTCATGTTCCTGTGGAGCGCCCACGACGAGGCCTACCACCACGTCCGGCGATACACGCGCTCGGAGCTCGGTCGAAAGCTCCGGGGTCGCGGTCTCGCGGTCCGCAAGATTTCCTATTACTCGATGACCCTCCTGCCGGCGGTGTTCCTGATGCGGAAGCTGCGATCCTGGCTAGGTAGAAAGGAGACTCCCCACTCCGATTTCTTTCTGCGGCTTCCCCGATGGATCGAAACGCTTCTTTCCGGCGTGATGCAGAGCGAGCTCGCCCTGATGAAGACGGTCGATCTGCCGTTCGGAGTGTCGCTGTTCTGCGCCGCAACTCCGGGCAAAGCGGGCATCGATCAAAAGTTTCCATAGTGGACGGATTGCCCGGAAAGCCGCTCGAGGGATGCTACCTTTCGTTCGATGCGACCGTCTGAGCGCGGAGTCCCTTGCCGAGCCCGCGAACGGGACGGCTGAGACTGGATGACAACTCTCATGGGAGCCTGGCGGCGCTCTCCCCTTTCTTCTTCGCTCGCCGCACTATGGATTCTCCTCAGCGCGGCGTGCACGTCCACAGGTCGCAACGTCCATCACCTCGGCCCCCAGGGGCAGGCGTCGGTGCCCGGGGCTCCGGTCATCACCGGCGTGGAAATCCGCCGCAATGATGTGTTCTCCGCCGAGGACCGGGGGCTGTTCTATCGCGCGATCAATTCCTTGCATCGGGTGACCGAGGAGAGGGTCATCAAGCGCGAGCTGTTGCTGCGCGAGGGCGACCTGTTCGACCGCGACCGGGCCGCCGAGACCGAGCGCATCCTTCGCGCGCTGCCGTTCATCGCCGATGCACGAGTGAAGGGAGAGCCGAACCCGGACGGCTCGGTTCGGCTGATCGTCGAGACCTGGGATCAGTTCAGCTTGCGGTTCGGGCTTTCGGGCGGCCTGTTCGGAGGAGACTCGAGCGCCCGCGCCAGCCTCGGAGAGTCCAACCTCCTGGGCACCGGCAAGGCCTTCAACGTCAAGTGGAAGCAGAGCAGCGATGATTCCACGTCGGCGATCACTTACAACGATCCGCAGTTCCTGACCACGCATCATGACTTCAAGGTCGGGGCGGAGGATTCCGAGGAGGGAGGCAGCTATGACGTGTTCCTGAGCCAGCCGTTCCGCACTCTGGATTCCCAATACTCCTACGGCTTCCGGCTCACGCGCGATCGACGGGACGTCGACTTCTTCGAGGAGGGGGACGAGGTGGCGGAGGTTCCCTCGCTCCAGGACTCCTACAGCGTTTTCCTGCAGGGGGCGGAAGGGCCGCGAGAGTTTCGCCGCTTCGTCGGCCTGCGCCTCTCGTACTCGGAAAGCGAATTCGGCGAGGCGAGCGGCGAGGACGCCGCCGACGTCGACATTCCCCCGGACGACCAGATCACCGAGGTCGGGCCGACGTTCGGGGCGGAGTACATCCGCCGATTCATCCAGCGCAGGTACGTCGACCAGATGGACGTCCCCGAGGACGTGTCCGTCGGCGTCAAGCTCGACGGATTCGTCGGATTGCATCATCGCGAGATCTCCGACGATTCCAACCAGAACCAGTTTGCCACCCACCTGTCGCTGACGTCGTCCTACGATCCCGACGACCGACAGCTGTTCACATTCGAGCTGTTCCTGCAGCAACGATTCCTCGCCGGCGAGGTCCGCGGGTTCAGCCAGAGCGTGGCGCTGCACTACTACAACCAGTGGATCGACCAGCACACCCTCGCGGGTAGCGTCGCGTTCGACCGGATGGGCGACGAGGACGGCCTCGAGCCGCAGCTCACGCTGGGCGAGGACAACGGTCTGCGCGGCTACCCAGCCCGCTACTTCACCGGAGACCACCGGCTGAGGATCAACCTGGAGGACCGCATCCTCACGCCGTGGGAGGTTCTCAAGGTGAAGATCGGCCTAGCGGTGTTCTTCGACATGGGTTACGCCTGGGACGAGGCCGACGACGTTTCGATGGGTGACTTGTATCGATCGGTGGGCATCGGACTGCGCCTGGGCAACTCATCGCTGTTCAACAAGGTTGCGCGCATCGACTTCGCCTTTCCACTGGACGACGCTCCCGAAGAAGAGTTCTCCTTCAGCGTGTCCGCGAGTGCGGGGCAGATCTTTGGATTGTTTGGGAACGCCGAGGGCCTCGACTCGGAGTTTTGAGATGCTGCCTGGGTTTGGTGTTCCTCCTGCCGAGTGGCTTCAAGCTGTCGCGCGCACGTCGATGTTCCTCCGTCCCCAGTCTTGGCGATCGCTGAGCATTTGCTCCCAAGAGAGCGGTTCCTTGACGATGCCGAGGACCATGCCCGGGGTCCTGTGGTCGCGATTGAAGCGTTTGCGCTGATAGTTGCGGTAGCAGGTCGCCAGGGCCAGCTGCAGGCGAAGGAAGTATCTCTTCTTGCTGACGAGCCAGCTCCTCCTCCGCAATCGTCCGTTGAGATCCCTCAAGATCGCGTTCGTCAGATTGATCCGAAACAAAGGGTTTCTGGATGTTCGCGGAAGTTTGCTCGAGTGCTGTTGAAGAACAAGGCGCTCCTTTCCGAAAGCCTCCCGGGCGAGTCGGGGGTAAGTCTTTTTCTGGTCCGTGCCGAGATAAACCTGCGGCGTCCCCTGGCACAGGCAAGCGGCGCGTGCGAGAACCCTACGCACAACCTGGCGGGATCGGTTGGGACGCCGGCCATTCGCGCGAGCCTTGGCTTGTATCCTCGCTCGCCGTGAAGCCGTCATCGTCCCCGATGGCGGAATCGGACCGCAGTCAGCGGCGATCACGAACATGCTGCGCTCATGGATCACCACAGGAATGGTCAGGGATCCGGTCGACCGCTCGGTTTCAAAGGTCTCCATCTCGTCGAGGAGGAACGAGGGGTTTTCGAGTCGGGCGTGAGCTCGCAGGCTTCGGTGGAGCAGGTGGAGGTGCCTCGCTACCTTGCGAAACTTGAGCTCCAGACAGCGGGGTGAAAGGTGCAGCAACCGGGCAGTCTGGCGCAGGCCCAAGCCGCTGCTGAGGAGTGCGGCCAGCCGCGGATTGAGGTCGGGCCGATGGTCCCTGTAGTCCATCCGAAAGCTCTGTCGCGAGAATGTGCGCAGACACCCATTGCACCGAAACCTCGGCACCGGATGCGGCCGGCACTTGGGCCGATACGAACCCTTGCGGCAAAAGAATCCATCCTCTGGAGTGCGGTGAAGAATGCACTCCGGATAAGGGCACCGCGGTGGGATGAAGGTCAAGAAGCCTCCTTCCACAGGCCCAGACGAAGGAAGGAGGGCCTGTGAAAGGAGAGGCGTTTGGACAAGGCCCGTGGTTACGCCTCGCGCGCGGGTTCTGGGGAGCAGGAGGAACACGGAACCAATGCAGCATCAGAAAGTTCCGAACAGGAACGAAGCCAGCGACTGCACCGGCGCCGCCTCCCGTGCGTCCTCCAGCGCCCCAGCGATCATCGCGACGATATGTCGAACCTCGCGACGGGCCTCCTCGTCGGTGAACAGATAACCGACGACTCCTTTGCCGTCGCGGATGCCCTGGACGACCCGCTCCAGGTTCTCCGATGCGTCCGCGAGCTGGTTCACGAGTCGGCTGAGCTGCTGGGCCATGGCGTCGTCGGTGAGCAGCCGGCCGGCGACTCCCTTGCCCGCGGTCAGCGAGTCGCTCAGCTGGCGCAGATTGGCGATCACCTGCTCGAAGTCGGCGTACAGCGGATCGGATTTGGAGCTGAGCAGATGACCGACGACTCCGTCGCCCTGATCGACACGGTCGATGATCTGCCGCACCGACACGACCGTGGCCTTGAAGTTTTCGTACACGTCGGGCTCGCGGATCAGGCGCGCGATCGCCCCCTCGCCCTGTGTCAGCTCGCTGATCAGCACGCTGCCGCTGTCCAGGAATTTCTTGAGACTGTCGTGGGCCTCCGAGGTCGTGATCAGCTTGCCGAGCGTGCCGTCCCCTTCCCGGATCTGACGGCTCACCTCCGAGAGATTCGCGATCGCCTGGTCGAGTTTCTCGTGCGACTCGCTGCTGACGACGTAGGACAAGAGCGAGCTCTCGCGCCGGGCCACCTGTGTCACGATCGAATCGAGCGAGGAGATCAACTCGCGGATCTGCGGCCGGTTCTCTTCGATCAGTTCGCCGACCGCCCCGAGGGGCCCGCCCTCCAATCGGCCCATCAGCTCGATTTCCTTGGGGTGAGGCGGTCCGGAGCCGAGCTCGATGCTCACTTTTTTGCCGCCGAGCAGAGTCTGGTCGGCGATCTCGATCGCGTAGTCCTCGCGCAGGTCGAGCGCGGTCGGCACCGCGAACCGGACCTGCAGTCGCCTTGCCGGCTCCGGTGACCCGGTGAAGTCGACGCTGGAGATCCGTCCGATGCGCTTTCCGTACAGCTCCACCGGATCACCGTCGCGCAGGCCGTCGACGTCCGCGAAGAACACCACGTAGGAGCTGACCTCGCCCAGGATCTGGACGCTGCCCAGGTACACGGTGAGGACGCCCAGCCCCACCATCGTGAGGAAGAAGAACAGTCCGAGGATGACGTGCCTGAGATTCATGGCTTGCCTTCGGGATCGGAATTCCGGCCGCGGCCGCCGGAGAGAAAGTGTCTCACCGCCGGATGGTCCGTGTGGCGAAACGTCTCGGTATCCGCGTGGTAGACCACTTTGCCATCGGCAACCATCGCGATGCGATCACCCGCCTCGTAGGCGCACGGCAGGTCATGAGTGACCAGGATGGAGCTGACGCCGAGCTCGCGCTGCACCTTGCGAATCAACATGCTGATGTTGGCGGTCATGACCGGATCGAGCCCCGCGGTCGGCTCGTCATACAGGATGACCGACGGCGCGCCGGCGAGCACTCGCGCCAGCGCGACTCTCTTCTTCTGGCCGCCCGACAGCTCCGTCGGCATCTGGTACTTGGAAGCGATCATGTGCACCATCGAAAGGTACTCGTCGACTCGCCGGTCGATCTCGTGGGGAAGGTTGCGGGTGTGCTCAGTCAGCGGCAGGGCGACGTTCTCGGCGACGTTGAGCCAGTTGATCAGGGCGCCCGACTGGAACAGATACCCGATGCGGCTGCGCACCTCGTCCATCTGCTCGGCGCTGGCGCGGTGGACCGGGACTCGGGTGACGTACACCTCGCCCTGGTCGGGCTTGAGGAGCCCGACGACCAGCTTCAAGGTCACGGACTTGCCGGTCCCGGACGGTCCGAGGATGACGAACGTCTCGCCGCGCCGGACCTCGAGGTCGAGCCCGCGCAGCACCTCCTTCTTGCCGAAGCGCTTGTGGACATCCTTGAGCTGGATGATCGGCTCGTCGTCGGGAATGATGCGCGGCTTCGATTCCACCTTGGACGCTCAGCTGTAGAAAAACGAGGTCATGTAGTACCCGACGATGATGATCAGCAGGAAGCAATGGATGACCGAGGACCTCGTGGCGCGGCCGACGCCGATCGCGCCGCCGCTCGCGCGCAGACCGGCGGAGCTGCTGACCGAGGCGATGATCACGCCGAAAACAAGGGCCTTGACCAGACCGGTGTACACGTCCTTGGGAAGGCCCAGGAACCAGATCTCGTACGACAGCGCGTTCTGCACGCCTCTCATGTAGACCAGGGGCGAGATCTGCAGTCTGGTCGCTCCCACGATGAGTCCGCCGAGAATGCCGACCACGTCCGTGATCAGGGTGAGAAGGGGGCACATCACGGCCAGTCCGACGATTCTGGGCATCACCAGGAACGAGTGCGGCTTGATCGACATGATCTCCAGGGCGTCAATCTCCTCCGACACCTTCATCGTGCCGATCTCGGCGGCGATGCCGGCGCCGACGCTGGCGGTCAGGATCAGGGCGGTCATGAACGGACCCATCTCGCGGCACAGACCGACGCCGATGATCGCGGCGATGCGGTCCTTGGCTCCGAACTCCTCGAGCTCGAGCCCGGTCTGGAGCGCGAGGATCATGCCGGTGAAGGTGGCGACGACCAGGACCACGGGAAGAGGCCGGATTCCGCAGGTGAAGAGCTGCTCGACGACGAAGCGCCGGCGGCGCCACAGATGTTTGGAGGTGAAGCTGGTGGAGACGACCATCAGCTCGATCGTGTAACCCACGCCCACGAACGCGCTCTCCAGGTACGCGCCGAGATGGGTGAGTAGACGGATCATGGCGTGCGGTCCGGAGAGAGCAGCGGGAGAAACAGCAGGCGCAGCTCCGCGCCGCCCGCGCCGTACCCCAGGCGGATCAGGCCCCACAGGAGGTCATGGGTGGTCCGGCCGTGCTCGCTCTCGCCCGAGTACAAGATCGGGATCGACCAGCGCCGGGCACCGGCGAACGAGGAGTAATCGATCAGGCGGAACAAGGCGCGCACCTCATGAGATCCATCGGCGCCTTTGTGGTCATGGTACAGCTCGAAAAGCGGCCCCCAGTTGGCCTTGAAGTCTTCGAGCCGGAACAGGTCCAGCGGAAGCAGGGACGGGACGTGAAACGTGTGCTCGCCGCCGGCCGTCCGCTCCCACTCGAAAAACGGCCAGAGCCGGGTCTGCCGGCGGGTGTCGCGGCCGTCCTTGTAGATCTTCTTCTCCCAGTGATAGAAGGGCACGAAATGAAAGTTGCTCTTGGTCCAGTCGGTCTTGTCCTCGACGCGTCGCCACAGGAACGGGATCGCGTACACGTCCGATCGGACCTCGTCGCTTCGATAGCTGGAGAAGAACGGGAACAACCGCAGGCGGTCGAACTCGCGAGTGTGCTGGCGGCGATAGATCGGCCAGAGAAAGTCGGTGTGGAAGTACTCCTCGGCGGCGATCCCCTCCCGGGCAGGCGCGCTCTCCCGGTTGAACCGGAAGAACGGCCACAGAAAGGTGAGAAAGCGGTGGCGCGCGCTGCGGTCGATCTTGAATAGTGGCCAGATGGCCAGGCTGCGCGAGGGGTCCGGCTGGTCCAGGCGGTCCCGCCGCCAGTGGAAGATCGGCCACAGCAGGTAGCGGCGGTCGAACCTCCCCTCCCAGAGCGACTGACCATAGAACGGGAAGAGGCGGAAGGAGCCGGCGCGCGGACCGCCGCGGATCCAGCCGATCAGGGGAGTGATGTTGTGCAGCTGTTCCTTGCCCGCGACGTCCTTCTCGAGGCGGTAGTACAGCGGGAACAGGACGAAGAAGATCGAGCGGTAGCCGGCGAAATTGCCGACCTGGCCGGCGACCGGGAACAGCGCGAAGTAGTTGTCGGGCGCCTTCTCGCCGCGTCCTGCCCAAAGCAGAGGGAACAGCATGAAGTCCCATTCGAGGTCGCGTTGCGGCGGCTGGAACGATTCAAACTGGATGATCGGTGTCAGGCGCAGGTGGACGCCGCTCTGTGACCGCCGGTACTTGAAGATGGGGTCGATGACCTGCACTTCGTGCTGATCCTCGGTGCGCGCCGAACGGAACAGCGGGTGGAACGCCACCTCCTGGAACCCGGGCGCACGGCGGCAGTCGAAGAACGGCCCCAGGCTCTGCACTCTGGTCGCTTCACCACCCTGCACCTGCGCGGAGTGCTTGATCAGGACCGGATTGAGCT
>Ga0247727_10006799_pt1 | contig 22247 bp, 30 predicted proteins | sample WisWelCaveWW1625_FD_202498 | JGI IMG/M metagenome (GOLD analysis project Ga0247727, IMG submission 202498) | Biofilm microbial communities from Wishing Well Cave, Virginia, United States - WW16-25 | ecosystem: Environmental > Aquatic > Deep subsurface > Groundwater > Cave microbial mat | place...
TGGCGACGTCGGCGTGCCCCGCTTTACCATGCTCAATGGCTTCTTTCAGATGCTTAATCCCTTCGTCCAAATGCGGGTTTTTGCCTCCCCTCTCAGCATAGTTCAGCGACTTTTCCGCATGTGTCACGAGCACCTCAGCATGACCCTGTTTGCCATGGTCCACCGCTTCCTGCGCGTGCATAATGGCGTCCCTGACGTTACCGGCGGGGGACGGCTGGGCGTTCAGCATGGGCACACTAAGGAACGCTCCAAGCGCAACCAGAATGAGGGCACCACGGTAGAATTTGCTGGTCATCTTTGCCTCCCCTCCATGGTTAGAATTCACTGCCGAAAAAGACTGTAGGAAATCTTAAATTCACCTTAACATGGGAAGGATGCGGAAGTCGTTGATTGATTTGGTGGGCCGTGTAGGGGTCGAACCTACGGCCCGCTGATTAAGAGTGGCAGTAGGCCAATGATTCGAACAGCTCGATGTTGCGAAGGTTTCCCCGTTTATCGTTGCAAATCATGAGCTTATTGGAGTTCTACTGATTCCATTGGTTCCAGCTAATTCGGGCGTTTGTGAAGAATTTTAGCACAAATTTAGCACAGCGCTTGGGGTGAACCCCTCCGTTGAGACAGTTTGGAATGAGTAAGGGATTTATTGGATGGGCTTTGGTGAGGGGATACGTCGCGCCTCAGCTGCTAGGATCTGTGCGATTGATTGCTGTTTTTCTTTCTCCTGAGGCCATCCGACAATGTCAGCATGACGTGAGCGGTGGTCCGCATCGGCATTGAATCTCAGTTCTTGGTCGTAAACAAGACCTGCATTTACATCGAAGCGTCCCAACAGTGGTAGATTCCTGATACGAGCCACTTTCTCTAGCCCAAGACTCCATATTTCTGAATCAAGTAACCACGAAATACGGAAAACAGACCTAGCCCCATCCGAAGCCGGCATAAAAGCACGGTGGTGCACCGTACCATCGCTTCTAACATCTCTCTTCTCAAGTTGATACTTGCAAACGGTTTCGAGACGAGAAACAACGGGGTCAAGCTGGCCGCTAGGAGAGGACTCGCCTAATATTCTCGACAGCAGAGGAAGGAATCGCTTCAGAAATGAGCTCAGTCCCATATGTCTTTTGTCCTCTCCCGAATAGGCCGGCGTAAGTCATAATGCCCTTTCCTGAGAAGCCAACCAAGAAAGACCAGTAGTTACTAACAAACCATTCCAATGCCAGATCTCCATTGGGCTCAAGAACTACTTCTGGAATTGGGAGGCTGGACGGAAGTTTTCTAAGAAAATCGATTGTTTCTTTGCAAGTGAGGTCGGAAATCGGTTCTGCCTCTCCAGCTTGTCTGGATTCAGCATAAGCGTCCATCACAGAATCTATTGCTTCTTTCCTTTTATGTCTGCTAGCTGGGCTTTCAAAATGCTCAGAGGCTGTTCGAAGAAAACTCAGAACGGTATCCTGGCTGCTCGGGCTCGTATATCCCAGGAGGTTAACCATTGGATAGTGGAACGCTGCTGTAGTCATTCGAGAAGCCCCGCCGTAGTCTCGGTAATACTTTCGAAAAAGACCCGGTTCTTAATGGCCCGTAGGCTATCTATTGTTTCCCATGCTATTGTATCCCAAGTTCCCCCCTGACTTTCAAATACTTTCTCCATGAAAACATCTATATCGATCACAATAGGAATCACCTTTGGATCGACTCCCTGCTGAAACGCCTGAGTAATGATGATCATGACCTGATTCTTTTGGTCTGGAATGGCCATCCTGGTAAGAAAACTTGAGTATGCTTGTGGAAGTGCCTTTGGGATTGCCGGAGCTGCTGTTAAGTAGTCGTCGAAATCAATATGAGGTCCAGGAATATCAATTTGATTAATAAAACGGGTAGCGATTCGAGTAATCGCTTCAGGCTTCATTAGATCACGATAGACTTGCCACGCGGCATAGGCATTTCTTCGGAGGACTTCCCAGTCTTCGTATGGCTTGAGCCAGCTAAAGGTGAAGCCATCGAGCTTGGCTTGGATAACACGTTTGCCATCATTGCTGTTATATCGATAACCGACATGACTGGACTTAGTTTCCTGTCGAGGGGGTGGGCCAACCTCGAACAGCATTTGCACATCTCGCAGTTCTTTTTCTTCTGGAAATTGCCCTGGAAATTGCTTCTGCATCTCAATGGTGAACGTCTTGATGAGAGCTGGAGATTGCTTATCTTCAGGGAGCTTTACTCGAATATCAATAAGTGCCTCTGTTATCGGAGCCTTGGTAAGATGACGCTCTCTGGCCATGGTAGGAGCGCATTATACAGACTTTGCTATTGAAAGTGTCAGGCCGCGTTACGTCCGTTGGCCATTGATTATTTAAGCTCCCCACAATCGAGACACCATGAGAGGAGAAGATTTTGGAAGGAAGCCCCCGGAAGGCCGGAGGCTTCCCGTGAAGCAGCTCAGCGCTTCAAGGCGTGAGCGGCAATCCACTCCTGGGCCTCACGCGCGAGGGTGACAAGGGCCTCAAGGTCATTCAGACCGAATGAAGTCCCATTACGCCACGCTCCGGACTGGTCCTTGAATGGACGGGAGAAGGTCGTCGAGAAGAACGGACCCTTCTCACTGACATTCTGCCAGATCGTGGCTTTGATGTTGCCGCATCGCAGCTGGTTCGCGGGTTTATTGTTGGTAGCCATCTTGTTTCCTCCTTTTATGAAATGAAGTTGGCTCTCGTACAGGAAGAGGAGAGCCAATGCACATTTCACGGAGGAAACATAAGGCAGAGACCGTCGCCGGCGTGCCGGAGAGGATCAAGCGGCGGGAGTGCCAGTGGAACTGGCGCGAGCGGTGCGCCTCGCAGGTGCGAGCCGGTCGGCACCTGCCGGGCCTGGCTACGACGACCAACCTGTGAATCGTGGTGTAGGACCGAGGTGTCAAGCAGCCATGAGATCACATGGAGCGATTCGACGGTGCCAAACTTGGTTAGAGCGGAGTGTCACGGCAATATTGAGGGACCGATTAGTATCCACGCAGGGGAAGGTTCCTGGTAGCAATACCTTGATCCTGCATGTCGATGACTCCTAAGAGTTCCGGTGGCACGTCGTCAAAGGGCCGAGGGGGTTTGAGCGGGTAGTCTCGCATGAGTTCTTCCCCTGGTTTGCCCAACACAAACACGATGCCTTTCTCCCACTCAGTGACGAATTGGTCGATGCGCTTCCGTACATTCCCACGCGCTGGATCTGCCAAATAGACCCGCCCCTGTTCAATCCCTCTCAAGACCGCAAAGTGCTTATAGCCCATGGGTTCCACAAAGACCATCACGGGCGCCGCCACTTGCATCAGCTGCTCAACGGTGAGCTTAAACCCACCCGCCTGATAACCCTTTACCTGAGCCACCCGTTTCAAGTCCAACAGGGAAAATCCTCTCTGGGCCTTCACGGCTAGTTCCTCAGGGGTGAGTCCGGCCTGAAGCAAACCAAGGATTTCTTGTTCAGACGTCGTGTCTCCGAAATAATACACCATGAGGGTCGCCAAGGCTGCGGCACCGCAGGAGTAGTCGAGTGCCTGCTTGATGACATGTTGATCTCGAAGTTCTTTGAGCGTGTGGCGAAGGACTTCAGGCGCTTTCCCTTGGCGAGGGTCTCGATCCAGCGTCTCACTCACACCGGCACAGCCCCCGAGGACGATGGCCAGCAGACACACGAGCCCTCTCCAGTCCATCGTTGTTCTGAGTGCTTCCCTTCTCACGTCTCCGCCTCCGCCATCTAAAACCGGTACGGGATTCTGAGCCCCATCGTGGCATCGAACGCATCGTCTGTTAATCCTATTCCGACGATCGGTTCCAGAAACAGTTTCTTGGTTGCGAGGATGGTCGTGGAAAATAACAGGTTCACGATCTCCGAGCTCGAGCCGTCGATGTCTTGCCCTTGCAGTTGAGTCTGCCCCACCACCGCACCGACCAGTTGCATGTTGAAGGCCACTCGATCGTTGAGTGAGAACCCCATCCCGAGGCTATAGGTCACGATATTCCCGTTATCTCTCTCTCCGTAAGCGAGCGTTTCGGTATAGCCCACACGGCCGAAGAACACCACGGGATCAATGGATTTCAGCAGAGTGATCCCGCCGCCCACGTTATAATTCCCACTGCCGCGTATGGTGGTACCGGCTGTTCGCGATTTGCCCTGAACATCGAGGATGACACTGGGCCGGAGACCCGTTTCGTAGAAGATCTGATATCTGAGCGCCGCCGCGATGTCTCCGACTCCATTACTCGTCGTGGTGGTGGACCCCGTGCCCACATTCAATTCCTGCTCCGCATGGACGAAGACAGGGGCAATGAGGTCGAACTCGAGGCCGGGAGCTAACCCATAGCGACCGAAAAGGGTCGTATCAAAAAACCGGTTCGTCGTCTGGACGATGGCAGCGGTGGTTGGACTGACCTGAATCAAACGCAGGCTCTGGTCAGTGCTATAGAAGTTGTTAAACTCAACAATCGCCTCGCCCTTTCGTATGAAGACACTTTGGTTTCTCAAGTAGAGCTCTTGAAGTCGTCTGATTTCCTCGGCCTCCTTCTGTCGGTCTCCCTCGCTCGGTACCGTCGGTGTCGAGGAGGCAGGGGCGGGCTTGCTCTCCTCAAGTGACAGAGCAGGCTGCGGGACACACAGGCCCACCATGCCCGCCACCAATATGACCGCGAGCCACATTCTTGATGGCTTCATGAATCCGTCTGCTGAGGATTCGCCTGGGAGGTGGTTGCTACAGCGGTCACTATCGTCAGGTGGAGATCACCGGAGTGTCCTGTCTGTCTCTTCATCCAACGGTCTGTGCATGTTCTCAAATGAGACAGACGCTTCCTCAGCATGGCAGGCCTGTGGCAGATTGATGTTGTGAGACAGTGTGATCCTGTGAACAGGACTGTGAAAATCTTGTGCCCGTTCGGCCGGTACCGACGTACCCACTTCGGTGGCCAAGCCCTCCCGTACGCCTTCATCCAGAATGTTGAACGGCGCCGCAAGGACCGAGGCATCGCGTGACGCCCAATTGCCGCGCGACTGATCGTACGTGGCGCGGCCCATTCGGAGTGCCTGGCCGGCCTGGGTGACGGGCAGCCCGCCGACGGAGACCACAGAGATCACGGCCTCGCGGCGTTCGACGGGCGCGAGCGTTTGTTCGATCAGATCCTCAGCGCGGCATGCTCCCGCACCCTCTCGGCAGAGAGCCGTTTGACTGTGCTGTGTTCCTGTTCACGTTCCTTGAGCCGCTTCACGTCGGATGCCTCCGGCCCGTCGTATGTGGCTTTCCACTTGTCGCAGGTGGCGGACCTGATGCCGTACTTCCGCCAGATCTCAATTGAAGAGCACTGTAACGGCCGATTGCGTGGGGGTGAGAGCCACAGGATTCGGCTTCGGAGTGGGCGGTAATTCTTTTGCGCTGGCCTGGCCGTAGGTCGCAGGCGCTACCACAGTACTGGTCCAGCAAAAAGAACTAGGACAACTCACAGTGTTGAAGGTAAAATCCATTACCGCTTTCAATTCCACCCCTCCTTCGATTGTCGCTAATTCCTGGTCGGTCAGCTCGGTCACCGCACCGCTCGCGGCGAGGTGACTCAAGGCGTACAGCCCTGCTGGATGGGGTGTCGCCTCATCAATGGGACTGTTGCTGGCTGCCCAGAGTGGTGTGCTGACCAACAAGCAGCACGCCAGAGACACCACGAGTTTCACCAGTTTCATGTTGCACCTCCTGTGAAAGTGGCCAAAAATCTACTGCTGGACGAGCGTATAGGCTTTTCATGAAGGAAAATCAACCCTACGAAAGCCCTACGAAAGCACCGATTGAAATAAAATCTAGCTTGAGTCCTTCTTGGGCCACGATCTGGACCCTTTGCAAACCTTCATGCATGAGTTGTCGAAGGGAAAATGGATCGTGAGCGCAGTGAACAAAGCAGCCGTAATGTGGCCATATCCGTCGCTGTGAAACTCATCGCACCGTAGTGGATCATCTGACGAAATTTAGCCTCACTGATTCTGAACACGGTAGCAGCCATTTACATAACGATCTCAATAAGTTAACAGATATCAGCATAAGCGTAACTCCCTGAGCCGCTTCTTTATCGGAAAATCCGTAGCTCGAAATGTTGAATGGCATGCTAAATGCCTGTAGATATTTGTCCTTGCGTTGAACTGTAAGTTAGGAGTACATGTCTGGCGATTTCAGAAAAGTGCTCGGCTCTTTCATTTGGGTTTGCACGATAGCAACAAGGCTGGCTCTGACCCCCTCGATACCACTCTGTGCCAGGGATCGAGGATTGAGGATGGCATCAGTGGGTCATACCTCTCCAAGTCTCGTCTCTTTCATCCCTCAAGTATGTGACCTCCATCACGGGCCATTTCCCAGCAGGGGTATGTATGCCTGAGTGCAACGCGCAAATTGGAGGGGCGTTGCTCTCGCCGCACGAGCAACCGATCCAAGACACGCACGGCGCTCAGAACGTTACAACGCTCAATCTAAATAAGAACCTCGCACAGCAAAATTCTTCCAACAGTGGCGCAGAGGCTGGGGTAGCCAATTCACATCGGATGGTCTTGGTCTGGGAATCTCAAACTTCTCGGCTCAGACTCGTTGACCGTGTGGTTTCAGATTGTGGCGCTCACGCGCATCAGATAAAGGAGTTGGGTGATATTGAAAAAGCATTGCGTTCTTCTTGTTATGCCGCCGTGATCGCATTAGGAACGTACCCGTCAGATGATACGCTTGCCTCGAAAATTATTGGCCGTATGAAACAGGCTGGATTGACGGTGATCGCTCATGAACGGGGCGCTCACTCCTGGTCTGTGGGCCTGCGCTGCCAAGCCTTATTGGCTGGCGCATCGTGTGTGCTCGACAGCGAAGAATCTGGTTTTTTGCAAGAGCTACAGCGAATCTTGACGGGAGTCTTCGCGCAAAAAACACGTGAACCGATTGAAAGAAAGCATATCCATGCGCGCATGAGAACCTTCGGCATTGTGGGAGAAAGCGACGCAATAGAGGTGGCATCTCGACAGGCGTTGCGGGTTGGCTATTTGAGCGATTTGGCCGTGTTGATCACGGGAGAGTCGGGAACAGGGAAAGAACTGATGGCGCGCGCCATTCACCAACTTGATCCAAAGCGATGCAGGGGTCCTTTTGTGGCGATCAACTGTGGAGCGATCAGTTCTGGCCTGGCTGAAAGTGAGCTGTTTGGTCACAGCAGGGGAGCGTTTACGGGGGCAGATCGAGATCGAAAGGGACTCGTTCGTGCGGCAGATGGAGGCGTGCTCTTTCTGGACGAGATTGGAGATCTTGGGAGTGATATGCAGGCAAAGTTACTTCGAGTGCTTCAGGATCACCGTGTCTTGAGCGTCGGCACCGATCACGATGTGGGCGTGAACGTCCGAGTGATTGCGGCCACGAATCGTAACTTAGAACTGATGATGGAACGGGGAGAGTTCAGAATGGACCTGTTCCATCGGCTGAATATGTTCTCGATCTATCTTCCCCCGTTAAGGGAGAGAGTGGCCGATCTCAAATCCTTGATCGATAACTTTCTCATGAAATGTCGAGCGATCTCAAAATCCGAAATCTCCTCGGTCAACCCCGACTTCATCGAAGCCCTGGCGCAATTGGACCTTCCAGGCAATGTGAGGCAACTTGAGAACATTTTCCGGCGTGCCGTACTCAATAAAACAGATGATTCGCCACTGAGTCTGAGTGATCTTCCTCCAGAGATATGGCGACAGCTCTGTGCGAAGAAACAGGTGAGTAGTGGGCAAGCCGGCGTAGACAGCCTTGCGAGCCCGACTGTCATTCCAGACTCACCACTCTCGTCCACGGAATCTATCGCGCCGCTTTTTACACGGTTGGATTCGAAGGGGTGGAACCTGTCGCGTGTTGTAGAGTATTGCGAAGGGTTGTTAGTAGAAGCAGCGTTGCAACGTGCGCAGGGAAATCACACCCAAGCCGCGCGAGTTTTAGGAATTACCCCTCGTACGCTGTACAACAAACTGAAAAAGCCCCATCACGACTGTGAGCCTTGAATTCCCCGTCATTCGGAAAAGATGTTCCGGGTCTGAGCCGGCGCTTTCCGGAAAGGGTTTTCTCCTCCTCCCTTCCTCCAGGCTTCTCCTCAAACGATAGATAACCGCAAGATAGTGGTTTCCCACACCTTTGATTACCGCAAGGGTGCGTCTCGCGCGTGGCATGTTCGCTGCACTACGCCGCTGTGAGGGTGCGCAATTTGTGGCTACTGGTGTTGGAAGTTATCTCAAGTGAATCAAACGACAAACAGTGCGAGATCGGGCGAATCGTGCCAGTGCAAGACCACAGTGGGTTTTGCTGACGATGTGAGCCCTGGATCGGGTCGTGAGCAAGCTGCAAACACGCAGAGGCACACGTCGGCTCCGCTCACACCGCCGAAGATCTTTCTCGGTCACATTCCGTCGGGTTGGCTTGGAACGCAAAAAACGGTTGAGCACGTACAAGCGCTGATTCGAGCCGGAGCGAAAGATTTCTATGTTCGCCAGAAGGCCATCGACATCTTGCTGGAGAAGCAAGTCAAGCCCAAGGACTACCTCGCCGAGATCAAGGCCCTCTTCGAGTGGGTCCAGCAGCATATCCGTTATACCAAGGACACGTTTCAGGTGGAGGTGCTCCATTCCGCGAAGCGCATGCTGGAGCTGCGGGCCGGAGATTGCGACGACATGGCCATCCTACTGGGGGCGATGTTGGAAGCAATCGGGCACCCGGTGCGGCTGGTACTCAGCGGACCAAACCCACTCAGGCAGGACCTCTTCACTCATATTTATCTGGAGGTATTTCACAAAGGTGACTGGATCCCGTTGGACGCCACCATGCCCCACCCGATGGGCTGGGCGCCAAGAACGCCGGTGAAAAGGATCATCGCGATCGAAAGGAGGTCGAGCATGTTGGCTGAGGACGTAGAACTGCAAGGCATTGGCGCTGTTAGGCCGGTACCGGACTGGCTACGAGGACTGATCCGATCGGTGCGTAGCGAGGCCATACAGCCCAAAGACACGAGGATAAAGTCCCTGTGGGATCTGCTACGACAACGACAATTGCTGCGCCGAAGCCCCTGGCTCAAGGCGGCCTTGCACCGTATCTGGAACCAAGGGCTGTCAGCGCGTCCGCGCCCGCGCACAGTGAGCCGGATAAAACGGAGGCTGCGGCGTTGGGGAATCTTGCCACCGATTTCAGTGAGTGCAGCGACGCATCGTCCGGCAGTCACCAGCCCTGTAACCAGAGCCGCTGTCCAGGCGGTTCGGCCCGTGGCGCTACAACCAGTTGCGTCGGTGCGGCCTGCATCCATGCAGCCGGTACGGCCCGTACAGATGCAGCCAACATCACTAAAGGCCGTACGGAAATGAGTTCGGACAGGCAATGCACATGCCCAAAACAGCGGGGCAACAGGAATGGATCGTCAGTCGGACGACCCTTCGACGTTGCTCGGACGCAGGATGTACGGCAAGGGACAGGCTTGTACCAGGCATTCAATCGCTTCGGCCCGTCTCGCGTGATGAAGATTCATCATTCCCGAGTAATCCCGCCCGTCGTCGTCGAACTCGGCGAATTGGTAGGCCTGATGTATCGCTCCGACAAAGGGCAACCAGGGCAATCGCGTACCTACATTCACAGGATGGAGAATCCACCGCGCCTGGTCAGCAACATCGAAGGGACGCAACTTTATATCGTGGGTGGCAGTTACAAGATCACTCCACGAGGGATCGAAGGCTAGAGCGATTGGAACCTATGTTGGAGAATTTGCGGATTGCCGATCCGTTGGACATACGCAGGGGGAATGACATGAGCAAGGACCAACAGCTCGGGCTGGATGAGTTGATGATCGTGAACCCCAGTTCATCGGAGACGGAAGCGATGTTTCTGGGCGAAGACAGTATCTTGTATCAGGTACAAGGCCTGGGTGAAGAAAATACACAGCAAGGAATTGGGCAATACTTTCTGGGTGGAGATGGTTCGCTGTATCAGGTGCAGGGCTTCGAAGAGGGCAGTTCAGCTGAGCCCGCCAAAATTTCAGGCGAAGGTCCGGGAGAAAATGGCCGTGCGCTTGGCCGATACTTCCTCGGGGCAGACGGTGCGCTGTATGAAGTTGTTCGATAGGCAGTGATTGTCAAAAATACATAAAGGAGGTTGTCATGGCAAAAGTTCAAGGTGTGAAAGAAAAGCTTCACTCACCCATATACGATGCATTCTTCGTGAAGGAAGAAAAAAAGGACGGAAATGGCCCAAAAACGTTCACAGACTTTATGACCGATCCACGGGTGATTCGCTTCTTCGTGGATATCCAGAACAAGAGCAAGCTGGATACTAACCTTCAAGCTTCAGGCGTCCTGCCCAGTTTGAATACGTTCGAGGCGCGGGCGTTGCGCGTGGTGGTGTCCAACCTGCGATTGACGGAAAAGAAAAAGATTACAACAACAACAACACCACCAACACAACAGCAGCAGGGTAATACTAGTACTGAATCCAAAGAGATAGACGCGCAGATCAGTGAGAGCGAAATTCTGGCTGATCTGATCTACAACTCAGTCACTTCTCTGATCGTGGGCGAAAAGATCATGATCGAGATGCCCACCTTCTGGTTTCCATCCGGCGCAGGCGTAAGTCCGGGCTTTCCGACCGTTTCCAACCACGGCCAACCTGACCCGACCGCTACATTCCGCTTCGCCGAGCCAGTGTATATCGAGCCACAGCAGAGCTTCCGTGTAGAGATGGCCTTCCCTCAGGGGGTGCCCGGAGCCGGAGTGCCGATCGATTCCACGAAGTTGGCTGGCGTGAAAGGACCACTTCGGATCTGGGTCGTGCTGGATGGCTATCTGACCCGCGATGTCCAGTAACGTAATCGGCGGAAACCAGAAGGAGGCAGACTATGAGGTACTTAAGTGAAGACCAAGTGACCCAAATGATGGGCATCGGCTATCTCGGCGAAGTGCGGCAGGGGCCGGATGGGAATCTCTATCAATATGTGCAGGGTATGGATGGGCTGGGCAATCCCATTGGTGGCTTCTGGAGTAAACTCAAGCGTGGGCTAAAGTCCGTTCATAGATTGGCTCAACGAGGGGCATCGTTTATCCCCGGCCCCTATGGAGCCGCGATCGCAACCGGTCTCAAGATCGCGACCCCACTTCTGCAAAAGGCCGGTGTTGCGGGTTATGACGGGATTGGCGCGCTCTATGAGGCGCCCGACGGTAGCCTCTATCAGGTCCAAGGACTCGCGGCGGATGAAGAATTTCGGGGCATTGGCGACGATGCCATGACCCAGATGATGGGTATCGGCTACCTCGGCGAGGTGCGGCAGGGGCCGGATGGGAATCTCTATCAATATGTGCAGGGTATGGATGGGCTGGGCAATCCCATTGGCGGCTTCTGGAGTAAACTCAAGCGTGGGCTAAAGTCCGTTCATAGATTGGCTCAACGAGGGGCATCGTTTATTCCCGGCCCCTATGGAGCCGCGATCGCAACGGGTCTCAAAATCGCGACCCCAATTCTGCAAAAGGCCGGTGTCGCGGGAACCGACGGGCTCGGTGCGTTGTACCAGGCGCCAGATGGCACCCTGTACCAGCAGGTCCAGGGATTGGATGAAGACGAGGAATTGCGAGGTCTGGACGAAGATGAGGAGTTGCGGGGAATCGATGAAGACGAAGAACTACGCGGACTTTCGGAAGACGAGGAGCTCCGCGGACTGGATGCGGACGAGGATCTACAGGGCTTTGCCGAGGATGAAGAACTGCGTGGCGTTGCGGAAGACCAGGGTATACAAGGCATGGATGGCTATGTGCGGCAGGATGGTATGAGCGGACTGGAAGCCTTCGTGCCGCAGGAATCTTCGCAGACGCGTTGGCAGGTGACACCCGCTCAGGCGCCAGAGGTATGGAAATCACTGTGGTAACGATTCCCGATCCCGCGTCTCAGGTCCTTTGTCCGACGTTCTAACCTAGGATAAGGCACTTGGGATGCGAGGCGAGGGTAGTAGGAGGTACTGATTATGCGATTAGGACTCAGTCAAGCTCAGGAACAGGCACCCATGCGTTCAGCGTCGGACATCATGCCGTTGCCGGCTGCTGCCCCCACGGCCAAAGAAATTCCCTACGACTATGTGGCCAAGTTCAAACTCGAAGGGAAACCAGGCAACCGCGTTCAGGATGTGATCAACATCAGCACCGAAGGCACCTTTGTGGCGGTGGCAATTGGCTACAGCTTCATCCCGGCCAAGCTGCAAACTCCGTTAGATTCTGAGATCAGTTTCCCTAGAGTTGAAGGCGAAACAATGGGAGGTAAGACGAGGGCGGATCTCGGAGATGCGGGGTTAATTTTGAGCAATCTCATGAAGCCCAGCGAGAGCGATCTAGGCAGATTCGCTCAATGCCTGCTCGTGCGACTGTGCGGCATTCATTTCAAGTACAGCATTATCGATAGCGGCAGTGGGCGCGAATTGCAGAATCAACCTATCCACAACATCGCCGGACTAGGTGAAGCAACTGGTGAACGGCCTTTCCGTCCCCTCGCCAAGCCGATGCTGTTCATGCCTCGCTCAACCATCCGCATCGAGGTCGAGGAAATATCAAAAGGGCCGATTTATGGCTATGAAGAGGAAATTAGGGTGGATGGCGAACTGAAGAAGACGGGGACTTACATCAGATCTGAACTCTTCATCGTGTTGCACGGCTACAAGATATTGGGCTATGGGGCGGGGTTGCCATGAACATGAGTCACGCCTGTGATGTCTCTCGGGATACCGGCTATTCCAACGTCTGCCAGATCTGTCGCGTTCCCTTGGATGCCGGGTATTTTGATGTCGCCGGCATCAAAGACGCGCCAAAGGAAATAGGAGAAGAAGTTGAGGCCGCGCGCTATCAGTTGAACCCTCAGTATTGCGGCACATTGCTATATTTCACCCAGTATGCGGAGGATGCATCCAAGTGCCAAGTGATCTCCCATACGCCAGGCTATGAGTGGGTCATCCTCTGCAACAACCAACCGCGGGCGCCCTATTTGCCAACGAACTTGATATTGAATCCCTGGGGATATAACGCCCTTCCTATCCACCTGAGGTTGGAAGAGGGATGTACCCTGAGGTTCGTGGTCAGAAAGGTATACCTTCCGGCTGGTGAGCCAGTGAACTTGTCTCAAGTAGGAGGCCGGCTCCTAGGCCGCACCTGGTACAACACCATCTACGGAGGAACGCCGAATCGTTTATGAGCCTTCTGAGAAAGAGGTCCAGCCATTAGTCCGACGTCTGCTGGACGCAAGCGGCTCGGGAACAAGCCGCGCGACAGCTCATCAAAGACCTGAAGCTCAAACGGCAGGGGCAGTTGCAGACAACCCCGTGAGCGGGTCGGCGGCAGACGGAGGAGAGGAGGAGGAGCGGAATGTACATGCGAACGCTGGAAGGGTTGGGACGGTTCTCATCGTGTCCGGCCGACCTGGACAGCGCAGCGACGGATCTGGCGAAGCTCGAGCGCATCCGTAAGGCAATTGAGTGCGAGCTGAGACTCGCCTTTGCCACATCCACTGATCCACGATTGTTTGAGCGGAGACAACGGTTGAAGGGACTTTTCCGATCGGTCCCGGCCTCCCTTGCCAGCACGTTTCAACGGGAGCTGGAAGAGGCTGGGAGTGCTTTCGCGAAGCTTTTCTGGGAGAGACTCCACCCGGTTACGAGCCGGGAGCTGCTCAGCGTCCTGTGCCAGTCGTTCTTCAAGGAGTACGAGCTTGGGTTCGATCCCCAGGCCGACACGTTCTCGATCGATACTAATCCCGTCCTGACGGCCGCTGAGAAGACTGAGCGTAAGCAGGACGTGAATGACTTGATCGGGGACGCCGTCAATAATCCCGGTATCCTGTGGCGCCGTCAGCTTGCCCGCATGGATGCGTCACTCGACGCCGGCGCAGTCCCGTCCTCTCTGCCTCTGCCAGGCGCCACACTCGCAAAGGCGGTGAAACGGTTGTCGGATGCGCAGGTGAAGCTGTTTCGCGGGTCGTTCCCCGACGGGACCGGCGGGATTGACTTCCAGTCCTTTCAGTCGTGCTTCGAGCGGTTCTCCAACGGGGAGCTGCGTGATCCATCGCTGCCTGGGCACGTAGGTTTCGGCGAACCTAACGGCGGAAACTACTTCCTGTTCGCGGAGTTCGCGTTTCTGTGCATTGAGTTGAAGTTGGAGGAGCCTGTCTGGGCCGAGGCGCTTAGAACATTTGTCAAGACTCAGGAAATTTTCATGCACATCTACCGCGAAAAGGCGGTATCGCCACCTCCGGCTGTCAATATTCCGTCTCCCACCTCGGGTGTCGAACGACGCGACATCCTGCCGGTCGCGAAGGCCGGTGATCCCGGATTCGACTTCAGCTTTTTCAGCGCGATCGGCGGATCGGTCAACATGGGCAAGGGCCAGTCGGATTTCCGAAGAAAAATGGCGTTACGCACCAAGTATGACGCGATGGACGTGAGCGCGCTGAAAGCCGCTGTTCGGGACAACCTGTCGCGTGCTGTGCGCATGCCGTGAATCGCATCGCTCGATCCGCTCATGACGAGGTGGGCAATATAGAATGGGTTCGCGTCAGCGTAACCCACCACAGCCGTCGGCAGGGAAGCCGACTCATTACAGGCCAACGTCTGAAGAGACAAGCTGCACTTGTCGGCTCGGTGAGTTACGGGCTATCGCCCTACATTCATGTGGCGAGATAACGTGTCAACTTACGAAATAGAAAGAGGCTTTTCATGTACGTGAGGACAAGTGAAGGGTTAGGGCAACTCCCGACATCATACCTTTATGATTCTTCGATAAATGGTATCGGACAGATATCACGGATGCCGGTCCTTGTGCAGAAGCCGCTCCATCTCGAAACTGGCCCATGGGATCCGGCGAGTGAGATCGATCAGGCACTAAAAGCCAAAAATTGGGGGAAGGCGTTGGAACTGGCGATTGAAGCAGGCCAGCGTGACGAAGTCGAACTGACAAACCTGATTTTCTTCGCGCAGAATCCACAGCTGCCACGCGCGCCGCTGGATCCAAAGGCGAAGAACTTCAAGACCCTGAGCGGACAGTGGCGCACGATCCAGATCAAGGACGTGCATTCGGCGATCGAACGGATGTCGGTGGACAATGACCTGGCTGTGCACGGCAAGTTCGTCGCGGAGCGCGACCCGCAGTTTTGGGGAGCCAATGGGAAAACCTTCCGCGACATCGTGCGATCCGTGGCCGCGGAAGTGGATCTGAATCCGGGCTTCTTGTCTGCCGTGCTGCTGGCGGAGGTAGGGAGTGCCGCGCCGTACGTGAAGCGTGGTCCGGTGTCCTCTTTCTTTACAGGAACGGACGACTTCTTCGCGCAGCGGGAGCGACTGGAAACGCACGTTCCGGCGTTTGCCAACGTGCATTTCGACAAGACGAAGACCTTCGAGGACATCAACGAGACGGGCCGAAAGGTGAAAAGCATCCTTTTTGATACCGGCAAGGATGCGGCACGAGCAACGGCAGTGTATCTAGCGTATGCGTGGCTTAAGCTACAGGCTGCGGCAAAGGCGAACGGCGGAGACTTCGATACTCTGCCCGTGCAGGCGCAATTCGCGCTGATGCGGATCGCGATGGCGGCGGGGCACGGGGGAATCGAATTAAACGGCAACTTTGTCTGGTTCCTGAAGAAGGGTGGCAAATCAGTGCAGGTCAAGGCTGGGACAAAAGGGGCTGTGTTGGTTGGCGTCGCGCGTTGGCTGTATCGCGTCCTGAAGGGCGAGGATATCTTCGTCCGGGACTGGACAGGCCGCACCTTTCCGAGCACCGCAAAAGCAACGTCGCGAAACGCAACGATTCTGGTCGCACAGGCGCTTCATTTGTCGGACTGGCACTTTGGGATTCCTTTGGTGCAGCGGTCGAAACGGCCAGTGCGTCCCTGGTAGCAGAAGGCACCACCTATGCGGGAGTGGATTAGGGCAATGGAGTCAAGTCTTGTACTCAAGCATCTAGCACAGTTGGAAAGCTGAGATCTTGGTACATGTATGAATACAAGGCCCAACCCCTGACCTTAGCGTCTCCATAGGATGTAGTGGAGTGGACCGGTCTCGGCGGAACGGCAATATTGGGGTCGGAGTGAATTTTCAGCCGCCTAGCTGACGAAGGTCATTCTTATGTATGTCTATGCTCGTAAATTGCCAGGTTTCCAGTCTCAGTCTGAGGAGCAGCCCATCACTCCACAGCTTGCCCAGCGCAACATCTACCACCCTGATCGAACGATAAGCGGACCTTCGGGTCGCGGAGAGGGCAGGGGCTCATACGTATGGGCAAATGAAGGCTTGGGACAGATTCCCAAGGAAAGACTAGACTGGCCCCATTTATCGGATGATCAGGACAAGGCAGAGCAACGCAAGGGTACGCAAGTCCTTTATGTCCGTCCGACACCACCAAGACCGCGGATGATAGGCAAGATCGAGCACTGGTGGTCATTCGACACGGCAGAGGGGCGGACGGAGTATGAAACCGCCCTCGACAAACACCTCAAAGATAAGAAGATTGTCTCGGGCAAACCTGTCTACGAGCCACTGTCCAGCAGCGCAGATATCGCAAAGCTCGCGAGTAATAAGTTCGCTAACCTCGTGCTTATCGTGCACGGCGCAGCGAATGGCCCAGCAATTGGGGTTGACCTCGGCAGCTCAGCGGCGGGCACTAAAGCTGACTGGATCAAGGACGATAAGTTCGCTGATGTGATCGCCCCACTTACTTACACAAACATCACCATTCTGGGCTGTGACTCCGTCTCGAACAAATTCACGCCGAACTTGGCCAAACGCTTGCCTAAGGGCTCAATGGTCATTGGGCACAAAGGGGGCAGTTTCGAGATCACTAGGCATTTCGAGCCGAACAAGAAGATCTCCGGACAACTACAGCTCACTCGCGTAAGGTCCAACCTGCGGCTCAAGGCATTCAAGACCCAGGCAGAGAGGGCTGGCGGATCAAGGTCGTCGCAGCAGCCGCACAGTATCAGTCCGTGAAGGTAGTGCTCCTAATTCTCGTGGGATGTACGGGAAGTGAGGCAATGGGAAATAATGACATCAGATTGAAGGAAAATTACTTTCCAGGTTTGAAAGTAGAGGACCGCTCCCATGTACATACGGTCACTCGATCACATAGGGTACAGGGAGTCGCCGTGGCTCTACGGCACTTCTGGCTTAGCCGATAGCGCAGTACAAGGAGTCGCAATGACTCCTGAACTGCTGAATCAACTTACAGATCTGGTGCTATATGCTCGCCATCCCGATCTGAAGGGAAGAGGTATTCGCGCTGGTGAGCGCAAGCTGAAGTTGGAACGGAAAGCGATCCTGAACCGACTGGCCAACCCATCCCCAACGGTCGGCCCCCCGGGCTTTGCAATCGATCTCACGCCGCCCCAGGACGATCCTCCGGCGGACTTCAGCAAGACGCAGGATGAACTCAGAGCCTGGGAACTGGCCATATTCGATAGCACCACATTCGGTTCGCATTCGGCAGTGAAGAAATCAACATGTCCGGTGGCAGGCTCGGCAGCTATGTCTCGATGCTTTCCGTGACGTTCGACGCCCCTCGCTTTACCGTCTTGATCGCCAATCACCTATTGGAGAATGCGCGGGACAAAACCAAGTCGAGAGAGCATCGCGCGAATTGGTTACAGACTCTTCAGTTGATTCGCGCACATGCCTATGTGCATCTGCAAATATATCGCCGTGCCGCACGAACAATGGAGAGGGTGCTCCGTGAAGTCTTGAATCGGACCGTCCTGATTCCAACGGCCAAGAAGCCTCTGGCGGTTTCCAAGAAACAGTTGGACGAATACCTTCATGGCGTCGGTGACTTTCTCAATGCGATCGTGCTACGCGAGTTCTGGGAGAAGACCTGCGACTGGGAGAAGCAGGACTATCCCGAGTTGAGTCGAAATATCAATAGAGCCGGCGCGGTGTTCATGCCGGAGGGATTGAAGGTGAACTGTGGGCCCAAGCCTAGCGTACCGAATATCCCTCTACCCCCGTCCCGATAGAGACGAAATAAAAAGCGAATCGCCAGGTTAGTTCGAATCATGGGGTCGGAGAGAATTTTGTTACGAGGATCAAATTCATGCCGTAGAACGGCGTACAGATTTTTTAACCAGCGGGAGGAACATTATGTACATCTTGGACGTCAGAGGGCTAGGGGATTACACGCCCTGGCGCGCTAGGGTGGACTTGCGTTCAACGCCCCAGTCCCTTAGGTTTATGAACCTCGACAACTTTGTGCACAACAAACCTTGGCTGACAGATGATCACAGGAATATGCTAGACATCCTTGTCAAACATGCGAAGGAGAGTTGGAAGACAACACAACCAATCGGCTTCATTCATCTGTTCGGTCACACCGACAATACCGGGGAAGAGAAGTATAACGTCGGTCTCGGTGACCAGCGCGCTAAAGAAATAGAAAAAGTGCTGTTGGGCAAACTCAGGAGACAAGGACTCTCGGATCGAGTCGGAATTGTGGTCGAGCCAAGTCCGGGAAAAACTAAGCCGACAGCAGATAACAAAACCAGAGAAGGCAGGGCGCGCAATCGCAGGGTTGAAGTGTTCATCGGTGGCCTGCCTCCTAAGACCCTATTTGATCCGAGACCAGTTCCGCCCCCACCGACAGTGAAACAGCCACCGTTAGACCTTTGGACCTTACCAGAGAAGATCAAGAGACGTGTCGAAGAAAGGGATGAAGAACAACGCTACAATAAGCCAGTGCCGCCCCCGCCTCCAGCCAAGACGTTACAAGATTGGCTCGACAAACTGCTCAACCGTCTTCCACAACATCGTAGACTCCGGGACGCGATCTTAAAGGGCAGCTGTTCTTTGCTAGAGGAATTATTCCGACGAGAAGGAGGGACGCTCAGCGACAAACAGAAAGAGGATTTCCGCAAGCAATGTCGCGAGGCGGCGAAAAAGTCAATTTGATTAAAGGATAATCTGAAAATGCTGCCAGGCGGGATTTGACATGTGAAAAAGGTTGTACAGGCAACTCTAATCAGTCCAGCTGCACCGAAGCGTGCTTGGCGCATCGTGAAATCCGCGATGAGATTCGAAGAATCCTCAAGCTGGCCAGTTACGATCCCCGTATTTGTTCTTGGTCACACCCATGTCAGCTCGGTCACCGTACCGCTAGCTGCTATGTGACTCAAGGCGTACAGCCCTGATGGATTGAGTGTCACCCTCTCAATTGAAGAGCACCGTAACGGCCGAGCGCGTATTGCTGAGAGCAGCAGCATTACCCTTAATCCCAGCCGTACTCGGTAATGGTTTTTCGCTGGCCTGGCCGTAGGTCGCAGGCGCTACCAGCGTAACGTCCCTGCAAATAGGACAAATAGTAATAGTGTCGTAGTCAATACTCATTACCGCTTCCAACCCTCCTTCGATTTTCGCTAATTCCTGGTCGGTCAGCTCGGTCACCGCACCGCCCGCTGCGAGGTGACTCAAGGCGTACAGCCCTGATGGATTGGGTGTCGCCTCATCAATGGGACTGTTGCTGGCTGCCCAGAGTGGTGTGCTGACCAACAAGCAGCACGCCAGAGACACCAAGAGTTTCACCAGTTTCATGTTGCACCTCCTGTGAAAGTGGCCAAAAATCTACTGCTGGACGGATCTCGTATACGCTCATCATGAAGGAATATCTACCCTACGAAAGCAGGGACGAATCCCATAAATGCAACGATTTAGCTGGGCACGCTTCCTAGAATCGAACGTCGCAAGATTTCTCCTCGTGAAGCCTGGCTTCGCTAGCCATCAGGCCTCTCCTTGAACTGTATCCTTTCGTGCTTCCCATGTATCCAATGTTGAGAGGACTTCGCTTGGGAACCTATTGCTAACGTACGCGTCCCTCCCTTCCTTCTCATTTTTCCTCCTTCGTTCGCCGCACTGAATTTGCATTCCGGTTCGGCGCTGCCCCGTTGTCCTCTGCATCCATCTGCGGCAATCAGCAGACATCAGCAGAAATCAGCGGAATTCCCCTCACCCGCGCGCCACGGTATGGTCAGCACCGTGCTGCGCATGACTCAGAAAGGATGCAGATGAAACGACGATTCTTATCGGTCAAGGAGTTGGCGGAAGAACTCGGGGTTCATGAGGATACGATATACCGCGCGCATTTGAGGAAACTGATTCCGGTCAAAAAAGTCTGCAAGGTCTTGCGATTCGATCTCGAAATCGTCCTCAAGGCCTTGGGCGAGCATGCATCCGATACACGACCTAAGCAGTCAAGTAAGCGCGCGACCGGCGGCGGCAGCCGGCGGCGCGCACCGAAGAAACGCCCCCGTTCGGTAAAACGGGGGCGGAATTTCCAGGGTTCCTCACGGAGGGTCTGATGAGTTCATGGACATGCTCACTCGGGTGGTTTCGGTTCACCGTGTCTGACTCGACCGCCGATGAGGTGATCGCACGGGTGGGCGGGGAGTGGATCAAGGATAACAAAGGGTTCCTGGGCTACCGGCAAGGCTGGTTGTCCCGTGGGCATGCCGGCGGGTTAGGCCGGATCGGCACGGCGGCGAGTTGGGCTCCCCGTGAAGTCCATGTGGATCTGTCGCAAGAGTTGATCAGTGACTGGACCTATCAGAAGTTTCAAGCCGTGGCGACGTGGGTGTTTGAGAAGCACGGACATTTTGGTCGCATTGACGTGGCCTTGGATGATCGGAACGGCGTCATCGATGTCGATCGCATCTATGCGGCGGTGAAGGCGGGGCACTGTGTCTCGCACTTCCGTCAGTCCCGCTTGATTGCGGGCCTGGATCTGGGCTCGGGGTCGGACACCGGCAAGACGCTCTGCATGGGGTCCCGCCAGTCGGACACCTATCTGCGGATCTACGACAAGGCCGCGGAACAGCGGGCGAAAGAGAAGCCCGTCGACGGCACCTGGATCCGCTGGGAAATGGAATGGAAAGCGGAACGGGCCGATGCGGTGGGCATGGCGCTCTCCGGGCTCGACCAGGAGCAGTTTCAAAAGTACATCGTCGGGGTGTTTCGGAGCGCGTTGGATTTCCGCGATTGTACGAGAGCCGATGATCCGAAGGATCGGTATTACGCGCCCTTGCTGGACTGGTGGAAAGTCCTGACGGAGGGGATGCAGCGGGCGCGTCTGGAGATTGCCAAATCCGTGAAAAAGATTGAAGAGGTGAAACGGTGGACGGAAAAGAGTTTGGCCCCGATGTTGGGGCTCCTCTGTGCCCACCCGGAGGCCGGGGAACGGTGGCTAGTGAGCACCATTATCGAGGGGGTGGAACGATGGCGATCAAAACACCTGGCGCTGTTGGAAAGCGGCCAGGAAGCAACGAAGCTGCGTCGAAAGATGCGGGAGTGGGATCCCCGAAACGGATTCTCTGTCGCGTCTGCCGAACCGGCAACTTAAGACTCTACATGTGCGGGCCGCGGTTGCGTGGCCGGTGTCGAGCCTGTGGGACCGTGTTCGTGTTTCTGTGGTCCTGCTATCGGCAGGGCTGGTTTCAATGGACGAATGAAAGGGGGAATCATGTCTAAGTTCGTAGCCAATTGTGTGGTCATGGGGGTGAAGTCGAAGCCGAGTCAGGACGGCACGCGGACGTATCGGACCGCGATGCTCTACTTCGATGACGATACGACCAGCCTGGAGGCGAGCATTTCGGATGAGCACGAGCACCTCTACAAGCTGATGGAAGCCAACAAGATGAAGCCCTGTCACCTCACGGTGAATCTCAGAGAATACAAAGGGCAGCGGTTTATCGATGTAACCGGCTATTCACCCACGGGTGCGGTGTCCTTACCTCCCGCCAGTAAATAGAGAAGAAAGGGACCCGCGATGGTCTGGACCCTGCTCACCGTACCAGAGCAATTATCGTTCGCGGCGCTGTTTGTGCTGTCGTTTCTCCTGGGGATGGGATGCGGAAAACACTGAGTCTACTGCTCTATATGGCCTTCGTGGAACTGCTCATCATGTACCTGGTGGTCTTCCCGGTGTATGCGTTCCAAGCCTCGCAATCGACCACGGGGTACGTTCGCACGTTGAACCTGAGCGGGGCTTCCGCAATGTTTGCGGCCAATCGAGGGGCGAATATCAGTGCGATTGCCTCGGCGGCGGCCTCGGCAGGTGGCACATCCCTCGCCATTCGCATGGTGACCGGTCTCGGATGGGTCGGCTTGGGCGTCTCGGCGGGTCTGCTGCTCTACGATCTGTACTATTCGTCTGCTGAGCTGGCTGCGCTCAAAGCCGCGGCGACGGTTCCCGCG
>Ga0247727_10006800_pt1 | contig 22238 bp, 27 predicted proteins | sample WisWelCaveWW1625_FD_202498 | JGI IMG/M metagenome (GOLD analysis project Ga0247727, IMG submission 202498) | Biofilm microbial communities from Wishing Well Cave, Virginia, United States - WW16-25 | ecosystem: Environmental > Aquatic > Deep subsurface > Groundwater > Cave microbial mat | place...
CGCAACCTTTTTGCGGCGCGAGTCTTCGCGTCCCCGCCCTCCGTTCCGGAGGCAAACGAAAGCTTTTTCGCAAAAGTCGATTTGCGAGCGCGCGATGGCGCGCGCCTTAACAAACGAGGGACCCATGAAACGAGAGACAAAACCTCACGAACAATGCGCCCAAGCGCTGGCGCAAGCGCTGAAGGCCAGCCGGCGAGGCGATCTTGGCGCCGCGCAACATTGGTCGCGCGTCGCTGACCAGATGTCGCGCGCGGCAGAGCGTCTCGCGGCCAATCCCGCCCCGGTTGACCCGGGCAGTCCCGAAGACGAAGAACGCATGCTGGAGGAGCTGCGCGAGCGGTTCGCACGCTTCGCCAAGTGCGATATCGAAATCGGTAACTGGGAAGCCGAACGCGAAGCGTATCAAGCCGCGGTGGCCGAAGCGCAACGCACAGGCGGCCCGATGCCCGAACCGCTCCGCGCCGCTCCCGCCGGCCCCGACGACCTCTCGCGCATCGCGCGCGGCGAGGCGTGAGGCTGGAATCGCGAAGCGCTTCGTCCTCCCCCGCGCGGGGGAGGTGGCGGATCGCTTGCGATCCGACGGAGGGGGCGGAACATAGCGCGACCTCCCCCTCAGCCCTGCCAAAATCGCGGAGGTCGGCGTCGGCGATGCAGGTACGCGAGAGCCACTGGCGCGGCAGCTCCCCCTCCGGGGGAGCACGTTAGATCTCAAGCGAACAGGCTCACCCTACCGCACTTCGTTCTGGCTGCGCACGATCTTGCCGACGAGGCCGTAAGCTTTAGCTTCCTCGGCCATCATCCAGTAATCGCGGTCGACATCGCGTTTGATCTTGTCGACCGGCTGGCCGGTGGCTTCCGCGAAAATGCGGTTCAGCCGCTCGCGCATGCGCAGGATTTCGCGGGCCTGGATCTCGACATCGCTGGCCATGCCGGCGACTCCACCGCGCGGCTCGTGCAGCAGGAAGCGCGTGTTGGGCAAGCAATAGCGGTTCTCGCGTTGTGCGGCGCAATAGATGAGTGCGCCCGCGCTCGCCACCCAGCCCGTGCCTAGCATGCGCACCGGCGCGTGAATGAACTTGATGACGTCGTGGATCATGTCGCCGCTTTCGACATGACCGCCGGGCGAGGAAATAACAAACGTGATCGGGCTTGCGTTCTGCGAGGCGAGCGCGAACAGGCGTTCCGTGACACGCCGGGCCTGGGCGTCGTTCACTTCTCCGGTCAGCATCACGACGCGGGCGTCGAACAGGGCCTTCTCGATGACGTCAGGGGCGTTGCGGGCCTCCTTGCCAGCGGTTTCGTCGTCGAGGCGGGTGGGGAATGTCATGGGGGTTAAGTCTCCCTGGAATATGGTCGACATCAGGTAGGCGGGTTCGGAGCGATTTCCTAGTGTGGCTTGTGAATCTGATAGGACGAACTTCAAATCCGGGACACTAGGGTTGCGTATTGTAGCAAGCCCTTGTCGGGCGCGGGGCGGCGCATTCCGCCCGTCGATTGCTGGATTGCTCGGAAACAACCCATGGACCTCTCGGCATCGATCCGCACTATCCCGGACTATCCAAAGCCCGGCATCCTGTTTCGCGACATCACCACGCTCCTGGGCGACGCGCGTGCGTTCCGCCGCGCCGTGGATGAACTGGTGCAGCCCTTCGCCGGCCGAAAGATCGACAAGGTCGCCGGCGTGGAGGCGCGCGGTTTCATTCTTGGCGGAGCGGTCGCGCATCAATTGTCCGCGGGGTTCTTGCCCGTGCGCAAGAAGGGCAAGTTGCCTGCCGATACGCTGCGCCAAACATATGCGCTCGAATACGGAACCGACGAGGTCGAAATTCACGTCGATGCGCTGCGGACAGGAGAGACGGTGCTGCTTGTCGACGATCTGATCGCCACTGGCGGTACGGCGGAGGCGGCGATTACATTGTTGCGCCGGGCCGGCGCCGATATCGTGGGCGCAGCCTTCGTTATCGACTTGCCAGACCTTGGCGGCGGCGCACGCATCAGCGCGCTCAACGTTGCCGTGCGCAGTCTTGTGAGCTTTCCCGGGCGCTAAGCGATAACGACATCCAAACGCTGGAAGCCGTTGAAGAATGGAAGCGTGCGCTTGGGCGGGGCTTCATCCGGACGCGCCAGCCGCAGGCCGGGAAAACGTTGAAAGAGCTTGGCCAAAGCCGCCTGCGCTTCAAGACGCGCCAGCGGCGCGCCGATGCAGATGTGAGCGCCGCCGCCGAAGGCGAGGTGTGGGCCTGGCTTTCGCGAGATGTCGAAGGCGTCGGGATTTTCAAACACGTCGGGATCGCGATTGGCCGCCCGCAGGAGCGAGATCATTTGTTGGCGCGCTTTCATCGGACAACCGCCAACCTCCATGTCCCGCGGAGTGATGCGCGCGGTAATCTCCACAGGCGGATCGAAACGCAGCACTTCCTCCACCGCTTGATTGATGATGCCAGGATCGGCCTTGAGCTTGGCAAGCTCGCCTGGATGGGTCAGGAGCGCGTAGGTGGCGTTGCCTATGAGATCGCTGGTGGTGAGATTTCCGCCCACGAGAAGGCCAATCAGGTTGCGCGAGATTTCCGCATCCTGCAGATCAGCGCCCTCGGCTTTGAGGCGCACCATGTCGGTTACCAGGTCGTCGCGCGGCTCGGCGCGCCGCGCCGCCATCAAGTCCTCGATATAGGCCGCAATCGCATGCGTGGAGCGCTCCATGTGTGCGATCTGTTCGGGCGTTCGCAGCGGGTTGAGAATCTGGATCGCGCCCTCGGACCAGTCGCGGAACTCACCTCGCCGCTCGATATCGACCCCCAAGATGGCGCCGATCACATCGATCGGAACAGGAATGGAATAATCCGCCAGCACGTCGAACTCCCCGCGCGCGGCGACTGCATCGAGCTTTTCATGCACGATCGCATCGATCAGCGGCTTGCACTTGGCTGCGCGCGCGTAGAGCGCCTTGGCCAACGGCCCGCGCACGCGCGCGTGGTCGGGATCGTCCATGAACAGGATGGAATAAAAGCGTTGCTCCCCGCGCTCAGGGTCGTGCTCCATCTGCTCGATCAAGCGCTTCGACAGAAGGGCCGCCGGCTCCGATTTCTCGGGGCCCTTCAGCATGGTTCGATCGCTAAGCACGTCGCGGATCTGCTTGAAACGCGAAAGCACGAATACGCCCGCCATGTCGTCGCGATAGAGAGGGTGATGTTCGCGGATCCTGGCGAACTCCGCGTGCGGGTCGTCGCGAAATGTCGGGTTCAGCGGCGTCAGCTGGAGGAGGCTCGGAGGATCGTCTGACATTGTCGGACTGTGCGCCAGCAACACAGACCTCGCAAGCATTTGGTCATGCGTTGCCCGCCAACCGATCGAACAATTCGTTGAACGCCGCCACCGCTGCGCGGAAGCCATTTGCGTGATTCCAGACGCCGCCGGAGAGAGCAAGAAAATCTGCGCCCGCCCGCACCAGCGCTTCGGCGTTGTCGATGGTGACGCCGCCGATCGCGACGCAGGGCGTCGTGGCGGTTTGCGACCAGATTTCCAGAATTTCATGGTCGGCCCAATGCGCAGGCGCCTTGGTTTCGGTCGGGTAGAAAGCGCCGAAGGCCACGTAGTCGGCGCCGGCCTCGGCGGCCACCATGGCGAGGTGGCGGGAGTTGTGACAGGTCACGCCGACGATGCGGTCCGGACCAAGCAACGCCCTCGCTTCGAAATAGCTCGCATCGTGTTGGCCGACATGGACCCCATCTGCGCCGAGCTTGGCGGCGAGGTCGGGTCTGTCATTGACAATAAAGGCTGCGCCCGCAGCTTGCGCGATCGGCATGAGCGTGCGCCCCGCGGCAAGCACCGCTTCGTCAGGCGCATCCTTCATCCGCAGCTGCACGCAGGCGACATCGCCGCCCTGAAGGGCCTCGTTCAGCGAGCGCGCGAAGTCTTCAAACTCGAAACGCGGCGGAGTAATGAGATAGAGGCGGCAGCGGCTGTTCATCGGGCGCGTTCATAGTGCGCTCAGCTTGGCCGCGCCAGCATAGGGCGCATGGGGAAACGCTGATGAGAAACGGGGTTTTGGCGGCCTTGGCGCTGCTGTTTGGCGCGGCTCTGGCGTCGTGCGAGACCATGAGCGTGGAGGAGTGCGCCGCCGCTGACTGGCGAGGGCTCGGCTTCAACGATGCGGCAAGCAGCGGCGCCGATCGCTTCGGCGGCCGCGCGGAATCGTGCGCCGAGAAGGGTTACTCTGCTGATGGCGGCGCTTATGCATCGGGCTTCGCCGAAGGATGCACCAGTTCTGCCAGCCCCCGAACGCGTTCCAGTTCGCGCGCCGGGGCGGCTCGTTCAACGGCTCTTGCCCGGCCGAACTGCAATACGATTTCTTCGGCGCCTACAACGATGGTCGGCGCGTGCACCAAGCGGAGACTGAACTCAACACGGCGCGCAGCGAGCTCAGCAATCTCGAGCAACGGCGCCGCAACTACGATGAGGATATCCGCAACGCCGAAGCCGCCCTCGCCGCCGCCACGACAGAGGAAGAGCGCGTGCGCTGGCGCGCCGAGGTCGATCGCTTTCGCCGCGAGCGCCACGACATGAGCCACGACATCGAAGACGTCGAACGGCGCGCCTATTACGCACAACGGCGCCTCGACGATCTGCGCTACGAGATCGGCTATCGCTGGGCGCCGTGGTAGCGGCGCCTACGCCGCCTTTTTTTCCAGCTCTGGCTTCCACTTGCCGAGGCTTGCAAGTCCGTTCATACGGGCGCGGTGCAGGAACGCAGCCTGCGCGGCGGGCACGTTCTCGGCCTTGCCGGCCCACGCCTTCTGGGGCGCTGCCTGCAAAGCGCGGCCGTAAGAGAACGTCATCTTCCACGGGAAACCGCCGATTTCGTTCATGCGCGAAAGGTGGGCGGTGGCCAATTCGTCGGGCTGGCCGCCGGAGAGATAGGCGATGCCGGGCACAGCGCTCGGCACGCACGCCTTCAGGCACTTGATGGTCCGTTCCGCAACTTCATCGACCGAGGCTTGCTTTGCCGCCTTCTTGCCGGGCACGATCATGTTCGGCTTCAGCACAATGCCTTCAAGCGCGACGTTGAGATAATAGAGCTGCTGGAACGTCTCCTTCAGCACCCACTCGGTGACGGCGTAGGTCGTGTCGATATCGTTGTCGCCGTCCATCAGCACTTCTGGTTCGACGACCGGCACGACATCGAATTCCTGGCAGAGGTTTGCGTAGCGCGCGAGCGCGTGCGTGTTGGCGCTGAGACCAGCGTAGGAGGGTCGCCCGTTGGCGGGATCGATCACCGCGCGCCATTTCGCAAAGCGCGCGCCCTGCTCATGGTATTTCGGCAAGCGTTCATGGAGCTTATCCAGGCCTCGCGTGACGAGATCGCCGCGCGCGCCGTGAAGTTCTCGCGTGCCCTCATCAACCTTGATGCCGGGGATCGAGCCCGCGTCCTGGATCAGCTTGACGAGCGGGGTCCCGTCCTTGCCCTTCTGCCATATGGTCTCGTCGTAGAGGATGACGCCGGAGACGAAGCCCATGGCCTCCTTGGCGCGGAACAGCATCTCGCGGTAATCGCGACGATTGCCCTCGGTGGAGTCCACACCTATGGCGTCGAAGCGCTTCTTGATGGTGCCAGAGGATTCGTCAGCCGCAAGAATGCCCCTTCCGGGCCCGACCATGGCGTTGGCGACCTTGTACAATGCATCGAGATTCATGGCGGCGTGCTACATGAAACGCTGGGAAAAATCAAAGCGCTCTTTGCCCTTGGCCAGGCCTGTCAGTGTTTGGCTTGGCGCGCGGACGGGCTGCCATCATTGTGTGCCCCCATTCGTCCAAGAACCTCGCCAAGAATCCCTGGTCGGCGACCTCGGCGGCAAGGCCCCTGGCCAGGTCGACGTTGGAGGACATGATCCGTTTGCTCGAGCGCTCCCACATGTACTCAAAGTGGTTTCGCAACTGCTTGCCCAGATCGCTATGCGCGTAGATGTGGAACACCGGCACCTTACCGCCAAGGCAGACGCCTACGACCTTTTCCTCGTGTTCGGGCGTCCGACCGAGGTGGTAGAACTCGACAAAAAGATCGTCTTCGGTGTCGACGATGTGAAAGTGAGGTTCCGAATTGTAGAGACGAACGTTGAGCAGTTCTGCCTTGTTTTCGCGATCGTACTCCTTCTTCAGCCTTTGGGCGACGCTGACGGAATTGCGAATTTTCCGAAACAGATCGCGCTCGTCGTACTCGATCACGGGCTCAGTCGAGTTCGATCGGGGTGCGGCGACAACCGCCTCGATTTCTCGCGTTGGCGCCTCGCGGTTTGACCGCTCCAGCGCATAGTTGGTGGTCGGGTCAAGAAGCAGCAGACGAATAGCGGTTCGCGCGTATTTTGGATTGTCGGGGTAGAGTTCGTCTCCAAACTCGTTCTCGGGGAGATACTCGTTTCCGGCGACTGCCATGATATTTACATGTCGAGATTTCCTGATCGCTTCCCTCATGGTCTGGACGGCGTCTTCTCGTTTCTCGAAAATGTTCAAGATCCCGGCTTCCGTCGTCGCCTTCATCATGTTGAATTGTTGATTGATGCGGTTTGAAGCTTGGTAACTCTGAACAACGCCGACGACCGCAGAGGAGAGCGCGCCGACGACAAACGCCAAGCTCCATTGCAGGACCTCGCGGCGGGTGTTCTGATCAATGGAGAAGAACAGATACAGTGCGGCCGCAAACAATTCTATCAGGATGACAGCGACAAACGTCGTGAGAGCGGGGCGCGTTCGGAACTGCCCAAGATAGTAGCGATAGAGGTTCATTGGCCGACCGCGCCCCCCAACAGCGTACGAAAAATACCGCCATGCCCTGCCTGCGTCACGGCAATTCGTCTACTTCCGAAGCGCCTCGACGCCTGGAAGGGCTTTGCCTTCCATCCATTCCAGGAAAGCCCCGCCCGCGGTGGAGACGAACGTCATGTCGCCGGCAACGCCTGCATGATTGAGCGCGGCGACCGTGTCGCCGCCTCCCGCGACGGCAATGAGCCTGCCGGTCCTGGCGAGGCTCGCGGCATGCTTGGCGGCGGCGACGGTGGCGACGTCGAACGGGGGGATTTCGAACACGCCAAGCGGGCCATTCCAGATGAGCGTTGCACTCCGATCCATTGCTGAGATGAGGCGCTTTACCGTTTCAGGGCCGGCGTCGAGGATTTTCTCGTCGGTGCTCATGTCGCCGAGTGGGCGCGTCGCGGACGTAGCGCCAAGCTTCACTTCGCGGGCGACGACGACATCAACCGGCAACAACAACTCACACTTGCCTTTCGCCGCTTCGATGATCGCGCGCGCGGTGTTGGACATGTCCTTCTCGGCGAGCGAGGCGCCGATCTCCACGCCCTGCGCATCAAGGAAAGTGTTCGCCATCCCGCCGCCGATGGCGAGGCGGTCCAATTTGTTGATCAGGTTCTGCAAGAGGTCGAGCTTGGTCGATACCTTTGCGCCCCCGACGATCCCGAGCACCGGCCGCTTTGGATTGCCAAGCGCGGCATCCAATGCATCCAGCTCACGCTCCATCTGCTTGCCGGCGTAAGCAGGAAGGAGGTGCGCGACACCTTCCGTCGATGCATGTGCGCGGTGCGCGGCGGAGAAGGCGTCGTTGACGTAGATATCGAAGTTTGCCGCGAGCTGTTTAGCAAACTCCGGATCGTTGTTCTCTTCGCCGGGATGGAAACGAACATTCTCCAGCAGCACAACGCCGCCGACGGGCAGCGCGGCAATCGCAGCCTTCGCCGCCTCGCCGACGCAATCGTCCGCAAACGCCACGGGCGCGCCCAAGAGCTTCGCCAGACCCGGCGCGACCGGCCTCAGCGACATCTCCGGCACGCGCTTGCCCTTGGGTCGGTCGAAGTGCGCCAGCAACGCAATCTTTGCGCCCATCGCCTCTAGCGCCTTGATCGTCGGCAGCGCCGCACGCAATCGCGTATCATCACTCACGTGGCCGCCCGCCATCGGTACGTTGAAATCAACGCGGACGAGCGCTGTGACGTTATTCGGCGCGGCCTCGATGCGACGAAAACTCATTAAACGCTCCTCAGCGCGTCAAAATGCGATCGTCATCCCGGCCGAACGGGAGAGTCGGGGGCGATTGGATCGTTGGGCGATGCATGCGACCCCTGGGCCCCGGATCGCGCTCCGCGCGTCCGGGATGACGGTGCTATTTGGTTTACGACATCAAGAAATCGCGTTTGCCCAACTCCACGCCATTGTGGCGCAGGATCGCGTACGCCGTGGTGACGTGGAAGTAGAAATTCGGCAGCGCCCATGTGTTGAGGTAGTCGATGCCGCTAAACTTCAGTTCTTGGGTTGGGATCTTGATGGAGACCTCGCGCTTGTCGGCGCCTTCGAGCTGGGCTTCGGAATAACCCTCGACGATGCCAATCACCTTTGCGATACGCGCTTGCAGTTCGGCAATATTGGCTTCCTTGTCCTCGATGGCTTCCGGCGCATGGCCGGCAAGGCGCGCCATTGTGCCCTTGGCGTGGTCGGTGGCGATCTGCACCTGCCGCGTCAGCGTGAGCATGTCGGGCGCGAGGCGTGCATTGAGCAGCACGGCGGGATCATAGTTCTTCGCCTTCGCGTGCGCTTCGGCCTTGGCCAGCATGGCAGAGAGATTGCGCAGCATGCGCGTGAAGGTGGGCGCGCTGAACGCGTGCATGGAGACTTTGGTCATGAGATTAGATGCTTCCTCCGACGCCGAGACCAAGCCAATAACTGCCTGCCTCGATGGTGATGATGACGAAGAGGGCGAGCCCCGTCTGGCTCGCCCAGGCCTTTGCCGGCAAACGCTTCAACACCCGCCGGCGGCTTGCGCCCCAATACGCCACCATGCCCGCGCCCACCAGCCCCGCCGCCCATAAAGGCGCGGCAAACAACCCACATGCAAAGAGTGCGATGGCGAAAGCCAGATCGCCAAGCGCAACGGTCATCTGCTCGCGGGCGCGCGCGGGGGACATGGGATGATGCTATCGCACTTTGGCCTCGGCAGTTGCCACTCTCTCCTGGTGGGGGAGGGAGGGGACGAGCGTTGACTAGATCAGCTTCGCCATGTGCACGGCCGTATCGGCCATGCGGTTGGAGAAGCCCCATTCATTATCGTACCAAGTGAGGATCGAGCACAGCGTGGCGTCCATCACCTTGGTTTGATCCAGGTGGAAGATAGAGGAGCGCGGATCGTGGTTGAAGTCCGATGAGACATTGGGCCTGTCGGTGTAGCCCAAGACGCCCTTCATTGGCCCATCGGCGGCGGCTTTGATCGCGGAATTGATTTCCTTCACGTCGGTTGCGCGCTTGGCGATGAACTTCAAATCGACCACAGAGACATTCGGCGTCGGCACCCGCATCGCAAACCCGTCGAGCTTGCCTTTCAGTTCCGGCAACACCAAGCCCACAGCCTTGGCCGCGCCTGTGCTCGTCGGGATCATGTTCATGGCTGCCGCGCGCGCCCGATAGAGATCCTTGTGCAGCTGATCGAGGCTTGGCTGATCGTTGGTGTAGGAATGGATCGTCGTCATCATCCCGCGCTCGATGCCGACCGCATCGTGCAGCACCTTGGCGACCGGCGCCAGGCAGTTGGTAGTGCACGAGGCGTTGGAGACAACGACGTGATCTTTCGTCAAGCCGGCGTGGTTGACGCCATACACGACTGTGTAGTCTGCTCCGTCGGCAGGCGCCGAAACGATGACGCGCTTGGCGCCGCCGTGCAGGTGCGCCGCCGCCTTGTCGCGCGCGGTGAAGATGCCGGTGCATTCCAGCGCGATGTCGACGCCCATGGATGTGTGCGGCAGTTCGGCCGGGCTCTTGATTGCTGTCACTTTGACCTTGCCCCTCCCTGCGTCGATCCAGTCCTCGCCGGTCTTCACCTCGCCGGGGAAGCGGCCGTGGATCGAATCGAAGCGGAGGAGGTGGGCGTTGGTTTCGACAGGCCCCAGATCGTTGATCGCGACCACCTCGATGTCGGTGCGCCCGGTTTCGATGATGGCGCGCAGGACGTTGCGCCCGATCCGTCCGAACCCGTTGATGGCCACCTTCACGCTCATGATCCTGCTCCTTATTTCCAGGAAGGGTGGATAACTCCCGCTCACACGCGCGTCCAGAACCAGTATGGCAAAGCTGCTTTCGCCGAATCGCGAGCGGGCGTAACATTTGGTCACAATGGTGAGCAAGGCGAACGAAGGGTCATCCAGGCTAGCGGCGGCGCTGACCGCGCTTGAGTCTGACCTCGGCCGGCTTGGCCAAAACACATCGCCCGACACAGTCGCCGCCGCTCTTGCTGCCCCCGTTCGCGATTTCGATGCGGCCGCTGAGGAGGTTCTTTCCGGATGACCGCCAACCTGCGCATCCTGGGGCGCGAGATCGAACTTGATTGCGCGCCATGCGACGAGCGCCGGCTAACCGACCTTGCGGTCGCGCTCGAGGCGCGGCTCACGGGGATTTCAGGCGCCGACGATGACATTCGCCGCCTTGCCCTCGTTGCGCTTCAACTCATTGACGAAACCCAAGCCACTAGCGCCGCGCTGGCGCGCGCCCGGCTCGAAATCGAGCGGCTGACCGACCTCGTGGTCGAGGCTAAGCTCGAGGCCGAGCGCCCCGAGCCGATCGAGGACGAACGGGGCCGTGTCGGCGCGTTGCGCGTGGCGCAAGGAACAGCTTGAGCAGGCCGGCTCCCGCGCCTAGGTTCGCTTCGGGCGGTTACTGCGGCGTGCGTGAGTTGCTTGCATCCCAGGGACCGTATCATCTCTCTCGGGAGCTGGCTCTGTTCCGGGCCGTGGTCTGGAGCACCTGGCGCCCACCTAGTCTTGCTAGGGTTCTGGAGGGGATGAGCATGGCTTACGGCGCATGTGGTTCCGCCTAACTCATCTACGCGAGCAGCGTGCGCCCCTCCCCCTGAAAGGGGGAGGTCGATTGCGCAGCAATCGGGAGGGGGTCCAAGCGTCGACCCCCTCCCAGCCTCCCCCTGAAAGGGGGAGGTGTGCGGATGCCCAATGACCAATCCCAACCTTGAATCTCAAAAGGCGGACGCGCGCTTGCAGATGCGACGTGAACGCGCCGCCGTTGAGCCTGGCGATGCTCCGCTCAAGCTGATCGAGCAATTTCCGCTGGAGTTGGCGCGGCTCTCGCCGATCGCAGGGTATTGGCCCGTAGGCGGAGAGATAGACCCGCGCCCCTTGCTCGCAGCGCTTGCCAAGGCGGGCCGCATCATCGCGCTGCCGCGCATGGATACGCGCCAGGGGCCCGCGCGCTTCCTGGCATGGCGCGGCGGGGAGGCTCTGACCGCAGACGCATTCGGCGTGCCGTCACCGCCGACGACGGGAAAAGAGCTTCAGCCTAAACTCATCATAGCGCCGCTCTTGGCCTTCGACCGCGCCGGCGGGCGCCTCGGTCAAGGCGGGGGGCACTATGACCGCATCATCTCGCTCTATCGCGCCCACGGCGCCATCGCGATGGGGCTTGCCTACCTCGAGCAGGAAATGGAGCGCGTACCCATCGGTGCGCACGATGCGCACCTGGATTGGGTGCTGACGCCGAACGAGGCGATACGGTGCGTGTGGAGATGAACGAAGCAATGCAGGGGCAAACGGCATTGCTCATCGATTCGCTGGGTTCCAGTACGCCTTCATCGTCCCGGAATGACGGTAACTCGAAAACACCGTTCTCGCCTTGAGAACAAAGGGCGCCCCGTCTAGATACCCACCCTCATGGCCGGTCATTCCAAATTCGCCAACATCATGCACCGCAAGGGCGGGCAGGATAAGAGACGCGCGCAGGCGTTCACCAAGATCGCGCGCGAAATCCAAGCCGCGGTCAAGCTCGGCGGGCCCGATCCCAATTCCAATCCGCGTCTTTTTCGGGCGCTTGCCGCGGGCCGGGCTCAGAACATGCCCAAGGACAATCTCCAGCGCGCCATCGATCGCGGGACGGGTGCTGGGGCCGAACAGCTCGACGAAATCCGCTATGAAGGCTTTGGGCCCGGCGGCGTCGGCGTCATCGTGGATTGCCTCACCGACAACAAGAACCGCACGGCGGGAGACGTACGCGCCGCGTTCGCCAAGCATGGCGGCAATCTGGGCGAAACGAACTCGGTGTCGTTCGCCTGGAAGCGCGTTGGAGAAATCCGCTACATGCACGAAGTCGCGAGCGAGGACGCTGTGCTGGAGGCGGCGATCGAAGCGGGGTGCGACGATTGCGCGGTGGAAGAGGGCGAACACGTCGTGACGTGCGAGATGAGCGCGCTCGCTGGCGCCGCGGAGGCGCTGGCCAAGAAGTTTGGCGATCCAGCCTCGGCGAAATTCGCTTGGCGCACCGACATCGCGATTCCGGTGGAAGGCGACAATGCCGAAGCGCTGATGAAGCTCCTTACCCAACTCGACGACTTGGAAGATGTGCAGAACGTCTATTCGAATGAAGAGATCAGCGAAGAAGAGTTGGCGCGGATAAGCGCGTGATCGCGCGTCGTCGCGTTTCCATGTCCCGAGATGGTTCAGTTGTTGGCGAACATTCGCCCACACGCTCCACCAGCACCCATGCGATGGGAACAAGCGCCCCGATCAATACGGCGGCGACGAATGCAGCGAAGAATCGCAGCACCCCGCCAAGCACGGAGCGTCGCCCAACGACTTTGAATTCCGCGTCGATCACCCGCGCGTCCTTGGGCGGCGGCAAGGGGTTTTCTCGTAGGCGGACGGAGCTTGGGCGGGGCATCGCGCCCTTCCGATGCCGCGCGAAGAGGGCAAGCCTGTGGCAAGCAGTGTCCGGGATTATCTGCGACAGCAGCAGGAGGAGAGCCATGGGCTCTGGATCGCGACCTTCGTGGTGTTCCGGGAGCGTGTTGAGCGGGCCCCTGCGTCGCATGGACAAGGCTGGAGCCGCGTCCCATAAGGCTCGGCCTACATGAGGGCTCCATGAACGATTTGGTCGTTGTGTTCGGCGGCTCGGGCTTCATCGGCAAACAGGTCGTGCGCGCGCTCGCCAAGCGCGGAAAGCGAGTGCGCATTGCGATGCGGCGCCCGCACGTGGGCCATGAACTGCGCGTCATGGGCGATGTCGGCCAGATCCAGCTGGTCCAAGCGAATGTGCGCTTTAGCGACAGTATCGATCGAGCGCTGGAAGGCGCCGATGCGGTCGTCAATCTTGTTGCGGTGTTGAGCGAAAAGGGCGAGCAGAATTTCGAAACGCTGCATGTCGATGGCGCTGCGGCTATCGCGGAGGCCGCCGCCAAGCATGGCATTTCGCGCCTCGTGTACATGTCGGCGATCGGGTCTGCTCCGAAAGGAGCGCGCTATGCGCGCACGAAGTATCGCGGCGAACAAGTTGTGCTGGAAGCGGTCCCGAGCGCTACGATCTTGCGCCCCTCCATCGTGTTCGGGCCGGAAGACAATTTCTTCAATCGCTTCGCAGCGATGGCGCAGATGATGGCTGCGATCCCCGTATTCGGCGGCCTGCCGCTGATCGGCGGCGGCAAGACCAAGTTTCAACCTGTGTTTGTGGGCGATGTAGCGGACGCAGTCTGCGCTGCGCTCGATCGCGCCGATGCGCGGGGGCGAGTGTACGAACTCGGCGGACCGCGGACCTACACGTTCAGGCAAGTGCTGGAATACGTCGTTGAGCAGACGCAGCGCCGCGTGCCGCTCTTCCCGCTGCCGTTCTTCCTCGCCCATCCGATGGGATTGCTCCTGGATTGGTTCTTCAAGCTCTTGCCGGTTGATCCTCCGCTCACGGGAGACCAAGTCACGATGCTAAAGCGCGACAATATAGTCGGCGCGGATCCGGGCGCGGGAACGATCTCCGATTTGGGAGTTTCGCCGCTGGAAAGCGTCGAGGCGATCGTCCCGACTTACCTTTGGCGGTTCCGCCCATACGGGCAGTTCCAAACCAGGCAGAACGCGGCATGAGCGCGCGCGTCTGGATATGGGCGACGCTGGCTTGCGGGCTGGCCACAATGGCGCTGTTCGCGGCGTTCGCGCTTTTGCCCGAGATGCGCGCGGCGGCGCAGTGCCTACCGCCAGGTTCGGTTGTGCAATTCGAGCTTGCGCGCAACGCCGCCGACCTCGCCGCGATTTTCGGTTCGCCCGACAGCGATTGCCGCCAGCTTGCCGTTGCGGCAATGGATGCGCTGAACCGGCTGGATACAGCGGCGTTCATCCCTGTTTACACGGCATTTTGCATCGCCGGCGCGCTATTCCTTTCTGGCGGCGCCGTGCGCTTGCTAACCGTTGCCGCAGTTGCGGCGGCAATGGGGGCGGCCGCGGCGGACTATGTCGAAACGACCACGCTGCTCGCGATCACACAGTCGCTCGACGCGCCCGAGGCGCTGTTGCCGCGCTCACAGGCGGGGGCTTGGGCAAAGTTCGCGCTCCTCGCCGCGCACGCCTTTTTCTGCGCTGGCCTGAGTTTCTTCGCGGCGCCTCGGCGCGTGGTGCTCGGCGTGCTCATGGTTCTGCCGGCGTTGGGCGTTGCCGTCGCTGCGTTTGATCATGCCCGCTTCGCCAACATTATGAACGGCGCCTTTGCGTTGGCTTGGATTGGGTTGTTGGTTGCCGCGGCGAATGCAGCGGTGGTTTGGAAACGCGCTTAGAGCGCGATTGTTGTTGGTGGGGCCACGACCGCTCGCCGGACGCTGAGCAAGCGAAGTGAGCCGGCCTATAAACGCAAACGTCTGGGTTTATGGGACCTCGCGCGTTCCGCGCTTGCCCAGGGATGGGCGAAATTTGATACGGTTCGTCTGCGTGCGTGGCAAACTCAAGCGCAGCGCCTTCATGGCCACCTATCTGTTAGGAGTTCGCGGCCAGCGAAAGATGCGTCGCCTTGAAGCCTCGCGTCTCAAGGTGTTTCGCCACGATGGCGCGATGGCATTGGCGCCAGTCGTGCTCCAGGCACATAAGGCACACGCGGCCCTTCTTTGCGAGGTCTGCGGCCTCCGCGAGCGCCAGCTGACTTTCCGGCTCGGCGAGCTTGGTTTCGAAAATGCGATGCATTGTCTTGGCGTCACCCTTGCGCGCGGCGTCGCGCCCGGCTTTTGGCGTGCCGAGCGGCTTCAGATGCACATAGGCGATCCCTGCCTCATCGAGGCTCGCGGCCAGTGACTTCTTGGAAAACCCAGCACGGCGCGAATTGGCGACCTCGCGCACATCGACCAGCGTTTTTATCTTTGCAGTCTTGAGCGCGACTATGAGATCGGACACGCTGACATTTTCATAACCGATGGTCCACAGCTTGGTCATATCCACCCCAGGGCGAAAGCCCCCAGCAGCATGGCGCCAGCCGCGATGCGATACCATGCGAACGGCCCAAAGCCCACACGGGTTACGAAATCCAGAAACGGCCGAACGACGAGAGCAGCGGAGATGAAGGCGAACACGAATCCGGTTGCGATTTCGGCCGCGCGGTCGGGCGTTATGTGGTCTTTGACCTCCAAGAAGTCATGCACGAATGCGGCGATCATGGTCGGCATGGCCAGGAAGAAGGAGAACTCAGCGGCGGCGCGTCGGTCGAGCCCAAGCAGCAAGCCGCCATAGATCGTTGCCCCCGAGCGCGAAACGCCAGGGATCAACGCCAGCGTTTGAAACACCCCCACGCCGATCGCGCGCCCGATCGGGGTCTTGTCGGCGTCGGTGATTTCCACGGGCGGCCGATAGCGCTCGATCAGCATCATCGCGAGCCCTCCCAGGATGAGCGCCCAGGCGATGATGTCGAGCCGCTCATAGACCTCATCCTTCACGAAGCGCACGAACAGGACGCCCATGATCAGCGCCGGCAGGAAGGCAAGGAAAAGCATGAGCGCGAAGCGCCGCGCATCGGGCTTGGAGCGCAGACCCAGCGTTACGTCGATGATGCGCTGGCGGTAGAGCCACATCACCGCAAGGATGGAGCCGAGTTGGATCATCACCGCGAAGACCCCGCCAGGGTCGTCATACCCGATGAGATCGCTGCCGATCAGCAGATGGGCCGTGGAGGACACCGGCAGAAATTCGGTGAGACCCTGCAAAATGCCCAGAAGGGCTGCGCGGGCGAGGTCGAGAAGGTCCAAGCAGGTCTCCTGGGGTTTCGAATTCGGGGCGACCTTGAAGCGCGTCGGCGACGCGCGGAAGGGCATTTCTCATGATCGCCCTCGCCAGTTTTCGACAGCTGCGTCATACCGATCCTGTGATCGGTCGTTCGCAAATCGCCGCCCAAGCCCGCGCGTTGGGTTTCGACGCGGTCGGCATTGCCTCCGCTGCTGCGCCCTGGCCAGCAGGCGCGCGACTGCAAGAATTCTTGGGAGAAAGTCGCCACGGCGACATGGACTGGATGTCGCGGCCTGCGCGTGCGCATCCCCAAGCGCTGTGGCCCGAGGGCAAGAGTGCTGTCCTGGTCGGGCAAAGTTATGCGCCGGCGGATGATCCCATCGCGCTGCTCGCCAAGAGGAACAAAGGTCTCGTTTCCGCTTATGCCGCACGGCGGGATTATCACGACATCATCAAGGGCAAGCTGAAATCGCTAGCCCAATGGCTCGCGCGCGAAACCGGCGCCGAGGTGAAAGTTTTCGTCGATACAGCGCCGTTGATGGAAAAACCGTTGGCTGAGCGTGCAGGCATAGGATGGCAGGGCAAGCACACGAACCTCGTTTCGCGCAAGCACGGCTCATGGTTGTTTCTGGGCGCCATCCTGACGAGCGCTGTGCTCGAGCCGGATGCGCCGCACGAGGATCATTGCGGCTCGTGCCGCGCGTGTCTCGACGTGTGCCCGACGAATGCCTTCCCCGCACCTTACCAGCTCGATGCGCGCCGCTGCCTCGCCTACCTCACGATTGAGCACAAGGGTCAAATCCCGCTCGAATTTCGCGAGGCGCTCGGTAACCGCGTATTCGGCTGCGACGATTGCCTGGCGGTTTGTCCATGGAACAAGTTCGCCGCAGAGTCGCGAGAGACACGCATGAGCATGCGCGACGACTTGCGGCTCGCACCGCTCGAAGAACTCGCTGGGCTGGATGACGCGTGCTTTCGCGTCCGCTTCGCCGGCACGCCCGTGAAGCGAACTGGGCGCGACCGGTTCGTACGCAATGTTGCGTGCGCGCTTGGAAACTCGGGCGATCCAACGCTCGCGCCGGCGGCGGAGCGGCTCTTGGACGATCCCTCGCCCCTGGTGCGCGGCATGGCTGTGTGGGCGCTTTCACGCCTGCTTGACGTAGACCACTTCCAGCGCCTCAAATCAGCTCGCGCCGGCGGGGTGGAGGATCCCTCCGTGCGAGAGGAATGGGGCCGATGAATCCGGACGAGGAAGAGCCAGCCGCGCCGGATGAACCGCCAAAGGAGCCGGGCGAGATCGAGCCTGCGCTAGAGCCGGAGCTGGAGCTCGCGCCTGGCGATCACGACGAGCCGCTCTATGAGCCCGAACCGCGTCAAATAGCGGCGGAAGAGCGCGGGGATCTGTTTGATCCGCCCGAAATACCTATGCCTGGGGCGGCGCGCGGCGGGGGCTATCGCGCGCGCGATGCGCGCATCAATCTCGACCTCGATTTGGGCCGCATCAAGCGGCGCAAACGGTACGGCCTGTTCATCACGACGATCTCAGTCCTGTTTGTCGCTCTTGTACTGGCGCCGGTGACCTGGGTCGGCGCTTATCTATTCTTCGATCCGCCATCGACTGTGCTGATGCTTCAGCGCGCCGCCGAGGGCGAGACCATCCGCCACTATCCCGTTCCGCTCAGCCGCATGTCGCCGCACATCGTTCGCGCGGTCATCGCCGCCGAGGACTCGAACTTTTGCACTCATGACGGCTTTGATGTAGAGGCCATCCAGGACGCGATGGCGGCAAACGCCCGCGGAGGGAGCGTGCGAGGGGCCTCGACGGTCAGTCAACAGACGGCAAAGAACCTGTTCCTTTGGCCCGACCGCTCCTGGATCAGGAAGGGGCTTGAAACATATTTTACCGCGCTCATCGAATTCATGTGGCCGAAGCGTCGGATCATGGAAGCGTATCTGAACGCAGCCGAATGGGGCGACGGAAATTTCGGCATCGAGGCCGCCGCGCGCACGCGTTTCGGGATTGCGGCCGCCGATCTGACCCCGCTCCAGGCCGCCCGCTTGGCGGCGGTGTTGCCCAATCCGAATCGCTGGCGCGCTGATAGCCCGGGCCCGTACGTGCGTCGCCGTTCCGCGAGCTTGGTCGAACGTGCGCGCGTGGTGCGCGACGAACGCACGGCTGCTTGCGTTCTTCTCACGGATCGGCTCCCGTGAACAAACCCGCTCAGACTCCACATCTGGATGCGAGACTTCACGTGCATCCGAACGCGGCAACGCTAGTATGACGCCAATTCAAGGGGAACGTGCATGAACTGGGTGCAAATCCTGCAAAACGCCGGCGGCGTCATTCTCGCTCTGGTGATCATCTATATGATCTGGAAATTCTACCAGACCCGGGTCGATTTCACCTACATGACTCACAATGATCAGGGCTTCAAACGCGCGCTCAGGGGCCGCGGCTTCATCATCGATCCCGAGGAATTCATCGTCAGAGGCGCAGGCGCTCCGCGCATCGAGTTCGTGGCGCTTGACCCCGCCAGCGGCCAGCGAAAGCTAACACCTCTGATGGATCGACACACCGGCGCTGTAAATCTTCGGCCGCAATATTGCGTGCCATTGCCGTTCGCAGCCATCACTGCCGACAATCACAAGGTGATGGTTGAGGCCCGCGTGCAATTTAGCCTGAACCGCGACCGAATGTTCTTCGTTTATCACGTGCAAGATTTCGGTCTCGCGCTCGAAACCCGCATTCAGAGCGCTTTGCGCGCCGAAATCGGCAAGCGCCGGGACGAGGAATTGCGTGCGTCATTGAACGAGGTTGAGGACGCCTCGGTAAGACGTTTGCGGCAAGGCGAGGAAGAAGGCGACGAAATTCATGAACCCGGCGTTGCGCTGGGGGCAAACTTTCACACCGTGAGCTTTACCTACACGGCCGCGGACGAATTTGCCGCCGCGGCGATTGCTTCTCCCCTCCTGACCGCGGGCGGAGCGCCGCTTTCGCCTGCAGAGGCCGCCGCCGCCGCTGAGCGGGCGCGCGCCATTGTTCGCGCGAGCGGAGCGTTGGCGCTAAAGCCGCAGCAACTAGACCAAATGGCCGATGTGTTTCGCAATCGCGACCCCGCGTCGACCGCGGCGATTTTGACCATTCTGGAAATGCAGACCCGTCAGAACATCGCCGAAGCCCTTGCCGCCACAGGTCAGCTCATCGTGCTGACGCCGCAAGAATTGGGGTTGGCGGGCGCAGCTGTGCTGCAACGAGAGGCATCGGGGCGGGGGCGCGGAGAGGGCGCACTGCTGCACCCCAACGGCGGGGCGCGGCCGGACGCTCGCGCATGAAGATGCAGGCGCCCGCTTGCGGGGCGGGGGCCGGCTGCGTCATGAGGAGGGGCAATCGCCGCCGTTCTGGCGGCGGCGGGGCGCGGGAAACCGAATGCGATTAATCCTCACCGTGGCGGCCTTCGCCGGCATGATCGCGCTTTGCATCGTCGGTTGGAACTATGGCGGCGCCGGGGGGCTGATAGGCGCCGCCTTAGGGTTCGTATTGCGTATCTGGGGGCGAGGGCTCGATTGGGGCGAGCGTTTGGGCAACGCCTATGTCGGGGCTTTGATGGGCATGCCGGTCGGTTTGCTGCTTGGCGGTTTCTACGCCCTTGGCGTTCCCTATATCCTTGCCGCCATTAATCAGCCCGGCTAAGCGCGCAAAGCCGGCGCAAAGGCGCGGTAGGTTGCCCCCTCTTCAAAGGGGAGTATCTGATCATGCGCTTGGCATTAGCGGCTTTGGGCGCCCTGGCTGTGGTCTCGTTTCCGATGGCGTTCGCTCAGGACAAGACTTCGCCCGAGGCGAACGCGCAAATCGATTATCAGGGCTTCCAGGGTTTGACCGAGCAAGTCGAAAACTATCGCGCCGGCAGGCTGATCACGCTCAGCGAGTTTCAGCGGATGTCGCGCCAGCGCGACACGATTATCCTCGACGCAAGGTCGGCAGACGCCTTCGCCGAAGGCCATATCGAGGGCGCGATAAACTTGCCGTTCACGGATTTCACCGATCAGAGCCTTCGTGCGGCGCTGCACGATCCGAACGTGCGCATCCTTATCTACTGCAACAATAATTTCTCCAACAACGCGCGCCCCGTAGTGCTGAAGCGCGTCGAACTCGCGCTCAACATCCAGACCTTCATCAATCTCTACGGCTACGGCTATCGAAACGTCTACGAGTTGGGTGATGTCGTCGACTTCAACGATCCCGCGGTGGGCTGGGTGCGCAGTTAAAGCGTCGGACCTCAAATGTGACTCGCCCGCCATCGAATCGAGGCGAATTCAAAGTCCGTTGCCTTAGCGCTGGCGCGCTCGCATCCGATGGGCCAATGTTGCCGCCTGGAGGTGGGTGGCATGGACCGAAGAGCCCTCGTTATTGGTGCACTCGTGCTCGCCGCGTGTTCGCGCCAACAGGCCAAGACGCCAGAATCAGACACCTCCGCATCCGCAGGTCCAGACCCCGCTGATGCGATCCGCGCGATATATGCGCCTTACATGGAGCAGGGCGGCGCCCCACGCCTGCTTGACGCCGCACCGTGGTCGACTGACCTGCGCGCGCGACTTGCGGCAGGGCAATCACAGGCGCCGTTGCTAGACTTCGATCCCATCGTCAACGCGCAGGATTACGAGCTTTCCGCGCTGGCGGTGACCACCGAGGGCATTGTTGCTGGCAGTCACGCGACAGTGCGCGCGCACTTCGTCAATCTTGGAAGTGAGGACGAGGTCCTATTTGATGTGGTGTGGGAGGGGGGCGCCTGGCGCGTGGACAACATACGCACAGCGGCTTGGGATTTGCGCCAGATCGCGGGTCAAACCGCGCCGCCGCGCTGACCGTCGCCGGTCTCGGATGTGTCCGAGACCGGCGCTGTAGGTTAGCTTACTCGGCCAGCACGCGCACGGTGGCGTGGCGGCGGCGGAAGCTGGTTTCCTCATAGAGCATGGAGATCGACTCGATGTCGCGATCGTCGCCGTTCAAGTCGATCACACGCGTGCACCGGCCAGGATTGATGCGCTGGCGCACGCTGACATCCTGATGGCCGCCGTTCCGATACCGCACATCAACATCGTAGAAGTGCACAGGTTGGCGATAGACGCACAACTTGATGCGTTCGAATTGGCGGTGTCCGCCAAGGACGATGGTGTCGCGATCGGTGCGGTCGCGCACGTCGCGCGTGCCGATCACATCCCAGGCCGCAGCTGGACTTGCGCAGGCCAGCGAAAGAAATGCACTTAAAACGACTGCCTTGAACTTCACGTTGGCCTCCCAAGAGACAAGACCCTCACGCCAGATGAAACGAGCGCAATCTTAGAATCCGTCGCGGGGCTGTCGAGCCTATTGCTCTTCGATCGGGGCGCCGATCCTGCGACTTTCGCGAACGTGACCCAGAGTCAGGTAATTGTCGACATTGGCCGGCTCCAGGCGCGCCGCCTCCAGCGCGTCGGCCTCGGCAAGGTCGAAAACGCTCTGGTGCATGCGCGCTGTCGCACGGAGACGTAGGGCCAACGATGACCCGGGACGGATGTCGAGCGAGCGAGAGAGGTCTTCTTCGGCGTGACGCCAGTCACGCTCCATGGCGTAGGCGCGAGCGCGGTCGATAAGCAGGTCGGGCAATTGGCTCGGGTCGCTCTCGATCGTGGAGATGGCTCGGGTGAAAGCGCTGCGCGCTTGTCCTGGCTCGCGCGCCAGCAGCCATGCATTCCCCGCCTGCGAGAGCAAATCCGCCCGGAGCGTCGCCTGTGCCGGATTGAGCGCCACTGCAAGCGATTCAAGACGCCGCGCGCCCTCCTCATGCCGGTTCTGTGCGAGAAGGGCCATGGCCGCGCAGCGGTAGGCGTTAAGGGTGTGGGCCTCGCCCGCCCAAGCCATAGCCTCTTCATAGGCGTTTACTGGATCGGCATCGATCCGCGCCCGGCACTGGGCAAAGCGGTCAGCGGCCGCGGTGGCGTTGGCGGCATCGGCCTGCAGCAATGCGAAGGGCAAGATTAGGGCGGCGATGATCATAGGTTCTGCGTCTCCCCGCGTCGTCCCCAGAGCGGCGGATGAAGCGATGCACGAACCCAACGGCAAATCCAAGCCGCGCGCTCAGCATGGGTGGCCTACAATGGGCGGTCCGCAGGCCTCTGCATCGCCTAGTACGCCTCGGACGCGAAATCGCGGCATTCTCAGCGTCTTCTTAACCAAACACGTTATCAAAC
>Ga0247727_10006802_pt1 | contig 22235 bp, 16 predicted proteins | sample WisWelCaveWW1625_FD_202498 | JGI IMG/M metagenome (GOLD analysis project Ga0247727, IMG submission 202498) | Biofilm microbial communities from Wishing Well Cave, Virginia, United States - WW16-25 | ecosystem: Environmental > Aquatic > Deep subsurface > Groundwater > Cave microbial mat | place...
CCGGCAACTGCGAGATGCGTCCCGACGACTGAGACATAAACAAATGCTGATGTAAGATCGGCCCCGGCAACTGCGAGATGCGTCCCGACGGCTGAGACATAAACCAATACTGATGTACGATCGGCCCGGTCAACTGCGAGATGCGTCCAGTCGGATGAGACATAAACAAATGCTGATGCGAGATCGACCCCGGCGACTGCGAGATGCGATCCGACGACTGAGACATAAACCAATACTGATGCAAGATCGACTTGAGGGACCATGAGATCGATCCCGGCGACTGACGCGTCGAATGCGACTGATGAATAGACCGTGGGGATTCCGAGTGCTCGATACCTGGCGCGAGCCGGCGCGATGGCGCGATAGTTCGGACTTGATCGAGCAACTTCGGTTGGTTTGGACTCGACGGCAGAAGCGATGCATCGATGCACATCGGCGTGATCTCTGAGTTGATAGGGCGCACGCTAACCGGATGTTGATCGAATGTCAATCATATCCGCCACCGGCGACTGTCCTTATTGGACGCGTCGGCTGAATCACGAGGAGATCGGTAATCGCTGAGCGACCGGGCGGGTGGCGGCGTGCATGATCTTCTCTTCGGTCGCTTCGGCGCGGGTCGCCGTGGTCGCAGGCGTGGGCGCCGACCGGGTTCCAGTCGCTCGCCGTGCCGCGCACTCAGGCCGAGCGGCAGTCGCTACTGGCGTCGCTGCGCGATTACTTCACGGCGAACCCGACGAAGGAGAACGCACCGCTCGGCATCACGGCCGCGTTGGCGGGGACGCGGTTCTCCGCGCTGTCGGGCGCCCGCAGCGCGTTCAATCAGTGCGTGACCCTGATCGGGCAACTCAAGGTGGCACGGCGTCCATCAGTTGCACGTCTTTGTCCGTCCATTCCATGGCGGCGGCGAGGTCTCCGAGCGTGAGCGTGACCTGGCCAAGCTGCGCGTAAGCCTGACCCAAGTTGCAGACGGCGAAAGCGTTCTCGTCGGAGAATACGAGCGGTTCGAGGATTGCTACGGCGTCCGCGGTCACATCGCGCGCAGACTCGATTTCGTTTTGGTCAATGAGGAAGGTGCCCAAGTGAATGTACTTCTCGGCCAGGTCGAATCGGTAGCTCTTCACGTTCGGCCGCGCGGCGACCAACTTCTTGATCACCGCCACGGACTTCTCGATCCCGGCAGTGGCCTGTGGAAGCCGGCCCTCGTTGCGATGAAAGAGCGCTTCGTCCATGTACATCTTCGAGAGGCCGATCTGGCGGCGGCGGCTTGAGCGTTCGCGCCTGCTCCAGCGTCTCCAGCGGCGACTCGGCTCGGAAAGGCGGCCGGCCGGTGAGGAGTTCGTACAGCACTGCGCCGAGGGAATAGATGTCGGCCGGCTGAGCGACGAGTTCTTGTCGGCCGCTCGATTGCTCCGGCGCCATGTAACTCGGCGTGCCGAGCACTTGGCCGGTCACGGTCACGCCGTGTTGGGCGCGCGGCGTGCTCGTCGATCGGCGCGGTGAGAAACTTGGCCAGTCCGAAATCGGTGACGCGCGGCCGCTCGCCGCCGTCCAGCAGGATGTTCCTGGGCTTGAGGTCGCGGTGAATGACGCCGCGTTCGTGAGCGTAATGGATCGCGAGCGCGACTTGCCGAATCAGCTCAGCGGCGTGCCGCGGCGAAAACGACGCAATTGCCATCCGCTCCGCCAAGTTCACGCCTTCAACAAGCGGCATCGCGATGAAGTGATGTCTCGCCCATTCGCCGATCTCGAGCACGGGCACGATCCCTGGATGATCGAGCTGCGCCAAGACCATCGCCTCGCGCCGAAACCGTTCAATGTCCGACTCCGACGCAAAATGGCCCGCCAGGATCACTTTAAGCGCAACGATGCGTCCCAGCGCGGCGTGTCGGGCTCGGTAAACAACCCCCATGCCGCCGCGGGCGATCTCGCCGAGGATCTCGAACTTGCCAACTCGGCTGGTCGGCTGGGTGAGCCTGTTGATCGTATTCGGCCATTCCTGACCAAGCGGTCCGGCAATCTCGCTGCGGGCTGCGTCAGGTTCTTGCTCAAGCCGAAACGCGCTCCCGATCACCGCCGAGTCGTCAGGGAACCGACGATGGTACTCGTCAGCCGACGGACATTCTCCGCGATCACGCCGCAGCTCCAACTCGGAACGGAGCAGCGACGTGAGCAATTCTTCGCGTCGCACGCCAGGCAGCAGCTTCAAGAGGTCCTCGATTCTCGGCTGCACTCCGCTGATCCAATCCGACTCGAATTCAGTGCAGACTCGGTGTACGCGCCGCAAGAGCGGAGCGGCGGCTCGACATTCCGCGCCACGCTCAACGTCACCGGCGACATCGCGGTCGCGGCGCGTGTGGACCAGAGCGGGTCGCGGAAAACAAAATCGGTTGCATGATGCCCGCTGGCGCGGCGCGTGGGTATAATACTGTCGCGTTCGATGCTGGTTTTTCGGAGTGATCGATGGACACGAATTCGACTCAAGCCGTGGCAACGCCGGTGCCCGCGCCGGCGTCGGGGTCGGCCTTGCGGCCCGAGGACATTCCCTGCCTGGATCACATCAAGATTGACGACGGAGCACCCGTGGACGGAATTTATTCCGAGAAGCAGATGCGGCTGCTGGTGGAACCGCTCCAAAGTTCATGGCCGGGGCCGGGCGACGGCCGCAAGTTTGTCGCGCTGGCAAACGTCGGCTTGTTCTACGCAGTGAAGAAGCCGCCGCTCGTGCCCGACGTGATGGTTAGCCTTGACGTGGAGTTCGGCGAGGACCACTGGGCCAAGGAAAACAATTCGTACTTCGTGTGGATTCTCGGCAAGCCGCCGGAGGTCGTGATCGAGGTGGTGTCGAACACGCAGGGCGGAGAAGACACGCACAAGTTTCGGCTCTACGCGCAGCTTGGTGTGCTTTACTACGTGATCTGGGATCCAGAACGGCACCTGCGGTCCGATGCGCTCCGCATCTTCACGCTGAGCGAAAAGCGATATGCGCCGCTGAAGGACGGTTTTTTCCCCGTCGTCGGCCTGGGCCTCATCACCTGGCAGGGACCGTTCGAGAACTGCACGAAGACGTGGCTTCGCTGGTGTGACTCGTCGGGAGTCGTCGTGTCCACGGGCGCAGAGCGGGCCGAGCAAGAACACGAGCGGGCCGAACAAGAACACGAGCGGGCCGAGCGAATGGCCGCACAACTGCGTGCCCTCGGCCTCGAACCCCGGACCCTGCAGTAACTTCAATCATCTCCTGTGGTGTGCGTCATGCTGCGTGGCATGTTGATGATGCTCTCACTGTCGATTGTCGCGGCCAAACTGCCCGCCGCCGCGCCGCCGCAGGCAACCGCCGCAGCGGTGCCGGCAGGCCGTCAAATTGATTTCGACAAGCACATCCGGCCGATCTTCGCGGCGCATTGCGTCAAGTGCCACGCGCGCGGGCAGCGCAAGGGCGGATTCTCGATCGAGACGCGAGAGAGTGTGCTGGCGGGCGGCGAGAGCGGGCCGGCAGTGGCGCCCGGCAACAGCGGAGAGAGTTTACTGATCGAGTTGGTTTCCGGCGCGGATGGTTCGCGCGTGATGCCGCAGAAGAGTGAGCGACTTTCGGCAGCGGAAATCGACCTGTTGCGTCGCTGGGTCGATGAGGGACTTTCGTGGCCGAAGCAATTCAGCTTCGGCTTTCCGCGCGCACCGGTCGAGCCGCGCCGGCCGTCGTTGCCGCCGGTCCAACGTGGCGGCAGTGAGAATCCGCTCGACCGGCTGCTCGAATCGTATTGTCGCGAGCACGAAATCACGCCGCGTGAAATTGTCCCGGACCGCGTGTTCGCGCGGCGCGCGTATCTCGATCTCGTCGGCCTTTTGCCCAAGCCGGAGGCGATGGCCGCGTTCGAAAGCGACTCGAATCCGGCGAAGCGCGAGCGGCTCGTGCGGAGGCTGCTCGACGATCGCCGCGCGTTCGCCGATCATTGGCTGACGTTTTGGAACGACGCGCTGCGCAACGCCTACCATGGCACCGGCTACATCGACGGCGGACGACAGCAGATTACCGGCTGGCTGTATCGGTCGCTCTACGAGAGCAAGCCGTACGATCAATTCGTGCGAGAACTCGTCAGTCCGGTGCCCGGCAGCGAAGGGTTCACGAAGGGGATCGTCTGGCGCGGCGTCGTGAACGCCAGCCAGGTTCCGGCGATGCAGGCGGCGCAAAATGTCAGTCAGGTCTTTCTCGGCACGAACTTGAAGTGTGCGTCGTGCCACGACAGTTTCGTGAATCAGTGGAAGCTGGCCGACGCATACGCGCTCGCTGCCGTGTTCGCCGACGGGCCGCTCGAAATGCACCGCTGCGACAAACCGATCGACCGCACCGCCGAGCCGGGATTCATCTTTCCGGAACTCGGTTCGATCGATGCCGCAGCGCCGCGACTCGAACGGCAGCGGCACCTGGCCGGCCTGCTGACCGACTCGAAGAACGGCCGGCTCGCCCGCACCGTCGTGAATCGGCTGTGGGCGTGGTTCTTTGGCCGCGGGCTGGTCGAACCGGCGGACGACATGGATCAGCCGCCCTGGCACGCGGACCTGCTCGATTGGCTGGCCGCGGACCTCGCCGAACACGGCTACGATTTGAAACACACGATGGCCACGATCTGCTCGTCGCGCGCGTACCAACTGCCGTCGGTCGGCGTCTCCGCGCCGGGCGACAAGTCGCCGTTCGTGTTTCGCGGGCCGCTGGTGAAGCACATGACCGCTGAGCAATTCACTGATGCCGCGGTTGCACTCACGGGATTTCAGCTCCCGATCACGCCGCAGATGACCGCCGCCGACGGCCGCAGCCAAGGCGGACAACTCGCGGCCGTCGAACAGTCCACGCGCGCGGCTCACGCCGCCGCGCCGTCGAACGCCGCGCCGCACGGCCCGATTCGTTCCGCGCTGGCAAACGACGACCCGCTCACGCGTGCGCTCGGCCGGTCGAACCGCGAACAAGTCGTGACCCGCCGCGACTCGATCGCCACAACATTGCAGGCGCTCGAACTAACCAACGGCGTCACACTCGATGAGATTCTCAAGTCCGGTGCCAAGAACTGGCTAAGGCGCGAATCGGCCGAGACCGATCTCGTGGGCGAAATCTGGCGCTCCGCGCTCAGCCGCCCGCCAACGCGTGCCGAGTCCGCGACGGCCGGCGAACTGGTCGGCTCGCCACCATCGCAGGAAGGCATTGAAGACTTGCTTTGGACCGTACTGATGCTGCCCGAGTTTCAATTGATTCGCTAAATCTCCCCGTGGAATGCTCGCCATGAACCGGCAATCTACCGTTCAAGCTTCGCGACGCGACTTTTTGAAACTTGCGATCGCGACGACAGTGTCGGCACTCGCCGTCGGCGTCCCGCGGCGCGTGTTACTTGCCGAAGACCCGGTTGAGAAAATTAACCCAACGGCCGACGCCGTGATCCTGCTCTGGATGGCCGGCGGCATGGCGCACAATGAGACGTTCGATCCGAAGCGGCACACGCCGTTCGAGCCGGGCATGAAGGCCGACTCGGTCGAGTGTACGTTCCCGACGATCGACACGGCGGTGGACGAGATCAAGTTCTCACAGCACCTGGAACGGATCGGCTCGGTGATCGACCGCGGGGCGGTGATCCGGTCGCACGTCGTGGGCGACCTCGGCAAGATTCTGCACTCGCGGCATCAGTATCACTGGCACACGGGCTACGAGCCGCCGCAGACGGTGGCCGCGCCGCACATCGGCGCGTGGATCGCGCACGCGCTCGGGCCGCGCGACCCGGCCGTGCCGGCGTTCATCGACATCGGCCAGCCGTACGAAGGCAACGGCGAGGCGGAGGAACTCAAAGCGTTTCAATCGGCGGGATTCCTCGGCAGCGAGTTCGCACCGTTTCGCGTGCCCGATCCGACGCAAGCGATCAAGGCGGTGCAGCCGCCGCCCGGCATGACGATCGGACGATTCGAGAACCGATACCGCGCGTGGAAGAAACTTGTCGAGTCCAGCCCGATCGGCCGGCACGGCAGCGACTACCAACGCGAATCGCTGCTGCGGTCGCTCGACAACGCGCATCGCCTGTTGAGTTCGCCGGCGGCGAAGGCATTCGATCTGTCGCTGGAGGAAAAAGAAAACTACGACGCCTACAACACCGGCAAGTTCGGCCTCGGCTGCCTGCTCGCCCGGCGGCTAATCGAAGCGGGCGCACGCTTCATCGAAGTCTCGTCCGAGTACGTGCCGTTCCTCTACTGGGACACGCACGACAACGGCCACACGCGGCTCGAACAACTGAAGCAAATGATCGACCGGCCGATCGCGCAGCTCGTGCTCGACCTTGAAACGCGCGGCCGGCTCGACCGCACGCTCATCGTGCTCGCCAGCGAATTCAGCCGCAGCGTGCTCGTCGAGGGCAAGACCGACCGGCCGGTTCCGCATCAAGTCGAGCAACCGGGCGAGATCAACGACCTCAAGTTCTACGGCATGCACCGCCACTTCACCGGTGCCGGCAGCGTGCTCCTATTCGGCGGCGGCGTGAAACGCGGGTTCCTCTACGGCAAGACCTCGGACGAGCGGCCGTTCACGACGGTCGAGGACCCGGTCACGATCACCGACCTGCACGCCACGATCTACCACGCGCTCGGCATCTCGCCGCGCTACGCCGTCGAAATCGAGCAGCGGCCGTTTTACGTGACGCCCGACGGCAAGGGCCAGCCGGTCCGCGAACTTCTGTGAGTAAGAACTATTTGACGGCGGCACATACCGCGGGACGGAGCGGAATGCGAACGGAAGCAGTCGCGCGTTGCGATTACTTCCGTTTCGTGATGCAGTACAGGTTCTCGTACGTTCTCAGTAGAAGCTCGCCCTGCGACACTGCGAGTGCGGCGTACGTGCGTTCGCCGATGTCGTTCTTCGCGATCAGCTCGAATTGAGTGCTCGCCGCGAGGACGAACGTTTGGCCTTCGAGGTTGGTCACGTAGAGCTTGCCGTCAGCGAGCAGCATCGAACCCCAGAGCTTGCCGCCGAGGCGTTCTTTCCAGACCCGTTCGCCGCTGCGGGCGTCGAGGCACTCGGCGAATCCGTCGGCGTCGGCGAGGAAGAGATGTCCGTCGTGCAGTACGCCGCTGCCGATGCGTTGCGGGTTCGAGGCGGTGCGCCAGAGTCGATGCGTGTCGGTCACGTCGCCGCGTCCGCCGGGCCGCACGGCCATCGTCGGACCGTTGTGCCCGGAAATACCGATGACAAGGTCTCGGGCGGCGGAGACGATTGGCATCGCGTAAACCTCCGTGCCGAGTCCGATGCAGCGCCAGAGTTCCTCGCCGGTCAGCGGGTCGTACGCCTTGAATTCCCCGTCGCCGCCGACGCGATCGCCCGGCAGCGGCATGATCAACTCGTCGCGGCCACCGGCCGTGATGACCACCGGCGTGCTCCACGAGCCGAAGACCGGACTGTTGATGCCCGGCTCCTTCTTCTCCCAAACGGTCTTGCCGGTCCGCTTGTCGAGGGCCGTGATGAACGTCGGCTCGCCCGGACCTTGGTAGACGATCAGCAAATTCTTATAGATGACCGGACTCGTGCCGTTGCCCCACTTGTGCAGCACGGGTCCGAGTTCGCGGTGCCAGAGTTCCTTGCCGGCGAAATCGCACGCCACAACTCCCGCCGACGCAAAATGAGCATACACGGCCGTGCCGTCCGTCGCCGCCGACCCGGAGCACGGCGGATTGTCCGGGTGGCTCGTCTCTGCAACGCTGCACGCGACCTCGTGCTGCCAGAGCTTTTTCCCGCTGGAGCGGTCGATCGCGACGAGTGCTCGCGTCCGCCCGCCATTGAGGCTCTGTGTCAGAAACAGTCGGTCGCCCCACACGACCGGCGTCGAGTTGCCCGGCCCGGCGAGCGGGGTTTTCCAGCGGACGTTTTCGGTCTGACTCCAAGTGATCGCGAGATCGCGCTCGTCCGAGACGCCGCTGGCATTCGGCCCGCGCCACGCCGGCCAATTTTCGGCCGGGAGCGTCGTGGCCGCGGCGGCGATCAGGATCGTACACCCGATGAATGGGGAGTATCGAGTCATTTTGTGCGACTCCTGGCTGTGGCGTGGATTGACAATCAGGCAGCGGCAGCATGTCGTGCAACGCCGGCGACGCGGTGGCGGCAGGGCGAAGCAGATACGCGTGCTTGCCATTCGCAGCCGCACTGTAAGGCCGCATTCACCGCAAGTCAATCAGCCGCCCGACTCGCAAGCCGCATCGAGCCTTGCGATCCGCTGCTGGCGTTTCCATACTCATTTCACGTCCGATTCCGGCACTCAATCGGAAGTTTCGCCGCCGGAGCGAGACTCAATTACTGCGAGCAACCGCTTGAAGAGCACTCCGCCGCTGCGACTGGCCATGTGGTCCGGGCCGCGAAATATCTCCACGGCCATGATGCGTGCTTGGGGCAACCGGCCCGACACGATCGTGTGCGACGAGCCGCTCTACGCCTATTACCTCGCCGCGACGAAGAAGGACCACCCCGGCGCCGCCGAGGTCATCGAGCACGGCGAGACGGACTGGAGACGCGTCGTCGATGAACTGACCGGGCCGCTGCCGACGGGCAAGTCCGTCTATTTTCAGAAGCACATGACGCACCACTTGCTGCCGGCGATCGGCTGCGATTGGCTCGGCCGCGTCACGAACTGCTTTCTGATTCGTCATCCGCGCGACGTGCTCACGTCGTACATCAAGATCGTGCCGAACCCAACGCTCGACGACACTGGCTTTCCGCAGCAGCGGGAGATTTTCGAGTGGGTGCGAACGAACCGCGCCACGATTCCGCCCGTGATCGATGCCGTGGACGTGCTGGCGAACCCGCGCCGCGTGCTCGGTCTGTTGTGCGACGCGCTCGGCGTCGAGTTTCAGGATTGCATGCTGGCGTGGACGCCGGGATTGCGATCCACTGACGGCGTCTGGGCGAGACATTGGTACAAAGAGGTCGAGACCTCGACCAGCTTCCGGCCGCACACGCCGAAAGCCGACGCGGTGCCGGAGCGACTGGGCAAACTCCACCGCGCGTGTCTCGAATGTTACGAGACGCTCTACGAGCATCGACTACACTGAGCGACCATGCTGCAACAATTCAACGAAAAGAACCGCGACCTGATCGTGAACATCAACGGCCGGCTCGTACACCGCGACGAGGCGGGCATCAGTCCGTTCGACTCGGTCGTGCAAGGCGGCGACGCCGTGTGGGAGGGCCTGCGGCTGTACAGCGGCAAGATTTTCAAACTGACCGAGCACCTCGATCGGCTGCGCAGCTCGGCACTGGCGCTGGCGTTCGCCGAGATTCCGTCGCACCACGCGATCACGCAGGAAATTCGCCGCACGCTCGCCGCGAATCACATGACCGACGGCGTACACATCCGGCTGACGCTGACGCGCGGCGTCAAGGTCACCTCCGGCATGGACCCGCGGCTCAATCAGGCCGGGCCGACGCTGATCGTGCTCGCCGAACACAAGCCGCCGGTGTACGACCGCTCCGGCCTCGTGCTCATCACGTCCAGCGTCCGCCGCTTCCCGCCCGATTGCCTCGATCCGAAGATTCACCACAACAATTTGATTCAGTCGATCCTCGCCAAGATCGAGGCCTCGAACGCCGGAGCCGACGACGCCTTGCTGCTCGACGTGCGCGGCTTCGTCGCCGAGACCAACGCAACGCACGTCTTCATCGTGTGGCGTGGCGACGTGCTCACGCCGCGGACCGTCGCGTGTCCGGAAGGCATCACGCGGGCAACCGTGCTCGACCTCTGCCGCGCGCACGGCATCGCACACGCCGAGCGAGACATCTCGCTTACCGAGATCTACCGCGCCGACGAAATGTTCTGCACCGGCACGTTGGGCGAACTTGCTGCGGTCGTGAAACTAGACGGTCGCACGATCGGCGCCGGCGCCGTCGGCCCGATGACTCAGCGATTGAGCGAACTCTTCACCGACCTAACACGCCGAGAAGGCGTCGCGGTCGTGTGACGGCTTTGAATGACGGCCTTGAAAGGGACGGAAAGCTCGCCCCCTCTGTGAGTCGCGCTCCTGTCGCGAGTCAGCTTGTTGCCGACAGAGGTAAGATCCCTCCCGACGGAGGTAAGATCCCTCCCGACGCTCGCCGGCGCCGTTCTTACGCATCGACTTTTCGCGCTTACCTGCGAAAGCAAGGTCCTGACGCGCGAAAGAACCATTCTGACTCGCGTAAGGACCGAGATTTCCCACGTCAGCGACGATCTTACCCGCGTAAGATTGGATATTTCCTGAGAAATCCCCGCCCTTACGCGGGTAAACTCGTGCGTAACCTTCATTGCCACAATGAGTTATGGACGATGCGGTTCGTGGGTCCCGAAGACTCGCCACCACTCTACAGCAATCGGCACCACTCTACAGCACGAGGGCGGGGGAGTTTATCACTGGCACGTTTGCTTTCGAGAGAGAGGGAGTCGGCTTGAACTTTTGCTCTCGTCCGATGACGATAACATTGACGTGACCAATTATGTACTCGCAAAGTAGGCATCGAGGATTGACTCATGATCGTCGACCAAGAGCTGGATGCGGTGATCCGTGCTGGGGTGTTTCGGGACCGAGAACATGCGATCCACGAAGCAATTGAAACGCTGTTCGTGGTGCGTCCGCAGTTGCGGACGGAAGCGGCGGTGGAGCTGTTCCGCTCCGGGGAGGTGTCGCTGTTGCGTGCGGCGGAAATCGCCGGGCTTGATTCGGAATCGTTCCGCCGACTGCTGCGCGACCGCGGGATCGCCTGGGAGATCGAAGCGGAAACTAGCGGCGAGATGGATAAAGCGATCGCTGTCTTTTTCGGGGAGTCCGCGTGATCATCAATGATTGAACACAAACTCGTGCGCGTTTAGCAGTGCCCAGAGCAGATCCTGCAATCCGTCATTCGGCGACGGCGCGGCGGCGACGAGCGATTCGAACTCTTTGAGTTCGTCCGGGCTGGGTGGGCGCGAGAAGGTGACGAGGCAGAGCTCGTCGATGATCTCGGCGTTCGATTTCTTCGCGGCGATGAGTTTGGCGAGGCGGCCGTTCGCGTCGGCGACTTTGCGATTGAGCAGGTCGCCATTCATGAGGTTGAGTGCCTGAGCCACGTTCGGATCGCCGGTGCGTTCGCACTCGCAGGCGATTTGACGTTGGGCGCGGCCGAACGTGTCGAGGAAACTCGAACGCACTCGCTGATCGGGCAGTTGAATCGCGCGGTAGCCGGCCGGCAGGAAGTAGCCTTGGGCCTGAAATTTCTCGGTCGTCCCGGTCGCGTCGTTCACCGCGTCCAGCAGTTGTTCGGCGGTGAGTCGCTTCGCCGTGTAGTGACTGAAGAAGCGGTTGTCCGTGTCCACGGCGTTCTGGGCCGTCGCGACCGCGCTCAATTGATACACGCGCGACGTCATGATCGTCGTAACGAGGTGCTTCAAGTTGTAACCGTTCGCGATGAAATCCTTGGCCAGCGCGTCGAGCAGCTCCGGATTAGACGGCGGGTTCGTAGCCCGCAGGTCGTCAATCGCCTCGACGATGCCACGACCCATCAAGTAGCCCCAGTAGCGGTTCACGACGTTTCGCGCGAGCAGGATGTTGTCCTTGGCGAGCCAGTCGGCCAGTCCGCGGCGGCGATCGATCGGGTCATCCACGGGGCCGGAATCGAGCGGCGTCGGCTTCATCACTTTGCCGCTCTTCGGATGCGACACCTCGCCGGTCGGGTTCACGCGCACGATCGTTTCGCCGCCGAAAATGCCGAACTCCTGACTGTTCTTCGTGGACACGCGCGAGAAGAATGCCGCCAGAGCGTAGTAATCGTCCTGGCTCCATTTCTCGAACGGGTGCTGGTGGCACTTCGCGCATTGCAGCCGCACGCCGAGGAATACGGCGGCCGTCGTCTCCGCAAGGTCCTGCGGGTTTCGCGCGACGCGGAAGTAGTTCGTCGGGCCTTCGGTGTACGTCGAGCCTTGTGCAGTGATGAGCTGCCGCACGATCTGGTCGAGCGGCCGGTTCTCGCGAAACGCCGCGCGAATCCAATTGTGGAAGCTCCACATGCCCTTGTCGCCCGTCTGATTGCCGTTGTTGCGCAGGATGTCGGCCCACTTGAGCGTCCACCAATCCACGTATTCCGGCCGATCGAGCAGCGACGCGACGAGTTTCCGCCGCTTGTCCGGATCGGTGTCGGCGAGGAACGCCTTGATCTCGGCGGGTTTCGGCATCGTGCCGATCGCGTCGAGGTACGCCCGACGCAAGAACTCGACGTCGCTGCACAATTCGCTCGGCAGCAGGCCGATCTTCTTCCACTTCGCAATGACGAGTTCATCCACGAAATTGAATTTCGGCGGCTCCGGATAGTTCGCGATTTCGGCGAACGGGATCGTCACGCGCGTTACGTCGGCCTGACCGAGGTAGCGGACCATGATCGCCGTTTCGCCCTTGTTCACGGCGGTGATGAGTCCGTCGGCCGAAACGGTTGCGACACCTTCGTTGAGCGTATCGAGCCGGGCCTTCGACGTAATGTCCTCGACCGTGTCATTCGAGTAGAACGCGCGGATGACCATCTGCTGCTGGTCGCCGTGCTGCATGATTCGCTCGCGCGGCAGGACTTCGATGCGAACGACACGCGAGTCCGTGGCGGCCGGCGGCGGCCCACCCTGCTCGATCCACGTCTTGATCGCGTCGTAGGTGAGGCTGCCGACGGCGATTCGCTTGCCTCCGCCGTGCGGTGCTTCGAGCGTCGGCTTGAGCAGCACGATGCTTTCTTCGGGGCTGGACATGACGACGCGGCGGCCTTCGGCCTCTTTGAGCATCGCGGTGAAATCGACGTCCGGCTCGCCGCCGAACAGCGACAGCTTGAACCCGCCCTTGCCGTGCTGCGCGCCGTGACACGCGCCCAGGTTGCAGCCAACCTTGGTCAGCAGCGGCACGACGTGATTGGCAAAACTGAGCGGCTTCTGCGAAGCGAAATCGCGCACGACGACCGTCACCTCGGCCGTCTTGTCAGCACTCGCAGCCAGCACGCGGATCGTGCCTTCGCCGTCCGCCACCGGCCGCACGATGCCCGCGTCGTCCACCGTGACCACGTTCGGCGTGAGGCTCTCGAATTTCGCCTGCCGCGTCCAATCGCGCTCGGAGCCATCGGCATGCCTGCCCGTCACCACCAGCCGCTGCGTCGCCCGCGCGCCGATGAGCACCGGGTCCGCCGGCGCGACGGCGAACGATTCGAGCGCCGGCTGTGGCCGCGCGTCGTCACAGCGCCCAATCGCCGGTGCGAGGACACTCGCAACGAGGCCCAGGCTGATTAACTTCCACATCGCCGCTTTGGCTAACCGGGTCATCCTTATCCTCCGCAAACGAATCGGATCGCATCATGAGGCCGCCACGGCAGGTCGCCGGACAGTCCTCAGATTCAGGCATGGAGCCAAGTTTCTTACGACCGATCGGCTGATGATCTTGAAGTATCGGCCGTCGCAACTGGCCCGACTGGCAGGTTGGTACGGTTCACTATCGTGGCCGATCAGGTTGCGAAGGTCAATCCGAATCTACCGTTCAGCGAAGCTACTCCGAGCGAGCCGCGTTTAGTCGGGGGCCGACGATTACTTGCTCGCCATCGCGATCACGCCGTCCCAGCCGGGCGGCGGCGTGTAGTTGTGCTGAGCGATGAAGATCGTCAGGAAGTCGCGAGCGCGGTCTTTGGCTGGAAGTTCGTGCAGAAGTTCGAGGGCCTCGGTCCAGCGGCCGGCGACGAGCGCGTCCACGGCGTCGTCGTAGCGCGCGAGATCTTGATCGGTAAGCGTCGGATCGACTGCCGCGGGTGGCAGCAACTCGCTCGCCATGAGCGGCGTCGTGAGTCCAAACGGGAGCACCCGTCCGAGCCGGCGGCAGCGGGCTTCGGCGCGCGGCATGTGTTCGCGCACGTACCGCGCGGTCGGCTCGTCGAGCAGCACGGACACGCGGAGGTGTTTGCTCATGCTCTCGAGCCGCGACGCGAGATTGACGACGGGGCCGAAGACGGTGACCTCGACGTGATCGATGGTGCCAATCTTTCCGGCGACCGCGCGGCCGTGCGCGATGCCGATGCCGACTTGAAAATTGGCGAGCGAGTGGCCGGTCTGGCCGGCGGCGCGGCCGAATTGGGCGCAGATATCGAGTGCGGCTCGGCACGCGGCGAGCGGCCCGTCGGGCGCCGCGACCGGCCAGCCCCAGAAGCCCATCGCCGCGTCGCCCTGAAAGTCGCCGATCACGCCGCCGTGCCGCAGTATGTGGTGCGTCATCACGCCGAGCGCGTCGCTCACGCGAGCGAGTAACCCGGCCGGGTTCTCGCGCCACTGTTCAGCCTCGCGGGCGAACCCGCGCAGGTCGCAGAAGAGCACGGTCACGTCCGTCTCGCGCGGCGCGAGCGCTTGTTCGGCGTCGCCCGCCGACATCGTTTCGAGCACGGCCGGCGTGAAGAACTGCCGCAGCACGGCCTGCCGTCGTTCGAGCTGACGAACTTGCCGAAGCGCGCCGACGAGTTCGGCGACGAGTTCGGCAAAACGCAGATCGCCTTTGAGATCGCGCGTGCCGGCCTCGGTCGAGAGTCCGGCCGATCGCGCGGCGGCGAAACTGCCGGCCACGTACAGTCCCCAGCCGCGGCTGGCCTCGCCCGGCACGGGCGTGCAAAACGCCCAGTCGAGATTTTCCGCCAGGGTGAACGCCGGCTCGCCGCCCGCCGCGTTCCAAACGTGCAGCACGCTCTCGGCACGCGCGATCGCCTCCAAAATCAGTCGCTGGCTCGGCTGAAACCGGCCGACCGCATCGCGTCGCCGGTCCCACTGAAGCACCTGCACTTGCCGGCCGTCGTCCGCCGGCGCGTCCTGCCGCTGCACCAGCGCCGCGGCCTCCGCGTGCGGAATTCCAGCCAAGAGCAAGCCGACAAGCCGCGCGAGCGACGCGTCTTCGCCGGACGATTCGGCGAGCAGTTTCGGCAAATGCGACAGCACCTCGAGCCGGTGGTCCGCGTCGCGAAACTGAATGCGTCGCAGGTCGCCCGGCCGAAACGTCTGTTGTTCGTGCGGCTCCGGCGAATCGAGCGACACGTCGGCCGAGTCGGCAACGACGTGAAACGAAGTGTTGCCAATCACGAAATGTTCGCCCGGCGCGACGGTGAAATCCGTGACCGCCAGACCGCGAAAGAAGATCGGATTCCGTGCTGCGTCGAGTCGCTTCACAGCCAGCCGGCCGCCTTGCCAACGCAGCGCGGCGTGTTCGCGCGAGATCTGCCCGTCCCACGCCGCGGCCCAACCGTCCGCCGGTGCGCGGCCGAGCGTCACGGCGACGCCGTCCACCAACGTGTTCCGCCAGCTCAGCGCTGCGTCTGGTCCGCGGGCAATAAGTTCGGCCATAGAATTGTTCGCCTTGTCTGGCCCGTTCACTCACGGCGTGATCCCGCGTCCGGTGGCGGCGACAGGGCCTCCGTTTTCGCTTCGTCGTCGATCGCCGCTTGAATTCGACTCGGCGCGGACTCGACGCGATCGTCGCGATTCATGGCACGTTGCACGTAGTACCACATCGCGCCGAGCAGGATTACACCGAACGACAGCGCGACCCAGCCGCGCCTCGCAAGCGTCGTGGCCAGATCATTCACCGGGCCGACCGCTTCATCATAACGTCGCTGAACGACGACGACGAATTCTGAATTGCCGACCGGCGCGAAACCGGCGAGCCATCGGCCGCGAAATTCGGCGTGTCGGTCGCCGAGCGGGTCCGCGTAGTTGTTGTCGGTCGCATCGCCCGGTTCGAGCGGCTGGCCATTTTCGTGCGCCTGGCGCAGCCGTTCGAGGATCAAGTGGCGAATTTCGAGGCCCACGTCGCCGGGCGTGTGCTTCGGATGCCGCAGCACGAGATACTCGGGCTGCGGGCTGGTTTCGCCTTCCGCGCCGGGTTTGCGGTTCGTGTCCCAGCGGCCGACCAGCACCGCCGTGTGCCGCGCGTCCTCGAACGGCAGGCTCACGGTTGCGATCGTGGCCATGAGCAGGCCGAGGATTTCCGCGTCCGGCCGATCGCTCGCGCGCACGATCGCCGAGATGCCGCAGCGATAACGCTGGTCAGACTCGCTCTGAAACACGCGCGAAACGTACACAGCGCCGCTGGGCGACTTGTCGGCCTGCCGCATCGCGCCTTGAAAGTAATCGCGCCACGCGTAATTTCGGCCAACGACTTCGCTGAGCGGCGAGCGGGCGAGCAGCATTCCGTCCGGGGCCATCACGACCCAACTGGCGAACGGCGGCTCGGTGCCGTTGCGGGTCGGCCGATTCGGCGCCGCATTGTAATAATCGTGGTTCGACTTGAGAAACGCCTGCATCTCATCCTCGACCAGCTCACGATCGGGTTCGGCAAGCAGCCGGCGCAGTTCGTCGCTGCGTGCCACGCGATCGACCGCGTCACTGAGCTTGCTCAACTGCAATTGCACGGTGCCGGCCACGCCCTGTGCCGCGTAGACGTTGCCGGCCTGGACTGCGTCGAGCAAACTTTGCTCCGAGCCGCGCACGGCGTCGCGCCAGCCGATCACGCCCTGCGCGACCGTGCCGACCAGGAGCAGCACGGGGGCGACGAGTCCGAGCGCGATCAGCGGCCGCCTCGCGCGCTGGCGAGCGCGCCGGTCGAGCGCGTCGAGTACGGCCTGCGCGTTGGCGAACCGGCGGCTCGCATCCGGTTCCAGGCTGCGATCGACGATCTCGGCGAGCGCCTTGTCCACGCCGCGGACGGAGCGGTGCGCGGTGGGCCGCGCGGCGGTCACGATCGCCGTGCGATATTGCTCCAATCGCGCGGCCAGGCTCGGCGCATCGCGCAACCGCGTCTCCAAGTCCGCCGAACGGTGCGGCGGGCTGCCGGTCAGCAGGTGGAACAGCAGCGCGCCGAGCGCGTAAACGTCCCAGCGCGCATCGGGCGTCGCCTTCAAGTCCGCCTGCTCCGGCGCCATGTAGAAGAGCGTGCCGAGCGCGGGCAGTTGCTCGTACGACAGCCGCGATTGCCCGAAATCGGCGAGCCGCACTTTCCAGTCGTTGTCGAGCAGCACGTTGGCCGGCTTCAAGTCGCAGTGCAAAATGCCGCGGCCGTGAGCGTGTACGAGTGCCTGGGCCACGTCGCGCACGATCCGCACGGCCTCGCGCGCCGGCAGCGGCCCCGCGCGCAAGAGCTGTTCGAGCGAACCGCGTTCGAGAAACTCCATCACGTAGAACGGCGGCGTCGCGTCCCAACCGACGTCGATGAGTTGCACGATGTCGCGGTCCGTGTACAGAAACGCCAGCTTCTCGACCTCGCGGTTCAGCAGCGACCAGTCCAGCCCGCCGCGATGCTCGTAGAATTTGATCGCGACTTGTTTGCCGGTGTTCTTTTGCAGCGCGAGCCACACGGTGCCGAACGCGCCGGCACCGAGGCACCGCTGGATGTCGTAACCCTCGACGCGCGCCGGCGGACCGGCCTGCCGGCTCAAGAGCTGCGCTCGCTCCAACTCGGCCGGCGATTGATCGACCGTGTGATCGAGCGGCGAGGCCGCGTCCGCGCGATGGGGTGGCGTGACGGATTCGGGTTGCGATTTGTTTGGCTGCATCCTGCTCGTCCATTCGCGACAGCCTGACGCACCGATGATAGAAAGCCGGGCGGTGCGTGGCTACGAGGACGCCTCCAACTCTTCGATTCGAGCCATCGCCTCGTTGACGGCTCGTTCGTCGGCGGGCGTGAGCTGCGGTAGCGGGCTGCGCACGATCGGTTTGATCGGGATGCCGCGACGTGCCAGTGCGGCCTTGAGCCGTGCGTGAGTCGGCTCCGCGTCCACGCGGATTTCGAGGCCCTGCCGCAGCGCGAGCATGAAGGCCGGCCGCACCAACGCGATCGGTGCGTGCGTCGATTTCAGCGCCGGCATGACCTCGAAAATGCGCGACTGCAGCTCGCGAGCACGGGCCTTGTCGCCCGACTGGTACGCTTGATACATCGCGACGGCCGTGCGCGGCATCAATAGTGAGCCGCCCGATACGGTGCCGTGCCCGCCGAGGTCCATGAACTGCGTGAAAATGAACTCCGAGCCGGACAGGTAAACGCGGTCGAGTTCACGCGTGAGTTGAATGTGCCGGCGGATCGCGTGCATGTCGAGCGTACTCTCTTTGATGCCGACGACGTTCGGGATCGCCAGCAGTTCGGCGATTTGGGCGGGCTTCAAGTCCAGTCCGCTCACGGCCGGATAGTGATAATAGAAGACCGGCAGCAGGCTCATCGCCGCGAGCCGCGCGAAGTGCCGCTTCACGTCGGCGAAATCGAGCTTGTAGTAAATCGGCAGGCAGGCCATGACCGCGCTGGCGCCGAGGCGATGCGCCTGACGAAGCTGTTCGGCCGCGACGTGCGTGCTCAGCGCCGTGATTCCGACGACGATCGGCACCGCGCCGCCCGCGACCTCGACCGCGGCGCGGAGCATGATTTCGCGATCGGCGTCGCTGAGGTACGGCGACTCGCCGAAGGAACCCATGAGCACAAGCCCGTTGACGCCGGCTTCGAGCAGGTATTTCACCTGGGCCTCGACGGCCTCGACCTCAATTTGGTCATTGTCGTCAAACGGTGTCAGCACGGTGGGCAACACGCCTTTGATCGCGTGATAGTCGAACGCCTGCGCGGCCGGCGGCGCCTGCTCGGCCAGTACACCCTGCGGCGCGTCGAGCCGCATTCGGTCCGTGCGAGCGATCACGACATCCGCGTTTGCCGCGACACTGGGTCGCGTGGTCTTGGCGGCTTGCACTTCCTCGCGTGACATGGCGTCATTCCTTGCTATTGCTAATGAACGGCGACGAACCAGCAAACGAGATGCACAATAGTAGCCGAGCGAGCCCTACAAAGGGGAGCAAAAAATCCGCGGAATAGCCGGGCAGGTCGGATTTGAACGATTGAGGAGACTTCACAAGCGATGAGCGGATTCAGTCAGCCGCGTCGCTCGCTTGCAGGCGGTTCACGATCCAAATGGCGAGCAGCAGGCCGCCCAAGAGCGCTACGGTCATTTGGGCAGGCGGGAAGTCGTAGTGATTGGCGAGTACGAAACCGAGCGAGGCCGCCGCCAGCGCGACGATGGGAGAGACAACGAACATCGGCCGAACCTCGCGGCAGAGATTCTTTGCGATGAGCGCGGGAAGCACCAGCATGCCGAACGTGTAGAGCATTCCCGACGCGCGGATCGACAGGCCGATCGCCAGGCCGAGCCAGACCGAAGTTGCCGCCGACCAAACACCGGTTCTCATGCCGACTGCCGCGGCCATCTCCGGGTCCATCGCGAGCAGAAGCAAGCGCCGGTGCGTCACGAGCAGCGCCGCGGCTGTCGTGAGCGCAAAGACCGCGAACACGACGACGTCCATTTTGGTCGCGCCGATGATACTCGACGAGTGAAGTCGGTGAATCTCTTCCAACCCGTGCGGACTGCGGGCGACGATCAGTACCGATAGGCTGGCGGAAACAAGAAACACCCAGCCGGTGATCGCCTCATGGCTTTCGCGGCGTGCGCGGCCGCCCCGTGCCGTCATCAACGCGGCGATAACGGAAAACAGCACTGCCATCGTCGATTGAAAGTTGTCCGAGTGAATCCACGTTCCCGACAACTCGTCGTCCGGCGTATGCGCGTGAGCCGGCACGACGCTCGCGATACAGAGCGCCAGCGCGATGCCGAGCGTGGATGCCTGAGAAACCGCGGCCCCGACGAATATCTGATCGCGCGCGACGACAATGACGCCGACCAGCGATAAGACCAGCGCGATCAACCAGCCCTCGAGGTAACTGAATCGGAAATACGGCCAACTCAACGCGAAGTCCTCGACGATCGCTCGAACTTCGTCGAAGTATCGCGCGCCGAGGAAGACTGCGATCGCGGCAACGGCGACAAAAATGACGAGACCGCGCAGGTGAAACTGCCAGCGCCGCAGGCTTTCGCGTTCATCGGCCATCGTGAATTACCGCCCAGACCTAACGAGGCATTTCCCGCCGCACAAATACCGAATGCCGCGCAGCCGCGAACGGCTCAACTCGCGACCGAGCCGATTCGCACGTTGACCAAACCAGACGGCTCGTGGCAAACCTGCACCGGGACGCGATACGCCTGCTCCAGTGCGGCCGGATTCAGGATCACGCCGGCAGGCCCGGCCTCCACGCGCCCGTCGTGCACGAGTGCAAAGTGTGTCCCGTAGCGGGCCGCTACCGCGAGATCGTGCGTCACCAAAATGAGCGTCAGCCGTTCCGCGCGATTCAATTCCGCCAGCGACTTCAGCAGCGAATCTTCGACGCACAAATCCAGGCCGCTCGTCGGTTCGTCGGCGATCAGAATGCTCGGACATCGCACGAGTGCTCGCGCGACGAGTGCTCGCTGCCGCTGACCGCCCGACAGCGACCAGTAGTCGCAATGAGCCATGCCGGCCAGCCCGACTTTTTCCAGCGCCCACGCCAAGTGATCGCCCTTCGTCAACTGGCGCTGCTCGATTCCAACCGTGCCGAGCGTGACAAACTCACGGATCGTCGTCGGCAGTGTCGGGTTAAAGTTGCAACTCTGCGGCACGAAGCCCACGTGATCGCGCAGCGCGAAGTCGCCGGTGTACTCGAACTTGCCCGACAGCGGCGACAACCGGCGCAGAATCGCGCGGAGCAGCGTCGTCTTGCCTTCGCCGTTTGGGCCGACGATAAACCAGAAGTCGCCGGTCCGCACCTCGAAGTTGACGTTGCCGAGGATCACGCGGCGACCGTAACCGAGTTGGACGCCAATGGCCTTCAGTGACGCCCCTTCCTTCGCCGAGTACGACTGGGCGCCGTGCGAGTGCACGTGGATCATTTCCCGGCCCCCAGCGACTCCGCCAACTGGCGAACGTTGTAGTCCACCATCGCGAGATAGTTATCGGTGCCCGGCCGCGCGCCCACTTGATGGGCCATGTTCACAACCTTCGCCCCGGTTTGATTGGCAACAAATTGCGCGTGCCGCGGATCGTAGTAGGCGTTAGCGAGCACGACGCGAATTTTGTCGGCCTTCATGCGCTCGACCACCGTGCGCAGATGCGCCGTGGTCGGCGGGATGCCCGGTTTCGGCTCCAGGTGCGCGACGATCTGGATGCCGAATCGCTTGGCGAAATACGGCCACATGTTGTGATCGTCCACGGCCTTTGCCGCGTAGTACGGCTCCATCATCCCGAGCCAACCGCCGAGCAGTTGATCTTGGCCCTCCCGCTTCAGAAACGCACGCAACTCGCCGTGTTCATGCAGCAGCGCGAGCTTCGGAACGTCTTCGACCGTGTACTTCTCCAGCAGCTCCTCGCCGACGAGGTGCCGCGCGACCTTCTGTGCGAACGCCGTGTAGCGGTCTTCGTAATACGTGCGCTGTTCCGGCCGCAACTCAATGAGCTTGGCGCGGATCAGCCGAGCGACCTTGAGACCGTTGATCGGGTCGGACAAGTAGTGCGGATTGCCGCCGGGATGCACGTCGCCTTGCGAACGGTCTACGCGGCCGGTCAGGACTTGCAACGGCTCGATCGCGACAGACGTGTCGAGGAACCCACGGCCGCCGGTCCCAACCGCCGGGTTGCGGGCGCCTTGCAGCAGTGCCGGCACCCAGCCGGATTCGAGTGACAAGCCACCGATCACAAACAGGTTCGCTTTGCTGAGCGCCTTCACGAAACTCGGCCGGGCTTCGACGAAGTGCGGGTCCTCCGTGCCGCGCGCGAATACTGTCACTGTGACCTGTTCGCCGCCGATCTCGCGCACCAAGCTGCCAAGTTCCGGCACGGTCGCGCAGACGTTTTGCGCGTGCACGGGCGGTCCGACGAGAAACATCGCTGCAAAAACGAGCGACGGAACGATCGCAATTTTCGTGATCGTGTTCATGGCAAGGACCTTTCGTTAGAACTTGTGGGTCGGGTGCGAACCGAACAGGAACTCGGCACCGAGCCAGAACGAATGGGCGTCCTTGCCACCAATGTGCTCCGCGTGATCGTAGTTGTACTGAAATCGGAACCGCGAGAATTCGGTCGGAAAAAACGCGACGAGCGGCGACACGCGGTGCCGGCTGTCGCGGAACGGATCGTCGTCGCGGCCCGCTTCGTTGAAGCCGTCGTCCAGACTGTCGCCGGCCCCGTTCACATACTCGTAACGAATCCCGACGCCCCAGCGCAGCGTGCAGCCCCAGAGCAACTGCGAATAAAAGCCCCAGTCGCGCAGGTCCGAGCCGGCGAGCAGCACGTCGTCGGTCGCGTCCAGCGGGTCGCCGAGGTCGG
>Ga0247727_10006803_pt1 | contig 22230 bp, 15 predicted proteins | sample WisWelCaveWW1625_FD_202498 | JGI IMG/M metagenome (GOLD analysis project Ga0247727, IMG submission 202498) | Biofilm microbial communities from Wishing Well Cave, Virginia, United States - WW16-25 | ecosystem: Environmental > Aquatic > Deep subsurface > Groundwater > Cave microbial mat | place...
CAGGGCGGATATCTTTGACTACATTGAGCGGTCTCACAATCCGAGACAGCGACGGAGACTCGACATGCAGCAACAGGCGGAGCGACTCTTAACTCAACCGTCCGTGATATCGGGGTAGAACCCCTGCGCGGTCACCCAGATCTAAGTTCCATTTACATCTGAGCATTTCTTATGAGTAGCAAGCTCTTTATAGGCTTCAGCGCAACATTAGCTACAGTCTCACTGGGGTACCTGTATGCTGACAGCCTTGCCTTTCTGTTCGGCTACTGGATCGGTAGCGAAGATTATAGCCATGGGATGTTTGTCCCTCTGATTAGTCTGTTCTTGATTTGGCAGGCACGGCATCGCATCGCTGAAGCTGGTATTGAGAACTCGTGGTGGGGCCTTGCTGTGATTTTGGCAGGACTCTTTCTCTATTGGATCGGTGAGCTTGCCACGTTGTATGTCCTGCAGCATGTTTCTCTCTGGATGGTCATTGTGGGGCTGGCCATTGCGTCAATCGGAGTCCGCCGGGCAAGGGTAATCGCTTTTCCTCTTTCCTATCTGTTGACCAGCATCCCGTTGCCGGTTTTTTTGTATGCAAGTTTGTCGAGTCAACTACAATTGTGGTCTTCGGCTCTCGGAGTGGGCTTTTTGCAGCTTGTTGGCGTGACGGCCTTTCGCGATGGCAATGTGATCGATCTGGGGCCAGTCCAGCTTCAAGTAATCGAAGCCTGCAGCGGCATTCGGTATTTGCTTCCACTCACCTCCCTTGCGCTGCTCTGCGCCTATCTCTTCAAGGATCGGATGTGGAAGCGAGTGGTGCTCGTCCTCTCGTCGATTCCGATCTCCATTGTCGTGAACGGTTTTCGCATCGGGATGATCGGAGTCCTGGTCGAATGGTATGGGCAGGGGGCTGCCGAAGGGTTCTACCATCTATTCGAGGGCTGGGTGCTGTTTATGACGAGTTTGGGTCTGCTGATTTTGGAGATGTGGGTGTTGACCAGGATCGGGACGATGGGGGATCGATCGTCCTTTCTCAATCGATTCACCTGGGCCGACCGAAATTCTAATGTTATCCCTGCTGCCATCCTCCAACCTCTCCGCCCTCCCTCGCCTGCAACCTTAGCCCCAGCCTCTTGTCATGCCTCCAACCGCCGACCTCCACCCTCTCACAGGCTGTTCCCGAGTTCCGCCTATCTCTGCAGCGTAGCGCTTCTCGTTCCCGTGGCCTTCGCCTCGATGCTCATGGTGGAGCGTGAAGAGGTTCCGCCGCCACGAGCCATATTTGTCGATTTTCCCATGAAGCTCGACGGGTGGCTGGGTACCTCACTCTCATTAGAAAAGCAGTATATCGATGCACTTCGGTTCGACGACTATGTGTTGGCTGATTTTCGATTCGGCGACGGGCAGCCGGTCAATTTATATGCCGCCTATTATCAGTCACAAAGAAAGGGGCAGTCAGCGCACTCTCCTCAAAGCTGCCTTCCAGGCGGTGGTTGGGAAATTTCCTCATTCAAGCATATGGACTTGCCGGCGAGTTCCGGGATGGTTCGATCGCTGCATGTGAATCGAGCGTTGATCCAAAAAGACAGTCAGAAACAAATCGTCTTGTACTGGTTTAAGCAGCGTGACCGAATTCTCAGCAATGAATACCTGGTGAAGGTGTATTTGTTCTGGGATGCCTTGTCGCGTGGGCGGACCGATGGGGCACTCGTGCGAATCGCCTCGCTCGTTGGCCCAGGCGAAACCGAGGACATCGTCGATCAACGGCTGCTCCGGTTCGTTTCAACGATTGAGCCAGAATTGAATCGCTACGTGCCGGATTGAAGCAGGAAGGAACGGTTAAGGTTCAGGCTGGGTGGAGAGGTTGACGAAGAGGATACTGACGTGGCTCAAACTATGCAGTTAACTCTTAATCCCACTTATCTCAAGCTGAACATAAGCCTCAGCCTTTCTCTGATATTGATGGGAAGGCGCAGTGATGAATAGCGAGCTCTTTTTCAGTTTCATAACGTCGCTGCTGATATGCATGGCGCTAATTCCGCCCTTGCGTCTCTTGGCTGGTCGGTTCCATATCATGGACCAACCAGGGGAACGCAAAATCCACCAGCATCCTGTTCCGAGGGTTGGTGGCATTGCGTTTGCGATGGGAGCTTTTGCCAGCATTTTGTGGTGGGGACCCAAAGACAGCACCACGTTGTCGGTACTCCTTGGCGGATTGATTATCCTGGGATTCGGCGTGTGGGACGATCGTGCAAATCTCAGTTACCGGATCAAGTTACTGGGGCAGGTGATGGCGGCGCTCGTCGTCATCATCGTTGGAGGGATCCGATTCGAAAGCATTCCGTTCCTGCTCGATGCTGAACTACCGCTGTGGATCGGAATAGCCGTCACGGTGTTCTTCCTTGTCGGCGTCTCGAATGCGGTGAATCTCACGGACGGGCTCGACGGACTGGCGGGAGGGCTTTCCTTCTTGACCCTTTGTGGGATTGCTTATCTGGCGTACCTCGCCAACGATTCAACGGTCCTTTTGCTGACAGTCCCGTTCCTAGGAAGCGTATTAGGTTTCTTGCGCTACAACACCTACCCGGCCCGGATTTTCATGGGAGATAGTGGCAGTCAATTGCTTGGCTTTATCATGGGTGCGATGTCCATCCTCCTGACCGATTCGACCAGAGGGCCATTCAGCCCAACCTTGGCACTCCTTCTCTTAGGGTTACCATTCCTGGATACATTAGGGGTCTTTGGACAACGGCTCGCGGAGGGCCGATCGCCTTTTGTTGGGGACCGCACGCATATCCACCATAAGCTGCTATCGGTCGGCATTTCCCACTATGAGGCCGTGACGGTGATTTATGCCATTCAAGCAGGGATGCTGTGCCTAGCCTACTTGCTACGCTGGCAGTCCGACATGTTCATTGTGCCGCTCTATCTCATCCTGGCCAGCGCCGTTCTGGCCGTGTTTGTCGCCTCAAGCCATGGACTCATTCCAAATCTGGTCCCACAGAGTGCGCGCGTTCGTTCGGACAGGTGGCTTTCAGATCTTCTCAGTGGCCCTTGGTTGCGAGATCTGCCGATTCGATTTTTGGCCGCGGTGGTCCCTCTCTTTCTCATTGCTACGGTATTTCTTCCTGCGCAGGTTCCCCAAGATATCGGCTACATTTCGACCGTGCTGTTCGCCATTGTCTTGGCCGGTCTCTCCTTCGTTCCCCGACTCGCTCCGTATTTTGTTCGTGGGGGACTCTACATGGGTAGTACGTTCTTATTGTATGTCAGTGATGCATCATGGATGCGGGCAGTTCCTCCGTTCCCAATGACCTACCACATTTTGTTTGGCGCGGTGGCTGTGATGGTCTTGCTCTGCATGCGATTCGACAGTCAAAGTCGGTTTCAGACGACGCCGCTCGACTATCTGATGGTGTTTTTGGCCGTGATCTTCCCATTCCTTCCGGAAGTGAGCACAGACATCTCGGCGCTTGGTCTCTTTGCTGCCAAGCTGATCGTGTTGTTCTTCTCGTTCGAGCTGCTGTTGCACGCGTTCTCGGATCGTGTGAAGCAACTCGGGCTGGTATCCCTATGGATCTTGTTCGGGTTAGGGATTCGGAGGTGGCTGTAGGGGGAAGGCTGGAGGTTAGAGACAAGAGGGGAGGGGAGGGGAGAGGTTGAGGGAAGTCCAGCTCGTTTCTTCCGCGCTTGGCCTAAACCTAGACCTTAATTTTCCGAAAAGCTTGCACAATTTCAACAGACTTCTAGGGGAACGAAATGAAATACCGGAGCATCATTATATTGGTTATGGCGATCGCGCTCGTCGCTTGTGGCGGGCCCGAGGAGCGGAAAGCCAAGTACCGTGCGCTGGCGCAAGAATACCTTCAAGGCGGCAACTATCCAAAAGCTCGCGTGGCCCTTCGCAATGTGCTCAAAATCGATCCGAAGGATGCCGATGCCTATTTTCTATTTGCGCAAGTCGAGGAGAAGGAAAAAAACTGGCGCAACGCCGTCTCGCTGTATCAGGAAGTGGTACAGCTTGTTCCTGACCATACCGCCGCATTAGTTACCCTTGCCAAGTACTATCTCGAAGCCCGTCTGACCGAGCAAGTGCTCTCAACGGCTGACAAGGTGCTGGCGAAAGATCCGCAGAATCCTCAAGCGAACGCCCTCAAGATTGCGGTGTTGGCTGTTGAGGGACAACTCTCTGACGCAATGACCAAAGCCGAGGCTCTGCGTTCGCAATTTCCGACCGAGCCCGACGTGGCGATCTTGCTTGCCACGCTCCACGGCCAGCAGCAGCGCTATCGCGATGCGGAGGCCACGTTGCAACGGGCACTGGGAGCTCATCCGAAAGACATGGATCTTCTGAACAATCTGAATGCGATCCTGGTTCAGGCAAAGGATATGGCCGGTGCGGAGATGGCGGCTCGCCGCATGATCGAGACAGAACCCACGCTGTTCGATCACCGGCTGAGGCTGGCCCGGCTCTTCGATGCGCAAGGTGCGCATGAGAGGGCAGAGTCCATCTTGCGCGAGGCCATCGCCCTCGATCCGAATAGCGAGGAACGCCGTCTCCTGTTGGCAGATTTTCTCAGTACCAGGAAGGACCATCGTGCTGCAGAGCAGGCACTCCTTGAGGCTGCGACTCAGTTGCCGCATTCGGCGAAGATCCAATTCGGACTTGCAGCGCTGTACCTCAAGAGCGGGCGGGATGCGAAGGCGCGTGAGCAATATGCCTCACTGGTCAAGGACTACAAGGAGAAACCAGCCGGCCTCGAAGCCAAGGTCAAGCTGGCGGAGATGGAGCTTGTCTCAGGCAAACAGGCGGAGGCGGAACGGCAGGTACAAGAGGTCTTGAAGGAGAATCCCCGTTCGTCCGATGGACTGGTTCTCTTAGGTCGGATGGCTCTAGCCAGGAGGAACGGGAAAGATGCGGTACAGGCGTTTCGAACCGTGTTGCACGACCAGCCTGAATTGGCGACGGTGCATTTCCTGCTCGGCCAAGCCTATCTACTGACCGGAGAAAACAATCTTGCGAAGGAAAGCTTCGAGCGCGCGGTGGCGCTCTATCCCGGACAGGTCGATGCCAGACGATCGCTTGCGGCGCTGGAAAGCAAAAGTGGTCGTCACCAACAGGCTCGTGCGCGACTCGATGACTTGTTGAAGCAACGGCCGGATGATTTGGCCGCTCTCGACATGTTGATGATGCTTGATCTTCTCACGAAAAACTGGGTTGAAGCGGAACGCACATTGAATCGCCTCCGTGCCGTCTCGAAAGACAGTGTCGTCGCCTTCATGGCGGAAGGACGGTTGCGTCAGGCGCAAGGCCAACTCGACAAGGCCAGCGCGGCGTATGAGCGTGCGACAGATCTCGCCCCGAACGATCCAGACACGTTGCTGTCTCTGGTGAAACTGGATGTCGCACAAGGCCATGCCGATCGCGCGAAGACTCGACTCGATGTGTTGCTCGCCACGCGGCCGGATCATCTGTTTGGCCATGGGCTGCTAGGCGAGGTGCTGGCCCTTAGCGGCCATCCCCAGGAAGCCGACGTCCAGTTTCGAGAGGCTTCCCGCGTGAACCCCAATTGGATTATGCCGTGGCTCGATTGGGGAGAGTTGTGGCTGGCGCAGAAGCAGCCGAACCAGGCGGTTCAGGTGATTCAAGCCGGTCTGAAGGCCAACCCGGACAGCGAGGAGTTGCACATGCTTCTGGCGTCGGCCTATTCCGGTCAAGGCCAGATCGATTCTGCTATCACCGCGTATGATAGAGCGTTGCGACTGAATCCTCGTAACGTGCTAGCTGCGAACAACCTGGCCGTCTTGCTGGTCGATTACAAAGGAGATCCAAAGAACTTACAGAAAGCGTTTGCCCTCAGCCGTGATTTCGAGAAAGATGCGCCGCATCCGCTGTTTCTGGATACGCTGGGATGGGTTCGCTTCAAAATGGGGCAACAGGAGGATGCTCTCCGTCTCATGAAGGATGCGGTCGCCAAATCGCCAGAAGTCCCCACGCTGAACTATCATCTTGGTATGGCCTTCTATCAGTCTGGAAAGAGAGCTGAGGCCCGTGCCTACCTCTCGAAGGCTCTGAAGAGCGCTGAAGCGTTTCAGGGGCGTCAGGAGGCGGAACAGATCTTGTCTCAGATGAGGGGGTAAAAAAGGTTATGGCTAGATCCAACTCTAGTATTGTTCGGAGCATGGGAACGCTGATCTTGTTTTTCGCAGTACTAATGGGCGGCGCGCTATTTCACGATTCCGACGCCATGGGGTCCCCTCCAACAGCGCCGGCGGTCGATCTAGGCTATCGCCTTGGAGCTGAAGATGTCATGCTGATTTCCGTGTGGAAGGACGAGCAGCTCACCAGGGAGGTTGTGGTTCGTCCCGACGGGATGTTTTCGTTTCCCCTCGTGGGGGATATCCAGGCCGAAGATCGAACGGTTGAGGAGATTCGTGCCGATCTTGTGAAGCGGCTGACAAAATACATTCCGAATCCGAATGTGTCGGTGTCAGTCACGAAAGTCTTGAGCTATAAAATCTATGTCGTCGGACGCGTCAATAAGCCGGGAGAGTACTTGATTGGCCACTATACCGATGTACTCCAGGCGTTGAGTTTAGCCGGTGGCTTGACGCCCTTCGCTGCAGAAAATGATATCAAAGTCATCAGGCGTGTCAAGGGAAAGCAACAGGTAATTCTATTCCGCTATGGCGATGTCCGAAAAGGGCAGGAGCTGGAGCAAAATATTCTCTTGCAGCGTGGCGACGCCGTCATGGTGCCGTAACGGCTGTGGCACCGATGCGATTGGAGCATGAGGTTGGAAGCTATGGTCGATCTCGTAGCTGGAGGGGCATTGGGCGGTTCATCCTGTGGATCTGCGTTATAGGATCTGGCATGGTATGCCAAAGCGAGGCGGCTGAGTGGTCACTTCTGCCTTCAATCGGAGTAAAGGGAGTGTACAACAGTAACTTGATTTTGACCCCGCTGCCTCACGATGCGACCTATGGCTATTGGGTGTCGCCGATGGCTGAGCTTGCCGGCAAAACGGAGCGCCTTGAAGTCACTGGCCGGGTCGGTGCCGACTTCGTGTCTTACTACGGGGGAGAGCAGAACAATTTTACCAATATTCACTTGCCATTGACTGTTCGTTACAAAACCGAGAAGGATCTGCTGGGCTTTACCGGCGGATTCATCCGTGACAACACGCTGATGAGCGAACTGCTGACCACCGGCGTGGTTCTGCGCTTTACACAACGGAACCAATGGACGGCCAATCCGTCCTGGACCAGGAGCATCACTGAAAAGCTGTCGTTCCAATCCAGTTTTCAATTGAACGATACCACTTATGAGAATGGTTTGACCCTTGGCCTGGTAGACTATCAACTCTTTGGTGGCTCCGGCGGATTGCGCTATCAATTGACCGAACAGGACCAAATTCAATTGTCCGGTTCATACGTTAATTTTCATACGACCAACGCACCCTCGCCATTCCGCGCCAGCTTTCCTGGAGTCAACCTGAGCCTGACCCATGCCTTCACAGAAACTCTGACAGGAACGGCATATGGTGGACCCCGTTTTGTGAATTCAACTACCCAGACAATCAGCGACGACATCAAGACCCAGAGCATCGTCTGGCTGTTCGGCGCCAGTCTCGCCAAGAAGCTTGAGAGCACGTCTATCCAAGTGAACATGGATCGGGATATTATGCCGAGCGGATTCGGCCTTCTAATTCAAAGGGATCGTGCTGGTCTAACAGTTTCTCATGATCTTACCGAAACCCTGGCTGCTTCTTTCAACGGATCCGGCTATCTCGTCTCAGGTGTCACGAACCGCGCACTAGGCAGCATCTTCCCGGAGCAGCGCTACTTCTATCTCACTCCAAAGGTCGCCTGGAAGTTCCTGGAGTGGTGGAAGCTTGAGCTGTCCTATACCTATGGTTGGCGTGACGCAGACAGTTTCTCAGATCCTGCCATGTCCAATGCCACTATGTTCATGCTAACTTACTATCCACAGAAGCTGGCGCTTTCGAATTAAACGAGTTGTCCATGACTACTCAACCCCCATCAAGGCAATCTGAGTCGGTTCAAGGTCTCCAGGACTACTTGGCGGTATTCCGCCGCCGCCGAACGTTGACACTCTTGATAGGAGGGGTCCTTTTGTTCCTCAGCCTGGCCGTGGCGTTCCTCTGGCCGGCGACCTACAAATCCATGGCGACCATTCTGATCGAGGAACAGGAAATTCCATCTGAACTCGTTCATTCGACGATTACCAGTTATGCTGATCAGCGAATCGAAACGATCAAGCAACAAGTCATGAGCCGGACCACCTTGTGGAAGGTCGTGGAACAATACAATCTCTACCCGGACCTGCGTCGAACCAGTCCCGCCGAAGAAGTCGTGAAGCGGTTCACCAAAGACATCACGGTCGAGGTGATCAGCGCCGACGTCGTGGACAAGCGCACCCAACACCCGACGAAGGCTACCATCGCGTTCACCGTGGCGTACCAGAACAACTCGCCCGACTTGGCCCAAAAGGTCGCCAACGAGCTGACCAGTCTGTTTCTAGGCCAGAATCTGAAGAGTCGAGAGCGGCAGGCGCAGGAGGCCACGTCTTTCCTCCAGCAGGAGGTCGAGAATCTTTCCAAGCACATCGGCGAGGTGGATGATAAAATCGCTGCGTTCAAGCAACGGGCTAAGGGCGCCTTGCCGGAGCTGATGCCACTAAATCAGCAGCTGATGAATCAGGCTGATCGGGAATTGATGGACGTCGATCAGCAGATTCGTAGCATCGAGGAACGCAAGAACTATCTTGAGGGTGAACTGGCCACAATCAAGCCGAATACGCCGATCATGTCCGTGACCGGAGAACGCATCCTGGACTCAGCCGAGCGCTTACGTGCCCTGCGCGCAGAATATGCCGGAGCCTCTGCCAATCGGTCTCCCGAGCATCCCGACATTGTGAAGATGAAGCAGGAGATCGAAGCTTTGGAAAAGGAAACCGGCCAGCGTCCAGAGATCGAGGAAGCGTCCAAACAACTCATCGACGCCCGCGCCACGCTGGCGACCGCCTCGAAGCGTTTAGGCAGTGAACACCCCGACGTCATTCAGGCCCGTCGCACGATTGAAGCCTTGGAACAGGAAGTTCGGCAGCTCGGATCTGTCCCTCTTCGAAAGCCCATGCTGAGACCGGAAAACCCTGCCTATATCAATCTCCAGGCTCAGCTCAATTCCGCAACCTCTTCCTTGGACGCTCTGCGGGCGACTCGCACGGCTGTGAAGCGGCGGCTTCAGGACTATGCCACACGCCTCGAACGGACCCCAGAAATCGAGCCGGACTATCTCGTGTTGACCCGCGATCGCGACACCTCAGGACAGAAATATCAGGACATCCGGTCCAGGTTGCTTGAAGCCAAGGTTTCGGAAGGTTTGGAGGTTCAGCGAAAAGGCGAGCGATTTTCTCTCATCGATCCACCCAGTCTGCCGGAGAAGCCGGACAAGCCGAACCGGCCCGCCATTTTGCTCCTGGGATTTATTCTGGCCCTCGCTGGCGGAATCGGTTCTGGCGCCGCCGCGGAATCGCTTGATCATTCGATTCGCACGCCCGAACAGCTCGCGCAGGTGACCCAGTTGTTTCCGCTGGCAGTGGTTCCCTTCATGCCGAATGAACAGGATCTCTCCCGATCCGTGATGCGCCGTCGGCTCCTTAAGGGAGCCGGAGTTGGCGCACTCGTGACGATCCTCGCGCTGCTGCATGTGTTCGTGATGCCTTTAGATGTACTGTGGTTTACCGCGTTGAGGCGATTTGGCATAGAGTAGACCTGGCGGGATGGGAAGACTAAGGTCCAGGTTTAGGTTAAGCTCGGAAGCAACAAGCCGGACTTCACTCAACCTTAGCCTCAACCTCGACCTCATTGGAGACCCTCATGGACCGATTTCGGACTGCGCTGCAGCTTTATAAGGACCAACAGGGTCCGTCTCGTACCAGGCCACAATCCGGAAAAGCTTCCGGCGGCCAAGCCCTGCCTTCCCCGATCATGTATACCAGGACGAGGTCGCTGGATATTCCACTCTCTGTGCTTCGTCAGCGGCGGGTGATGGCTGCGTACGACAAGGGTCCCTTCGTCGACGCCTTTAAGATTTTGCGGACCCAGGTCATGCATCGCCTTCGAGAAAATAACTGGAATGTGTTGGGCGTCACCAGTCCAGGGCATAGCGAGGGGAAAACGTTGACTGCCGTGAATCTGGCTGTGAGTCTCGCTATGGAGACCACGCAGACTGTGCTGCTTGTCGATGCGAATCTCCGCAATCCCAGCATCCATGAGGTATTCGGCTTGGAGGACTGTATGGGTCTCGCCGACTACTTGTTGGACAATCAGCCCGTCGAGGACTTGTTGGTGCATCCAGGGATCGGTCGTTTCGTGGTACTGCCGGGAGGACGGGCGATTTCGAACTCGACTGAGATCCTCACATCGCCTAAAATGCTGGCATTGGTTGAAGAATTCAAGCATCGTTATTCCGCGCGGATCGTCATTTTCGATCTTCCGCCGTTGCTTCACACGGCAGATGTACTTGCGTTCTCACCCTATACGGACGCGCTTCTCCTTGTCGTGGAGGAGGGGAAAACGACGGCCGAGGAAGTGCAGCGTGCCTTGTCGCTGGTGAAGAATTCCCGTCCCGTGTTGGGGACGGTGCTGAACAAGGCTGGGCAAATGGCCACAACTCCTGCTAGTATGCGGAAGCTACTCTCTCACTAGATTCCCGCTGCTTTCTGTCGGAAAGCGAACGCTGAATGTACGAATCATTTTACAATCTTCGGACTAAACCATTCGCGCTCCTGCCGGATAGCGACTTTCTGTATCCTGGCTCTGCACATCGCGCGGCCTACAGTGTACTGGAATACGGTCTTATCAACGAGGCACCGTTTATGGTGCTCACCGGCGATCCGGGAATGGGCAAGACGTCGCTCCTACAGAAGCTTATTGCAGAGCACGGAGAGAAGCATTCGATCGGTCTCGTCACGAACGCGCGCTACGACATTGAACATCTCCTGCCCTGGATTTTACTTTCCCTCGGGTTGAGCAAAAAACAACTTGACCCGGTCGAGGCCTATCACATCTTCTCGGAATTTCTGATTCAGGAATCCAAACAGCACCGACGGGTCATTCTTATTATCGACGAAGCCCAGAGTCTTGGTGCCGAGCTGCTCGAAGAACTGAGGCTTCTGTCCAATTTGAACGATGGGAAAACGGTGAAGCTGCAGATTATTCTTTCCGGCCAGCCGGATCTCCACACGTTACTGCAGCGGATCGATATGACCCAGTTTGCCCAACGGATTGTCGTCGATTATCACTTGGAACCGCTCTCGGAGGCGGAGACGGGACATTGCATTCGTCACAGGTTGCAGATTGCCGGCGGGCATCCCTCATTGTTTACGAGTAAAGCCTGTGCCTTGGTGCATCGTTTGACGAGAGGCAATCCTCGTCTTATCAATCAGGTGTGCGATGTTGCGTTGACCTATGGGTTTGCCGAGCAGGATCGGGTCATTACATCCAAGCTCGTCGCTCAGGCCGCTTTCGACCGAAGTAAAGGCGGGATTCTGCCGCTTGCGGCACGAGAAGAACTGAGTGCCTTGGCCAGCGCTCCGGAAGATGCCACCGAGATCGATGTTATCCCTCCGCAACCCAGCTCATCGCAGTCAAGGCCGGCAAGTCCATCTCCGGAATTCACTGCCACGCGTTCGGTCGGCACCCCAGAGCCCCTCTATGCAAAGGGAGTAGCGATGAGGAAGGAAGGCCGATTGAGAGAGGCTATCGATATGCTCGAGCTGGCGGGGAAGAGTCCGTCCTTTTGGCTGAAAGCCCAGGCACAGATTGGACTCTGCCACAGGTCTATGGGAGACCACGGGGCCGCGATTCAGGCGTTCCGCGCTGCTTTGAGCGATCAGTCTGCATCTCGAAAAGAGGTTATCGATGTCCAGTATTTTCTCGCACGGACCCTCGAATCGGTCGGGCAGATAGTAGAAGCGACAACCCTATACCGCCGTATCGCCCAAATGAATCCGCGTTTTAAAGATGCTGCCTATCGAGCCAAGGAGCTTTCGTCCAAGCCGAAACATCCGACCAATAGTGAACGGGGGGTTGCGCGCAACGGGTCCTGGTTCGGCAATGCTATCGAAAGTTTCAACCAGCTTATCGGCGGTCGGAAGTAGCGGATTGCAGATCCTGTCCATTCCTCTAGCAGGATGCTGAAAAAGTCCGCCAGCTTGTCTAGTTCATTTGGTCTATCGGGTTTGTTTGGTTGCATTAGACTAACCAGATGGACCAGATAGACTAGATAACCGACAGACCGGGCTTGTCTCAGACAGGCGGACCATCGACGTTCTGGCGTGCCGATATAGTTTTTCCGCATCCTGCTAGATCTCATCCGACCGGCGCATTCACGATACAGACGACTCCCGCTGTGCAATACCTTCAAATATCTGCTTGACTCCCGTCAGCGGTTCCCATCCCATGACGGCAAGAGAATCGCCGACATAGGCTGGAGAACGCATGCCATTCAAAACACAGATGACACCCGGCGTACTCGCCAGGACCCACAAGGCTTTTCGTGACAGCGATTCTCTGCGCCTTGCTTCGGGCAACAAGGGATCGAGTGCCGCCGACACCCAGGCGGTTTTTGCACGACTACGTTCAGTGGCTTCTCTGCGGAGCCCGCGCAACAAGGTGAGCAACTGCGGCACATAGCGATCGCGCCAGGCCTCCCACTGCTCGGCGGCCGTTCCGGTCAGATGCCGTGAAATCGCCTGCAGCACTTGATTGACATGAGGTGCGATCATTTGTTGCTCGATCTGCTCCCAATGTTCCCGGCCCTGGATCTGAGGCCCCACGCGCGTCAACTCAACGCCCCAGGTGAAGAAGTCAGCCGGGGCCATCCCTTGACCACTAAGTTGAAGGGTCGGGGCAATGGCCTTGCGATACTCTTCTTCAAGCGTTGCGACCGTCCGGCATTGTCGATCAAAGTCTACCGGATCGCCTTCGAGCGGAAAATCCGTCAATCGAATCACACCGCTCTTCTTCGTCGGCATGGCATTGAGGGGACGATTGACAAGCACTGCGATCCCTTCTCGTTGCGCCACTTCCAACACCGTCTCATGCTGATCCACCCCAGTATTGGGCATCACCAGGGCGCCTGCCTCATAGAGATTCATGGGGCATTGCAGCACCGCGAAGTGATGGCGGTCCATTCCCTGTGCTGCAGCGGCAGCTCGCGCCGCGTCGCACATGCGAGAGAGCGAGGCCGCCTCGACGTCCGATGAATCTGCCGTGACTGTATTCGACGACACGCCGTAATAGTGAATCCGTCCTGCAGCTACTTGCGACTCAAAAAACCCGAATGCCTGTTCAATCCGCCGATAAAAGGCATCCCGCGTCGCCGCAAGATTTTCACCTGAATGATTCGCTGCCTCTGAAAGAAAGTATTCCGAATTGTGCAGCAAACAGACGTCGAGAATGGCCAGTCCAAGCCGGTCCAGTGACAGTGTGAGCTGATCGGCCAGATACTCCGGGTGGATACAATGCCAGATGCCCTCACCATATTTGACCATGTCAGGGTAGGGGCGCTCGGCCTGTTCTCGCGCCTTCGCCTGTTTCAAGTTGTGCCCTTGCACATATCCGATCTTCGAGATGACGATCACCTCTTCACGAGCCAGCTCACCGCTCTTAATCAACTCGCGTAAGACAGAGCCGATCAGGCGTTCACTGTCGCCGTCCATGTAATTCGTCGACGTGTCGATCAGATTCACGCCTTCTTGCAGAGCTTTCTTGAGCGCGTCTCGATGCTCTGGCTCCCTCGTATCGACCCGATAGGTACCAAACCCCAGTCGGGACGTCGTCAACCCGCTGTTGTCGAACCGACCATACCCATGTTCCATGTGGCGGTTGTGGCGTGACTGACTCACGATGCGTGCCGCATACCTGGCTGTCCCCTCGGGACTGGCCGACCCGGGGAGCGCCGCTCCTTGCAAGAGTGTCTGTTGGGTCCTCTGATCCGTTCGTTGCGACGCCGACAACAGCGACTCGGTGACCTCCTGCGGATCGGTGATGGGCCGCTGACAGGAAAAGTTCCGACAGATATAGAGTGCCGCCTTTCCGTCCACTAACCCCTTGCCGGCCAGCAGGGGATGACCAGACGTCGTACCCGTTCCATCGCTGGAGGCAATCACGCGATGAGGTAAGAACACCTCGCGTACGGCGAGCTGCAGTGCCTCCAGCCCAGGATCGTTGGCAGATCCGACAAAAGCCAATTCAACCGGCCCTTCCGCCAAAAGATCCACCGCGGCAAGACTTTTGGCAAAGGCTCTCGGATACCGTGCCATCTGGCGGCCATAGGCGCGAATTCCGCCAATCGCTGCCTCGCGCAGATCGTGGCGATCGTAGTGAAACGAGAGTCTGGCAAGAGCTGAGACCGCCACGGCGTTTCCACTGGGCGTCGCACCATCCGCCCCCTCACGCGCTCGGATGATCAGCGTTTCATGCGTCTTTGCGGTGGTGTAGAACCCCCCTTGGTCCTCATCACGAAACGATTCCACCATCCGCTCTCCCAATTGAAGCGCGGCAGTGAGATATCGTTCCTGCGCACTGGCTTCATAGAGGTCGATCAATCCTTCTGCAAGATAAGCATAGTCCTCCAGTACCCCGTCGAGATGGGCTCGGCCCTGCCGCGACGTACGGAGCAGCGCCCCCTCGGAAGTCCGGTGCACCAGCAAGAGAAAGTCTGCTGCCCGCACAGCTTCGGCGATGTAGCGGCTGATCCCTAACACACGGCCTGCCTCGGCCATCGCCGAGATCATCATGCCGTTCCATGCTGTAATGATCTTATCGTCTAGTCCGGGCCGTACGCGCTCTTGGCGGGCGCGATAGAGGAGGGGACGCACGCGATGGATCGTCTCATACAGTTCATCGATGGTGAGGTTCAACTCTTTGACTACGGCCTCGATGGGGCGCAGTCGATTCGGAATACTCCGATTCTCCCAATTCCCTTGATCCGTAATATCGTAAGTGGTACAGAATCGGCGGGTATCTTCTGCATTCTGCAGCACCACCTGAATCTCTGTCGGCGTCCAGACGAAAAACTTTCCTTCAACCCCTTCCGAGTCCGCATCCGTCGCGGAATAAAATCCGCCGGCAGGGTCGGTCATTTCACGGAGAATATAATCGAGCACTTCCGTTGTGACCTGGCGATAGGAGTCCTGCTTGGTCACCTGATAGGCTTCCAGATAGGTTCGGGCCAGGAGAGCATTGTCGTAGAGCATCTTCTCGAAATGGGGAACCAGCCAGCGCTCGTCGGTGGAGTACCGTGCGAAACCGCCACCGATATGATCGTAGATCCCTCCGGCCGCCATCGCATCGAGCGTGTGTGTGACCATTTGCAAGGTTCGGTTCGCTCCTGTTCGCCGGTAACAACGCAGGAGCAACGAGAGCCCTGCGGACGGAGGAAATTTCGGCGCACTGCCGAATCCTCCGTGGCGCTCATCGAAATCCTCCCGGAATTGCGTCACGACCTCATCAAGCACGGAAGTACTGATGGAGACGGGGGACACCGCCTTGAGTTCCTTCTTCAACCGTTCAGTCAATTGACGCGCTTGACTCGTGAGACCGGCCGCATCCTGCTCCCACGCGCCTGCGATTTTTTTGAGGAGGCTGGGAAACCCGGGACGGCCCCAGCGATCGTCAGGAGGAAAATACGTACCGGCAAAGAATGGCTCCTGATCCGGGGTCAGGAAGACCGTCATCGGCCATCCACCCTGACCATGATTGAGAGTCACCGTGGCCTGCATATAGATCTCGTCGAGATCGGGGCGCTCTTCCCGATCGACTTTGATACAGACAAAATGCCGGTTCATGAGTGACGCAATGGCCTCGTTCTCGAACGACTCCCTCTCCATCACGTGACACCAGTGACAGGCGGAATATCCGATCGAGAGCAGGATAGGACGGTTTTGCGTTTTCGATGCCTGCAAGGCTTCCGGTCCCCATGGATACCACTCGACCGGATTCGAGGCATGCTGGAGAAGATAAGGACTAGTTTCGTGGATCAGGCGATTAGGCATTGCTGATTCTAGCAGGATGCTGAAAAAGTCCGCCAGCGGCGTTCTCGCTTCGCTCAGAAGCTCAACGTACCGAAGCGTACGCCTTCGCCTCTTCGCTCGCTGCGGCCTTGCTGGGCAGCCTTTTTGAGCATCCTGCGTGCGGTTCTCCTATAGATGTGGCGATCCTTGAATTTCCACTGTGCCACAATAGTTTTTCCGCAGACTCCTAGTGGAGTGGGCATGGTTCCACGGTAGCATCGGGGCCAGAGAGGGGTCAATGAGCGGATAAGGAAAGAGGCCTGCGATCGTGAGATCGCAGGCCTCTTCAGAATCGTTCAAGTTAGGCTTATCTAACCATACAAACGACTTCCGTCGCGCTTACTTGCTATCTTTCTTCTTCTCCTCAGGCTTCTTCCCCTCATCGCCGAACGTATCGATGTAGCCGCCCTTCTTCTCTTCCTTCTTCTTTGTATCTTCGTCACCGTACACGAGGACGTGGCCGCCCTTCTTCTCGTCCTTCTTTTCCTCTGGTTTCGGCGGGTCACCGGCGAAGGCCGGAGCGCTGAACGTCACTGCCACTGCCACCGCCATGATTGCCATCAAGATGCGCTTCATAATGTGTCAACCCCCTTTTAATGTTAGTGTTAGTACGCTGTTTACCCATTCAAGTAGGGCAAACGGGCGGTACGGTAGCGAAAAATAGGCATTGCTGTCAACCGCTCATTTTTCCTCTCTACTACCTCCATTGAAACCCACAACACACAAGCCGCTCTAGCTCATGATCCATTTTGTGGTAGTCTTATATAAGCTGCGGAAAAGCTATTTTGGACTGCTAACAGGATGCTGAAAAAGGCCGTCCTTTTCTCCTCATTCGTGAAGCAATTTCGGAATCTATCGACCTGTTGATTAGTTGAATGTTCGGAATTCATCAGATCGACAGATCGTCAGATATCTTCCGCTTTACGCTCACGATCCATGGAGACTGACGGACTTTTTCAGCATTCTGCTAAAAGGAAGGACCAGCCATGACTGAGAGTGGACCCTATTCCAACTACCGACTGACCGTTCGTCTTGAACTCGCCAACACACCAGGTATGTTTGCAAGAGTGGCTGCCGTCCTGGCTGAGGAAGGCGCCAACTTGGGCGCGGTCGATATCGTCTCTGCAACGGCCGACTGCATGGTGCGAGACGTGACCTTCGACGTCCAGAACGAAGCGCATGGAGAGAAGGTGCTCGCCCGGCTCGGGGCGCTGCCGGATGTGGAGGTGCTCTCCGCCTCCGACCGGATTTTTCTTCTGCATCTCGGCGGAAAGATTTGCGTCCAAAGCAAGTTCCCCATCACAACAAGAAACGTGTTGTCGATGGTCTATACGCCAGGAGTCGGCCGCATTTCGCAAGCGATCGCGAAGGACAAAACCAAAGCCTATGCCTTTACCAGCAAGAGCAACACGGTCGCTGTGGTCACCGACGGATCCGCGGTGCTTGGCCTTGGCAATCTTGGCCCAGAAGCCGCGTTACCTGTAATGGAAGGCAAGGCTATGCTGTTCAAAGAATTTGCGGGAATCGACGCATGGCCGATCTGCCTCAACACGCAAGATTCTGACAAGATTGTTAGCACGGTTCAGGCCATTGCCCCGGGGTTTGGCGCCATCAATTTGGAAGATATCAGTTCGCCGCGCTGTTTCGAGATTGAACACCGCTTAAAAAGCGTCCTGGATATTCCGGTCATGCATGACGATCAGCACGGCACGGCCGTGGTCATCCTCGCCGCCTTGACCAATGCGCTCACTGTTACCGGGAAACGGATGGAGGACATCCGTGTGGTCGTCAATGGTCTCGGCGCCGCTGGAACCGCCTGCTGCAGGATGTTGCTTGCCGCCGGCCTCTCTCACCTGGTCGGATGCGAGCCTCGGGGTATCGTCTTACGAGGGGACGGCCAGCAGCTCCGGGCCTGCCGAACGGATCTTGCCGCCTGCATGACCAAAGACCGTCCCCAAGGCACACTCCGAGATGCGCTCAAGGGGGCTGATGTCTTCATCGGATTATCCGTGGGCAATATCGTCACTGCGGAAGACCTGGATCTGATGGCGGCTGATCGCATCGTCTTTGCCATGGCCAATCCCGACCCCGAAGCCCCTCCTGAATTGGCTGCCTCCCACTGCCGGATCTTTGCCACCGGGCGATCGGACTATCCGAATCAAATCAACAATGCGCTCGCATTTCCCGGCATTTTTCGGGGTGCGCTGGACGTGCAGGCGCGCGACATCACCGAAGTAATGAAACTGGCTGCGGCAAAGGCCCTGGCTGAGACCATTCCCCCTGAGGCTCTCAGTGAGGACTACATCATTCCGAGCGTGTTCGACAAGGGAGTCGTACCGCGTGTGGCAAAAGCCGTGGCGACAGCCGCACGTGAAACAGGCGTGGCCCGGCGCCGCACCAAACTCAGCGACGACTTCGCGTTACCCTGACCATTCAACTCACATAAATCCAGCTGTTTCCGCTGCTCTTCTGGCATGCGACCAGGCTGTGCTACAATACGCGTCCTGGGAGAGAGTTTGGTTCACATGCCGTTCTCACAAAGCAAATTTATCAAGTTTCAGAAAGGGATGAGACGACGGATCGAGTCGTTGCGCCCGAAAGCCGAAGAGAGTCTGGATCTCGCCGTCGATACGATGATGCAGGAGCGGGTAGACAGTTTCTTTCGTGTTGAACAAGGGCTGGAGGAAATCATCAAGTCACTGGTCCAGATTGAAGAAGAGATTGGGGAGATCCGTGATCTTTCCGGTGCGATGCGTCTGGAGTCCCGTCTTGAGTTTGTAGAAGACCGATGGGACGATTTCGACAGCGAGATTCGAGAGCGCCCCCGTCGCCGGCGCAAGAAAATCAGCCTGGCCGATATGTTGAAAGCCGCCGGTGGGGGAGGCGGCGATCTGTCACAAGGATCGAGCGGCATCAACAACGCGATGGACGCGTACGCCGCGATGGGCATGGAATTCGGCAGTTCGCTCGCCGATGTCACAGCTGCATTTCGTCACAAGGCCAAGCAGCTCCATCCTGATTCGAATAACGGTGACCGCAGCGCCGAACCGGAATTGCGCCGCATGTTGGAGGCCTACCAGTTCCTGAAGGAATACTTGAGCCTCAGCAATGTCGAACCTCCGCGGTCACCAGACGCAACCTACCGTCCAACAGAATGAGACACAGGTGACATCCCCCAATTCACCTCTGCCATATGTGACCGACCAGCATGCGCTTGAATCCCTCTGCCACACGTTGCGGCAGAGTCCTCGGCTGGCTCTGGATACGGAATTCGTCGGGGAAGACACCTTTATTCCACAACTCGAACTGATCCAGGTCGCTACCGCCACCACCGCTGCCGTCATCGACTTTCCTGCCGTGCGGGCCAGCGGATCGCTCGACGTCTTCTGGGAACTCATCTGTGATGCCAAAATTGAGAAAATCGTCCACGCCGGGCGGCAAGATCTCGATCTTTTTGCCATACATGCCGGGCAGATCCCGAAGCCGTTTTTCGATACCCAGATCGCCGCCGCCATGGTCGGGTATGGTGCCCAAGTCGCCTATGCGAACTTGGTCCAGCGGCTCCACCGCACCAAGCTGGCGAAAGCCCATACCTTTACCAACTGGAGTGCGCGACCGCTCTCGAATGACCAAATCGCTTATGCCTTGGAAGATGTCGAATTCCTCCTATCAATCCATACGCATTTACAGGATCGCCTGAACATACTCGGCCGGTTGGAGTGGGCCAGTGAGGAATTTGCACGCCTCGAAACGGCGGTGGGAGAAAAAAGTCGAGAGCCGCAGGAACGCTATCAACGAATTCGAGGGTGGGATACGCTCAAGCCAAGAGGGGCTGCGGTGCTTCGTGAATTGGCTGCTTGGCGAGAAGCGGAAGCCCGTCGCCGGAACGTGCCTCGCGGACGCGTCATGCGAGACGAGGTGCTCCTCCAACTCGCACGCCATCCACCCAAATCGGTCAATGAACTCCGTGGTCTCCGCGGCGTCCATTCTTCCGAGGTCGAACGACACGGAGAACAACTGTTGGCCACCATCACCTCGGCACTGGCGCTTCCGATGTCTGCATGGCCGGAAGTTCCTTGCGAGCGAAAACCGGATCCTGAGTCGACCGGCATCGTCGAACTCCTGCAAGCTGTGCTGAAGGCCCGCGCAGCAGAGGAGGGGATTGCCCCCACCATGCTTGCCACCAGCGCCGACCTACAAACACTCGTGGAAGCCAAGCAAAATCGAACAGCCCTTGATGTGCCCATCCTCCGTGGCTGGCGACGACAATTGGCCGGTGACCTACTATTACAAGTACTGGATGGAGCGGTCACCATCACCGTAGACCGAACCTCCAGTGCTCTCCGGGTGACCCAGGGACGTCTCTCAAACGATCCAAGCTGACGAGCCGTCTCTCACTCCCTCTGCCTGACAAAAACCTCCTCTGACTGTCCAAAAACGGCCCTGACTCAGCCCTCGCCCTCGCGGCTCCATCAAAATGAGCTGGCGGAGGCCTGATTATTACCGAAAATCCAAGGTCTTGGAGGAAAGTCGCTTCATCGCCTCCTACAGCCCACCCCCTAAGCAGGGATTGGCTGGTATGGATCTGGCACTCCTCTTATAGGCCCCCTAACCGCTCTATAAATACATAGGTACGACGCATGCTGATCTTGCTCTGGAAATCCATCCTCGCGGTTCTCTTCCCGGGAGGCCTGATTTTTCTCATAGCGATTGGATTTCTTCGTCCCCAAGGACTTCCAATGTGGCTGCAACAGCCGATTGCGGCCTTACCATATATCGTCCTCACGTTTGGGCTCATCTTTGGCTGGTACTTTGCCAGTAGTCGTACGATTCTCTCCCTGCTTGTGCTGGCGCTCGCAGATCGAGCCCTAGTGTTGTTCCCCAGCACCGATGCGGATCAGGCGGCCTTAAGCCAGACGATTGTCGCCATAACCGCCTTTCTCGTCCCGCTCAACCTGTTGGCCTTTTCCATTCTCAAAGAAGATTCCCTTACGACGCTTCGCGGCGTGATGCGTATGCTGCTCGTCTTGGTCCAACCTTTTCTGCTGCTTTGGCTCTGCCTTCCAGACCAGCATGACCTGGCTTCCTCCTTCACGCGGGAATACATCCCCTCGCTGTACACGGAATGGACGCCGATTCCACAGCCGGCTCTGTTTGCTTTCGCCGCAGCGTTGCTGTTGCACTTCATACGGTTCGCCCTTCATCGTGACCCACTGGAGGGAGGAGCAATCTGGGCTCTGGTTGCCATTTTCGTCGGCTATCATACGAGTCGCTACGGCTGGCAACCGACAAACTTTTTCATGACGGGCGGACTGATTCTCTTCGTCACATTGCTTCAATCCTTCTATCAGCGGACCTACCGCGACGAACTCACAGGCATTCCCGGTCGCCTGGCCTATGACGAAGCGATCGGGCAACTCGGGAAAAGGTTTTCCGTCGCAGTCATCGGCATCGACCAGCTGACCCAGTATGCCAATATCCACGGGAAACCTGTCAGCGAACAGATTCTGAAACTGGCTGCACCTAGAATTCGGGCCGCTTGTTCCGATGGGCAGATCTTCCGTACAACTGGAGAAGATTTCACCGTACTTTTTCCTGGAAAATCCGCCACAGAAACCTTGGGTACACTGGACAGCGTCCGGAAATCGGTCGAAGCCATCGGTCTGTTTCTCCGAGGACGAGATCGGGTCTGGGAAAAACGGCGAGGGACCAAAGAGGCCGGATCACGCGACCGAGCACTCCCAATCACCCTGAGTATCGGCGTGGCGGAAAAACTGAACGACAGTGCGACGCTGACTCTGGTGATCAAGTCGGCATATCGCGCCCTCTATGAGGCCAAAGGGATAGGAGGGAATGTCGTAAAACGCGGACTGGAGGCGGTTGCCCCGGCGCGACGGTCGCATGCCGAATCAGGAAGAATTGTCGCGAGTGGAGAATACGGAACTTAGGAGCCTGTCTGACATAGACCTTTCTGCTGCGGTGGACGATCTGCAACCATCTGCGTCGTTCTCGGCCCGAAAAAATCCTCAAGGTATTCCGGTCTTGGTTTCAAACTTTTAACGCAACGAGGTGATTAATGACCTCGATAGGTTTCTTCCAATGTAGCACAGCGCGGGGGCGGTCATTCAGCTCTCGCTGGA
>Ga0247727_10006805_pt1 | contig 22229 bp, 17 predicted proteins | sample WisWelCaveWW1625_FD_202498 | JGI IMG/M metagenome (GOLD analysis project Ga0247727, IMG submission 202498) | Biofilm microbial communities from Wishing Well Cave, Virginia, United States - WW16-25 | ecosystem: Environmental > Aquatic > Deep subsurface > Groundwater > Cave microbial mat | place...
AATCGCCACGACCGCGTTGGGCGCAAAAGTCGGCTTCGTCGCGCTGTGGCTGATTCTCTTCAGTTGCGTCATCAAAGTTGTGGTGCTGGAAGAATTGGGACGCTACACGATCTCGTCCGGAGAAACCACCTTTGCGCCATTTTGCTGCAATGGACGCCTTATCCGCTGCAGCTTGCGGAGGTGATCGAAGGACTAAAACTGAAAATGCCGGCGCAAGGCTGGCAGGTCGCGTTCGCCGTTTTCGGCATCACCGGCATCAGCGCGGGCGAGCTGGTGATGTATCCGTATTGGTGTCTCGAAAAAGGCTACGCGCGTTTCGTCGAAGAGCGTCGTGAATCGGCCGCGTGGGCGGATCGTGCCCAAGGCTGGCTGCGCGTTTTGAAACTCGACGTGCTGCTGTCGATGGTTCTCTACACCGCGGTCACCGTGGCGTTTTATTTTCTTGGCGCGGCCATTCTTTATCAACAAGGCGCCGTCCCGAATGACAGCGAAATGGTGCGGACGCTTTCACAAATTTACACCGTCACGCTCGGGCCCGGAGCGTTGGCGTTGTTCTTGGCCGGCGCTTTCGCGGTTTTGTACTCCACGCTGTTCGTTCATGCCGCCTCCTTTCCGCGCCTGTTGATCGATCTGCTCGAATTGCTCGGCGTTTTGCGGATCGGCGACGATGAACGACAGCGCAAAAAATGGCTGAACATTTTGATGCTGGGCCTCGTCTCCGTCTATGTTTTGTGGTATGTGCTGCTCGAAGTTCCGGTCACGATGGTCCTTATCGGCGGCGCCTTGCAAACCTGTCTGCTTCCGATTCTGGCGGCTGCCACGCTTTATTTGCGCTATCGCCATCTCGATGCCAGAATCGCGCCATCAGGAATCATGACTTTGCTGTTGTGGATCGCAACAATACTCATGGCCGTGTTCGCTCTTTATAGTTCTGTGACCTCGATGCAAAAACTTTGATCATCGTAACGCAACATTCATGTTGCGCTTTTTCCCGTATCAGCACTTGACGAACAAACAGCGCTGAAAGAATCATGAAACTAAAAAGAATGTGGCTGTCCTCTTTGCTTCTGATCGCGTTCTCGCTGCTTCATTGCAATAAATCCGGCGAGCGCGACGATCAAACAAATACTGCCGCAGAGCCGTCACCGAAAATGCTCACGGAGCAGGAGAAGGCTGAGGGCTGGAAGCTGCTGTTTGACGGCCAAACCACCGCCGGCTGGCGCGGCGCACACCGGAGCACCTTTCCTGATTCCGGCTGGATCATCGAGACCGGCGCGCTTGTCGTTTTGCCCTCCGGCGGCGGCGAGTCGCGGCATGGCGGCGACATTGTGACGATTGATGAATACAGCAGCTTTGATTTGCAAGTGGAATTCAAATTGAGCGAGGGCGCCAACAGCGGCATCAAATATTTTGTGACGGAAAAAGAAAAGCCCAACGGCTCGGCCATCGGCCTCGAGTATCAAATTTTGGATGACGACCGCCATCCGGATGCCAAGCTGGGAAATCACGAAGGCAGCCGGACCGTGGCTTCGCTTTATGATCTCATCAAAGCCGAGAATAAAACCGTCAAGCCCATCGGCGAATGGAACGAAGCGCGAATCGTCTCAAAAGGGCAGCACGTCGAGCACTGGCTGAACGGCGCCAAAGTTCTGGAATACGAGCGGGGAAGCGATGATTTCAGAAAGCTGGTGGCGGAGAGCAAATACAAGGTCTGGGAAAATTTTGGCGAAGCGCCGCAGGGCCACATTCTGTTGCAGGATCACGGCAACCGCGTCGCGTTTCGGAATATCAAGATCAGGATTTTAGAGTGATTATGCTTGATGCTCTCTTTCAATGGCTGTTTAATTCTCACTGGATTTAGAGCATGTCTGATAAAACACCTTCACATGATCTTGGCGATCTCGAATCCCTTGGAAACAAGTTCTTCTTCTTCAGCATATACAATAGCCGGCAATCGTTTCAATTGTTGTTCGACCACTCGCGTAATTTCACTTTTCGATGGCGCATAGATAATTTCCATTTGTTCGTCGAGTTCGATTTTTCCGCCAAGGAAAATACCTCTTGCAGTATAACAGAGTATCGCCACCGACCAAACTTTTCGCGCTTCATCGTAACGAGGCGTTCCAGCCACAGTCTTTTCACCGATATATGCAATCAGATGATCCACTACGACTTCACGCACCTTTTTCACATTTCTTTTTGTCGCCATACAATCACCATGCCTTTTCTTAAATTTTCCCAAGCTTGAATAAATATTTGGCGGGAAATCTTTCGTTCCCGCCCGACTTCAGGATCGTGGTAAAAGATTGAGTTGGCATCAATCGCAACAATCACGATCATGTGCCCGACTGGAAACGGTATTTCGATATCGTGCAAAAGTCTTGCATCCACAATAACCATAGCTGGAATGCCGCGTTTCAGTGCAGTTTTCAAATCGCTGAATTTCGTATTTCGCTTCCATTCCGATTTAAACCCTAATTTCTGCGCCGCCTCGGTAATTTCTGCGAGGCCTGTGCCAGCTAAAGTTGTCCCGCACAACATGGCCAGCGAAACTTCGTCCTGCTGGAAACTCCAATATTCAAGCACCATGCGTAAACAAGCAGGCCCACAGGTGTAATCACGATTTTGTTGATGATATGGAACCTCGAGTTTCGCTATCATGAATTAAGTTACTGAACTTCTCCAGAAAAGTCAAGCCTCTGCTGAAAAACGAGCCCATGAAAAAACGAAGCCGAAGCTTGACATTATCAAAAAATTTGTGCATCTTTTCCATAAAATAAATTTAACAAGAATAACTCTCCCCAGTCCAGAGAAAAATGCGATCCTTGACCCGCCGCGAGTTTCTGAAGCAGTCACTCTATGCCGGGGTTTCGTTGGGCGCGGGACTCAAAGGTTTCAGCGCTGAACCTGAGCGGATTGCCGAGTCGCGTGATGAGCTTCGGTGGACGTTTCAGCTTTGACGACAACGCCGAGACACCCAATACGTACATTGCCATTTTGGATTATCAACCGGCGCCGGTCATTATTGAGATTCGCAATTTGCCGCAAGCCGCAGGACAGCGTGTTATGGATCATCGGCGCGGCGTGCGCGTCGGCAACATTATCCAATGCGAGCACGGCTACTTCGCCGGCGGCCGAGGCGGCGGCTGGGCTTATGACAACGCCGGCAACAAAATCAAACAGTTTCCCGGCGACAACGGCGGCACGCATCAAGCGAATTTCATCGACGCGGTGCGCAGCCGCAAGTCCGGCGATCTGCGCGCGGAGATTCTCGAAGGTCATCTCTCTTCGCTGCTTTGCCATGTTGCAAATATCTCTTATCGCCTCGGCAAAGCCGCCTCGCCCGAGCAGATGCGCGAGGCGATTTATCCGCAGCAACAAGCGCAGGAGACGCTCGAGCGTTATTGTGAGCATCTCTTGCAGTACGGCGTCGATCTCCAAAAGCAGCCAACCATTTGGGGGCCGTGGCTCGCATTGAATGCAGAGAAAGAAAAGTTTGTTGGGAATTTTGCTGCGGAGGCCAATAAGTTTTTGACCAGGCGAATATATCGCAAACCGTTTGTGGTGCCCAAGAAAGTTTGAGCCAACATGGAGTCGAAGCAAGATTCTGATAGGCGAAGCAGCCCACATCGTTCAACTTTGATTCCCTGAACACTTAAACGTGACACCGATGAAAAAGTCATTGTCTTACGATGCTTATCAAGAGTTAGCCGAGGCCTACGCCTCGCTAATTGAGACAAAACCGCATAACGCATATTATGACAGACCAGCCGTCTATTCCCTAATCAACGATATCGCAGATAAAACCATCTTAGATGCGGGATGCGGTCCAGGCGTTTACACAGAATGGTTAATTAATAAAGGCGCTAAAGTTATTGGTCTCGATGCAAGTGAAAAAATGCTTGAGTTTGCCAGGGCAAGAAATCATGAAAGAGCGAAGTTTATTCATGCAAATTTAGAAGAGCCTATGCCATTTTTTCCCGGCAAGCACTTTGATGGCATTGTCAGTGCTTTGGCTGTAACGTATGTGATGAATCTGAAAGCTCTTTTTGGCGAATTTAATCGAATTCTGAAAAATGACGGATGGATCGTTTTTTCAACCGAACATCCGTTTTGCGCATACAAATATTTTAAAATTGAGAACTATTTCGAAACGACACAGGTATCGTGCGAATGGCGTGGGTTTGGAACGAAAGTAAGTATGCCCAGCTATTTCCATAGCTTGGGTTATATCTCTGATGCGATGACAGACAATGGTTTTACGATAGAAAAAATCTTGGAACCCAGGCCTACGGAGGAATTCAAAAATGCAGATTGGGAAGAATACAATCAACTGATGAAATTTCCAGGGTTCATTTGTTTCAGAGCACGAAAAATTAATGATGTTCAATAATTTGAAAGGAGCCACCATGCCTCGCGGCAAGCAATCAAAAGGCAGGTGCGCCTACTGCGGCGCAGAAATAGCCAAGAATGGAATAAGCAAACACCTATTGGCTTGCACGAGCCGCCAAGCGATCATCCAACAAGCCGAGCGCAAGAAAGTCGCCAGCGAAACGTTGTATCATCTCCGCGTGCAGGACGCAACGGCTGGCGCGGACTTCTGGCTGGATTTGGAAATGCGCGGCGCCAAAAGCTTGAAAGAGCTTGACTCTTATCTGCGCCGCATTTGGCTGGAGTGCTGCGGTCACTTGAGCCAATTTTCAGTCGGCGGTTGGCAAGGGGAAGAAATATCCATGAGCCGAAAAGCCGGTGAAGTTTTTACGCGCGGACTTGAGCTGACTCACATCTACGATTTCGGAACCGAGTCTGTGACCCTGGTCAAAGTCGCCGGCGCGAGAGAAGGCAAGCCCACCACCGCTCGTCCGATCGCCCTCATGGCGCGCAATCTGATGCCGGAAACTATATGCGCAGAATGTAAAAAACCGGCGACGTGTTTGTGCATGGAGTGTATGATTGAAGAAGGTCTATGGGGAGTGTTATGCGATAAACACGCGAAAAAACATCCGCATGACAATTACGGCGAGCCGATTCCCCTGGTGAATTCGCCACGGCTGGGCCTGTGTGGTTATGACGGCTCGGCTGAACCGCCTTATTGAGCAGACGAGCCGCAACCCAACGGGCATAGCCAAACAGGGTTTAAAAAATGCCCAACGGATAACCGCGGCCAACGGATGACATTTCAAATCCCCTCCACTGATTGAAGAATTCCGCCGGTTAAATATTTTAGCCGCCTATGGACTTCCAAGCAAGCCACTGACCGGTCGCTAAAAGTGAAAACTCTCAGCGACCGGGCAATAACTGATTGGGTCCAAAGTTTACGCCGCAATACGCAAAGGCGTATAGATTCGATGGCCGGCGGGCATTTTCGGCGCGGGCCGCCAAACCGGAAGGGGCGATTCTTTGACAAGACGAGCCGGCGGTTTTTCTTGCCGCAGAAACCAGGCAATGGTCTTCGCCAGGCCCTCTTCCAAGCGAACGCGCGGCTCCCAATTGAGCAGCGTGCGCGCCCGCGAAATATCCGGCCGGCGGATTTTCGGATCGTCGACCGGCAGCGGCTTCTCAATAATCTGACTCGTGCTTCCGGTCAACTGAATGATTTTTTCAGCCAGCTCGCGGATGGTGATCTCGCGAGGATTGCCGATGTTGACCGGCTCGTGAGTCTCCGACATCAGCAAACGATGGATGCCTTCGATCAAATCGTTCACGTAACAAAAGCTGCGCGTTTGTGAGCCGTCGCCGAAAATCGTGACCGGCTCGCGGCGCAGGGCTTGCGGCACAAAGGCCGGAATCGCGCGGCCGTCGTTTGGCCGCATGCGCGGGCCGTAGGTGTTAAAAATCCGCACGATTTTGGTGTCGAGGCCGTATGTGCGATGATACGCCATGGTCAACGCTTCGGCATAACGCTTGGCTTCGTCATACACACTGCGCGGGCCGATGGGATTGACGTTGCCCCAATAGTCCTCTTTTTGCGGATGCACCAGGGGATCGCCGTACACTTCCGAGGTTGACGCCAGCAAAAACGCGGCGCCTTTTTCCTTGGCCAAACCGAGCGCCTTGTGCGTTCCCATCGCGCCGACCTTCAGGCTCTGAATCGGCCAGCGCAAATAATCCACCGGGCTGGCCGGCGAGGCAAAATGCAACACGTAATCGATTTTTCCGGCCACGTAAATGTAATCCGTCACATCGTGCTTGATGAACTTGAACCGCTCGCCCTGCAGCGGCTCGATGTTGGCAATGTTTCCGGTCAACAAATTATCCATGGCGATAACTTCGTGGCCTTTTTTCAGAAGATAGTCGCAAAGATGCGAACCGAGAAAACCGGCGCCGCCGGTCACCAGTGTGCGAGGCATAAGCTTTTCTCCATTGTTTGTCCTGTTCTAAACTGCATGATTAAAAAATTGAGACCGGGACTCTCTCCGAGAATCCCGGTCTGGCTGTGTGTGGGAGAGGAAGAGCTTTTTGCATCAAAATTTCCTGTCATCCCACACCTTGTTCGATTTAACTCTGCTTCGCCATCTCTCCACACACTTAGTAAGCCGGACGCGGCGCGTGTTTTTGCATCCTGCTTTTGAGCCATTGCGCAAAAACCAGCGGAAAGAAAACCGCATCCTCGACGATGTAACGTTTCCAATAACGGCCCGGATTTTTCACGATGCGATACAGCCATTCCAAGCCGCCGCGCTGCATCCAGCGCGGCGCGCGCGCGGTGAGGCCCGCCACGTATTCAAACGACGCGCCGATGCCGATGCTCACCGGCACCTGCAGTTTGTGCATGTGGCGATGAATCCATTTCTCCTGCTTGGGCGCGCCCAAGCCGACGAAAAGAATATCGGGCTGCGCTTCGCGAATCATCGCCTCGATTTTTTTATTCTCCATAAAAGAATTGAAAAAATCGAACGGCGGCGAATAGGCGCCGGCGATTTGCAAATTCGGATGGCGCTGTTCTAATTTTTGGGCCGCGGCGGCGGCAACACCGGGCGCCGCGCCGAGAAAAAAGACGCGATACCCGCGCTGCGCCGCGCGCTCACACAACGCTTCAAAAAGATCGGTGCCGTTGACGCGCTCGACCAGCGGCGTGCCCAGAAATCTTGCGGCCCACAACAACGGCACGCCGTCCGGCACCGACAAATCCGCCTGTTCGTAAATGCGCTTGAATTCCTTGTCCTTGCGCGCTTTAATCAGATGATCGACGTTGGGCGTGATCACCAGGCGCGGCTTGCGCTCCGCAATAAATTTTTCCACTGCCGCAACCGTATCCGCCAGGCTGAGGCGATCAACTTTGACGCCAAGAATATTGACTTGCATGATCCCACACTCCAGTCTTCTAAGAACTATTATTCATTCATCAGTTTAACAATTTTTAAGCGCGAGAGACATTGGCCATAGCAATTGTATCGCCGAACATTTGCTCCGCCACCGGAAAACGCCGTTTCCACGGCATGAACATTCGCCGCAAGCGCGACAGTTGATCGGCGCGCAAAAACTTGATGAACTGCGGGTCGTTGATTCGCGGCTCGCGGCGCGCGAGCGCCAACAGGTAGCCCAGTCCGATCGACAAGCCGATCAGGCCATACGGCTTTTCGGTCATGCGATACAGGCAGCGCGCCACGACGAAAAGCGGATGCGAGCCGTAGTAATATTCGCCCATGCCGGTTTTCATTTTGCCCCAGACAATGCCTTTCGCCGCGCCCATTTGGCGCAAATGAATCACTTTGAGATCGGGATAATTCGCCGTTTCCCAGCCGCGCATGCGGCCGCGATACACATCGATCGTGTCCCAACCGAGATGCGGCTCCAAACCGCCGATGTCTTCGAGGCAAGCACGGCGATATAATTTGATGGGGCCAACCACAAAATTGCGCGCGACTTTTTCTTGAATGAGCTTGCCGTCGGACTTTTGCAAATACGTCACGCCGCTCGCCATGCCCAACCGCGGCCGCCGCGCAAATTCCTGCAGCAGCGTCGAAAAGTAATCGCCCTCAAACTCCAGATCGCCGTCCATTTTGCAAATGAAATCGGGCGTTTTATACGTGAGCCGTTCGTACCCCGCGTAAAAGGCTTCGACCACGCCTTGTCCCGGCTGCCGAAAACCGCGATTCTGCCGGCGAATCACTTTGATCCACCAATGTTCGGCGGCGGCAGCCTCGGCAATTTGAGCCGTCTCGTCGGTTGAGCCGTCGTCAACAATAACCCATTCCACCGGCCGGTGCTCCTGCCGCACCACCGAGGCAATCGTGCGCGCCAGATATTTCGCTTCGTTGCGCACCGGCGAGATGATTGAATATGTGCCTAACATGTTTTCTCCTTTGCTACGCAAATTGCAGCGTAAGCGTTCCTGTAAAAACTTTTCTCCGCCACGCGGAAACACGCCCGCTTAACGAAGCCGAATCAAATGAATCGGTTTCGCGGGAATTGCGGCCGGCGTCGTTTCCGGAAGCCTGCCGCAGAATGCTTTGCAGCAATTTTTCGGTATTGGCGGCGAGATCGTGATAAATTTCAATGTGCCGCCGACCTTCAGCCGCCAATTCCCGGCGCAGCTTCTCGTCCACGATCAACCGGCAGATGGCTTGCGCCAGGGCTTCATGATTCGCCGGCGGGACCAACAGTCCGGTCTGCTCGTGTTGAACCAACTCCGGGATTCCGGAGACGTTGGTGGAAATCACCGGCACTTGCATGGCCATGGCTTCCATCAGCGTCGTCGGAATGCCGTCGCGGTCGCCGCCGGAATCGAGCACGCACGGCATCACGAAGACGTCGGCGCGCTGCAAAAATTTTTTCACCTCGGTTTGCGCGCCGAGCAAATTGACTTTGTCTTGCAGCTTGCCCGCATCAATCGCGGCTTGCAACGCCGCGCGCTCCGGGCCTTCGCCAATGATCCAGCAGCGAAAATTGATGCCGCGCTGCGCGAGAATTTCGCAGGCGCGAATGAGATGAATAAAACCTTTTTTCGGCACCAGGCGGCCAACCGCCAGAATCAGCGGGGATTCTTCGTGAGCTTCGGCAAAACGGCGCGGACGAAAATGCGTCAAATCAACGGCAACGCGCTGCACTCGCAGCTTCGCCGCATGTTCCACGGGAAAATTCTCAACTATATAATCTCGATTGTATAACGAAATCGTGAGCGGCAATTTGGCGCGTGCAATTTTCAAATCGAGCATCAGCGGATCGGAATAAATATCCTGCGCGTGACAGGTGAATCCGAAGGGAATGCCGCTCAACGCGCTGGCGGCCAGCGCCACGCTGGACGGGCCGTTGGCAAAATGCGCGTGAATGTATTCGACGCCGCGCTGCTTGCAAAGATGCGCCAGATAAGCGCCTTCGAGAAAATGCAGCATGAAGCGTTTTTTGTCGCGCAGCGGCGGCGCTTGCCGCCAAAACAATTTGAGCGTGCCAAAGAACTCGGCCGGGCGTGTGGCGGCGAATTTCAACATGCCGGCGAAAAACTGCGCCGGATGTGGCGGCCACAGGTAAGTGGTCTCTTGCAAAAAATGCTGCGCATCCGGCGGCAATGGCTCTTGCATCGGTCGATGAATCGAGAAGCAAAGCACCTCCGCGCCTTGCCGGCGCAATTCATTGACCTCGCGAAATACAAAGGTCTCGGATAATTTTGGAAAGCGGCTGACAATATATGCAATTCTAATCATAATCTTTTCCTGCCAATGTTTTGCAACTGCGATAGCTTTAAGCAAGCGCAATGCCAGAAAGTTTTTTGCCAGTGCCCGGCAAATGCAACCCTGAAATCGCTGGATTTAAAGCGAGAGTGAAGATTCCGGCAAAAAAAATCAGCATTCACGTCGTAACATTTCATTCCACAACGTTTGATTGCGGTGAAATGAAGCGTGACAAATCGGAACGCGCGCCGTGATTGAAAGTTTATTTTGCTTCGCATGAATGATAAAATCCCGTCTTTACGCAATTCACAAATAAGAATGGTAAGCCTCATTAAAAAAAACTTTTAATACAAAGGTGGATACGATGATGATATCGAATTTTTTTTCTAAGGTCATTGGCCTTGGATTTGGCCTAACGGCTTTGGCGCATGGTCAAGCCGCCGTCACGATCGACGGCAACATCACGTTTCAAACCATTCATGGCTGGGGCGGCAATACTTACGGCTGGATTGATAACGGCTGGAACGGCTGGGAAGATGAGCGCGTTTACGAGATCGCTTTCAACGAGCTGGGAACGACGCATCTGCGCCTGGTGACGGAATTCGAATGCTGGGAGCCGGAGAACGACGACGGCGACCCCGATCATTTCAATTGGGCGTATTTTCAGTCGCGCTTTCAGCAATCCGACACCAAAGCCCTGTTGGCGCAAAGCGATTTCAACATGATGGACAAGATCGTCAACACGTTCAAAAAGCAGTTGATGATCGGCATTTGGAATGTGCCGAATTGGATGGTGGGCGATCCCGCTCAGAAAGACCATCGCGATTTGCCTTACGACAAACATGCCGAATTTGCCGAATCGGTGGCGGCTTATTTGTTGTGGGCGAAAAATCAACGCGGCATTCACATTCCCGAAATCGTTCTGGCCAATGAGCCGGATGGCACTTATCTGGAATATTCGCCGGCAGAGCTGCGCGATTTGATCAAAACCGTCGGCGCGAAATTCAAACGCGAGGGCATCACGACGAAGATTGTCGCGCCCGATCTGGCTTCGCCTTATTTTGCGCCGGAGCAATGGGTGACGACGTTACTGGCGGACTCGACCGCGGCTTCCCATCTCAGCGCGATTTCTTATCACACCTATTACGTCGACGGCGGGCCGGATCAATGGAATACGCAATTCGCCAAAATCGCCGAGCTGGCCGCTGAGAAAAAATTGCCGGTTTATTACACCGAAGTCGGCACGACGCCGTGGCACATTCGCAACACCGCGTGGGACTGGGCTTTCAATTGCATGCAAATGTGGCACAACATTCTCACGCACGGCAACGCCGGCGTGGGTTTTCAATGGGCGCTGCTGGGAAGAGACAACGTCGTGAATGCCGACGCCAACCGCAATCCGATTTTTTATGCGCTGGAACAATATTTTCATCACATCCCCGCCGGCGCGGTGCGTCTCGCGGCGAATTCGAATCATCGCGATCTTCTGGCGAGCGCGTTCAAACACGCCGGCAAGCATAGCGCCCAGCTCGTCTTCATCAATCGTTCCGCAACAAATTTGGAGGTGAGCGTCAATTTGAAAAATTTAAATCTGCAAACTCTCGCCGCCTATCGCACTTCGGAAAGCGAAAAGCACGCTCTCGTCGCCGGCTATCGCGTCGTTAATCAGAATTTTCGCTTGACCATTCCTTCGATTTCGATCATGACGCTGGCGGGAACGATGGTAACGGCAAAAGATACCGTTCCTCCGGCGCCGCCGAATGGCGTGACGATCAAGGAGAACTGAAGCGTTCAGTAAGGTTTCAGATTTTACTGGTGGTCATTGCGAACGCAGTGAAGCAATCTCCACATTTCGAGGTGATCGCTTCGCTGCGCTCGCGATGACAGATGTCCACCGAAAATCTGGGTCATTATGCCGTTCAAATTTTTCCTTTTTCAATTTCAAGTTACTTTTGTTATTTTAAGGATATTGAAAGCCATCGGAACAAACTGATCAAAGAGCTTAAAATCAGATTATTTTAAAAAGCGAAAAGGAGTACGAAAAATGAATTCGTCGCCTGAAACACGTACTCAGAGCATCATCTTGACATTGCCGTCTCAAATCGTCAAAGAGGCGGATTCGCTATTTCCGCGAGCAGACCTCGGGGCCCTCGCCTTGATGCTTCTTGAAAAGTATCTGCGTTATCAAAAACGCAAGCTTTTGGCGAAACAATACCGAGAATACTACGAAACGCTTACAGACGATGATCGCGCTGAAGAAGAGCAAATGTTAGCCGATTTTGCTGCGCTGGAAAACAGTGTGAAATAATGCGAAAATCAGCGCGATGAAATAATTTGTACAGCCGCATTTATGCCCCTACTTGACATTAAAAAAGATTCTTACAGAATGACAAAACTATCCGTCCGAATCGATTTAGAGCCATTAAAAACCAGGCTGCCCTTATCCCTTTCGCAGAACAAGGGCAGCCATAGGTGAGGTGATCTAAGCGAGGAGAAAATCTTACCGCACGAGCAGCATCGTCTTCGACTGTGAAAAGCTTCCGGCTTGCATTCGATAAAAATAGACGCCGCTGGCAACCTGCTGCCCGTTCGCATCGTCGCCATGCCAAATCACTTGATGCCGGCCGGTCGCGAGCATCCGGCCAACCAACGTTTTCACCAATTGCCCCCGCACGTCATAAATTTGCAGCGTCACCTGAGCCGCTTCGGGAATCACAAACGAAATGGCCGTGCTCGGATTAAACGGGTTGGGGTAATTCTGCGCCAGCTCGAACGAGGTGATCGTACCGGCCGGTTTGGCCTCATCGGCGGCGCGCGCCTCAGAAAAATTTCCCTTGGTTAAAGCACCCGCAGAATGATGCGGCAAGACCGTGGCGTACTCTCCAACCACAATCTCCCTCGCCGTGATCGAGCCTTTAAACAAGACCCTTCTCTTAAGCTCAACTTTATTTCTCGGCGCCACGACCGATCCCAGAATCTTCGCGCCTTCTTCGATGACGACCTCGCGCAGGCTGTTGAACGTTACCCGGGCGCTGCCATTGTCGCCGGACGGTGTGAGGTTGACCATAGCCTGCTTGTCGAAATGTAATTTCTCAACCGCATGAATCGTCACCGGACCATTGGCGACATCGATGGCAAGCACGGCTCTGTCTTTTAATTCCAATTTCTTGAAAAAATATTTGCCGTGGCGCAAAAGCAGCACGCCGCCATTACCCACCTTGACTTCACCGTAAGAACCGGGATCTAAACTTCTGCTGCGATTTGTGCCGACGGTTACACTCACGCTTCCGTGAGAGAACAAAAGCGAAGGCAATGTCACCGGCGCGACGGAAGTATAACCGGCGGCTCTGCCATTGATGGTGGCGTTGCTTTCAACTTTAAGCTCGTCGCCCGCTTTGAGATCGCCGTTAATCGTGTTGCCATTCTTGATCGTCATTTTCCCCGCCGCCGTCAAGTTGCCCGTGTGCGCGCTGCCATAGCCATCGTTGAAAATCATTTCACCGTTGGAATGCATGATGCCTTCGGATTTTTTCTGGCCATTGAGTTCAATTTTGCTCGCAGCTAAAAGGACGTAACTGTTGGCGGATGAGCTGGCGCGTCCGCTTCCCGACAACCTCACCTGCACGGGATTCTCATCCGGATCGTTGCAGGTGAGAGTCAGCGTTGCGTTCTTCGCCCCCGTCGAAACCGGATGAAAACTCACCACCATCTCCCGGCTTGCGCCGGAGGCCAGGATGAACGGCGCGCCGCCGCTTTGAATGGAAAACTCGGCGGCATTCGCGCCGGTCAAAGTTGCTGCCGTCACTTCCAGAACGGCAGTGCCGGTATTGCTCACTTCAATCGTCTGCATCGCTCTGGCGCCGGTGGTCACCTCGCCATAACTATGCGCGGCAGGATTCACCGCGATATCCGGCGTTGTTACCATTGCGCCGTTGCCCATCAACGCGATCATCAGCGGGTTTTCATCAGCGTCGTTGCTGGCTAAGGTCAAATTCGCGCTTTTCGATCCAACGGAGGCCGGCGTAAAGCTCACCGCGACGTTGCGCGTTGCGCCAGGCGCGAGCGTAAAAGGCGCGCCGCTTGTAACCGCAAACTCCGCGGCATTCGCGCCGCTCAAAGTTGATGCCGTCACTTGCAAATTAGCCGCGCCGGCGTTGCTTACCACGATCGTTTGTGTTTTGCTGGCGCCGATGGTGGTTTCGCCAAAATTATGTGACGCCGGATTCACCGCGATGTCGGGCGCAGCGATAATCGGCAGCGCGCTTTCATACGCGCCCAAATCCGGTTGGGAGGAGACCGGCTGCGGCCGCGCGCCGTGCTCCATGTCATCCGCCACGCCCAAATTTACGCCGGCCGCAATCGCCGGACTGTTGTTTTGCAAATGCAAATTCTCGCTGCCGGCAGCGATGCTCACAAAAAGCGGATCATGGCCGATCTTCGTCTTCGCGCCGAAGGAAGCCACCGCCGGTTGCAAAGTCGTTTCCGTGGCGCCGCCGACATTGAAAATGAGATTGCAATCTTCACCCGGCAAGGGCGAAACCGCAGCCGCCAGCGCTGCGTGCGTGCCGTTGCCATAAAAAATGTTGTTCTTGACCGCGACATCCGGCGAGGTGACGCGCGTGCGTATCATTTCAAAGCTGCTCTTGAAGAACGTATTGTGGCGCACCGCAATATTGCTGCACCCCAAATCAACGTACAAGCCCTGCTGCCCGCTGTTCATGATGACATTGTTTTCGATCACGACGTCCGCCGCGCCGATCAGACGCAAGCTTTCTTCGCCGATGCTGCCGTTCATCACATTGCGGCGAATCGTAAAGTTGCCGATCGTGTTGCCAACCTGCTCGTGCAGGCGAATGTGGCGCTTGTTGTTCAGAAAAGTATTGTCCTGAATGATCACCTCCGCGTACGAGGCGTTGAGAAATTCCAGCGCGTCGCTGGTGGCGAGCAAATTGATATTCTGAAACAAGCTCTTTTCCACCAAAACCGTATAAAGCGTCGAGCTGAAATTTATGCCGCGCTGCCCGCCATCAAACGCGCAGTTTCTCATCGTTAAGTTGTTGGAGCCAAAAACCTGCCAGTTGTCGGCTTGCGCCACGGTCTGGTCGGAAGCCATGCCGTCCATGATCAAATGCTTGCTATTCGCAATCGAAATGGAAACCGTGCCGGCGACCAGCGGCTTGACTTTGGGGTTATGTCCGGCAACTGCTTGAATCGTCAAGTAATCGAGGTCTTGAATTAAAATCGCCGTGCTCGCGCCGCCAGGATTGACCAGGCCGGCCGCGCCATACTCGCCCGACTTGACGTAAATGATCGAACGGGTGGTGGGATTGCCGCTGCGCGAATTGTTGATCGCCATCTGCAAGCTCGCATACGCCGTGGCTTCGGTGTTGCCGTCGTTGCCGTCGCTGCCGCCGATTTGATCAACCCACTTCGCCGTTGGCGGCGGCACGTTGTTGAGAAAATTAACCAGCGCCGCATACCATCGCTCTGCCATTTTTTGATCGCCGGCGTCATTCGGATGAACGCCGTCATACATGTCCAGGCTCAGGCTGAAACCCGTCCACAGATCGACGACGACGACCGGTGACTGCGGCGTATTTTGGGAAGCCGCCAGCCCCGGCAGGCGTTGATTGAAATCAATAATCGCATTCGCTTCATAGATCGAAGGAATGATTTGCGCCAGCAAAATCTTGATGTTCGGATTGACCAGGCGCAGTTTGTCGATGATCTGGCCCAGCTCGAAGATCGTGCTGCTGTTGCTTTGATATTGGAAAATGTCATTGCTTCCCAAATGAATCAACACGATGTCCGGCTGAAAGGTTGTTGCCCAGTTTTCAATTTGCGTGAGAATCTCATCCGCGCGCCAGCCGGAGTGGCCTTCGTGATCCATGTCGAAATCCGGATGAGGCGGCGGCCCGTTTTTATTGAGATTTTGGCTGCCGACGAAATCGACGATAAAACCGCCGCTTTGCAGCATGTGCCACAACGGCCGGCGATAGCTATCGTGATCGGCATACATTTGCGTGATCGAATCGCCGAGGGGCATGATCTTGACCGGATTCGCCGCGCTGCCATTGTCCGGCGTCGCGCGCGAATGTTCATAGGCGCCCAAATCCGGACGTGAAGAGGCCGGCTGCGGCCGCGCGCCGTTGGTGAGATCATCGGCGACAGCCAAATCGATTCCGGCGCCAATCGCGGGGCTGGCGTTCTGCAATTGCAAATTTTCGCTGCCGGCAATGGTTTTCACAAAAAGCGGATCGCGGCCGGTCATCGTATTCGCGCCAAAAGAAACCACGGCCGGCTGAGAAGTCGTTTCCGTGCTGCTGCCGGCATTGAAGATGAGGTTGTAATCTTCACCCGGCAAAGGCGATGTCGCCGCCAACGCTGCGTGAGTGCCGTTGCCGTAAAAAATGTTGTTCTTGATCGCAACATCCGGCGAGGTGACGCGAGTGCGAATGGCTTCGAAGCCGTTTTTATAAAACGTATTGTGGCGCATCGCAATGTTGCTGCAGCCGGTGTCGATATAAATGCCTTGCTGCCCGGAATAAAGTACGACATTGTTTTCGATGATGACGTTCTCTGCGCCGATCAAACGCAGGCTCTCTTCACCGTTCGTGCCAATCATCGAATTGCGGCGAATGGTGAAGCCGCTGATGGTATTGCCGGTCTGCTCGTGCAGTCGAACGTGGCGCGTGTTGTTCTGAAACATATTATCCTGAATGACCACATTCGAATAAGACGCTTGCAGAAATTCGAGGGCGTCGCTGGTGTTAAGCAGGTTGATATTGATGAAAGCGCTCTTTTCCACCAAAACAGTGCTCAAAGCCGAGCTGAATTTGATGCCGCGTTGGCCGCCGTTGAACGTGCAGTTTCGCGCCGTCAAGTTGTTGGCGCTAAACACCTGCCAATTGTCGGACAGGGCGATCATCTGATCGGAAGCGATTCCATCGACGATCAGATGCTGGCAGTTTACAATGGAAATGGAAACCGTGCCGGCGGTTAGCGGTTTCACTTTGGGCGTGTGACCGGCAACGGCCTGAATCGTCAGATAATCGAGATTCTGCGCCAAAATCGCGGTGTTGCTGCCGCCGGGATTGGCCAATCCGGCCGCCGCGTATTCGCCGCTCTTCACATAGATGATCGAGCGGGCGGTTGCAGCGCCGCTTTGAGAATTATTGAGGGCAGCTTGCAGCGAAGCATACGCCGTCGCTTCCATGTTGCCGCTGTTGCTGTCGTTGCCGTTGGTTTGATCGACCCATTTCGTCGTTTGAGCCGAAACCGTTTCGGCGATGCAAATGAGAACTGCAAAGGCCAAAGCGACTGCCAGCCTCATCCAATAAAATCCTTTTTTCATTGAAACTTCTCCTGTAAAAAATTAAAGCTGATACAACTAAGATCGTAGTCGTTGACAACTTGAGCGCATTAGAGCAAGAGTAATGCCACGGCGCTTTTAACTCTTTTCTTGTTTTCATCCAATCTTGTCTGTTAGTAAATTGCAGCACTATGAGGCATGATACCGAGACCTCAAGAAAATTCATCGCCAAAAATTGTAACGTTTCATTTCAGTTTTTTAGTTGCGCATGTGGCAATCGCAATAAAATGAAACGCTGTCGTCAAAATAATTTTTCCGTATTGCATCGTCTCATCGTATTGCCCCGCGGGCGAGGTGAAAGCTGAAAGCATCTGGTTTGTTATCCAGCACAGTGCACGAATGGAACAGGATCCCGCCGCGGCGGGATGACATCCAAGAATGGGGCTCGCGCCATTTCCTATTATTAATGCAAAATTCAATAATCGCTTCATCCATGGCGCGAAGCCATCGCCGGCGCCGCGTTGACGTTTTGGGGCGATGAAAAGTTTGGCGCGGCTTTGTGCGAAAACATGCCATCCCAAATCGTTTTAAGCTTAAAGGCAATTCTCCTCTTGACGTCGGCCAAGAACGGCATGGGATCAGACCAGGAAAAAACCGCATAGGCTTTGGGGCCGCGCACCGATTGCCACCACTGCTTGAGCGTAAGATCGCCGCGCTGCCAATAAATGCGCGCCGAGCGCAAATCGTCGAGCAAACTAATCCACTTGACGCCGATATATTTCTGCGTCCGGTTTTCCGGCAGCGGCAAACCGGCTTGATCGCAATACATCGTAGACAATAATTCGACGCCGCAGGCCTCGGCAAGCGCCGATCTTCCCGTCGGCCGTCCGATGTTCGGCTCGATAATATAATGCGCGCCGGTGCAGGCGTCGCGTTTCATTTCCAAATAACCCAACCCGTGCCAATTTTCTTTTTTGAAGAGCTGCAGCGCCGCATTCAACACCACGTCATTGCGGCATTCTTCGCCCAAGCTGGTGCTGCCGGTCTCCGGCGGCCATTGCCGCAGCTTCCGCGCCGTGAACGTCACCAGCGGTTCGGCGTTGGCATCAAAATAGCAATTGCACGAATACAGATTGGAATCCGGCCCGGGGATCCATTCTTGCGCGATTAAAATATCGGCCCAGCCGCAGCATTGATCGTACGTGCGCAAAAATTCATCGGCGCTGGCGAGTTTGTAGGCCTTGATTGTGGTGTGCTTTTCCCAAATCGCCGTCTTCATCGGCGGCTTCAAAATGCAGGGAAAATTCAATTCTGTTGCCGCTTGCACGGCCTCGGCGCGGTTGCGCAGCAAAAACGTTTTGGGAATGGGCAGCTTTTCCTGCAGCGCATATTCCAGAAAGCTGAGCTTGTTCATCAGCTTTTCCACGACTTCGGGTTGCGGCAACGCGATGTGATAATATGGCGCCAGCGCTTCGCGATTTCTGGAAATGCGCAAGACACACATATCCGTGCTTGGAAATAAAACCGCCTTTTGCTCGAATTCTTTTCCCAGTTTCACCAGGCCTTCGATGAACTCGTCGCGCTCGGTGTCCAGATACAAAATTTTTTCGCAAACGTTGGTGCGGCAAAAAAACAGGTTTTGATGTCTAGCGACCGCAATGACGGGTATGCCGCGTTTCGCCAGGATATGCGCCGCTTGAAAACCGGGATAATCATCCAAACCCGCGACTACGGCATACGGGAGGGATTTTTTATTTTGATGAAATTGCATGATAGTACCGCTTTTTTAACTCAACATTTTCCTGCCAAACCCAACGCGGACGTGCCGCAACCAAACAGGCTTGAACCGCGAATAGGCGCCAATTAACGCGAATAAAAAATTAGCGTTCATTGGCGGCAATTAGCGGTTTGAAATTTTCTTTGCCGAAAAAGCAAAGATTTCAATCTTAACAGATTAATGACAAATGGATCGTCGATTCGCGCAACATGAATGTTGCATTACGCCGCTTTGCGCAAATAATATTCTTGCTTCGGCAAATAATATTCCTCCGCGGCCTGCAATTCCTTGGCGTTTTGCAAACGGAAGACTTCCTTGACCGGCACGATCTCGTCTTCAACCGCGACCAGAGAGCGTTCGTTCATGATTTTCGCGGCGGTTTCCTGCATGATGCGAATGCTCGACCGCAGCAGGTGATTCGCCCAAATGACGACGCTGACGCCGGCTTCTTCAAAAGCGCGCGTCGGCGTTTTGTAATACATCGTCGGCACGATCACCACCGGACAAGTGTTTTTCCATTCCCGCGCGAAGGCCAGAATTTCATCCGCCGTCGATTTTTTGCTGTGAATCAAAAGCGCGTCGGCGCCGGCGCGATGGTACGCCTCGGCGCGCCGCAGCGCTTCTTTCATGCCCAAACCGGCGATCAGCGCTTCGATCCGCGCGACGACGCAAAAATCCGCATCCTGCTGCGTGTCTTTCGCCGCTTTGATCTTGCCGCAAAACTCATTGACGTCGGCCAGCTCCTGCTCCTCGCCGTTGATAAACGAATTGGTTTTCGGAAAAATTTTGTCTTCGAGGCACATCGCCGCGATGCCGCGCTGCTCGAGCTTGCGCACCAGCCGGCGCACGTTGTTGAAATTGCCGTAGCCGGTGTCCGCATCCAGCAAAATCGGGATGTTGGTCGCATCGCTCATGAACTCGATGACTTCCAACACCTGCGTCCAGCTCGCTTCGTTGTTGTCGCGAACGCCCAAGGAAGCTGAAATCGAAAGGCCGCTCGCCCAGATTCCTTTGAAGCCGGTTTCTTCAACAATCTTCGCGCTCAGGCCGTTGTGCGCTTCCAGCAGAAATTCGGCTTCCGGCGAGCGCAACAATTTTTTAAACTGCTCGGTTTTCCTCATAATGATCAATTCTCCTAAAATGCAAAACATTTAATCGCGTTGAGATTCAATTCAATCGTTTCAGTAAAATGGCAATGCCTGGCGTTGGCGCGGAAAGACGAACCCATCCGCGCCGGAAAGAATGGCGCGCTCACCGGCGCCGGCTTCGTTTCGTGAACGAGCTGATAAGCGGCCCTCGAATCCATGATCTCGAGAATCCGCCCGCCGATTTCGCGCTGCGAATCAATCGTCTGCGCCCCAATGTGCGGCGTGAGCACGACGTTGGGCAGCGCCGCCAACGGCGAAACGCGGCCTTCTTTTTCAACTTGATGAACGTCCAGCGCCGCGCCGCGCAGCGTTTTGCCTTCGGTGAGCGCGTGATGCAACGCCGCTTCATCCACCACACCGCCGCGCGCCAGGTTGATCAAATACGATCCCGATTTCATGCGCGAAAACACCTCGGCGTTGATCATGTTGCGTGTCGTCTCGGTCAGCGGAACGTGCAGGCTCAGGAAATCGGCTTTGGCAATCACTTCGCGAAAATCGGAAAGTTGAACTCGTTTCCTGGCCAATTCTATCGCAACTTCAGGTGAGGGATTTTCCACACACCCGAGCGCTTTCATGCCCCACGCCGCGCCCATTTGGCCGGTGAGCGCGCCGATGTTTCCCGCGCCGATGACGCCGAGAATTTTTCCGCGCAACGAGTAGCCGCTCAGCTCGTGTTTGGCAAAATGTCCTTGCCGCAGCATGCGGTCGGCGTTCAACAGATTTCGCGCCAGCGCCAGCATCAGCGCAAACGCCAGCTCCGCCACGGCCTTCGCGCCCGGCTCGGGAATCCGCTCGAGCCGGATGCCATGGCGGCGAACGTAATCCAGATCAATGTTGTCCGTGCCCGAACCGGCGCGAATGATCAGTTGCAGAGCCGGGGCGCAGCTCATCACCGCCGCGGAAATCGTGACGCCGCTGCGGCAAATGAGAACTTCACGATCACGAATCAACGATTTAAGTTTGTCTTCCGAAGCATTAAACGCACAAACCACATCATGCTGCTCGCGCAGCTTGGCAATCGCCTCCGGATCAATCGAGCTTGCAATCAAAATCCGCATGTTTTTCTCCTCATTAGTAATCTCGCCCCCTTGTGGGGCATTTTTATAATCGACATTTTTGCTTTTAAAAAGCGCCCCACAAGGCTACGCCCGTAAGGGGGTCGGGGCTACGATTTGAATTGAATCCGAAACCGGCGCCGGCCAGATAATCGGCGAAGGCGGAGGAAAATTTCTTCGCGCCGGGATAACAGAGGTGGTCGCCGTCGAGAAATTCCTCGTCACGAAGCTCATTGACCAACAGCGCGTGGCCTTTGTTAAAAACTTCGACGCCGTGCCTGGATTCGATTTCGGCCATCACCGCGCTGAATTGCTCGTAGGCCGGCTTGGCTTTCATGCCGGCCAGAAAATTTTTGTGCATGGGAGGGTTGGCCACGACAAACGGAATCTTCCGTTCCCGCAAATACGCCAGGGTTTTGAAAAAATATTCTTTTTGTTTTTCAACCGGCACAACGCTGAAAAAGCCGCGATCCTTTTCACAATCGAACTGGCTGAGATCGGCATAATGCTTTTCGTTCAACAAATAGCCGTTTTCAATTTTCCCGACTTCGCGCCGAACTTCGGCGCCGGCCTGGCCGCCGATGATTCTTTTGATCAAACCGGCAAACAAATATTTCTTTCTTCCCGTCACGGTCAACGCGCCCAAATTGCTGCTCTTGTAAAACATCGACAACAGGTTGAGCGGATTTTTGATGAACAGCGGCGAATACTTGCCGTCGCTCACGTGATAGTGAAACATCTGCGCGTCGGTGCCGAGCACAACCAATTTCGGCGCCTGCTCGCGCCGCCCTAGCAAATCTTTCAACAAAAAGTGGCCTTCAAACGGCGACAGTTGATAGACGCCGTAATTGAACGCCGTCGCGCCCAATTTATCTTTGAAGACGGAGGGAACAAAGCCGTCCGCGGTTTGCGAATCGCCGATAAAAAGAATGTCGACTTTTTCCAGGTTGTCGTACTCTTTTTTGCTATCGACGAAGGCGGCATAATCCACCGGCCTGCCGAAATCCAGCAGCCGTGAGAGGGCGAGATCGATGGTGAAAATGATGCCCAGGAAAAGCGCGAATTTGATAATGAATTTTTTCATTTGTAGGCCTGCGTATATTTAATCTGCCATTCCGTAGAAATTTCCATATCCGTTTGGACACCCATCATGATGAAAATGTGTTTCGTAGTAGTGCCTTCAGGCACCGGAAGTGCTGAACATGCTGACCCTGAAGGGCCTACTACCTTAATTTTGCACGAAAATTGTTCTTTGAAATACTTGCGATAAATTGGCGAACTTCGACAGGGGCGTACGACTCCCTTACGAAGTCTTGAACGTTGTGC
>Ga0247727_10006806_pt1 | contig 22228 bp, 20 predicted proteins | sample WisWelCaveWW1625_FD_202498 | JGI IMG/M metagenome (GOLD analysis project Ga0247727, IMG submission 202498) | Biofilm microbial communities from Wishing Well Cave, Virginia, United States - WW16-25 | ecosystem: Environmental > Aquatic > Deep subsurface > Groundwater > Cave microbial mat | place...
CCCTCCGGCACCGGCCGGCCCGCCGGCCACGGCTGAGCGCAGCAGGGACAGAGGGGCGTGGTGTTCACCCGCAACGCGGACTTGCCGGTTTCCTTTGGCAAAACGAGGTCCATGAGTTCACCCGTCAGCGGCAGCTCAACGTCCACTTCCACCGACATATCCGACATGGACCGGGAATCGACGATGGTGAAGGTTTGCGCGACCGACTTGAGATCGCCTTCGAGCAATGTTTGATTCGCAACGGCGTCACTGATGCGGGAACTGGCGTTCAAATTTATTTGTTTGACAACGCGCAGCAAATTTTCCTCAGCAGCGATTTTGGCGCGCTCCAACGCTTCGATCCGTTGCGTACGATCGTGGACGATAATCGCGCTGTTGCCGGTGGTTCGAATCACCAATTTAGCCCAATCTACCGAGCTGGTGGTGTCCCATTTGTGCACCAGCAATTGGGCAAACGCCGTTTTCACCAGAGCCAAAACCAGTACCTGGAAAATCAAAGCTGAACGAAAGAAAAGCATTTCCGCTCCTAAAATAAAAACAACGTGTTAAATATAAACAATTGTAAGCGATCTCGCAAGATTAATTTCCTGAAGGCAATAAAAAAGCTCCGTGGGAAGACGGAGCTTTTGGAGCGAATGACGGGATTCGAACCCGCGACACCTGGCTAAGAGACCCGATACCAGTAGGTCGAGGCGGTGTAGTGGCAACTCAGCCACAAAAACGAGGCTTACTCGTTGCGGTATGACTGCTTTATCAGAGAAGAGTTAAATGCGACCCTTGGATGATCGCGAGTGAAAATGGGGAACGGATGAATGTGTTCTACTTAGAAAGCTCGTTGATATTGCTTAAGGCTTCCCATCTCCAATCGAAATGGTCATCAACACCTAATTCAAGATAAGTCTTCCAAGCGGCAATAGCTTTCTCTTTTTCTTTCATGGTTTCAAAAACAATTGCCCTATTATAATAGGCCTCAAACAATCGCGGATCTAGTGTAATCGCATTTTCTATAGACTCAAGGGCTCGTGGGAACGCACCCTTTTTAAAATAAACGAGAGAAAGGTCGTTATAAATTTGTGCATTCTTTGTGTCTATTGCCAAAGCGCGACGGTAATATTCTTCCGCTAGTTCTAGCCTAGGCTAGTAAGACCGCAGCAAGCGCAACCAATACAAATATACCTGTACCAACAATTATATGGATAAGGAACTCCCAGATTGGAAACCACCATTTGGTGGAAAGGGATGGAGGGTCGGGTTCCGGTAAGTTGTCCGCTTTTTTCATTTTTGAAAGGGAACGGAGACGGACTTTCTTGTTTTTGTTAGTGAGAGAGCGTTTGGGCTTGGTAAGGTTGTTTGAGCGTGTGCGCGACGGTTTTGACATTGGGCATCGTTTCGCTGGTTCTCACTTCTTCACCACTGCCAATTTTAGTTCCTACTTGGTTGGGTAAGATACCGCTTGGCGGTGCATTTGTCAAGGCAAAAGTACCCACTTTGGCCAAAGTGGGTACCACGAAAAAAAACCCTATCTAGCTAAGAACCCAAAAAGGCCGTAACCATGATTATGGATTGCTGCCGTCCCTTCTTAAAATCTCGGTTTTGGTTTCGGGATGACAGATTATTTCTGCCAACTTAACTCTCGCTGTGTGTCAGCAAATGTTTTTCACCCGGTATCTATTTGTAATTCCGGCTTTGAATCTTTGATAACATTTTCTGCATCTTCAATCCATGCCTCATAAGTATCAGTTAAGCGACATCATCGTGACTTTGCAAGAGTCGATTGGCTAGCAGTTCCTATCCTGGGTAGGAAGCTGGAGCGTCCGTTTCCAATTTGTTTTAATTGATCGGGTATTACTATACCTCAATTTGATTTTTTAAAAACAAAAAAGCTGCAATACATTCATAATGAGTATTGCAGCTGTTGAAAATAGAGCGAATGACGGGGTTCGAACCCGCGACACCTGGCTTGGGAAGCCAGTGCTCTACCAGCTGAGCTACATTCGCATTAGTTATTTTCAAAATAACAAATCAGCTAAAAAAGTCAAGCTTTTTTTCTATGCTGGTATTCGCCTGAACATTCGTTGAAAATCCGGCTCGCAATTTTTGAGAGCGTCTGATCATCGGTCCATTCAATCCAGCTAATTCGACTATCTCGACGAAACCAAGTGAGCTGCCGCTTTGCATAATTGCGCGATTTCTGTTTCATCAACCGCACCATTTCTTGGTAACTCAACTCGTTCTGCAAAAAAATAAACGCTTCTTTGTAGCCAACCGTCTGCAGCGAATTGAGATGTAGTCCGTAGCCGCGCCGCTGCAAATCCCGGATTTCGTCGAGGAAGCCGTTTGCCAGCATGTCATCGACCCGTTGATCGATGCGTTCGTACAAAGCTTGCCGCTCCATAGTCAAACCAATGAACACCGGCTCGAAATCCGCCGGCTGGGGTGACATCTCCAAAAATTCTGAAAACGGCCGTCCGGTAATCTGGCACACCTCTAGGGCGCGCAATATGCGTTGGGTATCGGTGGGATGCAAACGACTGGCGGTAACTGGATCGACCGTCATGAGCTGTTCATATAATTTAGCGATGCCCGACCCGCGGAGTTGCTGCCTCAAATTCTCTTTGATGGTTTCATCTGAAATGCGCGGTGAAAACAACCCATCCACCAGCGCGCGGATGTATAACCCTGATCCGCCAACAACGATGGGTTGTCTGCTGCGGGAAAAAATCTCGTCAATGCATTGCCGGGCCTCGCGGCTGAATTGCCCGGCGCTGCAATATTCATCCGGATCGCGGATGTCGATGAAATGATGCGGGGCCATTTGCAGCTGCACGCGGGTGGGCTTGGCCGTTCCAATGTTCATATAACGATAAATCTGCCGCGAATCCGCCGAGGCGATTTCGCAGTCCATTCGCTTCGACAATTCCAATGACACCGCCGTTTTGCCGACGCCGGTCGGGCCCACCAAGAGCAGAACGCGCTTCTTCATTTGGAGATGCTTTTGAAATATTTCAAATATTCGCTGTCGGTATTCAGAATCAAAGTGGTATTCGTGTTGATAGTGTTTTTGTACGATTCCAATGTTTGGATGAATGAATAGAAATCCGGATCCTTTCCCAGCGACTCGGCATAAATGCGCGTGGCTTCGGCGTCGGCCTTGCCTTTGATTTCCTGCGCTTTGCGATAAGCTTCGGAGGTGATGATCTGAAATTCTTTTTCTCGCTCACCTTCGATCTCCGCTTTGCGGCCCTGGCCCTCGGAGCGGGACTTTTCTGCGATACGCTTGCGTTCGGAAATCATTCGCTCATAAACTTTCTGCCGCACCTCATCGATGTAGTTGATGCGCTTGATGCGAACATCCAAAAGCTCGATGCCAAACTCCGGCATGGCTTGCGCCGCCTTCAGCAAAATCATTTTGGTGATCTGGTCGCGACCCTTGTCAATTTTCTGCTCACCGCCCTCCATTTCAAAGCCGCCCTCCTCCTCAACCGTGGTTTTCAATTCACGGTTGGAGTTGCGCACTGCTTCGATGAGAAGATTTTCTGAGATAAAATTGCGGGTGGCGCTGTCAACGATGTCATCCAAACGGCTCTGGGCCGCGCGTTCGTCGCCACGCACCGATTGATAATACTTGAGCGGATCGACGATGCGCCAGCGTCCGAAGGTGTCCACCCAGATATACTTTTTGTCGGAGGTGGGAATCTGATTCTCGTCGCCGTCCCACTCCAACACCCGTTTTTCGAAGCGCACCAACGCTTGAATGAAAGGCACTTTGAAATGCAGGCCGGCGTCCTTGATGGGCCGGCCCACCGGCTTGCCAAATTGCAGAATAATCACTTGCTCCGTTTCATCAACGACAAAATACGCGTTATTCAAAACAATCAATCCTAATACTGCGATCACCGCCGCAGCAATCACTGGTATCTTCATTTTACCTCCTCCTTCTTTTGAAATTGCAGCAGCGGAATCAACCCTTTTTGATCCTCATCCACGACATAAATGTTTTGCAGTTTCGGCAAGATTTCCTGCATGGTTTCTAAATAGATACGGCGCCGGGTGACATCCCGTGCTTTGGAGTATTCGCGCCAAACCGCCAGAAATTTTTCTGCGTCGCCGCGGGCGCGATTGACGCGGTTGCTGGCATAGCCCTCCGCCTGTCGAAGCATTTGCTCGGCCTGGCCCCGGGCCTGAGGAATGATTTTATTGTACGCCTCCATCGCCTCGTTGATGATGCGTTCCCTTTCCTGCCGTGCCTGATTGACTTCGTTGAAGGCCGGCTGCACCGTTTCCGGCGGATTGACATCCTGCAATTTGATCGTCACCACATCCAAACCGGTTTCGAATTCATCGAGGCTTTTCTGGGTAAGCTGCAGCGCTTCGTCTTCGATTTCCTGCCGGCTCAACACAATGACTTCATCGACGCTGTGATCGCCAACTACCAACTGCATCACTGATTGCGACACATCACGTAATGTTTCCTCCACGTTGCGAACGTGGAACAGATACTTGACCGGATCTTTGATGCGATATTGCACGATCCACTCCACTACCGCCGAGTTGAGATCGCCGGTCAGCATGAGCGATTCATCCAAAAAGGATTGCGTGGAGTACTGTGTCTGCACGCCGCCTTGCAGAGTTCTAAACCCGAACTCTTCTTTGAACACACGTTGCACCTTCACTTTCTTGACGGTTTCGACGCCGAGAGGCGCTTTCAGATGCAGGCCGGGTTCGGTGGTACGGATGTATTGACCAAAGCGTTGGATGACGCCCACTTCATCCGCATCCACGGTGTAGAAACCGGAAACCAGCACCCACAGCCCGAAAAGCCCGATAGCCGCTATGTACAGCCAGCGCTTCGGGAATTCCGGTATCTCAATCAGTTCACCGCCGACGTTGATCACTTTTCTTGCCATTGCTCCTCCTTACTCAGTTTAATGCGGGTATCGTTAAGATAGCAATCTGCTGCTTAAGTTCAAGCAAAATAAAAAGACGGACACCCAACGCTGCCCGCCTTCTTGGCATTTAAATAATGAATGACTTAAATTTTATCGAGACATTCTTCGCAATAGAATTTGATGCCGGTGTTCTCTTTCATCCAATACGCCAGGCAGTTGGCGCAAATGAATGGCTCGCGGTGATTGCAATCGAGACAGAATTCATCGTTGGGCGGCAATTCGAGATTAAAATAATCCACCGGTTCAACGTTCTTTCCGCATTTAGTGCAGGTGAGCCGGACTCTCTCCACAGTTTCCGCAAATGGCTTCACAGGAACCTCGCGCGGCAAGTGCCCATTGCCATTTCCCCATGCCGCTTCGCGATATTTGGCGTAGCTCAAGATCGCCTGCAATTGCCCTTCGGCGTGGATGCCGGCTTCCTGCAAAACTTTGCTGGCCTGACCGCTGCCAAGATATCGACCTTCGCGGAACGAATGCAACGTCCTGCGAATTCCCTCATTGGAGCGCACCCAGCGATACATTGTTGGCAGGGTGAAATCGGTAATGCCCATAGATTCGTGAGTCAGTAACTCAGGGAAAATTTTCTCCTGCTCGGTCATGGAGAGTCTGTCAAACAGTTCGGCGCTGGTCACATAAAAGACATTGAGATTAAGTCCACTCTCGTCTAATTGCGGCAGCACCTCTTGCACGAAGACGGTCGCCACGCCGTTGCCTTGCAGCACCAGCGTTCCGCTCTGCTGCTTCGCTGTCGGGTCGGCGCGGCGGATGGCGTAAATTCCTTTTGTGGATTCCACTGCCGACGGTAGTCCGTATTCACTGCGGTCAATGACTTTATCCGCGGGCCGAGTGACAAACGGCGCCAGAATCGCTGGGCGAGCTTGGAGGCCAGCAATTAACAACGGCCAGATCTCCTGCGCATCCCACGGCGTCAGCGTGATCAAAACGCCTTTGGGAAAATTTTCCTGCAAGAGTTGCAAAACCTGCGGATCGGCGTGCGTCGGACCATCTTCACCAGTTTTAACTCCGGCGTGGGCGTTAATCATGATCCAGGTTTTGTAGGGTTCGCCCTTAGTTTGTTGGCCGATGCCGTGCAGCCGCGCCGCCACGTGTTCCAGCGCGCCGATGAAGGCGCCGTATGAGGATGTCACTCCGATGTGATGGCCTGCGGAGGAGAGTCCAGCCATAAACGCGCCCATGGCGTCTTCGCAAATTCCGCCCACAGCAACCAGCCGGGATTTCGGATTGCTAACGGCATTGAACAGGCCTTCGGGGAATCCTTTGTTGATGTTCGAGACACTGGTGGATCCGAGCAAATCTGCCGCCGAACCGATTATCGCGCCGTTAGTCTTTTTGTTCAAAACGTTGAGTGCATCTCCCAGCACTGCTCTCAATGTCACAGAATCGCCGGATTTGATTTGAATTTCCGGTGGGTTTAAATCCGGTCGAATATCGTTCTGCGGCTCATATAAAACCGAGAGATTCGGAGCACCCGGTCTAAATTTTCGCTCTCGCATGATCAGCCGTTGCTGCGAATTTACTGTTTGCAGAGCTGAGAACTTCGCCACATTTTTGTTTTTTTCCAGCGCCTCACGAATCAACATGAGTGTTTCAAAATAGGTTTTTTCGACGTTATCCGGAGTGGCGTCGCCGGAAAAACGTGGCATCCGCACTTTGAATTCATTTTCAAACTCTTCGCAAGCTTTGTAAAATCCTTCCGAGCAGAATTTATGGCCGGCCCCGTGCGAGCCCTTACCCTCGATGCCGTATTTCCAACCCTTGACCGTTCGATAAATAATGGCGGTCGGCTGCTTCGTTTCGAGAGACAGCGCTGCTTTCTGCGCCGCCATAATCTGGCGGAAATCGCGGCCATCGTTGACATAAATCACGTTCCAATCGTGACAGTAAAACAATTCCGCCGGCTCCCACTGCACGTAATCGCCCGGAGCGCTGCCTTCGCGGCAAACGCGGTTGGAGTCAATCGATGCCTGATTCCAATCCAGGTGCAAAACGACATTGTGCAATTGCGCGGATGCCGCAGCGGCCAGGGCTTCGTGAACGCGTCCGGGCGTCATTCCGCCTTCTCCTTCAATGATGTGAACTTTGGGCGCATCCTGACCGAACATGTCAAGAGCGGCCATCGCCAGCCCGAGGCCGCCGGCACCCCCACCCCGCTGGCGCCGGTGGCGATTCGCACGAACGGCGTGGCGGGCGTCGGATGACCATCGAGCGTTTTTGACTGCAACTTCTTGAAAAGTGGCGTTTCATTGGTTGGGTTGCGGCGAAATCCCAGCAAATCCTCAAGCCGTAATTGTTGGCTTTTCTCCGGAAGCAGCTCGGGTTTTGCGATTCGTATTAACTCGTTGCGCAGCGCCCACATCGCATAAAGTCCCATGGCCTTATGGCCGGCGGCATACACGAGGAGGTCGGCCTCTTCGGCATTTGGTCGCGTGAAGTCGTAATCGAGGTTTTGATAAATCAAACCCTCAACGATTCTACCCGAAGAAATGCTGCCTCCGGGGTGACCTGAGGTTGGAACGAAGTTGAAAAGTATCGCACAAAGGGTGCGGTAAACTAAATCCAACTGCTCAAAATTATTTTCGTAGTCAGATGGTATTTCAAAATTCCAGTGACGTATCAACTCCAGCGCATTGAGATAGGATGCACGGCGTGCGCCTAAGTGAAACGGTGTAGAAGGAAACGACAAGATCTGTTTTTTTGCGTCCATAGGATTTTCTCCTACTTTACGTGGGTAATGGTGGGACTTGAAAAGCGCATTTTGTTAATGATGCCAAAAGCAAACAATAGACCAGAGACGGTGCAATTCGGCAGCAGGCATAAGTCCTTTATTTCTAACTGCCCGAGATCAGATGAGAATTTGAAAAATTCAAATCTTTCTTATCCCTAAGAAAACCGCGAAACGCAATTCCCAAATTCAAGAAGGTTGAAGAAGATGAAGTTGTAATGGTGGTTGGGATGATGGTGGGACTCTGGAAACTAAAAACCCCAGCTCCGAAGTCTCGGGGCTGGGGCTTGAGCTTACAACCTAAGATTGTACCTTGCTCACTTTGGTCGCCTGCGCGCCCTTGGGTCCCTGCTCCACTTCAAACTCGACCTGATCGCCCTCAGCTAATGAACGATAGCCGTCTCCGGCGATAGCCTTAAAATGAACAAACACATCCGTGTCCCCTTCGCGTGCGATAAAACCATATCCCTTGGCATTGTTGAACCACTTAACCGTACCTCTTTGCATAACTGTGAACCCTTACATTAATGAATTAGTAGTTGAGTACACCTGATTAAATCAGCCCTTGATAACTCCTCAAAAAAAAATCGTATTGAAAAGAGTGTTGAGCTCAATTCTCTACGATTTTGCTTTTAATACGATTTTGAAAACTCTGCGAACGCACGATCAGGGACTGAAAAAAGTGTACCAGTAAATTAACGAGTTAAAAATAATCGAATTAAATTTAAAAGCAAGATTTTTTTTAATTTTTTTATGTCTGCAGCATTATTTCATCTTTACTTTATTTGACTTTGTTGGCTATATTTTTGAACGATGAAATTAAACTATCGCAAATATGGCGCTGCGGACTCTGATTCCCGGCTGCTGATTCTGCACGGATTGTTGGGATCTTCGCAGAACTGGCACTCCGTGGCGCAAATGTTATCGGCGCAACATCTGGTGCTTGTTCCAGATTTCCGCAATCACGGTGATTCGCCGTGGGGGGAGCATCGCCTCGACCTCATTCAGAATGATATATCTGAGCTTCTGGAAAACGAGCACATCCAGCGCACTTTTTTGTTGGGGCATTCGATGGGCGGACTGGCAGCCATGGCGTTTGCTTTTAGTCATGCCGATCGCCTGCATGGACTTATGGTCGAGGATATTGTGCCAAGCGCACCCATGGTAGACCTGCACACCATCTTTGAGGCGTTAATGAATCTCGACTTGTCCCACTTACAAACACGGGCGGAAGCCGACGGCAGGCTGCGGACGAGCATTACGAATTCGGCAACACGCCAGTTTCTACTGCAAAATCTTAAACGTCAGCAGAATGGTATTTTTTCATGGAAGTGTAACCTGCCAGAACTGCAGCGTTTTATGAAAGAACCGCACCGATTCAAAATTGAGGAAAATCAAAAATATCTGGGACCGACTCTTTTTGTTGGCGGTGGGCGTTCCGAATATCGAATTTCGGAAAGTGCGGACAAGATTCGAAAATATTTCCCGTATGCTGAAGTGCAGACGATTCCCTCCGCCGGGCACTGGGTACATTTCGATGCAATGGCGGAGTTCGTAGCAATAGTGCAGCGTTTATGAGAACTCACATTTATCGCCTTCAGACGCAAAATAAAAAGGCACGACCACCAAGAAGCATGCCTACAATCCTACTCCCAATTAGTTCTGCAAAGTAAATAAATTAGTCTGGCATTTTTAAATGCTCGCCAGACTCGCCACTCTAGATAGCTCTCTTCGGGCATTGACGTGCTGCGGGTTGTGTTTTAACGTTTCCTTGAACATTTTGCTGGCTTTTTCTTGCCAGCCATTTTTTAAGAAGTATTTTCCGATCTTAAAACAAACCTCATCTAGCCCCTGGTCATCCAAGTACTCATGCAGCAGAGAGAAGGCGTCACGGCCAAAATGCCGCCTGATTTTAGACGGCTCTTCAATCAAATAGGACAGCATCAAAATGTTGTCTTTATATCTCCGCAACAAATTGCGGATAATCTCGATACCGTGCTCAAATAACTCAGCGATCTTTTCCTGTTGGTACTGCAGATTATCTTTGCTGCGCTGGAAATCGCGGCTGTCTTCGACGTAATGCTCCATGGAATATTTGAGCTCGCGAGTAACCATCACTTTATGAAACAACAATCCGATATTGTTCATGAATTCGGCTTCAACTTCATCTGGTGTGATTTTGTGAGACTTCTCGTATTTGCCCTTTTCCGGGTCAAGCGCTCGCTTGAAAATGAGATGGTAATCCTCTTTGAGGCCAAACAGAATGTCGCTGATCTCTCTTAATCGTTCATATGAAACGGAAATATCCCGAAACGGGAAACGCCGCGATGACATAAATTTCTCGCGCGCTTCGAGGTACATCATCACCATGTTGCGCACCTTCCAATCCCGGATACGCAGAAAGTAAGGCTTCACTACATTTTCATCAGCCATGAACTCCTCCTCAAATTTTAGAGATCAATTCCTTTGGTTTGGCGCAAGACCTGTCCAACCCGCCAGCCAGCCACGGCGAACCAACAACTGCTGCTCACTGGGGTTCGCCAGCAGCTCGATTTCGCAATCTATCAACTCTTTTTTTCCAACGGTGACCGTGAGCAACTTTTCTGCAGCCCCGCTCAATACGCCAATATTGATTTTCGAACCCGTTTCAAACTGGCTGACGAGATCTTCCAATTGGCTCAACGCACCGATTTCAACGCCTTCCACTTGCAGAAGGGAATCGTCTCTGCGGACGCCAGCATTGAAGATCGGAGAATCCGTTTCCACATAAACCAGCCGGTTGTGCGGGCCGACAAAAATCACTTCGCCGATGCTCGGCACCCAACTCGTGTGGATATCCGCGCTCAAACCGGCATAAGCCAGCGTTTCAGCAAATGGCAGCTCGCTGGTGCCAGCAACATAGTCCTCAAAAAAATGACTGAAGTCGTGTTGCGACAACGTAGAAACCGCGCGCGCAATGTCGTTCTCCTCGAAACCGCGGTTTTCTTTTGCAAACCACCAATTCATAAAATGCATGACCTCGTCCAAGCTCACACGATTGCCGGTTGTGTTTCGCATGGTGAGATCCAGCAGCAATCCCAACAACTCGCCCTTGTTATAAAACGAAACACCCGAGTTAATGTAACCACGTTCCCAGATAAACCGGCTGGCATCCACGACACTGGTGGCGTGCCGGTCGCCGGTTTCTTGCAACTGTTCAATTTGCCGCTCTATCTCATTGAAGAACCCCGCCGCGTTCCAGATCCCGGTGCGAACAAGAGTCAGCGCTTCATAATAACTGGTCACGCCCTCTGAAAACCACAACGCGTCCGTGCGCTCTTCCGCAGCATCGTCAATAGTCTCGAGTACTTTCGGACGGATGCGTTTTACATTCCAAACGTGGAAAAACTCGTGCGCCGTGACTTCCGCAGCGCTCATGACATTTAGAGCCAGCCGTTCACTGGACAATCCAATGGTCGCGGAGTTGGCATGTTCCAGGCCCCCACCGCCGCCTCGTCCCGGCAGAAGCTTATAAAAAAACACGTAGCGTTCGAATGGAATCTCCTGAAAGAAATCAATCTGATAGTCACAGATTTTTTCAACCATCACCAAAAAGCTGTCTACGCTAAAATGGCTCTCGCCATGGAAAACCAATTCAATGGGGACGTTATCGACATCAAACTTGTAACGTGAGAAATTTCCCAATTGCGCGGGTGAGTCAATCAGCACGTCGTAATTTTCGGCGCGGAAGGTGTTCGGCGCGGACAAAGGCAAAAGAGGAGACGCGACCTGCCATCCGTGTGGAACTTCGTACTCGACGGTAACCGGCAGAGCGGTCATGCCGGCGGCATACATGAACACGCTCGGCCCCTCAACCAGTGCGTAACTTGAATCTAGCGCGACCTGCGACCAGGTTTCGTAGGCCGGCTCCACCTGATATTCCACGACAAGATAATCTCCAGCTAGAACAACCTGCCAACTGTCCGCGCCGATCTTTTGGACGCTCAGTTTCTTGCCGGAGCTGCCGTTGGCTTCGAAGGTGGCGACAGCAGCGGAGTAATTAGGAATGCGATAAGCGCCGGGAGACCAGCGGGGCATGCTAAAAATCAAACGATCGCGCGTGGTATTTTCAATAATGATCTTGACTTTAAAAAACTCCAAGGCGGCTTCGTCGATACTGAGGACATAGCGGATGTTTTCGTGACCGCTCTCGCCGGAGCGAACAAACAAGTTATAAAAACCGAGAGAGATAAAGGCAAGGATAATAACAAGCCAGAGTCTTGCTTTCATAGACACGTGATGTTTAGCCCGTTGCAGCCAAAACTAAAAGCTTTTGCTGCAAAAGGCAAGGGATAATTCCATTTTCAAAAAGAAAAAGCCCCCGTTTCAAACTCAAACGAGGGCCGCAGATAGTAAAATCTAAATACTAATTACGTTTTTTCCTGCGCTTGGAAACATACTTAACGGCTACTAACGGCAAAAGAAAAATCGAAACGTTCAAAGCCGTGTTGACAGTTGTGCGCACAGCAGGATTGCCGACGGCCACATCCACCGCGGGCTTGCCGCAGCAACCGCCATCATTGGATGGCTCGGCAATCATAAAGGTGTAATTGCCGTCGCGGCTGCTGTTGCCGGAATTGTCCACCGCTGCGACGAAATACACGATTGTGCTGCCCAGAGTCTGGCCGGGAATCTCCCCCCGGTAATGCTCGCTACCGGTGGCTGTCATGTTCACATTGACAGCGGCATTGCTTCCTACTTGATATGTGAGGGTGGCGGTTTGAATGCTGCCGTCATCGAGGATATCGGATTCAACCACGTAGGGGCCGGTTTCATCCAGCGTGTTATCCAATCGCGTAGTATTGGCAATAATCGGATTGGTTGAAATGGCCTTGTTGACGTTCAAGCGGCCACCGGTGATAACTCTGTCCGCGAACGCGGAATTTCGGTCCACAGAGCCGAGGACTCGGTTTTTAACTTGCATAGCTGACAACGCTGGAAACTGTGCCCAAACCAGTGCCATCGCGCCGCTGACGTGTGGAGTCGCCATCGAGGTGCCGCTCAGGCGTTCATAGCGGTCATTTATCACAGTGCTCAGAATGCTGTTACCGGGCGCCGCCAGGTGTACCGTTTTTTTGCCGTAATTAGAAAACGAGGCCAGGCCGTCGCTGCTGGTGCTGGCCGCCACCGAAACCAGATTGGGCACTTGATAGTTTGCCGGGTAGGTCGCCACCCCATCGTTGTTGCTGCTTTCGTTGCCTGCAGCTGCGATGAAGAGCACGCCGCGGTCATTGGCATATTTGATGGCGTCTTCCAAGGCCTGTGAGCGACCGCCGCCACCCCAACTGTTGCTCAAAACTTTGGCGCCCATGTTGGCGCCGTAGATGATGGCTGAGACCGCATCGTCGGTCGTGCCGCTGCCATCGGAGCCAAGAAATTTTAACCCCATGATTGACACGTTCCAGTTTACTCCAACGACACCTTTGCCATTATTGCCCTCTGCCCCAATACTGCCTGAGACATGGCTGCCGTGATTGTTATCATCGGATGGATTATTATCGTCGTTGATAAAATCCCAGCCGCGGAAGTCGTCCACAAATCCGTTGCCGTCATCGTCAACGCCGTTGTTCTCTTTGCCATCGCCCGATTCGCCGGAATTTTTCCAGATGTTGGCCTGCAGATCCTCATGGCCTATATCTACGCCGGTATCAATTACGCCAACGATAACGGATTTGCTGCCGGTCTGAACTTCCCACGCCTCCGGTGCATCAATGATGGCCATGCCGTACAATTCCGAGAAACGGGAATCATTGGGCGTTACAAACGTATGATAGATATAATTATATTCGGCGTATTCTATTTCGGGATCGGCGTTACATCTTATCAGCACATCGGAAGGCGGTTTTCCGTCGGTAATGGCGCATTGATAGGCACCGATGGCGCCGAAGCTTTGCACAACTTTCAAACCGCGGCTCGAGAATCCGGTTTCACTGATTGAGACCCCTTGCTTCAATTTAACGATCACTTCGCCCGCTTTATAATCGGCGAGCGGCGCGGGTTCGGTGGTCGTTGAGGCTGCCGCGGGTTCGGCCGAAAACGCCTGTACTGCCTCGCTTGGCTCGGCATAAACAACAAAAGGTGACATGCTCGCGAGTTGCACGATCTGGCTTACTGACTGCTCAGCTTTGACCTCAAACACCTCGACATTTAGTTCTTTGATCGATTTTACCCTATTCAAACTCCACGCCGAACTCAGGGAGTCGATTTGCTGGCTGCTCACCTGCGGGGCAAATTTGATCATCACTTCCTTTTGGGTTTCGCTACCGGCGCTCAACAAATGCCAGGCGGTCACTATGGTGACCAGCAAAACCGCAATCAAAACTACTGTTTGTTTCCGCATCAATTCCTCCTTATTGGTTAATGATGGCGATGAAACGATTTACTAAGTTGCATTATTCACAAACTTTTCCCGCAAAGACGCTGAGAATGAATAACAAATTAGGAACGTTTGTTTCATCGAAGTTTTTGGTATGACTTGCTAAGGCTTCTATCTTAATCTTTATTTCTCCAACTTTGCATCTCTGCGTCTTTGCGGTTTATGAATCATTCAGGCTAAGTCAGTGCACCGAGTTTATCAGCTTTCCGATTTGAGTAATTTCGCATTCGACGGTGTCGCCGGCGGCCAACGGCCCGACGCCAGCGGGGGTGCCGGTGGCGATCACGTCGCCCGGCTCAAGCGTACAGTGTTTCGAAAAATAGGCGATAACTTCCGGAAGATCGAAAACCATTTCTGAGAGTTTGGCCGACTGTTTAACTTCGCCGTTGACTCGCACCTGCAGCTGTAACTGATGGTAATCATCGATGGCGTCTTTGGGAACGAGGCACGGTCCAAATGGACAGAAAGTGTCAAAACTCTTGGCGCGAAACCACGGTTTGCCGTCTTTGATGTCTTTCTTTTGCAGCTCGCGGGCGGTCACATCGTTCAAAATGCTGAAGCCCGCCACGAAATCGAGCGCGCTTTTTTGCGACACATGCGATGCGCGGCGGCCCAGCACTACTGCAAGCTCGCCTTCGAAATCCACCCTACCAGCATCTTTCGGCAGACGAATATTTTCACCATGAGCGATCAGCGACGAGGGCGACTTCGAAAAAAAGATGGGTTCTTCGGGCACGGGGTTACCCAATTCCTGCGCGTGGGCTTTGTAATTCCGGCCCATGCACAAAATCTTTTGCGGGCGCCCGATGGGCGGCAAAAGTGTATACTGCTTTTTTAATTTCAAATCATCCAGCGGTCGAATTTCTTTGAGAGTTTTCATGACCTCCATGATTGTTTCGGAGCTGAAGAAATCGGCCTCGACCATAACCTGTAAAAAATCCAACCGCGGCCCTTTGCCCTGACTTTTGAATTGTTTGTAAACCTCCCAAGCCAGGGAAAAATTGTAGATTTGCTGCTCTATTTCAATACCGATCTGGGGACTGCTATTCTGGTAGGTAAAAGAAAAAGCTTTTAAACTGGATGCCATCCTGGTTGTCGAATTCCCCTGAGTATAGTTTTTATTACGATTCGGATAGAGCTTATGAATGCGGGCCTTGGAGTTGTTTTAGACGTGCGTAGTTTATGGATTTATTCAATAATTGTCAAGGAAATTTTAATGCCCGAACATGTATTGTTTCAAATAGCGATTGGTGAACTCCTGCTCATCCAACTGCGCCTTCACCGCGTCGCCGATGGAGATGATGCCGGCGATCTTGTTTTGATCCATTATCGGCAGGTGACGAATCCGGTTCTTGGTCATGATCCCCAGCGTATATTCGATGTCGTCGTCCAGCACGCCGATGATCAAATCTTTCGTCATCACATCTTTGACTGGAGTCTTGCGCAGCTTGTTGTCGCGCTCAGCGCTTTCGCGCAGGATGTCGCGCTCGCTGATAATTCCCACCAATTTATCAGTCTCATCAAGCACCAGTAGCACGCCAATTCTGTGTTTTACAAGAATTCTGATAGCATCGTGAACACTCTTCTCCACGCCGATAGTAATCACGTTCGCCCCTTTCGCGCTTAAAATATCCCGGATCTTCATGTTTGTTTCCTCCTGTGTGCCGTATTTTTATTGGCATTTATTTTCTGGTAGGCCTTACAGGTTAACACCGGCAGCCTCGGGTATTTGTCAAATTCAGGATCCTTTTCTGAGTACTCGCACATGAAAAACAAACTGCCGCGCTTGTTGTTAATCTTTCTGGCGTAGGTGCAAGTTTCACAGAGCCCCACTTCCATGTCATTTATTCGTCAAACGTGTTAAGGATATCGAGGTAATCTTTCAGTACCTCATCGGAAATATCGAAATTCTCCGCATCGAAACGCTGGCGCTTGGGATGGTCTTCCATGAGCTTCAAAACACTCTCGATAACTATGTCAATCCCGATTGCGCCGCTGCTCTTGGCTTTCAAAGCCACGAATTCCTCTCCGATGGGCTTCGATTCTTCCGGCGGGGAGTTGCAAAATATCGCTACCAGTGATGTACCAACAGACGCAGCTACGTGCATAAGATCGCAGTCGTTGCACACCATCACATCCGCAAAATAGATAGTCGCTGCCAAATGGCGGACAGGTAATCCGGAGAGAATTACCGCAGGAAATGGCAGACCGTTGAGAAATTCACGCCCCAGGTCTTCCTTGCACTCTCCCCATGATACAATTATTTTCGCCCGATGATGAGTGGTGAGGTATTTTGCTACCTGCACAAACTTTTTCACCTCCCACTGTTTGCCGATGTCATCGGCGCCAATATGAATGGCCACTATCAAATCGTCGGAAGCCAGGCCATGTTCCGCAAAAAAAACTTCCGCCCACGCTTTCTCATCTTTGCTTAAGTTAATAACCTCCGTGCGCACGTTTGTATCTATGTCGAGGTAACGCACAATATCGAGATGTCGTTCAGTGAGATGGCGATTTTTTTGCGAATAGGAGGCCAGCAGATTATAAAAGAAATTCCAACTAGCACCCGGGAGAAGCGGGTACTCGGAACCAAGCACATAACGCGCGCGACTCAAAAACGCGATGAGATCGCCGGGCAACGAATGCGAAACGACGTTCAGCACGATGGCGAGATCGTATTTTGACCGCACTCGTTTAAGAAAATGAACCAGACGGCGCGGAGTCCACTGCCGCCACCGCTGGTAAAACAGAATAACAGCGTTGACAAAAATATTACCGATCAGCACATCCGCAAGATCAGCCTTGACCACCACAGCGATGTACGCGACCGGAAAATTCTGGCGGACGGCCCGAAACACCGGCGTCGCGAGCAACAAATCACCCAAGTTGTTATGATCGCAAACGATAAGAATGCGCCGGATTTTGGTCCGCCGAAAATCGCCGCGGCTCAACGGTTTTCGATTTAAAGAACGCTCCAGCCCCCTGACAATATTGTGCTGCAGCTTTGTGGCAAATCCTTCCATATCTAACATCCATCCCCTGACAGATTCGCTAATTTATGAATTGCTTTCACAACTTGCTGGCTATCGTGGTGGCGCCCCACCCAGGTTCGGCCATACTCTCCCTTATGTTTTCTCTGTTCCGGATTTTGAATTAATTCTGCTAATTTCATTTTGATGTTATCGCGGTCAACGACCACGAAGGGATGATCAGGATATTTTTCTGCAAAGCCCTGCGCCAGACAGGAACAGGTTGGAATGCCCATCGCTAACGACTCCAGCGAATTGATGCCGTATCCCAAATCGCCGATCTGATCTACAAAAATGTGGCACTGTGATTTCCGGCGCAGGGCTTCGTGATGCGGTAGATTCTCAATTAAAACTAATTCCACTTGATGCTCGTTCTGCAATTCATGAATCGCCGCGATGATGTCATCGCTGCCTTTGGCCTGGCGATTCGTGGGCGCGTGTCCGATTTTGATCGTGGCTGTGTTTGGCTCAGATCGAAGCGCGTACCCATCCATCGAAAACGGAAAAAACACGTGATGAATATTGTCGTGCAAATTCAAATGATCGAACTCCAAAGTCACATTCAGATCGCTTGCCTCGTCAATTTCCCGAATCAAACCGCGGGTGCGTAAATCGCTGCCGGTGTAGCAGCAGATAATTTTTTTACCCAACTCCTTCAGTCGTTTCACTGTGCGGCCGTCACGAAAAAATTCCAGACCGCCATCGAATTGATAGACATCAAATTCCCAAAAAGCAATCTCTTTGAAAAGTCGACTCAGGCGATCCTGCCAAAGCCACTCGCGAAACGAAACCAACGTCGCTTCCGCCCGGCCATTGGGCTGCCAATAGAGTGGTTGCGCCACCGGCCTTTTGCTGATGTTGCTAACGGATAGTTTACTGGGATTGGAAACGAGATGTTTGGCGAGCTGTGTTCCCCAGAACTTCAGAAACGGCAATTCTAAGCAAATATCTTCTTCATAGTTTCGCTCGTCTTTGCCAAGGGTGATGAGACGGCTGTGGTGTCCCAATTTTCGCTCGGCATTTACAAACGTGATTGGCACACCTGCAATATTCAGCGGCGCGATGTGTAAAATCTTGAAACCCATCTTCGGATTGTCTATTGTCAATCGACTATTGTCTAATCAGATTTATCAAAAAAATCAATAGACAATTTGTTTAACTAGCGTATCGCGAAACACGCCCTGCGCGCCGAAGCTTTCTTTGAATCGCGCGAGCCCCCAGTTGGGCTTCATGTTGACGGTGAAAATTCCAAAATCCAGAAATTTCATGTGCTGCCGGATCGACCAACGAATCACTTCGCAAAAAAGCAGATTGACCGCGCGGTACTGCTGCATTTCTTCATCGTGGCTGATGTAAAACGCCAGCGCCACTTTCGGATTGCACACAAAAACCACCACGCCACCAGTCATCCTTTCCTTTACAAAGGCAGCGAACAGACGAATTCGTTGCGAGAATATTTTTTTTAAAAGCAGCAGCTCATCCAGCGAATGGGTGGGCCGAACGTTGTGGCGCAGCTTCAGATTATTTTGGAGGACTGAATAGAATGCACCGAAATCATCGCTTTCCCGAATCTCAACGCCGGATTTCATAGCCTTGCGCACGGCGCGCCGCGACTCCGGACTGAAAATGAGCAACGTGTCTTCCTCCACAAAATCAAGCGGGATGACGCTGGATACCTCCCGCTTCAAATAAGTGAACCCAAAATCCAGCAGCGCGAAATCGAGGTAGTTGCTGGGGCGATCGTAATAGATTTGTGGCGGCAGAGTCATGACGATCTGGTTGAAATGATTCGCGCGGGCGTGATCCAACAGCGCCTCCACCAGCCGAAATGTATCTTTGAAAGAGAGACTGAAATCAGTAACCGGTCCTCCAAAAGAAGCACCGGCGTGAGATATCAGTTTTACTTCATCCCTCTCCTGCCGGCGAATGGCCGATAAAGCCGCAACCCATTTGCCGGCTTTCTTGAAAATCAGCGACGCATCCTGAAAGCGACCCCGCGGATGATAATTCAAAAACTCCCGCGTGTGAAACAACGTGCCGTTGTTGGTCGTCCAAACAAATTCGTCCCACTTCGCGCTCTCCGAATTCGTAAACGGTGTTATTTCGAAATGCTGTTCCTGTTCCAGATCGCGGAACGGGATTTCACGGACTTTCATTTTCCCAATTTGACCATGATAGCCTTTTGAACATGCAAACGATTTTCAGCTTCGTCGAACACAACGGAATTCGGCCCATCGATGACGTCGTCGGTGATCTCGTCGCCGCGATGGGCGGGCAGGCAGTGCATCACCAGACAATCGGGCTTCGCGATTTTCAGCAACGCGCTGTCGATGCAATAACCCTTGAAAGCGATCTTGCGTTTCTCAGCCTCGTGCTCCTGCCCCATGCTCGCCCAAACGTCGGTGTAAAGGACGTCGGCGTCTTTGGCGGCCAGCCTGGGATCGTGCAGGACTTGAATGTCGCTGACGCCGCTTTTCTGCGCGCGGGTCAGAATTTCCTGATCGGGCTCATAACCCTTCGGCACCGCCAAGTGAATCGTCATCGGAATTTTCGAGGCAATGTTGATCCACGAGTTCGCAACATTGTTGCCGTCGCCGATGTATACGATTTTCAATTTGGATCTGGGATCGCGCTTTTCATAGACGGTGAAGAGATCCGCCATGATCTGGCACGGGTGCAGTAGATCGGTCAAGCCGTTGATCACCGGCACGGACGCGAATTTCGCCAACTCCAAGATGTCGTCGTGGCCGAACAAGCGCGCCATGATCATGTCCACGTATCGGGACAGGGTTCGCGCCACATCAGCGACCGATTCGCGTTTGCCAATTTGAATGTCGTTGGGGCCCAAATAGAGCGCATGACCGCCCAACTGAAACATCCCCACTTCGAAAGAAACCCGTGTGCGCGCCGACGGCTTCTGAAAGATCATCGCCAGAGTTTTGCCTTCGAGATAGCGATGAGGTGTGCCGGCTTTTTGTTTGGCTTTGAGATCGCGGGCGAGATCAAAAATCTCGAAAATTTCGTCGCGGGTCAAATCGGCGATAGAAAGGAAATCTTTTTTCAATGAAGTCTCTCCTCAAATCCGGTCAAATAACTCAAGACAAAGCTTCAGTAGTCTGTGAGTCAACGGATTCTACCGGCTGACTCTCTAAGTATAACGTATCGTAGCTCAAGTCCAAACCTCCCGGCCATTCAACGGAGCCCGCCACCACACGAGCCGCCTCAAACAGTGTCGGGTTTTGTAGTCTGGAAAAAATGCCTCGATTCAAATAGGGCTTCATGTCAAAGATTCGCCAGCCTTCATTTTCAAACTCCAGCGCCAGTTGGTAATCATCCAATACCTTCAGGCTCTTAACATAAGGATTCATAATAACCCCTTATTTTAAAGGTTCAATCTTGAACAACTCGTAGCCATTTACAGCCAGTTTCCAGTTGGCTACCAGTTCATCTTTGTGGATTTCAACCCAAGCTCGTACTAATTTTGCCTTATTAGCAGGCAAATCGCCAGCCAAAGTATTGCCGTCCAAGATGTTAATCACCGCGCGTGAATCTGAATATTCGACATGAATGTGAGGCTGATGATGTTGTTTATCATCGAAGAAATACATCCGCACAATTATGCCATAGAACATGGACAAGATCGGCATAAACATTACCTCGGGGCCAAATCTGTAATGGAAAGAAAATCTTTTTGCAACTTAACTTCTCCTCGATCTGATGAATTCAATCTAAGTAAGTAATAGTACTATCGATTCTTTTCTGCCTTGTATGTCGCCAAGAGGTCGCCGACGGCGTAAACTTTATCTAACAGGATGCTGAAAAACTCATAGAATGCACCCCTCGACTTCGCTCGGGGTGAAGTGTTGAGCCTGTTTTTCATGGTGAGCGAAGTCGAACCATGAAGTTTGCGATAGGATTGAGAGTTTTTCAGCATCCTGCTAAGTAACCAATGAATCTGAAAACAAGTACATCGTCTAATTTAATGTTGTCTGACCGAATCTCAAAATAACCCTCGCGGTCACTGACTGTGCCGGATCGCAAAGATGGGTTCTCACTTGGCGGTTTTGATAAATCGGCGTCTTTCGATTCTGCAACAAAAACGATGGCACCGGGAATAGCGTTTCCGGATACTCTGTCAGTTACCCTGCCAGTGATGAGAGACTCCCCATCCACCCGCAACTCAAATTTGTGAAAAGAAACAGCCATTTCATAATCAATTCGATCGAAGGGAACGAAGTGCGTTCTCTGTGAAGCGCACGCCATTAAAATAATTAGAAAGGAAGCAATAAAGATAGGTCTTATCATATTCGTCTCACTCCATTTGGCATAATTTCTTACTACAAAATATACCGGCTCAAATCCTCATCCTCCACAATATCCTCAAAGTCTTGCGGACAATCTCGCGAGTGATTTTCACATTCTTCATTTTCTTGTCCGGAACCTGAAACAAAAAAATCTTCCAGAGCGCGTTCAACAACTTCCTTTAAGTCGCTTCTTGCTCCGTTTCCTGTTCCATCCACACGGGTTTTAAACCATGATACAGAACGTCTGGGTCACTGTCGGCACCGGTATCCCAGACAATCGTACCCATGCGCTTATCAACCTTAACCGAACGGAACATCACTGAATCATTGCGTATCGGCTCGAAAACTAGCCCGTGTAAATAAGGTTCAAGGTTTATTTCTTTTTGTGTGTCGTCCGTGAATTTCAGACGAACCCAAAAGTCTTTCAGAACTTCAACAGATTTGACCCGGACAAGTCGTTCTAATTTCATAATGCGCTCCTTTTTATTCCAGCGACTCAATATCTACTAGCGGTAAACCCTGGCGTGCCCTTTCCCAGTTTTCCATCAGTTCATCGCGATGAGCATCGGCCCACTCTATGACCAGATTATGCGCGCGGCCGGGAGCTTGCCAGCATAGACGCGGAGAGTTTCGATTTCAAATAGCGCTTCATTTCCACTATATTCTGCGTGAAAATGAGGGGGCAAATGTTCATTGTAATACATGTATATGGCGATACCAAAGAATTGGCTGACACAAGGCATATTTTCTCATTACCCATTGGCCTAACATTGAACTACAAAATATAC
>Ga0247727_10006807_pt1 | contig 22222 bp, 19 predicted proteins | sample WisWelCaveWW1625_FD_202498 | JGI IMG/M metagenome (GOLD analysis project Ga0247727, IMG submission 202498) | Biofilm microbial communities from Wishing Well Cave, Virginia, United States - WW16-25 | ecosystem: Environmental > Aquatic > Deep subsurface > Groundwater > Cave microbial mat | place...
GCGCGAGAGCGGCCCCCTGTACGAGCATGACGGGGCGCTGTGGTTCCACTCCACGGCCTTCGGCGACGACAAGGACCGCGTCGTCGTCCGCTCGAACGGCGAACCGACCTATTTCGCGGCGGACCTCGGCTACGTCGTCGAGAAGTTCAGCCGCGGTTTCGACCGGCTCATCTACATCTGGGGCGCCGACCACCACGGGACCGTCGCCCGGCTGCGAAACGCGGCGGGCGCGATGGGCTATGACCGCGACGCCGTCGAGATGATCCTCACCGGCTGGGTCCGCTTCGTCCGCGACGGGGCCGAGGTGTCGATGTCGAAGCGGGCCGGCACGTTCGTGACGCTCGACGAGCTGCTGGCCGAGGTCGGTGCCGACGCGGCGCGCTGGTTCTTCGCGTCGCGCAGCACCAACGTCAACATCGACTTCGACATCGAGCTCGCGAAGAAGCAATCGAACGAGAACCCGGTCTACTACGCCCAGTATGCCCACGCGCGCATCGCGTCCATCCTCCGCAAGGCCGCCGAAGCCGGGCTGGTGGCCGGACAAGATGTCGTCGGCCTGTTCGGCGGCGCAGCGGACGCCGCCCTCGTCCGCGAGGTCGTGCGCTTCCCGGACGTCGTCGCCGACGCCGCGGCGGCGCATGAGACGCAAGGCGTCACGGCGTACGTGACCGAGCTGGCGACCGCGTTCCACGCCTTCTATCGGGACGCCCGGGTCGTCGATCCCGCTGAGCCCGACCGATCGGCCAAGCGTCTCGCCCTCGTCGACGCCGTTCGGATCACGCTCGCCGACGCCCTCGGTCTGCTCGGCATCTCGGCGCCCGAGTCGATGTAACAGGGCTCGGCAGGGCGAGCCCCTGCCGACGTCAGCCGCCCATCCGCACCTGGCCGGCGATCCGCACCACGCCTGCCGCGTCTGTCCCGAAGACGATGATCGTCTGCGTGTCCGTGAGCCGGATGATCTCGCTCGACGGCTGCTCGGCCACCGCCGCGCGGCTTGCGGCCTCGAACTCGTCGGCGTCGGCGGCCGAGTCCCAGTCGGTGAACAGGACCACGACATGTGCCCCGCCGGGACCCTCGAACAGGACGACCCGGTCGGCCCCCCAGCCGGCGGCGGCATCGGTCGTGTCGACCGTGAAGACGCCATTCTCGCGGAGCCAGAGTTCAAGCACGAGCTCGCCGAGGGTGTCCGCCTCGCCCGCACTCCAGCCCGGGCCGGCCGCCTCGAGATAGGCGAGCGGAGCTTCCTCGAACGGCGGGCTGGTGCCCTCGCCGGCGAGGTACTTCTCCGGGTGGAGGATCTGCTCGGTGGTCTCCGGCGGGTCGTCATACGCCGCGTCCACGGCGGCCCATCCGCCCGTGCCGAAGAGGGCAGCGATGAACTGGAGGCCGGCCCCGTACGGGAACAGCGCCGTCTCGCTGAGGATCGCCGGTGCCCGCTCGATCGACGCGAGGACCTCCGGGTCGGACGCGTCCGCGATGAGCTGCTCGATGTCGGCGGCGCTGAAGTTGGCGAGCATCCAGCGGGTCTGGGCGAAGGTCGCGTCACCCTCGATGAGCGCGAGAGCCGCAAGCGCCCGGTCGCTGCTCGATGGGTCCTCCGCCCCGAGGCCGTCGAGCTCGAAGTGCTGGTCCTGGAGTGCGTGGACGTACTCGTGGGCGAAGGTCGCCCGCTCCGTCGCTCCGAGAGCGCCGAAGCGACGGGCGAGCCACATCGAGTCCTCCTCCGGGATGTAGAAGCCGAGCACCTGGCCGCTCTGGAGGTCGAGGTAGTCGTCGCGCAGCGAGGCGCCGGGCTCCAGCAACCCGAGCGCGACGAGCAGCCGCTCCCCCGCTGCGACCTCGTCCGCCGGGTTGGCCTCGTCGAACAGCTCCCGGAGCTTCGCCGCCAGCTCGGCCTCGTCGAGGATCGTCGGGTCGAGACGCCGCCGGATGTCGAGCTCGCGGAGCGCCGCGACCTGGTCGGCGATCTCGCGATAGATGGCTGCCTGGTCCGCCGGGCTGGCGGACGGCGCGGGAGTCGAGCTCGGCTCGTTCGTCGGCGGCCCAGACGCCGACGCGGAGGTCGACGGGGTCGGACCGTTCGGCGAGCAGCCGGCGAGGGCGACGGCGAGGAGGGCGGCACCGATGATCGAGGCGGCGGATCGGGGCCGTCGCGCTCCCCGGGTCATGGTCGGCATCCTACAGGCGGGCCCCGTCAGGCGACTCCCGCGGAGGTCCGCCCGCGAAGGGGTGCGTCCGCCATGGTGTCCGTTTCTTAACCCGACCGCGACTCGCATCTGAACCCAGCCGTCCTAGCGTAATCGGCGGACCGAACCCTCAGGTTCCATCCTCCCTCCCTCCGACCGGGGGCGCCGATTGGGCAGGCGCCTCCGGTCAACCCTTTCTCCGGGGTCGCGGTGAGCGGGCGTCGAGGCCCGTGTGTCAGAATCGCCGGCGATGGAGATCACCTGGTACGGGCGGACGTGCATCCGCCTGCGTGGCCGCGACGCCGTCGTCGTGGCGGACCCCTACCAGGCCGTCGTCGGCCCCACGGGACGGGGCATCAGCGGCGATATCGCGATCTTCAGCCATCCCGATGACACCCCGTTACCGAAGGCGAAGGGCCGCCGCTCCCGCGACGGGAAGACCGTCCTGCCGTCCAGCCTCGAAGCAGCGTTCGTCCTCGACAGTCCGGGCGAGTACGAGGTCCGCGACGTCCTCGTGACCGGCGTGCGGACGTATCGCGACGATCAGCGCGGCGCGCTGCGCGGCAGCCAGACGGCGTTCGCCGTCGAGCTCGACGGACTGCACACGATCCACCTCGGCGAGATCGGCCACCTGCTGTCCGAAGAGAAGCTCGCCGACATCGGCCCGGTCGACGTCGCCTGCGTGCCCGTCGGCGGCTCGCTGACCGCGAACAAGGCCGCCGAGCTGGTGGCCCAGCTCGACCCAAAGGTCGTCGTGGCGATGCCGGTCTGCGAGGACGACGCGGCCTGTGCCGACGCGCTGGCGAAGTTCTTCCACGAGATGGGTGGCGAGCCGACACCGCAACAGAAGCTGTCGGTCTCCATCTCGACGCTGCCGAACGAGACGACGGCCGTCCTGCTCGAGGCGCGAGGCAAGAGCTAGCCTGCCCGCCTAGACACCCGGCGGCCGGGCCTCAGTCGCGGGCGAGCACGACGCGCCCACGCTTCACGACGGTCCGGACGAGGTCAGCTGCCGGCCAGTACGGGATCTGACGATGTGTCGGCACCCGCCAGACGACGAGATCGGCGGCCCGCCCGGGCTCGATCGAGCCGATCTCATCGCCCAGGCCGAGCGCGTGCGCGGCGTTCACCGTCACCGCCGCGAGGGCCTCAGACGGCGTCAGCCGCAACTCCAGGCAGGCGACGGTCATGACGTGCGGCAGACTCGGCGTGGGCGACGTGCCGGGGTTGAAGTCGGTCGCGAGTGCGACCGGAACGCCGCGCTCGATGAGCCGGCGGGCCGGCGCGTAGTCGTCATGCATGAGGAACCATGTCGTCGCCGGGAGCAGCGTGGCGACGACCGGATGTTCGCCCTCGGCGGCGGCCGCGAGGGCGTCCACGCCGGCGTCCGAGGGCGCCGCGAGGTGGTCTGCCGACAGCGCGCCGACCTCGGCCGCCAGCTCCGCGCCGCCGCTCGGCGCCAGCTCGTCCGCGTGGAGCCGCGACGCCAGCCCGAATGCCGCGGCCGCCTGCAGCACCCGCCGGCTCTGCGCCGCCGAGAACACGCCGGCCTCGCAGAACACGTCGGCGAAGCGGGCGCGGCCCTGTGCCGCGACGCCCGGCAGCTGCTCGTCGAGCAAGTGACGGAGGTACGCCTCCGTGCCGTCCGGCCGGGCCCGGAACTCCGGCGGCACGGCGTGGGCGCCGAGCCAGGTCGGCAGCACGTCGAGCGGGCCGGCGACGCCGAGGCGGTGGGCCACCTCCAGGAGGCGAAGCTCGGTCGGAAGGTCGAGCCCGTAGCCGGACTTCGCCTCGACCGTGGTGGTGCCGTGCGACAGCATCTCGGCGAGCCAGCGTCGACCGTGCACCTCGAGCTCGTCGGCCGAGGCGGCCCGCGTCGCCGCGACGGTCGACAGGATGCCGCCGCCGGCCCGCAGGATCTCGAGATAGTCGGCGCCGCGCTGCCTCAGCTCCAGCTCGCCTTCGCGCGAGCCACCGAACAGCAGATGCGTATGGGCATCGACGAGGCCGGGGGTGACGGTCGCGCCATCCGCGTCGAGCGTCTCGAAGCGCTCGAGGTCGAGGCCGGCAGCGGCCAGCGAAGCCTCCACCTCCGCCCGGCGCCCGACGGCCGCGACCCGGCCCTCCCAACAGGCGAGGGCAAGCCCGCCCCCGGCACCGGGGCTCGCCGCAGCCGTGCTCGCGGCAGCGGTGCCCACGGCAGCCCCGTCGCCCAGGGCGGCGGGATCGGCCTGGGTGGAACCGCGACGAAGGCCGCCTGCCATCGTCACGATCTCGGCCGCGCCGACGACCAGGAGCCCAGGTCGGTTGGCGTCCGCGCCGGGGTCGGAGCGCCCTCCCTGGATGAGCCGCAGGCTCATGCCGGTCGTCGGCGCTCTGCCGGACTCAACCGGCTGCCTGAGCGGCGGCCAGTCGAAGCTCGAGCGCCTGCAGCGGCGAGAAGTCGCGGAGCCGCAGGAAGCGCGCGGCAGCAGCGAGACGCTCCTCGACGGGCGCCTCCGGCGACGCCCCGGCGTGGTCGGCGACGTCGAGGAACGCCGCCACTGGCGCAAGGCCGATGAGCTCCGATTCGCGAAGCTCGACGCCGTCCTCGCGGGCGATCGAGCGGACCTCACGCCAGACGCGCCAGAGTGGCGTCGTCGCGAAGTCGAGCAGGTTCATCGACACCTGGCTGCAGGCGAGCTCGTCGATCATGAAACCGCTCGCCTGGACCGCCGGCAGTCCGCCGCCCGACTCGCGAACGCGCCGCGCGATCCGCTTCGCGAGGTCGAGATCGGTCGACTCGAGGTTGATGTTGTAGGCAATGAGGAACGGCCGCGCGCCGACGGCGACCGCGCCCGCACGCGGGTGTAGTCGGGTCGGACCGAAGTCCGGCGCCCGCCCGCGCGTCGAAATCTCTGACTTCAGGCTCTCGTACTGCCCACGCCGGACGTCCGCCAGCTTCGCCCGGTCGGGCTGGCGCGCGGCGCGGGCATACAGGTACACGGGCAGCTCGAAGCGGGCTGCGACGCGCTCGCCGAACGAGACGGCGAGGGCGATGCAGTCGTCCATCGTCGTCTCGCCGAGCGGCACGAACGGGATCACGTCCACCGCTCCGATCCGCGGGTGCTCCCCGGTGTGCCGCTCCATGTCGATGTCGCGGATGGCGACCTCGATCGTGCCCTCGATAGCGTCGCAGACCGGCTCCGCCTCGCCTGCCAGAGTGAGCACGCTGCGGTTGTGTGACGCGTCGCTCGTGCGATCGAGGAGGTGCGCGCCGGGGGTGGCGAGAACGGCCTCGGCGAGCCTGTCGACGACCTCGAGGCGGCGGCCCTCGGAGTAGTTCGGGACGGATTCGACGAGGGGCACGCCGCTAGACTAGCGAGCCGTGACTCCCGCCGCGACGCCGCCGACCGACGCCGCGCCAGGGCCGCCGAGCCTGCTCCGCCACGCCGACTTCCTGCGGCTCTGGGCGGCGGAGACGATCTCCCAGTTCGGCTCCCAGGTCAGCTTCCTGGCGGTGCCCCTCGTCGCCGTTCTCGTCCTCGAGGCCAGTCCGTTCGAGGTCGCGATGCTCGGCACGGTCGAGTTCCTGCCGTTCATCCTGTTCACCCTGCCGGCCGGAGCGTGGGTGGATCGGCTCCGGCGACGGCCGATCATGATCGTCGGCGACCTCGGGCGGTCGATCAGCCTCGCCTCCATCCCGCTGGCGTTCCTGGCCGACGGGCTGACGATCTGGCAGCTCTACGTCGTGGGCTTCGTGAACGGCACGCTGACCGTCTTCTTCGACGTCGCTTACCAGAGCTACCTGCCGTCCATCGTCGAGCGCGACCAGCTCGTCGAGGGCAACTCGAAGCTCCAGACGACGGTCTCCCTGGCGCAGATCGCGGGACCCGGGATCGCCGGCGTGCTCGTGTCGCTCCTCAAGGCCCCGTTCGCCATCGTGCTCGATTCGCTGTCGTTCGTCGCGTCCGCGGTATTCGTCTTCGCGATCCGGCGGCCGGAGCCGCCGGTGGCACCGGCGCTCGATGGCGGTCCGCGCCCGTCGATCGGGTCGGAGGTCCGCGAGGGTCTCCGGTTCGTGCTCGGGAATCGGTCGCTCCGGGCGATCGCGGCCGGCACCGGGACAGCCAACCTGGCGGGCAACATCGCCTTCGCCACGTACATCGTGTTCATCGTCCGCGTCCTCGGCCTGACGCCCGAGGCGATCGGGCTCGTCTTCGCCGTCGGGAACGTCGGCCCGCTCGTCGGCGCCCTGCTCGCGAACCGGATCGCGGCGTTCATCGGCCTCGGCCCGACGATCATCGCATCGCTGTTCCTCGGCGGGGTTTCGGTCCTGGGCATCGCGCTCGCGCCGGTCGAGGGCGCCATCCCGTGGCTCGTCGCGGCCGGCGCGCTCGGCGGATTCTGCGGGATGGTTTACAACATCAACCAGGTCAGCTACCGCCAGGCGATCTGCCCGCCGCGGATGCAGGGCCGGATGAACGCCACGATGCGCTTCATCGTCTGGGGCACGATCCCGCTCGGCAGCGTCCTCGGCGGGCTGCTGGCGCAGTCGCTCGGCCTGCGCGAGACGATCTGGATCGGGGCGGTCGTGGGGCTCGTCCCGGTCATCTTCCCGTTGCTGTCGCCGGTCCGGCGGCTGCGGACGATGCCGGCGCCGGTCGAGGACGAGGCGCCGGCGGCTCCAGCCGCGACCTGAGGCGCCGGTCCGTCAATCCTCGAGCATCGGGACGCGGACGCCGCGCTCCCCGGCGATCTCGATCGCGCGCTCGTAGCCGGCGTCGACGTGGCGGATGACGCCCATGCCTGGATCGGTGGTCAGGACACGCTCGAGCTTCCGGGCGGCCAGCTCCGTTCCGTCCGCGACGACGACCATGCCGGCGTGCTGCGAGTAGCCGATGCCGACGCCGCCGCCATGATGGATCGACACCCACGTCGCCCCCGCCGCCGTGTTCACGAGCGCGTTCAGGAGCGGCCAGTCGGCCACCGCGTCCGAGCCGTCGGCCATCGCCTCCGTCTCGCGGTTCGGTGACGCGACCGAGCCCGAGTCGAGGTGGTCGCGGCCGATGACGATCGGGGCCCGGACCTCCCCCGCGTCGACGAGGGCGTTGAACGCGAGCCCGGCCTTCGCCCGCTCGCCATAGCCGAGCCAGCAGATCCGGGCCGGCAGGCCCTGGAACGGCACCTTCGCCTGGGCCATCGTGATCCAGCGCCGCAGTCCGGCGTCGTCGGGGAACAGCTCGAGGATGGCCGCGTCGGTCCGGGCGATGTCCTCGGGATCGCCCGACAGGGCCGCCCAGCGGAACGGCCCGCGGCCCTCGCAGAACTGCGGCCGGATGAAGGCCGGAACGAAGCCCGGGTAGTCGAACGCGTTCGCGACGCCGGCGTCGCGCGCCTGGGCCCGCAGGTTGTTGCCGTAGTCGAAGACGATCGCGCCGGCGGCACGGAAGGAGAGCATCGCCCGGACGTGATCGGCCATCGAGCGGCGGGATCTCCGCTCATACTCGTCCGGCTGGCTTGCGCGCAGCGTCCGCGCATCCTCGAGCGAGATCTCGGCCGGCACGTAGCCGGCAAGGGCGTCGTGGGCGGACGTCTGGTCGGTGACGACGTCGAAGCGCTCGCCGGCACGCACCCAGGCCGGCTCGATCTCAGCCGCGTTGCCGACGAGCGCGATCGAGCGGGCCTCGCCGGCGGCCGCCCAGGCCCGCGCGGTCGCCAGGGCCTCGGCCGGGTCGTGGGTCAGCGCATCGACGTAGCCGATCTCGTGGCGCCGCCGGGCGCGCGCCTCGTCGACCTCGATCGCGAGGCAGACGCCGTCGTTCATCGTGACCGCCAGCGGCTGGGCGCCGCCCATCCCGCCGAGACCGGCGGTGAGCGTGACCCGGCCTCGCAACGAACCCCCGAAGTGCTGCCGTGCCAGCTCGGCGAACGTCTCGTACGTGCCCTGGAGGATGCCCTGCGTGCCGATGTAGATCCACGACCCGGCGGTCATCTGGCCGTACATCATCAGGCCGGCCCGCTCGAGCTCCCGGAAGTGCTCCCACGTCGCCCAGCGCCCGACCAGGTTCGAGTTGGCGATGAGGACCCGCGGCGCCCACTCGTGGGTCCGGAACACGCCGACCGGCTTGCCGGACTGGACGAGCAGCGTCTCGTCGTCGCCGAGGCGGCGCAGCTCGCGGACGATGGCGTCGAACGCCGCCCAGCTGCGCGCCGCCCGCCCGGTGCCGCCGTAGACGACGAGCGCGTCGGGATCCTCGGCCACCTCTGGGTCGAGGTTGTTCATGAGCATCCGCAGGGCGGCCTCCTGCGGCCAGCCTCGACACGACAGCTCCGTCCCGCGCGGCGCGCGGACGGGTCGGGCGCCGGAAGACGCGAAGGGACCGGCGGCGACGCCCTCGCTCACGCCGGCAATGCTAGGCCGAGCGTTGGCGCCGCGCGAAGGCGACCACGGAGATGACGACGAAGACGACGATGCCGAAGCCTACGATGAGCACGCCGCCCGGATCAAGCTCCCCAGATGGTGGCGCGACGCCAGGCGCGCGACCGGGCCCGAACGCGCGCTCCGCGTCGGCGATCATCGTCAGTCCCTCGGGCGAGTCGGCCGACGCGATCGGCGAGCAAGCGGACGGCGTGTAGATGGCGGCGGCGCGCTGTGCCGCGAGGAAGAGATGGTCGCCCGCCCGGAGTGAGACCCCGCAGGTGTTCATCGCCCACGTCCCGTCCGGCTGCCGGCGGCTCGCCGACGCCAGGCCGACGACCGCCCCGTCGCCGCCGTGGAACCAGCGTTCGACGTGGAAGGCGAAGACACCGGTCCCGTCGTCGTTCCCCACGCGCCCCACGAGGACCGCATCGCCCGGGCCGGTGTAGGCCGCGATGCCCGGCAACGGAGCCGCACAGGTGCACGCGACGGCGCACGAGGGCGTCGCAAGCCCGGCCAGGCCAACGACGGCAACAAGGACGAACAGCAACGGGATTCGTCGGGACCGGGCCATCGTCTGCCTCCTACCGTCGCAGGCCTTGGACGAGGCGCTCGCCGAGCCGCCGCTCCCCGACTGCGGACGCCGAGACGAGCAGTCCCGGTTCCCTCAACCAGACGTGATACGTCAGGACGCCGCCGGCACACGAGCCGATGTGGACCGTGCGTCCGCCGATCTCCGCTTCGGCCCTGCCGACGACGCCGCCCGCCTGCGAGCAGGCGCCCTCATCGAACGAATCCCGCCAGTCACGGTAGGCCTCGTCGTCGAGGGCGCCGGGGCGGACCGCGACGACGACCGCGTACACGAACTCGCCGCTCGCCGGGTCCAGCGCCAGGGCCGCGGCCATCCGCGTCGCGACCCCGGCGAGAGCGGGATCGCGGAGCGCCTCGGCTTCACCTTCGGGTGACTCGTTCAACAAGATGCCGTCGACGGCCGGCGGAAGCACGGTGAGGAGGCTCGCATCGATGGCGACGAGGCCGCCCGGCGAGGCTTCCTCCGTCGCCGACGCCGTCGGGCCGGGCGAGGCCGATGCGACCGACCCCGATGGCGAGGCCGAGCCGTCGGGGCTGCAGGCCGCGGACACGACCATGGTCACGGCCGCAACGGTGATCGCCAGCCGGCCGCTTGTCACAGCTCGCGCCGAACGACCGGGAAGCGATCGTCCTCGACGACCGTCATGAAGCCGCAAGCGACCCAGAACGCCGGGCTCGCGGCGGATGTCGCGTCCGGACGCGCCCGGGGCTCCGGGTACGCCTCGACCGCGGAGAAGCCGCGCCCGGCGAGATCCTCGCAGACGGCGGCGACGAGGCGACGCGCGTGCCCGGCGCCGCGCGCCTCGGTCGTCGTGGCGATGCAGGTGATGACGGCCGGCAGCGGGGACGCCGGGAGCCGCGGGTACAGCTCGCGGACGCGCCGCGCCCGTGGGTAGGCGGACAGCGGCCCGAACTGACAATACGCGGCCGGTCGATCGTCGAGCAGCAGGACCTTGGCGTAGCTGCCGAAGATCCCGAGGCCGCGGCCCAGCAGCTGGAGCTTCCGCGGCGCGTCGGCGGCGACCGCCGGCCGGCTCTCGCGGCGCGGCGCGAACGGATTCTCGCGCGGTCGGTCGTCCTCCTCGTCGGCGAAGGGGTTCGGAGCAGCGCCGCGACCGGGCGGCGCGAAGGGGTTCGCCGGCCGCTCCATCGAGGCAGGCGCGAACGGATTGAACGGGCGGGAAGGCGCGGCTGGCGAAGCCGCGGCCGACGCTTCCCACCACGACGCACGCGCGGCTTTCGAGCCCCGGTCTGCGTCCTCCCAGTAGTCGCAGCTCCGGTGGTCGAAGCCGGCATCCGCACATGGCGGCAAGAGGGCCAGGCCGGCGGCATCGACGACCTCGACGATGCGGATCGCGACCACGACTCAGCCCGGCGTGGCGAGGTCCACGAGCGCCCCGCCGTGGACGAGCTCGAACGCCGCCACGAGGTCGTGTCCCGGCTCACGGTCGTGCGTCAGGTACGACACCCGAGCGCGCACCCGGGAGAGCGCCTCGCCGACGCCCGAACCCGGCCGGCGGCCGCTGCCCGCGACCCGCAGCTCGAGCGCCTGAGCGGCGCAGATGAGCTCGATGGCGAGGATCCGCTCCACGTTCTCCAGGACCTGGCGAGCGTGGCGCCCGGCGATCGCGCCCATCGAGACATGGTCCTCCTGGTTCGCGCTGGTCGGGATCGAGTCGACCGTCGCCGGGTGGGCGAGCACCTTGTCCTCGGACACGAGCGCGGCCGCGGTGTACTGGAGCAGCATCAGGCCGGATTCGAGGCCACCGGCCGCCGCGAGGAAGGGCGGCAGCCCGCCGTTCAGCCGCGGATCGAGCAGCAGGGCCGTCCGTCGCTCGCTGATCGAGCCGAGCTCGGCGATGGCCAGCTTCGCGAAGTCGAGCGCCAGGGCGATTGGCTCGCCGTGGAAGTTCCCGCCGGAGATGACGGTGCCACCGCCGGTTGCCACCGTCGCCGCATCCGCCACGCCGCCCTCTGGGAACACGAGCGGGTTGTCCGTCGCGGCGTTCAGCTCGATGTCCAGCACCCGCCGGAGGTGGTCGAGCGCGTCGCGGACGGCGCCGTGGACCTGCGGCATGCAGCGCAGCGAGTACGGATCCTGGACCTTGTGCTCGGAGCCGTGGTGTTCGGCCTGGAGCGCGGACTCGCGCAGCAGATGGCGCAGCTCCGCTGCGACTGCGATCTGGCCGGGATGCGGCCGGGCGAGCTGGTAGGCGGCCGCGAAGGCGACCTCCGTCCCGAGGAGCGCCTCGACACTCATCGCCCCGGCGACGCTCGCCGTCCTGGTGAGCCGGTCCGCGTCGACCAGCAGCAGCGCCCCCAGCGCGGTCATCAGCTGCGTCCCGTTGAGCAGCGCCAGCCCCTCCTTCGGCCCCAGGACGAGCGGCTCCAGGCCGTGTTCGCGAAGCGCCACCAGCGCCGGCAGCACGTGACCGCCGAGATCCACCTGGCCGCGGCCGATGAGCGGCAGCGCGAGGTGGGCCAGCGGCGCGAGGTCGCCGGACGCGCCGACCGAGCCCTGCGCTGGCACGACCGGGTGGATGCCGAGCTCGAGGAAGCGGCACAGCCGGTCGACGAGGAGCGGTCTGGCACCGGAGTGGCCGAGCGCGAGCGTGTTCGCCCGCAGGAGGAGCATCGCCCGCACGATCTCGCGCGGCAGTGGCTCTCCGACGCCGGCCGCGTGGCTCACCAGGAGGTTCTCCTGGAGCCGCTCGGCGTCTGCCGCTGGGATCGACACGGAGGCGAGGTCGCCGAAGCCGGTCGTGACGCCGTAGACGACCGCGCCCTCGGCGACGAGCCGCTCGACGACGTCGCGCGACTCCTGCATCCGAGCGCGGGCGTGGACGTCGAGCGCGGCGCCGGCCCCGTGTCGGGCGACCGCCTCGACGTCCGCGACGGCCAGATCGGCGCCGGTGAGGACGACGACGTCGCCCGGGCCGCGGGCGGGCGGTCGATCGGGGGCGTAGTGGGGCCCGGTCACGCCGGCAGGATAGTCGGCTATGCTGGCCGCCGTTCCGCGGGCCGCCAGGCGGGCCGCACCGCAGGCCGCACCGCGGGGCCGCGCCGCGGGCCGGAGCCACGACAGCAGCCGCGGACCATCCCGACGACCCGGAGCGACGCCGTGCTCGCCTTCATCGACGAGATCGTCATCCCGTTCCTGAACGCCCTGTACGGGGCGGCCGGCTATGTCGGCGTCATGGTCGCGATGGCCATCGAATCGGCCATGGTGCCGCTGCCGTCCGAGTTGATCCTGCCGTATGCCGGCTTCCTGGTGTCCGATCCGTCCCAGATCGAGCCGCTCACCGGGCGCCCGTGGTCGTTCTGGGTCGTCGTCGTCGTCGCCACGATCGGGAACACGGCGGGCTCGCTCGTCGGCTATGCGATCGGCGCCTGGGGCGGCCGGCCGTTCCTGCTGCGCTGGGGTCGCTTCCTGCTGATCCGGCCGCACGAGATCGAGCTCGCAGACAGGTTCTTCGAGCGCTGGGGTCCGGCGACGGCGTTCTTCAGTCGCCTCCTTCCGGTCGTCCGCACGTTCATCTCGTTCCCGGCCGGCGTCGCCCGGATGCCGCTCGGGAGGTTCATCCTCTACTCGACTGCGGGCGCCCTGCCGTGGTCGTTCCTGCTCGTCTTCGCCGGCGAGCAGCTCGGCGCGCGCTGGGTGGACATCCGACATGCGCTCCAGCCATTCGACCTGGCGATCGCCATCGGTGTCGTGCTCCTCGTCGTCCTGTTCGTCTGGTGGCGGCTCGGCATGCCCGGCCGACCCCGCCGGACGTCCTAGCGATGCGGCGGCTCGGGAACCGGCCGCGCGCGGAACGCCCGCCACAGGGCAAGGTCGTAGACGATCTTCAGGCCGCCGCCGACGAAGAACGGCACGGCGGCGAGTCCGGGCACAGCGAGAAGCGGCGCCGCGAACGCTGAGCCGGCGGCCGCGCCGAGCGAGCGGGCGATGCCGGTGACGCCGGCCGCCGCCGAACGCTCATCTGGTTCCACGACCGACATCGTGTAGCTCTGGCGGGTCGGCACGTCCATCTGGCTGATCGAGAAGCGCGCCAGCAGGACGAGGACGGCGAGCGGCAGCGTCGGCATGAGCGGCACGGCGATGAGCAGGAGGTTCGACGGCAGGTGCGTGAATACCATCGTGTTCACGAGCCCGATCCGAACGGCGATCCGGGCGGCCGCGAGGGCGGACGCGGCGGCAAGCAGGTTCGCCGCGAAGAAGATCCCGCCGAGCACCGCCTCCGGGACCCCGAACGTCATGTGGAACCAGTAGGCGAGCAGGCTCTGCATGACGAGGCCGCCGGCGAACGCGTCAAGCGTGAACAGCGCCGCGAGCCGCCCGACGACGCCGCGTGAGCGCTGGAGCCCGAGCCGTCCCCGGATCGTTGCGTCGGCCGCGCGGGCGCCGGCGGCGCGCGCCTCGACCGCCGGCGACACGACTCGGAACAGGGCCGCCATCGCGAGGCCGAGGCCCGCGTAGCCGAGGATCACCGCGCGATATGCATCCAGCTCCGCCAGGCCCCCGACGCGGAGCGCCGTCACCGCCGACCCGGCGACGAGCGCACCGAGCGCGGTCGCGACCGAACCGACGAGGTTGTACCAGGCGAACACGGACGTCCGACGGGCCCCCGGCAGCGTCTCGCTGAGCGACGCCTGTTCGACCGCGAGGAACGGCCCGACCTCGTTGCCAGACGGGCTGATGACGCCGATCGTGGCGGCGAGCAGCAGGACCGGCAGCGCATCGGCCAGCCCGAAGACGATGCCGGCTGCCGCCATCAGGAGCGCCCCGCCGACGAGCACCCGGCGCCGGCCGAGCCGGTCGGCGCGCGTCGTCAGCCACAGGCTGATGAGCGTGTCACCGACGAGGGTCAGGCTGAGCAGCGCGCCGATCGCCGCCCCGTCGAGGCCGAGCGCCGCAAGGTACAGGACGAGGATGACCGCCACCGCGCCGTAGCCGAACATCCGAACGGCGCGGGCGGTGAACAGGAGACGAGCGTCGCGTTCGAGGCCGGCCATCGTGCGAGTGTAGGATGCGGTCGATGGCAGACCTCCATGGCTCCGATGCGATGGCCGGCCCGCACGGCCTGTCGGCCGACCACGGCGAGACGCACGGCCACGACGACCATGCCCACGCCGCCGATGGCGGCACGCTTGGGCCGCTCGACCGCCTCGCGTGGGGCGCGGCCGGACTCGGCATCGCCGCCGGCCTCGTCGTCGCGATCGTCCTCGCCGTGTCCGCCAGCTGACCGAGCGTCAGCTCCCCTGCGCCGCCGCCGCGTTCCCCAGGGCGACATACGCGCGGGCGACCCACTCGTCGATCACCCTCGGCACCGGCACGACGCACGACTCCGGACCGACGTCGCCGCGAGCGACCGCCTCGAGACAGCGCGCCTGGAGGCTGAAGCCGACGTCCATCGACTCGATGGAGTTGCCGAGCGGGCGCGGCCCGGCAAGGTTCACCATGTGCCCGTCGGTCAGCAGATGCACCGATCGACCGTCGGTCAGGCGGAACGTCGTGATCCCGTCGGCGGCTGGTCCGTACGACGCGACGGACGGGTCGGCGGCGATGCCCGGCACGTCGATCTCGACCGGCAGATGTCCCGCGTTCACGAGGACGACACCGTCGGCGAGGATCGCCAGGTCGCGCGCGCCGATGACCCCGCGGGCCGCGGTCACGGTGACGACGATATCCGCGCCGGCGAGCGCCTCGTCCCGGTCCGGGACCATGAACCCGTCCCACAGCGCCTCCATCCGGAGGACCGGGTCGAGCTCGATGACGCTCACCGAGGCGTGCGCGCGCTGGAAGCTGAGGGCGACACCCTTGCCGACGCCGCCGTAGCCGAAGACGACGACTCGCCGCCCGTTCGTCGCCATGTTCGTGATCCGGAGGAACGACTCCACGGTGCTCTGACCGACGGCGTGCCGGTTCTCGGCGAAGTGCTTGATCGGGCTGTCGTTGATGACGAGGATCGGCAGGTTCAGCCGGTCGCGGAGCGGGACGAGGCGAATCCGGCCGCTCGTCGTCTCCTCCGTCCCGCCGCGGAGGTGATCGTACGGTCGCTCGAGCCAGCGGGCGTACATGTCGCCGCCGTTGTCGAGGATGAGGTCCGGCTCCGCGTCGAGGATGGTGTCGATGTGCCGGTCGCGGACCGCCTCGTCCTGGGTCGGGCCGCCGATCGCCTCGACCCCATTGGCGTTCAGGTAGTCGACCGATTCCGGCTGGGTCGTGTTGAGGTTGCCGGTCGACAGGACGCGGGCGCCCCCGCGCCGGAGCGCCAGGAGCATCGCCACGGTCTTCGGCTCGAGGTGGATCCCGGTGCCGATCGTCAGGCCGGCGAAGGGACGCGTACGGTCGAACTCGGCGGCGATCGTGGCGAGGAGTCGACACTGGCTGGCGACCCACTCGATGCGGGAGGTCATCGGTCGGGCCCTTCCGCTCAGAAGAGGCCGACGACGTTCCCGTCGGCGTCGATGTCGATGTTCTCGCCGCCCGGCCGCGACGGCAGGCCCGGCATCGTGCGCATCTCGCCGACGAGCGGCGTGATGAAGCCGGCGCCGGCCGACAAGCGGACTTCCCGGATCGGGACGCGGAAGCCGCGCGGCCGGCCTTTCAGCGCGGCGTCGTGGCTGAGCGAGTACTGCGTCTTGGCCATGCAGATCGGCAGGCCACCGAAGCCGAGGCCCTCGTACTGGCGCAGCTGCTTCTCCGCGGCCGGCAGGAGGTCGACCCCGTCGGCGCCGTACACCTCGACCGCGATCGCCTCGATCTTGTCGAGCAGCGGCGCGTCGTCCGGGTAGAGCAGCCGGAAGTCCGGCGCGCCTTCCTCCGCCGCCGCCCAGACGGCCCGCGCGAGGTCCTCCGCACCGGCACCGCCGCGGGCCCAGTGGTCGGCGACGACCGCCGCGCGCGCCCCGGCGGCGAGGGCCACCTCGCGGACCGCCTCCACCTCGGCGGCGGTGTCCGTCGGGAAGGCGTTGACCGCGACAACGACCGGGACGTTGAACAGCCGGACGTTCTCGACCTGCTTCGCGAGGTTCGCCGCGCCGGCCCGGACGGCGGTGACGTTCTCCTGCGACAACGCCGGGTCGAGCGTCCTGCCGGCGACGATCCGGCCGACGCCACCGTGCATCTTCAGGGCCCGGATCGTCGCGACGATGACGGCGGCATCCGGGCGCAGCCCCGACGCGCGGCACTTGATGTCGAAGAACTTCTCGGCGCCCATGTCTGCCCCGAAACCTGCCTCGGTGCAGACGATCTCGTTCGTCGCGAGCGCGATCCGGTCGGCGAGGACCGAGTTGTTGCCGTGGGCGATGTTGGCGAACGGGCCACAGTGGACGAACGCCGGGCCGCCCTCGAGGGTCTGAAGGAGGTTGGGCTTGAGGGCGTCGCGCAGCAGGACCGTCATCGCGCCGGCGACCTTGAGGTCGTCTGCCGTCACCGGCGTTCCGTCCCGCGTCGTCGCGAGGACGATCCGCCCGAGGCGGACTCTGAGGTCGGCGAGATCTGACGCGAGGGCGAGGATGGCCATGACCTCGGACGCGACGGTGATGACGAACTCCGTCTCCCGCGGGTAGCCGTTCTCGCGGCCGCCGAGGCCGACGACGACCTTCCGGATCGCTCGGTCGCTGATGTCGACGACGCGCGGCCACAGGATGGTCAGCGGGTCGATGCCGAGGGCGTTCCCGTGATGGATGTGGTTGTCGACGAACGCGGCAGCCAGGTTATGCGCTGCCCCGATGGCGTGGACGTCGCCCGTCAGATGGAGGTTGAAGTCCTCCATCGGGATGACCTGGCTGTATCCGCCACCGGCGGCGCCGCCCTTGATGCCGAACACCGGCCCGAGGCTTGGCTGTCGGATCGCGACTGCGGCGCGTTTGCCGATCCGCTGCAGGCCCTGGGCGAGGCCGATCGTCGTCGTCGTCTTGCCCTCGCCGAGCGGGGTCGGCGTGATCGCCGTGACGAGGACGTACCTGCCGCGGGGCCGCTCCGCCTCCAGACGCCGGATGCCCTCGAGGCTCACCTTCGCCTTCGTCGCGCCGTACGGCTCGATCTCGTCGTCGTGCAGGCCGAGCTCGCGAGCGACGTCCACGATCGGGCGTGGCGTCACCGAGCGTGCGATGTCGAGATCGGACCGGACGGTCAAGACGGGCTCCTTCTTCGGGCGTCAGGCGAGGGCGACGGCCTGGCGCTCGGCGGCACGGACGAGATGAGCGAGCAGCAGCGCGTTCGTCAGCGGGCCGACGCCGCCCGGCACCGGCGCGATCGCCGAGGCGACCTCGCGCGCTGAGGCGAGGTCGACGTCACCGACGAGGTGGCCGTCGACGACGTTGATGCCGACGTCGATGACGACGGCGCCGGGCTTGAGCATCTCGCCGCTCACGAGACCGGGCCGACCGGCGGCGACGACGACGATGTCCGCCTCGCGCGTGTGCCGGGCAAGGTCAGGCGTTCGAGAGTGGCACACGGTCACCGTCGCGTCGGCCTTCACGAGCATGAACGCGGACGGCATGCCGACGACGGAGGAGCGGCCGATGACGACCGCGGACCGCCCGGCGATCGGCACGCCGGACCGCTCGAGGATCTCGATGACGGCATGGGCCGTCGCCGGCACGAAGCCGTCGTAGCCGAGACGCAGCAGCCCCGCGTTCAACGGATGGATGCCGTCGATGTCCTTGCCCGGGTCGATCGCGTCGATGACCGAGCGGAGCCGCACCGTCTTCGGGAGCGGCTGCTGGACGATGATGCCGGCGACCGAGGGGTCCGCGTCGAGCGCGGCGAGCACGTCCACGAGGTGGCGCTCCACGTCGGGACCCGGTTCGCCGTCGCCCACCTCGACGAGGCGGCCGGCGATGCCGACCCTCGCACAGCCGTCCAGGATCTTGCGCAGGTAGACCATCGACGGGGCGCTTCGACCGCAGACGACGATCGCGAGGCCCGGCGGCCGTCCCGCTCGTGCCGTGAGGGCGGCGACGCGCTCGGCGAGTCCGGCCAGGATGCCCTCGGCGATGGGGCCCCCTTCGAGGATCCGCGCCACACCGGTGCCCGTCGTCGGCGTCATCTCGATGCCGCCCCGGTCATCGTCGCGGGGCCGGCCTGAGGTGCGCCCACCAGCGGGACGCGAGCGGTCCCGGCCTCGACCGCCGTTTCGGTGGCGCGAGCGAGCGTCGCGACCTCGTCGACGAGCGCCGCGACGCGCGTCGACGTCGCTTCGGCCCACGCGACATCGCCGACCGCCGGCAGGTTGACGAGGACGTTGGCCGCCGCCCCCCGAGCGGCAGCCTCAGCGAGGAGCGACGCGACGACGACGTCGGATGAGGCGTTGACGTTGCTCCGACCGGCGAGCGATTCCGCGACGGCGGCGAGCTCGCGGCACACCTCGAGGCAGCGCAGCGGCACCTCCGCCGCCGCGCGGGCCGCGGTCCGGATCGCCGCCGCACGAACGGCCTGCTCCGCCTCGGTGTCCCGCGGCGACTTCAGCGCGGACGCGTAGGCCGCGTATGCCGAAGCGTCCTCGTCCGCGAGCTCGAGGAACCGCGCGGCGAGCGCCTCGCCCTCGACCCGCGCGCGGCCGTGCAGGACGGCATGGTCCGCGTACCTGGGCCGCCCAGCGGACAAGTCGGCCACCATCGTCACGAGCGACGCGCCGAGCGCTGCGGCGACGGCGGAGGCGCTGCCACCGCCAGGGACCGGCTCGGCCGATGAGAGGCGGTGGATGAACGCGTCGAGCGTCAGGTCTCCGAATCGCCCCGCGGCGTCATGCACGACGCGGATTGTATGGCCGGGAACGGGGCGAGCGCGGTACCGGTCGCGCCCGCCCCGTCCTCGACCGATGCGGCGGCGAGGAGGAGTCGCCGCCGGATGGAGGGCGCCGCGCTGCCGTCAGGCCGCGCGGACGCCCTCGTCGAGCCCCTCGATCGTCCAGCGCCGCGTCCGATGTCGGTACGACAGCTTGAGCCTGGCGATCGGGGTCTGGACCTCGAACACGGTGCGCGGCCCCACGACCGCCGGGAAGGCGGCCGTCTCGTCGCGCACACCGACGAGGCCCGTGACGGGGAGTCGCCGCTCCCCCCAGGTGACCTGTGTGGGATGTCCGTCGAACCAGTCGGTCCTGACGCGGACCTCGACCGGCTCCACTCGGATCATCGCCATGGTGATGGGTGCTCCTTTCCGGGGGGCGCTGCACGGGCTGCCTGCGTCGGCCGGAGCACTCGGTCGACCAGAACGTCTGTTCGATTCAACGCCAGACTAGACCGAACAGGTGTTCGATGTCAAGGCCCGGGCGGTCCCGTCAGGCGTCGTCCGGCGGAAGGTCGTCGAGGTCCGTGTCAGCTCGGCTGTCATCGCCCTCTGGCGCCCGTTCCACCGGTCGCCGCGGGCGGGCCTCGCCCTGGGCATCGGCGGCGTGCCGGCCGCGGCGCTCGACGGCCGTCCCGGGGTCGCGCTCGAACGGGGCCGGGAGGCGCGTGCCGATCAGCCGCGCCCGTGTCACCGCCCGCTCGCCCCAACGACGCCGGATGGCGTCGGCCGCCTCGACCACGCGGCGGCGGCGCGGCTCCGCGTCCGGGAACAGGCCGAGCTGCTCGCCTGGTGCGAGGTGGGACGCCGTGACTCCGACGAGCCGGATGCGCTTGCCGCGAACCTCCGGGCGGGCGAGCTCGAGCGCCGTCCGGAAGATCGGCTCGGTAAGGTCGGTCGGCTCGCGCAGCGTTCGCTGCCGGGACACCGTGTTGAACGCCGAGTCGCGCACTTTCACGCTCACGGTGGCTGCCTGCACGCCGGCGGCGCGCAGCCGGCCGGCGACCCCCTCGGACATGGCGAGGAGCGTCCGCTCGATGACCTCGGCGTCCGACGTGTCGACGTCGAAGGTGTGCTCGTGGCCGATCGACTTCGCCGCGTCGCCGCCCTCGACCGGGTCCGTGTCGACGCCGTGCGCACGGTCGGCGAGTGACGCCCCATGCTTGCCGAACCGACGCACGAGCAGCGCGGGGTCGAGACCGGCGAGGTCGCGGATCGTCGCCACGCCGAAGTCCCGCAGCGCGGCGGCGGTCTGCGGACCGACGCCCCACAGCCGCGAGATCGGCAGCGGCGCCAGGAACGCCGCCTCGTCGCCCGGCGGGACGACGACGAGCCCGTCCGGCTTTCGCAGCTCGGACGCGATCTTCGCGACGAGCTTCGTCGTCGCGACCCCGACGCTCGCCGTGAGCCCGATCTCGTCGCGGATCGCCGCCTTGATCCGGGCCGCGATCGTCGGTCCGTCGCCGAACAGCGCCGCCGAGGCGGTCACGTCGAGGAATGCCTCGTCGATCGAGATCGGCTCGACGAGCGGGCTGAAGCGCCGCAGGATCGCCATGACCTCGCGGCTGACGCGCTGGTACTTCGCGCCGTCGACCGGCAGGAACGCCGCGTCCGGGCACAGGCGACCGGCGGTCCGCAGCGGCATCGCCGAGTGGACGCCGAAGCGCCGCGCCTCGTACGAGGCGGCGCTCACGACGCCTCGGTCACCGGGCCCGCCGCCGCCGACCACGACCGGGCGGCCGCGGAGCTCCGGCCGGTCGCGCTGCTCGACCGCGGCGAAGAACGCGTCGAGGTCGACGTGCAGGATCGCCCGGGCGCGGGGTGGCTGGCGGGTCACGGGCGCATCATGACGACCGTGAGCCTCCTTGCCTCGCTCGCCCTCCTCGCCGCGATGTCGGCGCTGGGCGTCGCGCTGCTCGGGCGCGTCGCGCCGTTCCTCGTGCCCCTCGAGCGCGTCGCCTACGGGGCGCCGATCGGCATGGTCCTCGGCACGCTGGCGATGGTGCCGCTCGGCGCCACGCTCGGCTTCGGCCCGGCGGGCGTCGCGGCGGTCGGCCTCGGCTGTGCCACGATCGCGGCCGGGCTGGCGCTGCCATCCGGCTTTCGGAAGCCGAGACTCCCGCGGATCCATCTCCTCGGGCTCCTCGTCATCGGCGCGCTGGCGGCCCGCTGGGCCGTCTTCTGGCGCGCTGCGGTGCCCATCGAGGACGGCTCCCTGTGGGCCGGCCACGTCAACCTGTGGGGCGACTGGCCGGTCCACTTCGGCGTCGTCAGCTCGTTCGCCTACGGCGGAAACTTCCCGCCGGAGCACCCCCGGTTCGCGGATCACCCGTTCGCCTATCACTTCCTGGCCGACCTGACGGCGTCGGCGCAGGTCGTCCTCGGGATGACCCCGGGCGATGCGCTCGCCCTGCACAGCTGGATCGGCTGTGTCCTCGCCGCGCTCGCGCTGTACGCCTTCGCGCGGCGGCTGACCCGACGGCGCGCGGCGGCCGCGCTTGCCGTCGTCCTGTTCGTCTTCGGCGGTGGGCTCGGCTGGTTCGCCACGGCGGAGATCGCGGCCCGCAGCGGCGACCTCCTCGGCACGCTCGAGAGGAGCGCCTGGGATTACCACTGGAAGCGGGACCTCAACCTCGAGATCGTCAACCTGTACTACGGGTTCCTCGCGCCGCAGCGGGCGTTCCTGTACGGCCTGCCGATCGCGTTCGCGAGCCTGACCGCCCTCCTCGTCGCGGTCCGCCGCCGCCGCCTCGCCGTCTTCGTCGTCGCCGGGGCGATCGCCGGCCTGCTGCCGCTCGCCCACCTGGCGACGCTCCTGGCGTTCGCGATCCTCGTGCCCGTCCTGTTCCTGCTCTTCCCGTCGCGCGGCTGGCTCGCCTTCGGTGCAGCCGCGGTCGTCGTCGCGCTGCCGCAGCTCGTCGGCCAGCTCGGGGGCGGCGTCGGCGCTCTGTCGGCGATGCGGATCCAGCTCGGTTGGGTGGCGCCGCCGGACCTCTGGCCGGTGTTCTGGCTCAAGAACCTCGGCCTGTTCGCCCCGCTGCTCGTCGTCGCGCTCGCTCGGCGCCGCCTCCTGCCGCCGCGGACGCGCCGCTTCATGGTCGGCTTCATGGCGCTGTTCATCGTCGTCAACGTGGTGGCCTTCCAGCCGTGGGACTGGGACGACCACAAGGTCCTCGTCTACTGGTTCGTCGCGCTCGACATCCTCGCGGCCGCGCTGCTCGTGGACCTGTGGCGGCGCCGCGGATCAGC